>Ga0214919_10000804_pt1 | contig 53538 bp, 50 predicted proteins | sample LL1503_MetaG_FD_177994 | JGI IMG/M metagenome (GOLD analysis project Ga0214919, IMG submission 177994) | Freshwater microbial communities from Lake Lanier, Atlanta, Georgia, United States - LL-1503 | ecosystem: Environmental > Aquatic > Freshwater > Lake | place: USA: Georgia | collected... | reverse complement strand
TTAGGACCAGTAAATCCTATTTCACCAGTTACTCCATCAGGTCCTTTTTCTCCTTGAAACCCAATTTCACCCGTGTTACCTTTAGGACCAGTAAATCCTATTTCACCAGTTACTCCATCAGGTCCTTTTTCTCCTTGAAACCCAATTTCACCCGTGTTACCTTTAGGACCAGTAAATCCTATTTCACCAGTTACACCATCAGGTCCTTTTTCTCCTTGAAACCCAATTTCACCCGTGCTACCTTTAGGACCAGTAAATCCTATTTCACCAGTTACTCCATCAGGTCCTTTTTCTCCTTGAAACCCAATTTCACCCGTGTTACCCTTAGGACCAGTAAATCCTATTTCACCAGTTACTCCATCAGGTCCTTTTTCTCCTTGAAACCCAATTTCACCCGTGTTACCTTTAGGACCAGTAAATCCTATTTCACCAGTTACTCCATCAGGTCCTTTTTCTCCTTGAAACCCAATTTCACCCGTGCTACCTTTAGGACCAGTAAATCCTATTTCACCAGTTACTCCATCAGGTCCTTTTTCCCCTTGAAACCCAATTTCACCCGTGCTACCTTTAGGACCAGTAAATCCTATTTCACCAGTTACTCCATCAGGTCCTTTTTCTCCTTGAAACCCAATTTCACCCGTGTTACCTTTAGGTCCTTTAAATCCTATTTCACCAGTTACTCCATCAGGTCCTTTTTCTCCCTGAAACCCAATTTCACCCGTGTTACCTTTAGGTCCTTTAACACCAAATTCACCAGTTACTCCATCAGGTCCTTTTTCTCCTGTAAATCCAATTTCACCCGTGTTACCTTTAGGTCCTTTAAATCCTATTTCACCAGTTACTCCATCTGGTCCTTTTCCTCCTGTAAATCCAATTAATCCAAATTCACCTCTTGGTCCTGTATCTCCTCTTGGTCCAATCAATCCACGCGGTCCATCAGGTCCAATCAATCCTGGCGGTCCATCAGGTCCAATCAATCCACGTGGTCCATCTTGTCCAATCAATCCAACTAATCCAATTGGTCCCGGTATTCCGGTAGGACCTCTTCTACCTGTAATTCCTAAAGGTCCAATAAGTATACTTGCTAAAGTATTTGTAATCTCTAAAGTTTTATCACCATTATTATTAATTTTAGCATTAATACTAATGCCTTCTCCAGAAATAAAATCAACAGTATCAATACCATCAGCCGATATACCTGTTTTACCATTAACATTCCAATATTTAAAAGTACTATTCATTGCTACAAATACCGTACCAGTTGGTCCAATACCAGCAGTAACATCAAATCCGGAATTGGTCTCGAATAAAATTTGATTCACATTTTCAAAATTATTAATAGTATTATTTGTATCAATTGTTCCTACTTTTAATTGGCTTGTCAAATTATCTGTAACATTTAAATTGTCTGTCACAGTTAAATTATTTGTGGTTGTATAGTTATTTTTTACAATATTATTTTTTTCCGAGTAATTTATTCCACCATATTTTCTAAATGACATTTATATATATTTAGTTTAATTATTTTATTTGTAATTATTTTTACTTATATAAGATATTTATATAAGTAAAATAATAAATATATTATACTATTATTTTCTTGAAGACCTTCTTGAAGACCTTCTTGAAGACCTTCTTGAAGACCTTCTTGATGATATCTTATGTTTTTTAACTTTTATAATTCTATAAGTTTTAGGTCTTTTATGTTTTTTAACTTTTATAATTCTATAAGTTTTAGGTCTTCTCCTTGTTCTAGAACTTTTATTTAAATTTTGATTAAAAGGTATAATTAAATCTTCGAAACTACTTGGACTAGAAATGTGTGTTAAAAATTTGTTGGTTGGATTCCGTGATATTAATTGTGGTCTATTAATTTGCTCTGTATAAGGTTTAATATTATCAAGTTCTATTATCATAGGCGATTCCATACTAGTAAACATATTATTTTCGTCAAAATCTTCTAAAAGTCTATTATGTATTGGTTTATTAACCGGTCTCGGAACAACAAGCATATCAGCTAAATTCTCTAATTCATCATTGGTCATTTCTACTTTAAATTTTTTTTCTCTTCCATTATTATTTAATTTTAAATCTACATTAGCAATATCTCCGTTGTAATTGGCTTTCCATTCTACACCATTTGTTTTAGCTTTACCATTATTAATTAATACTGATTGTGTAGAACCGCTATTTACTACAAATGTATTATTCATTCTATCTACTATATTATTATATAAAAAATATTGTTAAAATTCAGTTAAGTTTAAAAATTTTTAATAATTTTATAGTATATTTAGTAATGGATTTAACTTTTTCTGAATTAGGTGAATACAATTTTGAAGATTCTGGTTTCGATGAACAACAAAATTTTAGTAACAATTTTAAAAATGAAATAATAAACGTAAATTCAAATTTAACAACTTATACTAACTATTGGCATACAAATAATAATCCAGAAGAAAATAATAATATTAGAAAAAATAGTAGCAAAAATAGCAGTATGAAACCTCTCACATATGATGATATATTAAATTCATTGAATTTAAAGGCGAAAGATGGAAATCTGGAATTTATTGAAAAAACTAAAAAACCCCACCCAATTATTGTTAAAAAACAAAATAGTGATACATCTCCAATAACACTTATATCAAATATTAATGTTAAAAAAGACGTTCCAGTACCTCAAATTAATAGTATTGATAAAAATAGTTATATTTATAATAAATATTTTAAGAACTATAAAGACGAATCTGTGGTTGAAGAGCCTAAAAAACCTATGACAAGAGAAGAATATGTAAAGGAATATAATCATAGAATTTATGAAAAAAGAAGAATTGAACAAATAAAATCAAAAAAATTGATGTTTTCTAGAGATAATGATCTTCATATATCGTTTAGTAATCCGCATCATAATTTAAATAATTTAAATAAGTTATTTAGAATGTAATAAATAAGTATTAAAACTACTTAAAGAATTATTATTAAATAATATGTTAGGTTATAGAAAATATTATTTTATAAAACTAATTAAGTTTAAAAATAATTCCTAACCGCAACAGTCCGACTTTAGCTCAGTTGGTAGAGCGTTTGACTGTAGATGTCATAACTTTTGTGAAAAAAAGTAATCAAATTGTCGCTGGTTCGATTCCGGCAAGTCGGAAAATATTTTAATAGTTCTTAAAATATTTTTTATAATTTACTTTTATCAATTGTAACATCTTTTATAAGTTTCTTTAGAACTTTATTATTATTAGCATCAGTATTAGAGCAAACTGCTTGAATCATTATATGTGAATATACGTCGGCTTTAGGGGATTTACTACTAGCACATTCAGGGTTATTCTTTTTCCATTCTTTAACCTGCTTACTATTTTTATTTGCAATATCTTCGATTGCCTTTAAAACCTTTTCATTGTTTTCGCCTTCTTTTTCCCATTTATCTTCATCTTTCACATACATTGTCTCGCGTTTTGAATCGCTACAATGAACCGGACGCTCTGTTACATCAAGGGCATTTAAGTTTTTACTAATTATTTTAGAAAGTCCTTCAATGTAACCTATTTTACCTACGCTTTCTAAATCAGATACTTGAAGTTTAATTGAATCTACAAAATCGGTTATGTTCATTGCGTTTTTACATGTTTCATTTAAGAAAAATTGAAGGTTAAATGTCTTGTTATGACTATTTGTATTTGTATTATTATGACTATTTGTAGTTGTTACTGATGTACTTTTACAAATTTCCAACACTTTATTTTGTAATTCATGGTTTTGTTTATTTTGTTCTATAAGTAATTTTTGTAATTCCTTATTTTGTTGTAAAACATTCAAGATTAATTCTTGTGAAATTTCGCTGCTTTTTATTGGTTCTTCGTATTCCTCTTCTTCTTTTTCTGGTTCTGTTTCTAAAACACATTTTTTTTTATGGCGCCATAATCCAGAATTGTCTTTATATTTTTTACCGCATATTTGACATATAAATTTAGAGCAGATTTCAGGCAGAATTTCATTGCTAACCATTGATTTTTTATGTTTAGCACTGTCTAAATGATCCATATAACTACTTTTCTTACACGTTCCATAGTGACAATTTTCACAGTAAAAATTGAAGCAGAATTTAGGCAGATATTCATTGCTAAACATTGATATATATAAGCAATATAAAATTCTGCCTAAATACTTTTTAATTAAAATACTTATAAAAAATAAAAAATTTATCGTCACAAATTGAAAAATTTGGAAAAGGTTATGAGACGCTAAAAATTTTTATGGTCTCAACGAAGGGTTTTGTCAAGACTTATTTGGCCTATTGATTTTTGGACATTTATAAATGTCCATTTTTTGTTTGGCCCGCCGACTTTTGAAAATCATATGTTAATTTATATAATAAATTCCCAAAGTAACTTAAAGAAACTTTCTAAATATATTTTGTAAACTTAATAACATTTAAACTTTACTTAATCCGCTTCTGATGTAATCGTTGTAATCCGAAGAGTTGTCTGAAAAATTCTTGTTTTCGTCTTCATTATTACCGAAAAAATTCAATACATTAGCCAGAAAATTATGTTTTGTTTTTGCCTTTTTACTACGTTCTTCAAAATTTTTATCGCCAAATGGGTCAATTATTTTATTAATAAATTTGTTCATATTTTCCGGCTTATCATGTGGTGATATATACCAACAAAAATTAAACGAATTCCAGAACCAATTTTGCTTTTCTATTTCAGCGTTTTCCATTTCCCTTTGAAACAACTGGTCTATGATTGAAAAGGCCGATTTCAAGACTAATATTTCTGTTATTGACTTTCTTTTCAATGTAAATAATTCACGCATTCGTTTCAATTGTTTCTTTGTTAAGTTTAAACCATTTTTCTTTTGTATTACTTTTATATACCTTATTTCATTCTTAATGGTTTTTAAATCTGTTATCTTAATTTTTTTATTATCATCTATTTTTTTGATAATTGAAAAAATATTTGTATTATAGATTATCGGGTATCGCATTCTTATTATGCGCGGTATTATAAACTGATTTGTTTCTTTTATTTCTGATATTTTTTTCTCCACATCGATCAATTTTTCCATCATTTCGGTTTCTATGTTTCGACTACTTGTTTCCTTTATTTTCTCTTCTATTTCTTTCAATTTACCAACAATATTATCTTGTGTGTAATTATTTGTATTTGTATTTGTATTTGTATTATCGCAATTTAAATCTATTATCTTATTTATTTTCTTTATTAATACGTTTATTTCACCTTTATTATCGTGTTCATTGTCGTGAAATAAAAGAACAGATCCTGACATAAACTCAACCGATGTTTGTAATTTATCATATTGATGTGCCGATATTTTATGCGCTTCTGATGTAGCATCTAATTTAAAATAATTAACAAGTGCCAATAAAAAAGCAATTACTCCATTTACAGATGATAATAGTATTGCGCCCCAAATATAGTCTTTAACTACTGCTGCTAAAACCGTTGCTGCTGTTGAGAGCATAATTGCGGGCATCATTAATTTATTCAATTGTTGCTCTGAGTAATATTTTGACTCCATATAAATCAATTTTTGCCCCTTTAAATAACTTGCTAATATGTCAAGTGCACTGGAATATTTATGATTTTTTTCAAAATAACAATTATCTATTCTTTTTTCAACTTCTTTATAAGTGAGTTTTTTATAAATTTTTGTGTTTTTTTGCGTATTTGTTGTAGAAGATTCTGCTTTGTTACCTGATGAATCATATTTATTCAATGTAAATAATTTTGCTACTGTTCCTATATTTTCTAAACTAATATCGGACATATCTAATTCAACTAAATCGGAATTATTATCAGTGTTATCTTCATTTAAATCAATGTCATCACTATCACTATTGCTGTCGTCTATTTGAAAATTTATATGTTCTGCGTCGGTTTCATCGTCTGAATGATTACTTTTTAGTTCAACGTTTGATTTGGATACTTCTTTATTTAACTTCATCAGTTCTAAAACAGTATTAAGTACTGTTTCTTTCTTTTTATTTGTTTCTTGTGTTAGATCTTGTATTGTATCTTGTGTTAAAACTTGAGTTGCTATTGGTATTGGTAATTTTGCTTGGTCCATATTTTATATTATATTTTATATAATATATTATAATTATATTCTTATAATTTATATTGTAAAAATGACACAAACTCTTAGTAATCATTTTAAAAGAAATCCATGGAGAGGTTGGGCTAATGAAAAACCTAGTTTTAGACAAAGGACAATAATGTTCAAAAAATGCGGCAAAAAATGCTTTCTTGGTTCTAAGAAATCTTTTCCCATTTGTAAAAAAAATACATGTAAAGTAAGTAAAAAAGGTCTATATGCCGCATATATTAGAGCACGTCAATATCACAAACAAAATATCTCTGTGAAGGCTAAAAAAATGATAAAAAAAATGTAAATACTACCAAATAATATTACATCAGAATTTCATAAAAAATTGATATATTAAATCATAATAAACATATAATTAAATATAAAACAAGTATGGAATTATCTAGAGAACAACAATTAGCATTTGATAAATATGTTCTAGGCAAAAATATATTTATTACTGGCCCTGGAGGTTCGGGAAAATCGGCTTTAATTAAAAAAATATATAATCACGCGCAAAATTTCGAAAAACATATTCAGGTTTGTGCTCTTACTGGTTGTGCGGCGGTTTTACTCAATTGTAACGCAAAAACACTTCATTCATGGGCTGGAATTGGTCTCGGGAAAGGTGCGATTGAAACTCTTATCAAAAAAATAAAATCGAATAAGTACGCCAAGGCTTTATGGAAAGGCACAGATATATTAGTTGTTGATGAAGTCAGTATGTTGTCATTAAAACTATTTACAATTTTAAATGAAATTGGCAAGGCAGTAAGAGGTGTTTCCAAGCCATACGGCGGTATTCAATTAGTATTTTCAGGTGACTTTTATCAGCTTCCCCCCGTCGGCGATAAAGATGACCCCGATTCCATGCGGTTCTGTTTCGAAAGCGATGATTGGAACTCCATTTTCCACCGCGATTGTCAAATACAATTTGTCAAGATTTTCAGGCAAACTGACGATATTTATGCCGGAATTTTGAACCAGATTCGTGAAGGCAAGATTAAGCGCAAGGCAAACGATCTACTTCTTCAGTATGTAGGGCGCCAATACGCTGCGGGTTTGGTGGCCGAACCGACGAAATTGTATCCTACAAAGATGAAAGTGGAGAATATTAATAATTCGAAAATGAGCGTGCTTGAAGGGGACGAAAAGGAGTTTAAATTGAAATTTGTGGCGGATATGGAGATTCCCGGGAAAAATGACCGCCTTATTCGTGCGCAATATAACGAAAAAGAGGTCCAAATGGAGCTGGATTATTTGTCGGCGAATTTAATATGCGATAAAAATATTAAATTGAAGTTAGGAGCTCAGGTTATGTGTATTGTGAACATAAAATCGGCTGATGGCGAGAGTATTGATGTTTGTAATGGGAGTCAAGGAATTGTTGTCGGGTTTTGCACGTATTCGGGTTTACCTCGGGTTAAATATAATAATGGCATTGAAATGACAATGACTCGGCATATGTGGATAAGTGAGAAGATTCCTGGAATATGTGTGTCACAAATACCGCTAATATTGGCGTGGGCTTTAACAATTCATAAATCGCAGGGGGCTACGATGGATGCTGCGGAAATCGATGTGGGAAGCGGGATTTTCGAATGTGGACAAACCTATGTGGCACTTTCGCGTGTTAAATCGTTGGATGGACTTTATTTAACTTCATTTGACGCGAAAAAAATAAGGATTAATAAAAAGGTGAAGGATTATTATGAATCATTGACGACGTTTCAGCAGTCGAATTTTGATCATCAGGAAGTGTATGTTCCGGTTGTCATTGCTGAGCCGATTGTTATGGCTGATAGTGTTTCTGTTGTAGGAAATCAATTTGCGCAATTTAAATATGTTAATGAATAAAGACATTATAGAAAAAAGCGTTTAGCTTTAATTTATTTTTATTAATTAAATTATACATTATACAAAACATTATACATTATACAAAACATTATACATTATACAAAACATTATACATTATAAATTATACAAAACAATTATTTTAGTTATTTCCACATAAATCAATTGTGTTCCTGAATCGAGTCACAGCAACAACAGGTTTTACTTCGGTTTCTAGTTCTGGTTGTGCCTCGTCACCGGGCTGGTAATTGTCGGCTAACTCCTGGACCTTTTCAATAAGACCATTGCTTCTTTCGTCAAGTTCGCTTTTATAGCACGCATCGTCTGCCATTACCTTAACTAAGTCTTCGTATGTGTAATTCAAGCTCTTCAATTTATTTACAAAATAATTCAGCGGGATATTTAACTCTCCTTCGAATTCGTCATCTTCTTCTACATATTCGTTGCCTTCGGCCCTCACGAATAATGCTCTAAAACCGACGTATAATTCGTATTCATCTTCTTCTTCATTGTCTTCGTTGTATTCGTCTTCGTCGTCTTCGTTTTCTTCTTCAGGTGATTCTGCCAACTCGAAACGGCAACAAGGGCAGTCGAAATTGCCGTGAACGATGCTTTTAAGCATACAGCTTGCGTGAAATGTATGATTACATTCAGTAACAATACAGTTTCTTGTCGGGTTGATATCGTCCATACAAATAGGGCACTCCATCATAGGAATAGTAGTCTGGAATTGTAATTGTGTGTTCATTTTAAAATAGGTTGATAAATATTTATGTGTTTATAATTTTTATAAAAAAGCAATTCAATTTTTTATTTTATACCTAGTAAAAAATAAAATAGAATTAAATCCTCAAAAAGGAAGTTTTATTTTGTTATTTTGTTATTTTGTTTATTTTGTTATTTTGTTATTTTGTTATTTTGTTATTTTGTTTATTTTGTTATTTTGTTTATTTAATTTAAAAAAAATTGATCTTGATTTATGCTTTATTATAATAATTATAATAATAATTTATAATAAATCATAATGGACAAAATAGATGATGAACAAAGATGTAAAATACTATGTATTCCTCGAACTGATCTAAATATTTCAGAGTCATTTATTCGCAATATATTTAATAATTTAAATATTGGAACTATTGGAAGGATTGACTTGGTTAAAAAACAAAATGAAAAAGGATATCAATATATGCGGATTTTCATTCATATTAATAAATGGTATAATACTGAAAACTCATTTATTGCTAAAGAAAGACTTTTAAATGGTAAGGATATTAAAATTATTTATGATGACCCGTGGTTTTGGAAAATTTCTGTTTATAAGAATCCAGATTCTAATTATACACATTCTTCTTCAGCTCCTGTTTGCCCACCTCCTGTTTACAATAAAAATAAAAATAATTATATTAATAATAAAAATTGTAAAGATGATAATAATGATGATAACTGGAGAAAACCTAGAAAATAATGGTAATTGTACTAGTTAATTGTAGTAGTTAATTGAATTAAAAATTTTATATTATTTAGTTTTACGATGTCTTTTTTTATTTTTTTTTGTTTTTCTCTTTTTTCGGCGTGTCTTTTTTCCTCCTTTTGATGGTCCTGGTGGTTTCCAATAAGGCTTTTGTGTCTTAGTAATGTTAGGCAATTTAGTTCTTTCTGACATTTGTAGTTGTGTTATAATTTTAGGACTACTTTTATTTGATACAGTGAGTAGAGGAGGTAAAGTGGTATTTGTTAATGAGGGTGTAAATGAATAATCCATGTAATCTTCGATATTATAATCATCCGGATCATTGTGAAGTTCAGCATGTGACAATTTACCATATTGTGAGCTTGGTAGTTTTGGTTCTAGTTCGTCAAAAAATTGTTTAATTCGTGCACGGTTTAATTCTCCTTTTTCTGCTTCTGTTAATAGTTTAATTTGAGGTATTAATTTATTTGCATGTAATTGTTCAAGACTAGAAGTCTCTTTTTTTATAATAAAAGTAGGATCCTTATCATCATACTCAAAATAGTCTGATGTATTACCATATGACCAACTTTTTTCATTTTCATTTTCATTTTCATTTTTATTTTCTTTGTCTTCAGAATTCATATTTATATATTATTCTAATATTAAAATATTAGAATTTATATTTTGTCTTTTATATTATAATAATTAATAGATATATGGATAATCTAAAAAAAACAAAAAAGAAAAAATTAATTATTGTATCATCTGAATCGTCTTCTTCTGGAAAAAATCTCACGAAAAAGCGAAAATATATTAAATCTGGAAAATATAGCAAAAAAAGAAAACTTAATATTGAATCGAAGTCGTCGTCGTTGTTGTCTTCCACTAAGTTTTCAAAAAAAATTGATAAAAATTCTCTTGAAAAAATAGATTTAAAGATAAATCCAGAAAATATTAATATGAACATGAATAATAAAGAAAAAGAAAAGGGTACTGTGTTTAACGGTGTTTTTAGTGACATTATGGGTCAATTATACGAAATTATGATGAAACAAGGTGAACCATTTCGCGCAAAAGCATATCAAAAAGCTCAAGAAACAATTATGTCTTATAAAGATAATATTTACAGTCCAGATCAATTAAAAGGATTACCTAATATTGGTCCTACGATTATGGAAAAGTTAAATGAATATGTTAGAACAGGCACTCTTCAAGTTCTTGAAAGAGAGAAAAATAACCCAATTAATATATTGGCTGATGTTTATGGTGTTGGACCTAAAAAGGCAAAAGAATTAGTTGAAGCAGGTATTACTAGTATAACACAATTAAGGTCAAAAGCAGACATGTTTTTAAATGAAACACAAAAGGTTGGATTAAAATACTATGAAGATATTTTACAGCGCATTCCTAGAAGCGAAATTGATGAATATAATACGATTTTTAAGAAGATTTTTAAAAGCGAAAGCAAAAAAAACGCAAACGATAGTAAAGACGAGGAAAGCGTTTATGAAATTGTGGGTTCTTACCGTCGTGGCGCGCAAAGTTCAGGTGATATTGATGTTATTATTACTTCTAAAAACGACGCGATTTTCAAGGATTTTATTGACAATTTGATTAAAAAAGGTATTATTTTGGAGGTTCTCTCTAGAGGGGTAAGTAAATGCCTTGTTATAGCAAAGATTCCCGGCTCTTCTTTTGCCAGGCGTGTTGATTTCTTGTATACAACTCCTGAAGAATATCCATTTTCGGTTTTATATTTTACGGGAAGTAAGGTATTTAATACAGTTATGAGACATCAAGCATTAACAATGGAATTAACTATGAATGAGCACGGAATGTATAGCATTTCAGGTAAGAAGAAGGGAGAGAAAGTTGCTCATAGTTTTAAGAATGAAAAGGATATTTTCGATTATTTGAATTTAGTTTATAAAGCGCCTATTGATCGCGTTGACGGTCGCGATGTATTAATTAAGGGACCTGATAATGAATTAAAGTTGGAGGAAGTGGAAAAAGTTTTTAACAAAGAAAAGAAAGAAAAGAAAGAAAAGAAAGTTGTTTTAAAGAGTGAAAAGAAGAAATTAATTATTGAAGATGAAGATGATGATGAAGAAATTATTGTTCAAATTGTAGATCCATTTGTTAAAGACCTTGTTAATGATTTCAAGAAGAATGGTATTCGTGTTTTACACAACCTCAATGAGCAACAATTGACACATATTTTATCACAAGTAAATATTCTTTATAGAAATATGCAACCTATTATGACCGATAATGAATACGATATTATTCAAGATTATATTGCCGATAAATATCCACACAATAAAACCATATGGGACATTGGTGCGCCTGTGGAACGTGGAAAAGCTACGTTGCCGTATCAAATGTGGTCTATGGATAAAATTAAACCTGATTCAAATGCGGTTGTTAATTGGTCTGCTAAATATAGCGGTCCTTACGTATTATCGTGTAAATTAGATGGTGTTAGTGGTCTTTATACCAGTGAAGGTTCTGTACCAAAATTATATACCCGTGGCGACGGTAAAGTTGGTCAAGATATAAGTCATTTAATCCCATATTTGAAATTGCCAAAAACAAAAGGCACTGTTATTCGCGGTGAATTTATTATACCCAAGGCAATTTTTGAAGCAAAATACAAGGGCACTTTTGCGAATCCTCGAAATCTAGTTTCTGGTATTATTAATCACAAGCATATTGACGAGAAAATTAAAGACGTTGATTTTGTTGCTTATGAAGTTATTAAACCGGTTTTAAAACCATCTGATCAGATGGCATATTTGCGTGTATCAAATGTTAAAGTTGTATTGAATTCTTCAAATACGGAAATATCGAATGAAATGTTGTCTTCGATTTTGGTGGACTGGCGCACTAATTACGACTACGAAATTGACGGTGTTATTGTGTGCGATGATAAGATTTATGACCGAAAAACCGGTAATCCGGACCACGCTTTTGCCTTTAAAATGGTATTATCGGAGCAAATTGCCGAAGCAAAGGTTGTTGACGTAATATGGTCACCAAGTAAGGACGGTTATTTGAAACCGCGTGTACAAATTGAACCTCTTATTTTAGGCGGTGTTCGTATTGAGTATGCTACTGGATTTAATGGTTCTTTTATTATGGATAATAAAGTCGGTGTCGGTGCTGTCATTGAGTTGATTCGTAGTGGAGATGTGATACCGCATATTCGTAAAGTTACTATGCCTGCTGAGACCGCAAAAATGCCGGATATAGCTTATAAATGGAATGATACGGGTGTTGATATTTTGTTAGAAGATATTGATAATGATGAGACTGTTAAAGAGAAGAATATTACTGGTTTCTTTAGAGGAATCGAAGTTGAAGGATTAAGTAGTGGTAATGTTACACGTATTATTAGTGCTGGTTATGACTCTGTGGCAAAAATAATCAATATGTATGTTGATAATTTTCTTGAAGTAGAAGGTTTTAAAATGAAAATGGCATCAAAGATTTATAATGGAATCAGAGAGAAATTAGATAGTGCGTCTATTATAACTTTAATGTCAGCATCGAACGTGTTTGGTCGTGGATTCAGTGGGAAGAAGATAGAATTGGTATTTAGTTTGTATCCGGATGTATTAACTTCTAAGGAAAATAGAGAGGTGAAAATTGCGAAAATAGCGGCTATGAAGGGAATGGCGCAAAAAACCGCCGAGGCATTTGTGGATAGAATTGCGGCATTTGTTGATTTTATGAAAGAATGCGGATTAGAGAAGAAGATTCTTATAAGTGAAGATTCTGTACTTGTAAGCAAAGCGAGTATGGATACTTCAAATCCGCTTTACGAGAAAACAATTGTTATGACTGGTTTTAGAGACAAAGATTTAGAGGCTGGTTTGAAAGAGGTTGGAGCAAAAATGGGGTCAAGTGTCTCAAAAAATACGTTTTGTGTTGTGGTTAAAGATTTGAATTTAGAAGAAAGTAGTAAGGTTTTAGAAGCAAAACGGATTGGTGTTCCTGTGTTAACTTTGTCGCAATTTAATACACAATATGGTGTGTAATTATTTAATATTTGTTATTTATACAATATTTAATAAATAAGTAATTTTATAAGATTATTTTTTTTGTAAAACTTTTAAATTCATAATTTGAAACATAATAAAAAGAAAAATATAACATATGTATATAGAGATGTTTAGATTATTCTTACTTTTTAGCTTGTTTTTTACGGCCTACAGCGCTCAAGGCAATTTACGTACTGACAATTTGATTTCTGCGAATGATGAGTGGAAACAATTTTCTGTCTTTCAAGAAAAGTTTGGCAGAAAATACGACAATTTAGAAGAGTTGGAGTCAAGATTCCAGGTTTTCCGTTCTAATCTTCACAACATTATTGTCCATAATTTAGACGTTAATCAGAATTTTACTATGGGTGTCAATCAATTTACTGATTTGACTCCGCAGGAATTCAAGGAGCGATTTGTTGGCGGATTCGGAAAGAAGGCTGATTTAGGTGCTTCTAGTTGTGTGTCATTTTCCGGCACTGGAAAGACTGTTCCTGATTCTTATGATTGGCGTGCTCATAATGCGGTTACACCTGTTAAAGATCAAGGACAATGCGGATCATGCTGGACCTTTTCCGCTTCTGGAGCCATGGAGGGTGCCTGGGCGATTAAGAAGGGTCAGCTAATTAGCCTCTCTGAGCAGGAGTTGGTTGATTGTGCTGGTCTTAAATATGGAAGTATGGGGTGCAATGGTGGGCAAATGGACGGAGCATTCAAGTATGCTATTGATAATGGTATGTGTACTGAGACTGCGTATCCTTATACCGCTAAGGATGGATCTTGTCATAGTTGCTCTGCCGTTGTTTCTGTTTCTGGATGTGCCGATGTTAAGGCTAATAACCAAGTTGCTTTGAAGGAGGCTGTAGCAAATGCTCCAGTTTCTATTGCGATTGAGGCTGATACTAAATATTTTCAATCATATACTAGTGGTGTTTTGACTTCTTCTAGTTGCGGAACTAATTTGGACCATGGTGTTCTCATTGTTGGTTATGGAACTGAGAATGGAATTAAGTATTGGCTTGTTAAGAACTCATGGGGCACATCTTGGGGTGAGCAAGGATACGTTAAGATTGCTCGTAGTGATTCTACTAATGACCAGGGAATTTGTGGTATTGGAATGCAACCCAGTTATCCTGTTGTTGCTTAAATTTTGTTATTTTAAAATTTACTAACATCAATGTATTTATACATTTTATAAAAATGTATCAATATTATATATTATATCTATAATTTATATGAAATATAGAAAAAACAAAAATACTATTATACGAAAACACAGGAAAAAATCTAGAAATAATACTAGAAAAAATAAAATGAAAGGAGGTGGATTTATGGATTATTTTACATCATCTTCAATTGGAATAAATGGTTTTAGTTTATTTGGTAAATCACAAAGTAAGCAATACTGTGACTCCGATGGATGTAGAGAACAACCTTGTTATAGTATTTTTGGTTTTCCAGTTTGTAAAACTGTTTAAAAATTAAAATGTTGATAAAGTAAAAGTAAACCACCTATTGTTGATATATTAGACATAAAAGAATAATAATTTTGTCCAATAGCTGGAAAATGATACATAAATGTAGCTAAAATTGTAAATACGATTAAGCCTAAAAGAGATAATTTTGCGGATGTATATAATAATGGATTAGCATTATATGAGTAAAGAGATATAATCAATGGTGCCACAATTTCTAATAAAATCACAAATATAATAATTATTTTACAGAGTGTAAATGGAAGTTTTGTTTTATTCATAAACCCTTTAACAACTTGTATAAAATCTGTTATTTTATTAAATCCGCTTAGGAAAAAAAGTAATGTGATATAGATTGATGAAATTAAAGTTAAATCCATATGGTATTCTATTTTATAATAATAAAATAATAAATAATAAAATAATAAATAATAAAATAATAAATAATAAAATAATAAATAATAAATAATAAATAATAAATAATAAATAATAAAATAATAAAATAATAAAATAATAAAATTGTATTATTTTATTTACACCCTTACACCCTTGAAGATTTAAAATCACACATTTTTAAAAATGAAATAAAGGTTTAAATATTAAAAGAAATTATATATTATACAAATGGATACTATCTATAAGAACTACATTGATCTATATGGTAATTTCTCGCATATTCTCAACATTAAAATAGACAAAAGTTTAAGTGAAGATGAAAAAAGAATAATCCTTTTTGATATATATGATTTAATCAACCAAAAAGAGATTAAAAAAAATATATCAAACACGATTATCACTATTAAATGGAGAGTTTATGATGAGAGTGATTTATTACATTATTTTACAGATAGTGGTGGTATTCTTTTAGATAAAGAAGTTTATGAGCATACAAAATTATTATTAAATAACATTAAAACTATTACCGGCGCAAAAAATAGTGATAAGTTTATTATTATTCTTAGCAAACCACTTACTAAACCTGTTTGTTTAATTTAGTAATAAAATAGTTAAAGATTCAAATTGAAATCTTCACATGTTTAAAATTCGTATTCATATTCTATCAAATTTTTCATGTCCACCTTTATCTTATTATAAAGCAATGACTTATATCTTGTTATGGTTGTTTCGTTGTTAAACTTAACATCCATTATCTTTATTATTGTCTTGCTATATAACTCCGAAAATTTGTTGTCATTTCGTACTTTATCTTCATGTATTTTTTTCCATTCCTTTAAACATCTTGTTATTTTTGTTTGAAGTTTATCTAGAAAATCTACCACTTGATCTTTCGATATTTCTTTCCATGAACTTTGTTGGTCGTTATTTTTGTTAAAAACATATATTATATTTGACTTTTGATTGAAGGCAAATAATGGTATTTCTGGATTACTATTATAAAAGTTTACCAATATTTCATTTACTGTATCATAAAAATTATTTGTAAACAAATAATCGATTGTTTTTTGTGTTATATTTATTTTATCAAATATACTATCAAATTCATAAGTTGGTTGTATTTTATCATTTTCATTTAACCAGTCTATTATATTTATTTTTTTCTTTTTTTTATCAACCCATTTCTGTAATTCTTCCATTTTTTCTTCTAACTTGTTATATTTGATTGTTAACGTTTCTATTATTTTATACATATTTTCTTGTGATGGTAATTTTTCATTTATTGATTTATCTATAGGGTTATCTGTATGTTTATTTATACTTCGTTTTACTACTTCACATAATAATATATGTTTATTTAAGTTAACTATTGTTTTATAACATTTGCCACAAAATTCACAATACATCGGATGTGAGTTGTATTTATGTTGTGTTTTTATAATAGAACTAGGTGCTATCATACTTGGTAATGATTTTGTATTTGATATATTATTATTTTAAATTTAAAAAATCAATTTTATTTATTAATATTTATTATTTGTTATTATAATATATAATGTATTTTAGAACATCATTAGTAATTAACAACCCATCAGAAACATTTAAACAAGACAAAAATGTTCCATTTTTTTATAGAGAATGTAATTGTGATACTAATTTAACATCCAATACTCCTGTGAATCAATATCAAAGACAAAAAATTATACAAAATACTGTTAGAGTCCCTTCTTCGCTTTATTTAATGAATTTAGCCGCTTTAAATGTATATCAAAAACCGAAATCTGTTTACAGCGTTATTGATGTTGGTGGGACCAATTATACTGTTAGTCCCGGTGTCAATTGGAATCAAATGAGTGACAGAAAAGAACCTCATTTACAACCATTTACGACTTCTTCCGGTTCATCATATGGTGGAAGTAGTACTAGAAGAAGTTTAACGCGGTTAAGACCTGGGGCTATGTCACCCGGCGGAGCTGGTGTTGATATTAAACATAATTCTTATGACAGATATTTAAATAGAATTAAAGGCAGAGCTCCTCTTAAACACGGAGGTATACCTGCAACATTTGGAGTTCCAAATATTCCATTTATTAGGAATGACAAAATATATGGAGCAAAAACTTTTAAAACTAATATTGTTAATGGATGTAACTGTCTTGATAATGACGATATAATTTATAATAATCAATATACGCAGAAAGAGATATACAATTTACAATTTAGTGTGGGTCAAATTGTATACGCAAAAGAAGGTAGTAATGATTATTATACTAAGGCTACTATCACTACCGTTAATAATTATAATGATTATTTTATTCAATTTGAGGGTAAAACTAGTCCTGATAGTAAACATTATATAATGCAAGAACTAAGGATTTCTTTATCTTTGAATTGTAATAGTTCAGAAACTTTTATAACTGAAAGGGGACCAGATTATGGTGTTAATTGTCTTGTATCAGTAGAGCTCAATAATTTGAGATCATAATTAATTAATAATTAACTTACTATTCAAATAAATAATTTTAGGGGTTTAATTTAATTTAATTTAATTTAATTTATTTTTATAATATTTATATTATTTATAAATATGCCTCAAAAAATTTCAATGATTTTATCTAATAATCAGACCTATAGACCTGAAACTAGTACCAAACAGTTTCAACCAAATGTAATACAAGCCCCAGTTTCTAATGGAATTAATAGAGATTTTAGTAGTTCTATGATAGGAAGAATACACACCATTAAACCGGGTTGTGGTTCTTGTGGAAGATAATCATTTTCTTTTATTTTCTTTTAATAATTATATTAATAATATTTTATTAATATAAATGGTGTATAATGTTAAGTCCTATCCGTCAAATAGTTTACATAAATCTACTAATTTTAAAACTATGAACGATGCTGTTAATCTCCCTTATAATCAAATTTATAATAATTGTAGCAATACACTTTGTTATACATATAGTAAAAATTTCATATATAAACCTCATTCAGCTTATGGTATGGTTGGAAGAAGTAGCGCTGGTTATTTAGCGCAAAGACGTCGTCTTTAAACTTATATGTAAATAATAATACAAATTATATTATTTGTACTATTTTAGCGGGTTAAATAAATGTATTATTTTCTTCTTTTTGTTTTAGAATTAGTTTTCTTCTTTCCCTTTGATTTTCTTTTTTTACCTCCGAACCATGATGATGATTGTTGTCCAGGAAATTGTTGACTTTGTCCAAATAAACTCGAACTTTGTTGGGAAGAAGGACCTCCAAACATACCTGACATACTTGGCATCATACCTTGTCTTTGATTTTGTGGTGTTGAACTACCGCTGCCCATTTTATATTATATATAATTATTTTTATTTTCTATTTTTCTATTTTTCTATTTTTCTATTTTTCTATTTTTCTATTTTTCTATTTTATAACTTTAATCTACTTTGAATATATATAAGCGCTTTCGATTCCTTAAATATTTCTTTCCATTTTGCCGTAAATACTAAAATAATTCCAAATAAGAAAAATAACACTTTTATCTCTTGGTTTATTAAATTTAGTCTATTTTTTCTTGGATTGAAAATGTATATTAGTAAAAACGCCATTGAAAACTTAAATAATAACTCGATACGTGTTTTCCAGTATTCTATTTTTTCTTGTGTTTCTAATTGTTGTTTAATTTTGTCTATTTTTCCTTTATCTTTTTCTTCTTCTTTTCCTTTTTCTTCAATTGGGAGTTGTTTCCTCAAATAAAGATTTACTATTGCTAAAATAATAAATATTAATTTGATGAAAAAAATAAAATATATATATGCGTCTAAAAATGTCATTTTAATTAATTATATAATAAACAAATATTTTTTGTTTTTTGTTTTGTTTTGTTTTTAATAGGCTATAATATTAAAGACAATGTGTCTAAATTTGTTTTTTAAAAAGAAATTAGGTGAAAATAAGATTTTACCCTATAATGTTTGTTCCCATTGTTGTCATAATTCAATTGATATTGTTAATCTTAAATGCGGTCATTTAATATGTGGTGAATGTTTACAAGTTGTCAATATTATGACAAATGAGGAAAAAGATTTGTGTATTGTTTGTGCTCGTAATATTGTTCGCAATATGGCGGTTAAGGGTATTATTAGTGAATAATGATTATTATGATTTTATATAAAATATTATATAAAATATTATATATAAAGTAATATGGTATGTTCTGTAAGTTGTTCTATTTCTGCGATTTTTATTATAGGAATGGTTTATTTTTATAATGCCACACATAAAAACGAAGTTGTTACTCATTATAAGAGTAAATTGCCTAGTGATTTACAGGTTCTATACGATAAAATTTCTCATGAGAGACAAATGATTAGTTACAAGGGGTATATTTTGGGTTTTATTATTTCTCTCTTTATCATATTTTATAACATGAATATTAAAAGTGGGAAACTCAATAATACTTCGGTAGTTTGTATAGTTGTGGCTACTTCTTTTGTAACAAATTACTTCTTTTATATGTTGCATCCTAAGTCAAAATGGATGTTGAATTATTTAAATGATAAAGAGCAAGTAAAGGCATGGTTACAAATGTATAGAACAATGCAGTTTAATTATCATTTAGGGTTTGTTTTGGGTATAATTGGTGTTGGTGTTTTTGCCTTTGCGTTTAGATGTTAGAAATTAGGGGTATTTATACAAATTTATTATTTTTCGTTAAAATAATATAAAGACAATTGATATTATTATATTGGAGAGGAGGTATCATACAGCAATTAAAACAATTATTTACATTTGAGAATAAATTTTGATACCAGCATTTTTAAATAATTTTCTAATAAATTTTTAATTTGATTATTAATATAATTTAACTAGGTAAATTATTAGGATACTAGCACATATATATTATGAGTATTTTACAGCAAAAAAATTTATAAAACAAAACAAAACATGACAAATAATAAAAGAATTTTTTCTTTCGTTACGGATTTTTAATAATTAAAAAATAGAAAAAACAAAATAAAAATGGTGAGAAAAGAATATAGAAAAAACAAAATAAAAAAGGGTTTTTTAGAATATAAGAAATAGAATAAATAAGAAAAAACAAAATGAGGAGGGTGGTTGGGTTTGAAGGGGTAATAGTATAGTGGCATTATTCTCGCTTTGGGTGCGAGAGGTCCTGGGTTCGATTCCCAGTTGCCCCCTATTTTCCATATGTGTGTTCGTATAGCTCAGTTGGTTAGAGCATCGGTCTTATGAGCCGAAGGTCTGCGGTTCGACCCCGCCTACGAACATTTATGAATAACATAAATAAAATTAATTAAACTAAATAAAAAATCATAATTTTACTCGGTTAGCTCAGTTGGTAGAGCGCCAGACTTTTAATCTGGTGGCCCGGGGTTCGAGCCCCCGATCGAGTGTCATTTATTTTAGTTTATTGTATTTTATTTGTATTATTTATATTTTGTTTACTTATTTTTATTATTTATTTGTATTATTTATTTATTTGTTCCATACAGCAATCATTAAAAAAACGTCTAATTTTTTTGAAAACAGGAACTAGCAAGATATTTAGGGAAACACGGGTAGCGAAGCGGTCAAACGCACGTGGCTTAAGATCACGCCCTTTATGGTTCATGGGTTCGAATCCCATCTCGTGTAATTAAATAAAATTAATATTTTATTAATTTTATTCATTATTCTATTTTTTCCATATATAATTACCGGCTCTATTTGTATTTTTTCTAATTGCAAGACTAATTGTTGACTTTGCTATTCCTGTTTGTCTTGATGCTTCGCTAATGCTAATAAAATTATTAATATAATTATTTTCCATATCATATTGAGTTATTTTTAAACCTACTAATTCTGACATTGTTTCTCTATGTTTTATTACATTTTCATTATTATTAAAATAATCAGTAGTTATTTGTTTTAATTTATTTTTTTCCTCCTCTGTATGAAATTTAAATTGTATTTTTTTATTTTTATTTTTAATAATATTCCATTTTTCAGATTTTTTTAATCCTTCTTTAATTTTTGATTTAATTTCAGGTGAATTCATAACTTCTTTTTGTTTTATTGATAATTGAATTTTTAATTCTGGGTTATCTATATATATATTTTTCATTTTTTGACTAATTTTATCTATAGTTTCTTGACTATGTTTTTTACCATGAAATCCACCACCTTCACCGCCTTTAGTTAAATTATAACCGTTTGGGCTAATACAATTATATTTTTGTATATATTCCATTTCTAATTTATATCTATCTTCGTCAAAACATATAATTATAATTTCAAATGTAAAATTTTCGATTCCATATTTGTTTACGGCATCTTGAAGTGCTGGACATCCTATACCTTTCTCTATTTTTCTTTTATGTTCATTCCATCTTAATTGTGGATTGTTCTTTTTTGTTTCACCGATATAACATTTTTTACTGATAATGTTTGTTATTTTATATATGTATCCCATTTACATAATATAATGAAATATTTTTATATTATTTGAAATATTATTTTTTATATTGTGTAAAAATATTATATAATTATAAAACAATTTAAAGATAGAATAATATATTATTGTATACTCACTGGTCTCATAGTGTAGTGGTTATCACCTCAGACTTTGAATCTGAAAACCTGGGTTCAACTCCCGGTGGGACCTTCATGCATCTTTAGCTCAGTAGGTAGAGCATACGGCTGTTAACCGTGAGGTCAGAGGTTCAATCCCTCTAAGATGCGAATTTTAATTTTATCTATTTCATAAAATTAAAATACTTTTTAATATTTACTTTAACAATAATTAAATTAATATCTTCTTTTTGTTTTTTTTATTGTTCTTCGGTTTATTGTTCTTCGGTTTATTGTTCTTCGGTTTATTGTTCTTTTTCTTTTTATTGATTTTATAATTGATTTTTTATGTTTCCTAGTTTTCCTATTTTTACGTTTTCCGCCAATATCATATTGCGGACTACCAAATACATAACTACTATCATCTTCATTAAACATTACATTCTGTGTTATAATATCAATGCTATCATCTGTAAAACTAAAAAATTGTGGTGGTTTTGGTTTATTTTCGAATTTGTTGATACAATCTTTGTTAAGCTTAGCAGTAAATTGAATGTCTGCTTTACCATTTTCTTCTATATTACGAATCCAACAATCATATGATTTTCCACCTATGTTAACCTTATATACAACATGCTTTAAATCAATCGTTTTTCTTAGAAACCTTCTAAAACCAAATGTACCTTTATTACCATATGTATGTTGTTCAATATCATTTAAGTTTACTTTTTTTATCATTCTAACCATGAATGTATCTGGGTCTTTATTAGGTTTTATGTCTATTACTTCATACCATTTATTGTCATCTATATCTAATTTGGCTAAATAATACGCAGATTGCGGAATATTGGAAGTTTGTATAGGTGGCGTTTCACGTTCTCTATACCTACGATATACTCTTTCCCTTCCAGGGTAGCTATATGGTGTACTTTCTAAATTTTTAAGACGTCGTTCTACTTGTTCAGGAGTTTCATTGGGTTTGGGAATTTTAAATTTTTTTTCAATTAGTAAATTATTTTTTGGAAAAATGAAATCATCCGGAACTTTATCGTATGGCGTATCAGTATTATCTTCTTTATCAGTATTATCTTCTTCTTCAATTATTTTAGGTTTTTTTAACCACGATAACATATTGTTTATATATTAATGATATATTAAATTAATAATATTGCCTATTACTTAAAAACATTTTGTTTGTATTATGTATAATGCAGATTTTTATTAAGACATTAACTGGCAAGACTATTACTTTAGAAGTTGACCCGAATGATTCAATTGACGTTGTTAAGCAAAAGGTTCAAGACAAAGAAGGTATTCCTCCTGAGCAACAGCGATTAATTTATGCTGGAAAGCAATTAGAGGATGGGCGTACATTACAGGATTACAATATTCAAAAGGAGTCCACGTTACATTTGGTTCTTTAATTTTTGCTATTATATGATTTTGTATTTTACTAACATTTTATTGTTAGTAAAATATTTTTTATTTTTAAATTAATTAATTGTTTTGTTGGGGTTGTTGAGGTGGCGGGGGTTTTTGAAACATCTTTATACATTCCCAAATTTTTGCCGATTCATCAATTGTAAAAACTCCTCTTTTATGAGCTATAGTTAAAAAATTTACCATTACATTTAATGCGGTATTTTCGTCCTTAATGGACACATCTACTAATCTTATCTCTTGCTCCATTTATTTATTATATAATTATTATATTTATCTTTTTAAGTATTTTATTTTTGTTTTTATTATTTTAAGTATTTTATTTTTGTTTTTATTATTTTAATTATTATATTTATCTTTTTAAGTATTTTCATTTATTTTCTTTCATTTTTCATTTTTCATTTATAAAAAAATTGAAATCAAAAATTACTTAATTACTTAAAATATAATATTGATAGAATGATGCCTTTTAGACCTACGTTTACATTTGAAAATAAGGAGTTTGACTCCGCCGGACGCAAATTTGGTGTCCTTAACATTGTAACTAACAATGTAACTGAAAATAACAGTGAACCTCAGGTTAATTTGAAACCTATCCATATTCGGTTCAATAACGATGTATCGTCGTCAATGGATGAAAGAAATGACCATAAGAGAACTTCACACAGTAAAATTTATTATTTAAAGCATGCTATGATTGGAATTTTAAGACATCTTGTCACTATTTCCGACACAACTAACATTACAATTACTATATATAATTTTGAAAGCAATATTGAAGAGATTGTTAGCAACGTAAAGGTTACTAAAGATAATATCGATATTCTAATTGAAAAGATTAATAAAATTCAACCATCTGGGTGTACTAATTTTGAAAATATTATGTCTAATTCATTTAATGAATTAAGTACGCGAATTGGTGATAATCCAGACCATATTTACGCCGATATTTTAATGACGGACGGCGATATTACCGTGGGCGAAACAAGAATGGAGATTCTAAAACAGATGATTAATTCGAATATCATTAATGCGTTTATCGGTTATGGATACGACCAGAACGCGGTTTTATTAAATTCATTTAGTAAGGTCGTTAATGGAAGCTATACTTGTATTGATAATGTGGAAAAGGGCGCGCTAGTTTATGGCGAAGTGTTAAGTAATATTATTAATAGTGCCTTTGTAAAAGTGTCTATTTCCATTCAAAATGGACTTATTTATGACTGGAAAGAAAATAAGTTTGTTGATTTAATGGCTGCGGATAATCTTATTTTGGGCTCGGTAAAATCGTTTCATATAATTTCCGATAATCCTGAAGCAGTTATAATTACTATTATTGCCATTTGTTCTAGAACTGGCGAAGTTATTAAAGTGGTTGTTACTGAAAAGAAGGAAGAGGACTTGACTAATTTTCGATACAGACATCGAGTGCTGGATTTACTTGATAGGATTAAATGTTTTAATGAGAAAGATTATTTGTTTAATAAAGTTCGATTCTCGTTTTATTTAAATGACGACAAAGAAGATAGAAAATCATTTAATACAAAATATAAGGAAATTAAGAAGAGTTTAAAAGATGAATTACGTACTTTGTTTAAGGAAATTAAAGGTTTTATTGTTTCTAATGGGATGAGTGATGATAAATTTTATAAGAGATTGCTTGATGATTTGTATATTACGTTTTTAACTTTTGGCACGGAACATGGTAATATGTATGCTTGTGCTCGTCAATGTAGTCAAGGAGACCAGAGAATTTATAGTGCTACGGATACTCCGAGGGCGCCTCGAAATAGAGATTATGATAATATTAATGATACGGATGATGTTGGAATTTCATGTTTTACTAATAAACAAATGCTTTCACGAGTTTCTAGTCTTCCAGAAGAAGACGAATGTGTTATTGACTATGATGAATGTCCTACTCCACGAAACAACAATAGGCAAAAATACAGCCTTAGTAATGACTTGGATTTGAGTTCTGATGATGAAAATATGGATTTTCATGCTATAACAGATGATTGCGAACAAACACCTTATTCTAATTTTAACACAACGTTAACAATGAATTCAGTAAGTAACAGAGATTGTGATGAAGAAGAATTGGGGTCTGATGATGATGTTTTATAAGATAGTTTTAATATTATTTTATAAAAATCTCTTTATTATTTGTAATAGTAATAAATTCAATTAATTATTTATTTTTTATTTTTATTTTTTATTTTTATTTTTTATTAATTTAATGAAACTGTTCTTCCATCAAAACATAAATTTCCGTTTCCGTCTATATTTAATATATGTCCTCCTAATCTAATTGAGTTTACTGATACTGAATTTACTGTTAATTGACTATCATTATTTACATATAATATATTTCTATATTTACTTTCATTATCAAGATCATTTACCTGTATTCCAAACCCACTTTTGGGTACAATAAACTCACCATTATTAATATTATCAATTCTATCAATACCCATAAAACTTCTTCCCAAAATAGTTGCTACTCCTGTTTTATCTTTTATTTCATAAGTTATTCCCGAACCAGCAACGTAAGTTGTATCATTTGGATTATTTGCGGTAGTTACACCTAACATTGATGTCACTCCAATGCGATTAGATGTAGTATATTGTTGTGAATAATTATACAAATCACTTATAGAATAATAATTACTTGTTCTTCTCAATGTAATTGGCGCTAATGGGACAAAATATGGAATAACCGGGACAGGATTTCCATTAACATCTAGGATAGGATTTCCATTCTCATCTAGAGCTCGTTCTCTACTCGCATTTCTATCCGCAACCAAATTTGGATAAAAATCACTGGCAACTACCATATTTTGTTGAGACATATTTAAAGATGAATATTTAACATTGGTTATTGAAGTATTGTATTCATTTAACACTTCTAATGAATTTATACCAAGGAATTTCTTATCTGAGTCAATATAAAGGTAAGTTTTATTATGTGAATCAGTAAAATATGCGTCTCCTTTTACTTTTAAATCACCTTTTACAGAAAGACTTGGAATAACAATGGTGTTAATTTGTAGTTCTAATGAAATAAGAGTAATAACTCCACTTGCGTCGACATTAGAACACCAAAATAAAGATACAAAGTCATTATATTTATCTTCAAATGCCAAAACTCCATAATTGTTTTGATTAATATTTGTGTAATAATTTTTAAAATTTATGAAAATTATATTTAATTTACAGATTAAATTTTGATCATTTACAGTTGAATATGTTTTTGTACTACTAGGTAGTAATGTATTAGAATCAAAATCACTGATTTGAAAATTGTTAATATTTTCTGGGTCAATTTTATATTGAACTAATTTTTGAATAGGATATTGTTGCTGTTGTTGATAACGAACATCTGACGCTTTTTGTTGATTCAAAATTTGATTAGCTTGAATATTCTTGTAACGAATAACAATGTCTTGTAACTGTAAATTATATGACTCAAGAGATTGAAAAAATTTTTGAATATTATCATTTGATTCATATGTGACATATTTTTGTAAATTTACACCTATACCTATACCATAAAATTTATTATTTATTTTTACTATATTACGAAATGATGTTTTAATACCATTTCTAAACGGATATGTACTAAAAATATTAGATAAATTAAAAATATTATCTGTATTATAAATATTAGTAGTACAATTAATTGTAGAATTAGCCAGATAAATGTTATTTTTATCAGTGTTTAATATTTGACTATAAGTTTTACCATTCCACTCTGGTAAAGACCAATTATATAACGTCTTTTGATTCAAAGGAATCAAATCATTTGATACATTATATGATAGAATATAACTATTAATATCTTGAACAAATTGTACACCAGTGAGAGGGTCTATAAAATTTGTTTGTAAAAAATTTACAGCAACGGATTCTGATTGTGATAACGCATTAGCAAAATTTGCTATATTATAATTTAATACATTGTATTTTACAGCCATATCCTCAATAATATTAATAATATCTTGTATTCCACAGTCATTAACATCTAACATTGTTTTAGGATCGGATGTACCTATACCAGTATGAAATATACTAGTTGTTTGTTTTTTCTCTCTATTTATATTAAATACCGGCACTCTGGTTACATCATCTAAAATAGTCAAATTACCGGTTATTTTATTATCACCCTTTAAAATAATTGATTCATCAACTACCTCAGATAAATCAAATATACTACCTATAATATATGTTTTATCATTAATTGTAACAATATTGTTACAGCATAATTTTTGTCCCATTATACAAGGATAATGTATAATAAAAGACATCTGTTTTTTATCAGAACCATAATAATTATTGTATTGTTCTACTATTAATTTGATATTATCTAATATACATCTGTCTGTATTTGGTAAAAATGTACTCGATATTTTATTATTGTTAAAATAAGGAAATAGTTCATTAAACAATACATTACAATTATCATCTAGATATAATTCTGGATTTTCTAAAACTTGATAACAATAAGTGTATAAAATTTTTCCACCAAATCTATCTCTAAAATAGGGGCTACTGTTAATTCTATTACTAAAAAAAGGAATATTCGGGGCTGTTAAATTGCTTATACTGTTTCCTAAAAATAAGTTGGTTTGGACTGCGGGATCTAATACTATTAAATTACTCAGATTTAAAAAACGACTACAACTACTAAGTTTATTAACAAATTGATTCATGTATTTTGTATAATTTGGATTAATCATAAAGTCATTTACATTTGAAAAACTACAAATAAAATACATTTCTCTTTGTGTTTGTGTTGAGTCAGCTGGATTTATTTTGATGACACCTCTCAAAGAACATAAATAATAATTTTGTGTATCATTTAACATTTCAATAAAGGAATACACAAAAGATCGTGTATTGCTGTTTAAATCAAATTCTGGTCTCATTTTATTTACTTCATTAACAATGGATTGAATTTTTTGGAAAGATTGTGTATCAAATTTACCGTTAGAGAAAACATTAGGAAGGGTATACGAAAAAGAAATGTCTGAAGGATCTATTATATTTTTTATAGGTGTTTTAAATACAAATACATTATTTTGATATGTTGCCGGAATATTCACACTTGTGTTGCCGTATTGAATACTATTTTTTATATCATTTGTAACTTCATAGCTATACAACAATGGATTTATAAAATCATTTAATATATTAATAACTGAATTATTTGATAAATTATCAACATCGATTAAACCTTTTACATTGAATGTATTTTGATTTACACCTATTTTGTTATGAAAACTGGTTACCTTAGATACGTTATCGGTTTTAATAACATCTTCGCCATTATGTGTTTGTACATTTAAAAGACCTCTAACTATAGTATCCGATTTACACCTTATAATATCTCTAAAATAAGGAGTGATTGAAATCTGTTTTTGTTTAAAAGATAATATACCATTATACATAACTATTTTAATAAGTGAAACATAATAAGTTTGGCCTATGTTATAAGTAGATAAGGCAATTTGTCCTGGAATTAAAGCAGGATAATTAATAAATAAATCATTTATTACGTTTTTTATAATTGATGGATAATCAATATTGGAACCTGGAATAAAACATTCTTTAATTAGTAATCCTGTCCATGAAGGATAAATACTAGAATACAAACAAGTAGCTGTCTCATATTTGGATGGAAAAATATACGGCCATATTGCGTCAGATTGCCAATCATCGCTATTTAAAGTAGTTATTTCATTTGCTAAATCATTAACAAATCTTAAATAATCTTTTGAAAAAGTAGACAAATTAGTAGCATTAGGAAAATATTTTGTCAAATCTATTCTTGCACCAATAGACATTGTATTTGTCGAATTTAATAAATCTGGTAAAAAATAATTTAATTTTAAAGTTAGTGTGTTGTAAGACCCAGACCAAGGCAAAACTGATAAATAATAAAATTTTGTTTTATCAGGGTATTTATTTTTTAATGTATCAATTGTGGTTTTAACAAAATTATAATTTGTGTAAAATGATTGATTATACCCAGCCATATTGGCATTTGATGAATTATAATCTAAAAATTCATTCAACGATAAATTGTTCCAAAAAGGATATTTATTAAAAAAATAACAATAATAGTTTGGAGTAATGTTTGTAATCCAAAAATCATCGTCTTTAAATTTATTGTAATTTTTTTCTACAATTGGTTGTATTACAGATGCGTATTGATTTGAAGATATGATATTTAATGAATTATCGTTTATTAAACTTACTAAATAATTTACTTCATAAACGGCTTTTTTAAAAGCATTTAAACTTGCGACAACTTGATCTAATGTAGCATTATTAATAAAAATATCTGTGTTTTCTATATCATGGACATGATGAACATGATGAAGATCATGTGAATGATTATCATTGTAATGATTAGGTTCATGTGCGTGTTCAACATCATGGTGATGATCTTCATCATGAGAATGATGATGGTTACTATACAATCTAAATAAATAATCACTAGACATTATTTTATATTATAATATAATAATTAAAATTATACATTTTATTAAATTATATATTTTATTAAATTATATAATTTTATTAAATTATATAATTTAATAAAATGATTTATAATTGTATTTTAAAGTCAATTATTTAAACTGTAGAAGCTGACATTGAGGTTGTTGTGGTTGGTTCTTCAGGCGTCTGCGTTTGTGTCTGTGTCTGTGTTTGAGTTTGAGTTTGCGTAGTAAATAATCCATTTAATTCAACTTGTAATTGAGATAATATTGGAAAGTCATTTGTATTTGTATTTGTATTTGTTTGTGTGAATGATGATGGAACTGACTGTAATGGGTCTGTGTTTATCCCCCATAAATATTGCCATACTTTACTTATACTATTTGAAAATAGGTTTTGAGGTTGATTGTTATTCGATAAATCTAATGTAAAAGGACAAGTGTAATCCGGAGGTGAGTTTAACGCTGTGCACGGATTACAAGGCTGACTCACAAATTTGAAACCTGGGATTATATTTTCTAAGTCACTCGATTCTACTTCTGTGTAAACTTGTTTACCCTGTGTCTCATCATATTGACCTTGAGATAACGAATAATTACCACTTGTGTCCGATTTACACTTTATTACTTTAACATTTGGATTGTTTTCAGTTGATATCAATCCTGAACTGAAAGCATAAGAACCAGCACCATCTCTTGAACTTGTTATATTACCTGATGTGTCGCTTCCTGATGTGTCGCTTCCTGATGTGTCGCTTCCGGATATGTCGTTTACAATTACACCATTTAATAAAAATTGTCCTTCTTTTTTCTGCCATGAAATGATTTCTAATATTATTTGTTGGTTATAGATTTGTCGTGCTTGATTAACAGCATCCTCTGGATTTATTTGTATATATTGATTATTCATTACTGATTCTTTATATAAATCCTGAACTTCTTGAGACCATGGCCACAATTGATTTTGTAAAAAATAATCTACTTCTTCTTGACTTGCTTGTTGTTGTATCTTGTTTGTATCAAAAACAACATGAGGATTTAATGTGTCTTGTAGGGTTATAAAATCTGTTGTTGACTGTTGCGACCATGTAAAACCTTCTTTGAAATTTTTCTCATTGATTATAAGATTATTTATTTGTGAAAATCTGTATAAAATTACTACAAATAATAATGCTAATAGTGAGTATTTTATATCTTTACTTCCTAGTAAAATTATACCTAATAATATTATTAAATTTCCTAAAAGTGTATGAAAAAGTGTCTTGAAAATACCCGGTATCACATATAATATTAACCATAAAAATATCAATATTGACAAAAATCCGATTATTATTTGTTGATTGTCTTTGTTTGTTAAATACTTTTTTATATCCATAATTAATAGCTATAATATATAATTTTATTTTATAGCTATTTATAGTTGCGATTTATTTTATTTGTTTTGTTTCTTTATTTACCGGTTGAACCAAAACCACCTTGTCCTCGTTCTGTTTTTTCTCCTAACGATTCTATATTGTCTACTATTTCCACTGTGATTGGTATCAAACCTGGTGCGCATATTTGTATATATCTATCGTATGTAGTGCCTTGATAATCTGTACTTCCTATTACGTCAAGCATTGCCATTATATGCCCTCTGTATCCTGCGTCTATTATTCCTACTGAATTCGCGAGTCGCAATCGTGTCTTTGATATGCTTGACCTTGGATACATATAATACCCCGTGTTATACGTTTTATTTGTTGCCTGATTTTTTATTTGAGCTGAACAAATAATTTTAAAATCTAGTTTGTTTACATTTGCGGGTGAAAAAAAAATTTTTTGATTTTGATCTTCTTGGAGTGGAGCATATAAATCAAACCCTGCGTCTATTATATCCGGACAATCTTGTATTTTTTTGTTATGTTTTGTTGCCGCTTCTTTATATATATTTTTTAGTTTTTCATCATCACAGTTTATGAAAATCTTTAAATTCATTACTTTATCGTAATTTGTTAGTTGTATCATTTTATATTTTGTTTTATAGTTTATTTTTATATTGTTTTATAAGTTTTTATAAGTTTTTATAAGTTTTTATAATTTATATATAAATATATAAATGACAAGTGTTTTAACAAAAGAAAGTGTTCGTCATATTCCTATCTTAATATTTCCAATTACACAAGAACAAATTGAATCCTGGCAAGCAGTATGCCCTATTGGAGTTCATAATTTTGATTGTCTCGCAAGTTCAGTAAGATTTTTAGGAATTATAGATCAACAAACTTATGAACATGCTTCTAATGTTTTAAATAGTCAAGAGAGAGGAGCATCTGCTGAGGATGTTGCACATTTAATGCCTGATTTAAGTCAATTTATCACCATTCCACTTATTATACATGGTGATCCTTTACAAATAAATCCAGAACTTTCATTATATTTACGTAATAATACAGGAACTTTATGTATATTTAGAAGAGATAATGGAATGATTGGTCATTCTGTTGTATTAGCTCGTGATAATTTGGGTCAAATAGTATTACTAGACCCTCAACAAGGTGAGATTGTTGTAGGTTTAGAGCAAATAGCTCATTGGATCGTCCAAGGTCATTATAATGGATTAATACATATACCATATTCGCAAGAATATATAGAAATACAAGGAAAAAAAAATACAAGATTGTCCGGAGATGAAGAACGTATTGTGCGCCCATCTCTTGCTAGTGCTTCTGCTTCTGCTAGTGCTTCTGCTTCTGCTAGTGCTCCTCTGAATTTTTTTGATGATCAAGATTTTCCAAGAACAGCACCAGGTCCATTTAACCATGGCACAGCTCCTAGTAAAAAAAATAAAGGTTTTAGAAAAGGGGGTACCTTACGAAGTAATAAAAAGTATATAAATTTTGAAAGAAGAAAAGGAATAAAAAGAATAAAAACTATGAAAAAGAAACGTAATAATCGAAGAATAACAAGAAGAATAAGAAGAAATTAAATAAATCCATATGGCGTGGAGTAGTTTGCGGTTCGTCTGAATATTGTGTTTTCAAGATTCGATATTATAAGTGGTTTTAATGTTTGTAGTGCCTTTGCGTCTTCTATTTCTAAATCTGGTGTTTCTTTGTTGTTTTCATAAAATGCTGATAATACTGAATCTATTAACACCTCTCTTAAATCATCTAATATTTTACTGTCTGTAATGGCCTCTTTTATATCGATTAATGATTCAATTAACTTTTCGTTCAAATAATTCGGCGTTTTCCAGTTTTCTAAAAGTAAGTTTATAATTTCTTCCTTCTTAGTGTTTACGCGAAGATATTTATCCATTCTAAAACCATCATATCTAGGGGCAAATGATGGCGGAAATTGTAAATATATATTAATTATGGCGTTCATCTTTGTTGTGTTTGCTTGGGCAGTCATTTTATTTATAATTATATCTTCATTTTTATGATTATAAATGGTTTCAATTTTTTAATTATTTTTATTTTAATTTTTATTTTTTTATTAGATTTCAAATGTTTATTTTTAACGGGATCTAGTGTACCACGCTGGTGGAGTTAAATATATATTTTGCGATGTACCGCATGAATTACCAACATTTGTTACTCTTGTGCCTCCTGTTAAAATTCCACTTCCTGTTTGAACCGCAAACGGAAATGGTTTTTGTGTTGCGGTTGGGTATGCGCATTTTCTTTGTATTTGTAAAGTATGAACACTTGATGGATTCGGTTGCCGTATTTGCTTTGAATATTTACCATTACTCGCAACATTATCATATGTAGATTTTGCTATTGATTTTTCACATAATGCTGTTAATAGTGACCCTGCGGTTCCTTGATGACATCTCTTGTATCCTTCATATTTTTCTGGGTTGTTTATATCTGAGACACACATATTTGCTACTGCTTTGTCGTGTATGTATTGCCCTTGACTACTTGAATCTGTTAAATTTCCTGTATTTACTGGTTGAACCCAGTGGTTTGGATATTGTCCGTTATGGATACATCTATATTTCTTATTTAACATTCCATAATTTGTTAAAACAGTAGGTTTAATATATTGATATTGTGTTCCTTCCACAATTACTTTATTAGTATTAAATACTGGTTCTGGTGTTGCGTATTTTCCATATGATCCTCCTGAACCCATCGGTTGTGTTCCTCTAAAAGGCGTTCCGTTTTTTGAAAATTTACTTTCTTTTCCTACGCCACCTACGTTTCTATGTGATCCGTTTAGAGAGAAACCTACTGAACCTGGATTTTGTATAGCTTGTTCTAGCATTGTTTTACCATTACCAAAAGGACCTTGAGGCAACCAATAACCTCCGGGTGGTTTAGCCGACCTTTTTGATCCGTATTGAATAACTGATTTTCTTTTTAAAGTAACTAACGACATATAACATATTATAAGATAATTATATAATTATTTAATAATGATTTTTAAAAATATAGTAATGTTCTATTTTCTATTGTTTTGTTTAGACATCTTTTTAGAAAATAATATAATTTAGTGCCTTTTACTGTTATTAGTATTTCTTCTATTTTGTCTTTTATGTCTTTTATGTCTTTTATGTCTTTTATGTCTTTTATGTCTTTTATGTCTTTTATGTCTTCTATAATATCGTTTCTTATATCTAAAATATTTATTGAATATAAACTATAAATTATTAAAGCTCCCAAACTATAGTATATTGTCTTATAATTTACTATTTCTGGTATACTATTTATTTGTAAAATTTCAGGAGATACAAACCAATCTAAAGAAATAACTGTATTTATTTCAATGTTTTGGGTTTCTGGGTCTATTTGTAGTAAATCTTCATTTGATAAATATATAAATTTTGTTTCGTCTATTATTAATATATTATCTGGCTTGTACCTATAGAAACATCTGTTTTCATTATTAATTAAATATTTGATTTGATTTGATAAATAGTAAATCATTGTTAATGATTTTTTTATATCTAGCGTACTATTATTTTGTGTTGTTTTTAAATAAGATAAATATTGTGGTAATGTTTTTACTGACAATGCTTGAAATGTTATTGATTTATAGTCTTCTGTAATTGTTGATCCTTTTATTATATTTGTTTTTATTATTGAATTAAGTAAGGAATTTATTGTTAAATAGTTATGAAAAACAATTTTATATAATGTTTCTTTTCTATTGTCGCGATAAACATTGAATTCTTCATTTTTGATTATTTGTTTCATATTAATTATAATTAGTATTTGTTTATTTTGTTTTATTTCTTTTGTTTTATTTATTAAAAAAATATATTATTATATAGATGTCTAATTTTGTTAGGAGTTATTCTGAATATTTAGGGCAACGTAGTTGTTGTGATTTAAGAGGTCCAGGACCTGTTGGCCCTCAAGGACCTCAAGGACCTCCAGGGGTTAGAGGACAATATGGATTCACAGGCCCTACCGGTGCATCTAGTATTCCTACACAATGGGTTAATCTTCCATTAAATGGTGGTATTCAATATAGTTCTTTAATTTCTCTTACTGGTTTACCTGTTTTTTCTGGTAACACAGATGCTATTGAGGGTGGTTTAACCTTTGGATATGTTTACAGAGATTATAATGGTATCCTTCGAATTGTTTTTTAAATAAAAAGCAAAAAAAGGTTCTTTCGAACCGATTTTTATTTATTATTATTTATTTTTGTTTTTATGATTTATTGATTTTTTTCTTTTCTTTTGTGTTTTTATGATTTATTGATTTTTTTCTTTTCTTTTGTGTTTTTATGATTTATTAATTTTTCTTTTTCTTTTGTGTTTTTATGATTTATTGATTTTTTTCTTTTCTTTTGTGTTTTTTATAATAATATGAATAATATGAATAATACAGGTTTATAATATTAGAAGGTTTATAATATTAGAAGGTTTATAATATTAGCAGGTTTTTACCAATCGTTATCAGTGTATGAACTACGAACAGGAGCAAGCAACATATTACCTTGGGTTTCATCGGCGCAATACTTGCGCATGTATGCGGGTGTCTCGTAGGGATCCACGAATGCTCCGAAGCTAGTGTCCGGGACATACTCAGTGTATTCGTCTTCCTTTTCGTAGTCACTGTCTTCGTCGTCTTCGTAGATGATAGGCTCCTCTTCTACCATGGCCTTGAATTGAGGCTTGGGCTTGGGCTTGGGAATTGGCAAGTCAGCAGCAGTCTTTGCTACCATCACAAAATTGATCGTGGTGGCCTGCTTGTTTGAAGGCATCTTGCACAGTGATGGGAATGCTGCTTCTTGTGCTTGAATTCTTGCTTGCTCGGCTAACTGAGCCTTAAGTGCTTCGACTTCTGCTCTAAGTGCCTCTTGACGCTCGTTTTCCTCTTCGTCATCATCATTAAAAGCGGTGAAAATGTTGCTCTTCAATCTTCTTGTGGTTTCTTGACGTTGTCTTTCCTCTTCGGCTCTGCGCTCGTTTCTTCTGCGTTCCTCTTCGCGTTCTTGTCTGGCTTGGTCGCGTTCTAATCTGGCTTGGTCAGTCTTCAAGGCTTGGCAAAATCCCTTGGAATGACCGGCTTGACCGCAATATCCGCACTTGAAAGAGAGAATAGTGGGGCAGACGATTTCACTGTTGGGATCGGGAGTCTTTCTGGTGTAGTGTTCAAGGGCCTTTCCAGTTAATCCTGCCTTCTCACAGGTAAGGCACTTAGGAACGCGTCTCTCGTTGGTCTTGGTGGTTCTGTTGTTGTTCATTTGTCTCGACATTTTGAATGGTTTGTTATTTATTTTATACATTACTGTATTTAAAAAAAAAGCATTTCACTTTTTTTTTGTTTCGTATTTATTTTGCGTTCACATTTTTTTTATACTTTTTTATACTTTTTTATACTTTTTTATACTTTTTTATACTTTTTTATACTTTTTTATACTTTTTTATACTTTTTTATACTTTTTTATACTTTTTTATATTATTTTATATTTAGCTCCATTATGGTATAGAGTTTTTCGTCGTCGTATATTTCAAATTTTCTTAAATACGGATAATTTTCAAATGAACAATCTACCGCTTCGAATCCGTATTTTTGATAATACGACACAACTTCATCTAGAGAACTTAACACAATTTTAACTTTTTTTGTAGACTCTTGTGTTTCTTTTTTGATTCTTTCTACAAATCCGTTTAACAATCCGGTTCCGTAACCTTTATTTCTAAATTCAGGTTGTGTGCTGATAACCATAATATAATACAAAATTGTGTCACTGTTTTTTTTGTTTTGTTTTGAAAATATCATACAGGACGGGCATTTTCTTATGACAAAATCATCTTCCAAACAATAAAATGCTGTCTTATTTGATTTATATTTTAACAGATTTTGGATATAATCTATTCCAATTATACTGTAATTAAAATATGTGAATATCATTTCTTCGTCTGATTTGAATTGATCAAGATTATGTATGATTTCTTCTACGGGCGACGAGTCTATTATTTTGTTTTTAATATCGTCTGAGAAAAATATCATGTTTGATTTGTATTTAATTTAATGTTTATATATTTTTTAAATTAAATTTATTTTATTTCAAATTTTTATTTTTTAGTTTTTGTGTTTCTATATTTTTTTATGGGGTTTTTGTGGGTTTTTCTATGGTTTTTTCTATGGTTTTTTGTGATTTTTGTTTTGTTTGGTTTGCGTTTTTTGGTTTTTTTAGTTCTTTTGGTTCCACCTTGAAGAAACTTTGTTTCTGGTATTTGAATTATGCTTTTAAAATTCGCAATAGAAAATGCCATAATATTAGGGTTTCCTTCTTTTCCTGCTATTTTATTACACGCACCATTTGTCATTTGCTCTTTTAGAGTTCCGTCGCCAATATGATAAAAATAAGATGTTAATAAATCCTGAAAAAAACGACATTCTAATAAAACTATATCGTCTTTTAAATCCATATTTGCCGAAAAAATATCGTGTTCGGCATATTCTAACCAATCATAATATTTTATTGTTTCTTTGTCTATTTTTTTATTTTTTTCATTGTCTGCTGGGTCTTCAAAAAAATCAAAATAGCTGTTTAGCGAAAATGTTGGGTCACCGTAAACATCATTTTGTTTATCAACAGTAGTATCTTTAGAAAATATGGTTGTTGTATCGATTAGGTCTTTGTATTCATCTGTTTTAAATTCTTCTTCAATTAAATATTCAGTTAATATGTCTGATTGTAAAAATAAATTTTTAATTATTTGTATTACTTTAGTATCAGTATTTTCTTCTGCTTCTGCTTGTGCTTCGACTTGTGCTTCGACTTGTAGTTCAAGTAATTCTTTAATTTTTTCTTTAATTTCTTTATATAAAACATAATTTGTGTGTCTTGAATTGAAAAATAATAAGTCTTTTAAATAATTGTATCTTCTTTTTTTTCCTATTTTTACAAGGTCATTATAAAACATAAAATAATAAAATCTATTTAATTTAAATAAAATTAAAAACATATAGGTTTTCAACTGTTTTATTTGATTTTTTTTATTTCGTAATTTAATTTTTTCATCTTTTGTTAAAATATTCGATACAGTGAAGTAATCATATAACCTGTCAACACACTGTTGTATTTTTTGTATAGTATTTTTGTTCTCTTCTAAGTATGCGGCCGCTTCGGGAATGTCTTGTGAAAAACTTGTATAATCTGTTGTAATTTTTAACATTACATCGATTATGTCTTCTGCTTTGGCTGAAAATGTCATTTGTATTTTTGAGCATATATTGTCTAGTGACTCTACTTGGTCTGTTTGTAAATAATACAATGTTTCGTTTTCTTCTTGGGTGCTCTTATAAAGCATAGAACCTGGTACTTCTCTTTCTTGGTTTGTTGTTGGGTTTGTGTATATAAATTGCCCTGGTATAGGTGTGAAACTTTCAAGGTGGTGAACTATATTTTTTATCATATTTAAAAAAGTTTCTATTATTATATTGTTACTTTGTGGTGGGTTATAATATGTAATAACCCATTCTACATTTGTAAAATTAGAACATTCTTGTGGTGTAGTTTCTTTAAATTTAAAATGTATTTTGTGTTCTTTATTATCTTTATTTTCTTTATATTTATATAAGGTGTCTTTTATATCAGTAGGAAATCTACCTTCTCTTTCAATATCTTTACATAATGCTTTTAATGTTCTGTTAAATTTTGGTTTTGCTATATCATTTGTAATATGAAATACCGCATTGGGGTATATTGTTCCTGGGTCTTCTTTGTTTTCTTGGTCAAAATTATACATTTTTGCGGTAGGCTGTTCTTCCATTCTCTCTTCAATGTCTGCGTCAATTGATGATACATCGCTTGCTGTTTCCAATGTGTCATTATATTCGTCATCTTCATAGTTTTTTAATTTTTTAAATTCTTCCATATCTTTTCTTGCTGAATCTGAGTTATACAAAACATTGTCTGGTAAATATTCTTGAGTTTCTGTTAACTTAATTAAATTTGTGCTTTCTACTTCATATCCGATACTTAATATTTTGTCTAATCCTAATTGATTGTTTATATTTCCTCCTTTTGATATATTTCCTATGGTTTTCCTAGTCATTTTTGTTGTATTTGATTTTTTTATATTAGTCATTATTATTTAATATTATATTATACAATTATTATATTTAAAATTTTTTAAAAAATTGAAATGCTTTTACAATTTTTTGTTAAATGTAAATAAATTAATCAACTTGTTTTAAAATGAATTCTTCTTATAACAAATATATTGCTCATTCTGGGCTCGATTTTAAGCAATATCAATATGATGGCGTTGTATGGTGTGTGGATAATGAAAAAGGCGGTTTAGGCGGAAGTGGAGGCGGAAGTGGAGGCGGAAGTGGAGGCGGAAGTGGAGGCGGAAGTGGAGGCGGAAGTGGAGGCGGAAGTGGAGGCGGAAGTGGAGGTTTTATTGCCGATGAAATGGGTCTCGGTAAAACTATTACTATGATCGGCACCTTTTTGTGTAACTTGGTTAAGAGAACCTTGATTGTGTTGCCACCGGTTTTGATTGACCAGTGGTATAAACAAATATACAAAACTACTGGGCATAAAGCAGTTTTGTATTATGGACAAAAGAAAAAGAAAATTGACTTGTTAGGACTCGGTTTTTGTATTGTGATTACTTCTTATGCTCATATTGCGTTAAATAAAAAAAAGAAAAAAGGCGGAGAAGGAGATGTAGAAGGTTTGAATGATATTCATCGTGTTCAGTGGGACCGAATTGTATTTGACGAGGGCCACCATTTGCGCAATAGAAATACATATTTGTATAAAGGCGCCTTACAATTAAAAAGCCCTATTAAGTGGATTGTTTCTGGAACTCCCATTCAAAATGGCAAAGCCGATTTTTATAATTTGTGCCGGATTATTGGATATAGTGATTTTAAAAAAGTGCCTATTTTAAAAAGGACTAAAAAGGAAGTGGGGATCTTAATTCCGGACATGACAGCTAATTTGGAGTCTGTTTCGTGGAAAAATGAAAATGAAATGAAGTTGTCGTCTTGTATTCACGGGATTATTGGTGGAGGCGGAAGTGGAAGTGGAGTCGGAAGTTCTACAAATATTACTTATTGGTTACATAACAGATTTTCTTCTGGTGTGTTGCCATTATATTTGCGAGCAAGACAGATGTGTATTTATCCTAAGCTGGTTAAGGGATTTCTTGGAGAAATGGTACGTGATAAAATTATAACTCGAGAAGAATATGCGGATATTGTAAAGTATAGTAGTAAATTGGATGCGGTTATTGAAGCGGTTTTGAAAAATAAAGATAACGGCAATGGGAAGATTATATTTTGTAGTTTTAGATCTGAAATTGATGATATTGCCGCGCGACTTAGAGACAATGGGATTGAGCGGGTCGTGACATTTGATGGGCGAAACGGGGCAGGGGCTAGGAAGACAATTTTGTGCGAGCGCAACGATGTTCTTATTTTACAGATACAAACTGGATGCGAAGGGCTGAATTTACAAGAGCATTATAGTGAGATTTATTTTGTGAGTCCGTTTTGGAATCCCGCGGTTGAGGACCAGGCGGTGGCTAGATGTCATCGCATTGGACAGAAAAAAGAGGTTATGGTGTATCGGTTTGAAATGGGGGGATTAGAAGTAGAAGGCTTATCAGTCTCTAACGAAGTATCAGATTCTAACGAAGTATCAGATTCTAACGAAGCAGAAGGCTTAAACTCTATGGATAATTATATTATGTGTGTTCAAGAGCGCAAGCGCATAATTGCGCGTGAAATAATATCATAAACGTGTTGTTTTGTTTTGATATTATTTGTGTTTACATTGTATAATTTAATTAATTAATTTTTGTGTTTTTTTATTTTTTTGTTTGCGTTTTTTAATAGTTTTTAGTATTTTTGATTTATTTTGTTTTTTACCTCTTTTACTTTTTTTACCTCTTTTACTTTTTTTATTTATACTTTTTTTACTTTTTTTATTTGTAATTCTTTTACCACCTTTTCCAAGCGTTTTACCTTTTAGCTCTTCCAACGTCCATACAAATGATTTTTTGATTGTGTTTAATAATTCTAAATTAATCATTATAACGTTTTTTCCAGCATCTAAGCAAAAAATTGTTACGTCTTCTTGTGGCGGTATTAATAATATGGGTCTTCCTACTTTATTATTAGTATCAATACTAACTGTATATATTAAATCTAAAGGCGTTTCACTTACTGACGGGTTATAATTACTCAGGTCAATATTAATTGTCATGTTATACGGTTTACCATCTATTACCAGACTAGATACGTAATTGTTATTTGTATCTATTCTTGATATAGGTGGTTGTCCAATTCTTTTATAAAGAAGAATTCTACTATAAGCTTCTTCTTCTGCTTTTGTAATATTTACCAAGTACTTTATATTATTGTTTTTTAATTTACAGTAATACTTTATTGTGTAATAATACGTTTTGTAGTTGTCTATATTGTAACCTTGAATAGAATCTAAAATATATTCTTCTTGTTGTTTATTATTTATAACAATACTTGATGATACAGGGGGCGATGATGGTAATGATAATGATAATGATGAGGATGCTGCTGAGGATGATGGTGGGTTAATTTCGTTCAATACGATTTCAAGTAGACGTGGGTCTAAATTTGTTTCTTCGTCTAATGAGAATGGTTCTATTAGTTTAGGTTCTGTTGAAGGAGGAGGTGGTGGTATATTTTCTGTTTCGTCAGGAATTGATGATGGTAATTGTAATTGAGGATTATTATTTAAAATTCTATTATATAATGATTCTACTTGTTTTGTGTCTGCCATAATTTGGTCAATTGGAGTTTCATTTAAATATAATAATGTTTGTAATGTGGTTTCTGTTTCACTACTATTATCTAACAAGTTATTATAAACTGAATATGTATCTGTGTTTATTTTGTAATAAATGTCGGATGATGGTTCAAGATCAGTAGTTCTTTGAATTAGTGATTCCACAGGTTGTCCTCCTTTTTGACTACCTCCTTTTTTTTTACCTTGTATATTTGTGGATGATTCTCTTTCGGCGTCAATTATATTTTTTAAAGTGGCCGTATGTGTAACCATATTTATAAATTCTAATGTTGGGATATTGCTCAAGAATTTAAAAATACACATATAATAATATACTTGAGTCCCTATTCTTAATTGTTTGGTGTTTGGATCAATACCGCTTGCGCTACTACTTGCGCTACTACTTGCGTTTGTGCTTTGTGAAGGAAAACATTTATAATATTCTCTTAGATCTTGATTCATTTTATTAATTATATCTTCTAATCTTGCTTTTATTCTTTCTACATTTTCTTTTTGAGTTATGTCGTCTAATTGTGCTGTTTTTACTTTACTTGGAGGAACTATTTTCATATCTATACAGCCACAACCATATTTATTTTTTTGTGTTTTTGAGTCCATTAATATTTCGTGTAACGTGTTTTCAAATTTGAATTTTGGGTATTTTGTGGGTTTTGCGAGGTTTGTGGGGTTTAAAGCAATTTTAAAAAACCCTGTATTGTCATCAAATTCAATCCATTCTTCATCGTTTTTAATTACATTTGGACCATGTAATGACCAATCATAAAACAATCTTATGTAGTTTTTATAATCATCGATGTTCTCACGATATCTTTTCATTCCTGTTTGAACTGTATTTGCGTGAATTAATTGAAATCTTAATCCTCCAATATGTTCGCAATCTATTCCTGGGTCAGCAGGGCAATAATCAACACCTCCTATTTTTAATTGATGAGCACTATAACTTAATAATTTTTTATCAACTATCCAACATCTTATATCTTTTACTGATTCCCAATTACCTATACTCGCAGCACATTGCGACTTATTTGCGAGAGCAGCTAAAAATTTATCACGAACACTTAGTGCTTCTGTTTTTGTATATCCTGTTTTTTTGTCTTTTTCTGGTTCTTTTACACCTGATGCTGTTGTGGTTAGTTTTACTTGTTTAGATACTTCGTCTCCAAATAATTTTCTTAATAAATCCGTATATGGTAAATTAGCTGTATTTGATATTACTACAGGGTCTAGAAAAGCCATCTCTAATCTTAGCTGTAATGCGGATAAATAATTTAACAATATTGTTGAACTAAAACTAGGATTTTTTTCTTGTTCTTTTTTAATATGAACTTTTATTAATTTTTCAACAGAATTGAACAGTAATTTACTAAAATTATCATTTATTGTTCCTAACATTACCCAGTCGTGTATGTTACATAATACTTTTTTTGGGTCAAGTTCTTCTGATAATAATGAATCCGTTTGTGAAATCATTGTTAAAAAAATTTGGGACATATCGTTCATATTTTTTTCAAATTCGACTGACCCTGGAGGAGGAGGTAAAGATGATGAGGGGAAAGAAGATGATGAGGGGAAAGAAGATGATGAGGGGAAAGAAGATGATGATGAGGAAGATGAGGATTGTGAAGGTTTAGACTGAATACTTTTTTTTACTATCGCTCTATTTTTTGGTCTTATTTGTTGTATTGATTGAATTAAGTATTTAGGAGGACGACGGATTCTTTCTGGTATTTTTTGGGATGGTGGTGGTAGCGGTGATTTAAATAATATTACTCCGGGTTTTTGTACTGCTGGTTGTGGTGGTGTCTCTGGTTGTGGTAATTCATCTCTTAATGGTACTAATGGTTCGACATTTTGTATTATTGTATTCATTCTAGGTAAGTCAAATATAGCTAAGTGTTGTATAGTTGGACCATTATATGTTGTTGAATTAAGTAATATGTCTTCAATAAAACTTTCATAGTTATTATTTATCAGATCTTGAGGAATAGAAAAATCATCATTATGTTCTACTTGTAGTTGTGGTTGTACCTTTATTCCTGCGGTTGATGACATATAAATATATATATTTATATATATTTAAATTTTACTTATTGACTTTTTACTTAATGTTTTATTTGTAGTTGTTTTATATATTTTGTAGTAACTTATCCAATGTTTCATGTATATTTGTGTATTGAATAAATATTTTCTTCGGATTTTTTATTGCTTTTACATCTTTGTAATCTATTAATATAAATGGGTTTTCTAGGTCTTCTTCATCTTTTATAATAATATCATATGTTACTATATTTATAGTTTCTAATTTCAATTTACACCATTCTTTTTTCTCTTTTGTATAATGTTGTTTATCTACTACTATAAAGGGATGTAAGTGTTTTATTACTTCCCATAATTGTCTTCCATATTTTGACAAATTTAGTTTTGTATGATGATGGTCATTATCTATGTCGCAAACTAGCAAGCTTAGAGAACAAAATATTATGAGTTTTGGCTTGTTTAGTGCTTTTTTTTCAGCGATTTTTGTTGCTATTTGTCGCCATAGTTTGTAATATGTGTTTACGTCTTCTTTTGGGTTAGATTCTTCTTTAAATCCTTTGTAATAATTGTGGGTGGGTGGCCAGTATTGATTGTTTGTTTCTTCTGGCCAATAGAGTGCATAATCAGGACATCTTCCGTTTTCTATGTCTTGCCTGTCTTTTTCGCTTGTAATGGTGTATTCCTTTTTAAATGAAGGTATATTGAATATTGTTCTTGAAATTAGATCCATTTTATTTTATTTTATTTTATATACTTATTTAGTTTATATTTTTTGAAATCAATTTTTTAGGTTTTTGTTTTTGTCTTTTTTGTTTTTGTCTTTTTTGTTTTTGTCTTTTTTGTTTTTGTCTTTTTTGTTTTTGTCTTTTTTGTTTTTGTCTTTTTTGTTTTTTTACCACCAATATCTAATTCAAATATAGGTTCTATGTAGTTTGTTTGTTTTTTTGGTTCTTTTGCGACTTCTTCTTGTTTTTTTTTGAATTGTTCCTCTGCTTTTTTGTTAAATTCAAAATAATTTGGTACCTCACGTTCCCGTGTTTTATAATTTATTTTATCTTTATTTATTTTATCTCTATTTTCTAATAGTTTTATATATGCTTCTTTTGCTTCTTCTAATAATAAATCATTTGTTTTTTGTTCTTCTACTTTTTTCACAGATTGTTTGGATTTAGCTAGTATTTGTGATAATGTTTTGGGTGATTGCGATAATGTTTTGGGTGAGGAGGAAGAAGAAGAAGAAGAAGCAAAACTATAAGTTTCATCATTTTCTTCATCGCTGTCGCTTTCTAGTTCTTTTTTTACGCAAGCTTTACATTGAAAATGGCCGGTTTGTATATTATGCTTGTCATATTCTGATTCTGATTTTTGTTGTCCGCAATATGTACATGTTATATTTGACATTTATATTATATTATTATTATATTTTCATTTATTTTTAAAAAAATTGATATTCTTTTAAAAATAAATGAAATTAATTATATAGAATTAAAATGGAGTTTGTTCATAAAACTGATACTACGACTTGTTCTTTAGAAATTGATAGAATTGATCTGTCATTATCAACTAATTGGATTAAAGATTCTATTACTAAATTTAATAGTGTTTTTAAGGGTTTAAAAAAAAATAAGGCTCATCAAGGCCCTAGTTTTAATTCGAACTGGCTGTCTAAAAATTTATGTGTTGGCGCTTCGATTGACTCTAAAAGTATTTTAAATTTATTTGTTTGTGCAGGGATTGATGTGTTTGTTTGTTTAATTGGAACCGATAAGGTAAAATTACAGTTATATGATTATGAAAAACAGTTGCCGGCTGGTAAAATTTATATTTCGGAACCTATTGAGGATATGAATATTATAAGTGATGATAAGGTATTGGCATTGGCGCGAAGAATTGCTGAGTTTATACGTGGGGGTTCTAAGGTATTTATTCATTGTTCTGGGGGGCATGGACGAACAGGCACTGTCGCTGCGGTTGTTTTGTATTTATTGTATGGGTTACCGCTTTTTCAAATACGCGATTATTTACAATATTCCCATGACCAGCGTGTTTATAATTATTTTGGGGATAAGTTTTATACTTATAAATTAGATGAGGATGATTCATTGCGAGATTATTTTCAGGAAGGTCAAGTTCCTACTCCGCAAGTTGGGTTTCAATGGAAACAAGTTGAGCGCATTATTAATGATTTGAGTCATGTGTAAAGTTATTTTAGTTTTTATATTTTAGTTTTTATATTTTAGTTTTTATATTTTAGTTTTTAGTTTTATTCAATGTATTCTACCAAATCGATTAAACAATCGTCTAATTGGTTATATATCATCAGATGCTTCAATGCGTGTATTGACGCCAGGATGGGTTCATGCTGTTTAAGATCTTGTTCTTTTTTTGATATTTTATTGTAAAGATAGAATGTTTCACCATCACATAATACGCAATTTGCTCGTTGACCTCGGCATCTAGGGCAATAATCTGAGTATGGTTTTTCATCATGTATTACTTCACATTTAGCACTACAAAATTGATGGTTAGGACCAAATGTTTGCGGAACTACATCTTCACGGCAAGTATGACATTTGTGTTGTTCTTCAAATGCGCGCTTCATTGATACGCCATAATCGTCGGCATATTGGGTCAAATCGGCCAAATCAGTTCTTGATAAATGTTTGTATTCATTTTCATACAGGGCGAGCTCATGTATGTCAACATATTTTCTTGAAATTGGAGGTGTTTGTGTTACTATTGCAACAAATGCTTCTTGTAGTGTAATATTGTTTCCTATCATGCTTAGATTAGCAGATTCAAATGTTTTTACTCCTTCTCTTCTAGAATTATTATTAATCATGAAATTATACCCTGTCATGAAATTATACCCTGTCATAAAATTATACCCAGATAAATAATAGAATCTCTTAATGCGTTCTACAATTGGCGGAATCTTGGGTGCCTTGGCGCGCATTGCGTTCTTACATATCAAACAATCGTCGGTGTCATTGTAATAACAACAATAATTGTCTTTTTCAATCGCTGTTTCACATGTGTAAGAACAATATAATCCTTCGTCTATATTCAGAGAAAGAGTTTCCCCACAACAATGACAGTTTTCAATATATTGGAGTGCTTCGTATTCGGGTATGTTTGCCTTGACCGAGTATGATTTCAACAATTTCCATTTGTTTATGCGGCATTCATTTATATCTGGTCTTCGAATAACGCCTTCAATGAACGCGCAACTATTCTTTCCATTATAATGCGTTTCGTAAAAGTTATTGATCTCTTTTAAGCAAACTTGTTTAGTACATATTGCGCAACTATTTCCTCTGAAACAAGGATTGCCTAGTTCTTCGACGTGGTAGAAGCATCCGCCGCTACAATACTCTCCGGCAAATATATCAAGAGGTATGTTGCAGTTATGACAAGTCTGTATATATAGAAATGCGGTTTCTGTCGTGAGATCATAATGATTCTTATACTCATAAAATTTTTTCTGGTTTTCTTGGGGAAGGTTGTCTAGAATGTAAAGATGGTTGCTATTCGCAAGCCAATTTGTGTTACCTACTATTTTGGTATCGGATGTCGTCATTATTCTTTCTTCATTTATATGATTTGATTCCATTTTATTATGGATTACTTAAAAATAAAAAAAGTATTTCAATTTTTTTGGATTTTGGGTTTATTTATTTAGTATTGATATAATATATAAATATGGAAAGTAGTTCAGAATATACCGTCTTTGCTAAGACCGATTTTGAAACTTTATTGTCTAGTGAACAAAGACAACAAAAAATGTTTGGTGCTAATTTATCTGGTTGGGGTGGCGGGGTAAAACAGTTTGTAAATTTAGGCACTTACGAAGGAACATGTAATAGTGATGAATATGATAGATTGTCTGGATCTTTATTAGGTCACCAACCCTATACTACGGAGATTTTTGATAGAAATGGTAATCATCTTCTTGTAGATGAAAATGATGATATAATAGAGGATAGTGGTAGCAGATTATATTACAAATTTACTCATATTACAAAACCACCACATCTTACAAAGGAGGAGAGGGATGGAATGTTAATGAGGGGAAGGATACCACCACAAGAAACTACACGTATAATTTATATTGATACTGAATTTATTGGACAATTTTTTTCAAAAGATACATCTAGTGTAGGAGGTGGCAGGAGAAGGAAGTCTAATGGGAGAAGGAAGTCTAATGGGAGAAGAAAGTCTAATGGGAGAAGAAAGTCTAATGGGAGAAGAAAGTCTAGTGGGAGAAGAAAGTCTAATGGGAGAAGAAAGTCTAATGGGAGAAGGAAGTCTAATGGGACAAGAAAGAAGTCTAATTAAATTGTGGATTTTATTTATTTTATATAGTTATATTTTATATTATATATAATGGCTCAGTTAAGTGAGGAAGTGGCATTTGTGAATTCAAAATTTGGTGATTCTATGCCCGATGTTGTAGTTTATATTAAATCCCATGGTAGTCTTATTATTAATAAAAAAATGCAAGAATCTTCACTTAGAGTTGATTCGTATGACCTATTTAGTTTGCCTGGGGTTCTAGATAATATTTTAATATTTATGATGTCAGGTATTGGTAATAGTGCTAGCGATGGTGACCCTATGCTTAGTGTTTTTCCTACTATTACACCTGATCATAAATTTAGTGATATTTTTAAATATTTAGATGATAAATATAAAGAGACTCATCCTGAAAGGATTCAACAGTATCGACAGATGAAAACCTCTTTGGGTTCATATAGTCTTCAGCCGTTGATTCAAGGTCAAGAATTCACGAATGCGTTTATAAACAAATATTTATTGCTTGGTGATAGGGATCCAAGGTATCCTGATTGGGACGATGACATATTTGTTACTGATAATGAAGGTAATAAAATAGAAGTTTCAGACTTGGGTTCGGTTGCTAATTTGCTGGCTGCGAAAAGGGGTATTTCATATTATATGGCTGTTAGATTGATTGAAATTGCTCTCACTGTAGATGCTGGATTAGTGGGAGGGTATGATGTTATGATTCCTGGTAATTTTGATGATGAAAGAAGGATAAAAAATGGTCGTATACAGCGTTTAACTTTGAGAGAACTACTATATTTATTATATTTGTTAGGATATAAAAATCCGCTTATTTTAGATTCTTCTTGTACTGGAAATCTTTCGTTAAGTAGCGAAAAGACAGAGCGTTTAATTTCAAGAACTGCCACGAAAATGGTCGGTCCTTTTTTTGATGTGGACAGATTATTAGTACAAGATAAGGATATGAATACCAATTTTACACATTGTGATATTACAATTTTTGAGAAAATATGTAATGATACGATTGAGATGAATGAATATATTAAATCTCAATTAATGTGTGATGATAGTCAAGCATTAAGTGTTATACGAATTACTGGTACTGACAAAGACAATATTGATAGTTTTATTCAACTTTATAATGGTATGGGAAATAATGAAGATAATTTCTATTTTTTATTGGATGTGGCAAAAATTGCTCCTTATGATGAATATGGAAATATTAATCTTGTTGAGTATTTTAAAATTGTCATTGCTGCTCAATATATTATAACAAATGTAGAAGGTTGTCCTGAAAGTTTAGCAATACGTGTTCTCCAACAGTCTAATACTATGAACATGGATGTGAATATTGCTTTAGCACAAGGTGCTATGGTTGTTATGAATTCAGTACCAGGTTGTCCTGGAAGTTTAGCAATTAGTGCTATTAGCAGGTCAATAGATAAAAAAATTGAGAATCTAGTTGACGCAACTTCGGAGTCGGTAGGGAGGGCAATAGTATTAGCCGGTGCGGCGTTATATGTTATGAATGAATTAACATGTACAGCAGATCAAGCACTTAAGGGCATTGGGAAAACTAAGAGTGTTGATGGTTCACTGAATGTTGAAGCGGCGATTCAATATTTGCGTAGTAGTAGGGGTGGAAAAAGAATTAAAAAGACTATTAGAAGAAAAAGAAATGCTCAAAGGTCTAGAAAAAGGAGAAGGAAATAGTATTTTTAGATTAGTATATATTTCATTATAAAATTATAGAGTTATTTTATAATGACACAAAAACCTATTTGTGCGATTGCCGTTTTTACAGGAGATAATAAAATTAAAGGTTATGTTAAATTTGTAGAGAATTTTAAAAATAATAATATTGCGATTGAATTGAATATTGTTGGGTTAAAAAATAATAGTCTTCATGGTTTTCATGTTCACGAAGCGGGTGATTTAACTGATAAGTGTACTAGTATGTGTTCTCATTTTAATCCTTATAATAAGACACATGGGGCTCCTGGCACAAAGGAGAGACATGTTGGCGATTTAGGTAATATTGAGACAAATAGTAAGGGTGAAGCTAAATATATTTTTTATGATGATGTTATTAAATTAAGAGGAACTAAGGCAAATATTATTGGTAGGGGTTTAATTATTCACGCGGATGAGGACGATTGCGGTGCTGGTGGTGATGCTGAGAGTCTTAAAACTGGTAATGCTGGTAAACGTATTGCTTGCGCTGTTATCGGGTATTCAAAAGAGAATTTTTAATTTGTCTTTATTACCTTGTATAAAACACTTCTATTTTTAGAAAAGATTGACGTCTTTTATTGGGTTATAATTGACTTCTATTTGAAGTATACTATAAACTATATATTGTTGTTAGGTTGTTGTTAGGTTCCCTTTATAAAACACTTCTATTTGTCTTATAAAGAGAGAAAAGATAGAATCCTATTGTAGGAGATTTTGTCTTAGTGTCGCACTGTGGCACTGGCGAACCCTACTCCCGGCTAATTCGGACGTCCAATCCGGATGCCCTTGTCTTCCCTTGTCTGCCCTTGTCTTCTCTTGCCCTCCATCGAGGTCAATGTGCCTCCTATAAGCAGGGACGAGAAATGAGTGACAAAACGAGATATGGGTGACAATTTGGGCCCGTGTATATTACGTCAAATTGAAGAAAAAAATATGCCCCTCCTCGCATATTTGCGTCGCCCCCATCCACAATTGACCACTAATGGAGCGTCCGTTCGACTATCAAAAGATTAGAAATTTTAAGGGTTTTGGTGTTATAAACGATTGTATAATATTTTCCACTTTTTTATAACACTCCATCAATGTGCCGTTTTTTAACCCGCACTGGTTAGCATTTAAACCTCGAGTGTGCTTTTTGCCTTGAGCAGACCGTCCTTGGGTTTGACTCAAATGGATCCCATTGGTATTGTCATAGTTTGGTAATTATTGTCATAAATTTTTTAATGAAGTATTATGTTAATTATCATTTGTTTATTAGTCAATAATTAACAGCCCGTTTGACTCAAATGGTTCCCATTGGTATTGTCGTATTAGGTGTTAATTATTGTAATAAATTTAAATAAAGCATTATCTTAATTGTCATTATAATTTATTACAATTAATTTTAATAAATTCGCCCATTGTCCCCGTTTATATTTTAATAGTCAAACACCGTTATCCTTAGATAAAAGCGCCTATTTAAATATATATTTTAAAATTCGCCACAAATTTTTATATGCCATTAGAGCGCAACAGTTCTCATACTTGCACACGACAAAACACCCCTCCATATGTTACATATTCAAATTTTATACCCGTTTTATATTCAATAGTCAAACGCCGCTATCTTTAGATAACCGCGCCTATTTGAATTCATATTAGTCGCCCATTGTACCCTATATTAGTCGCTTATTGTACCCTATATTAGTTGCCTATTGTACCCTATATTAGTCTCCTATTGTACCCTATATTAGTCGCCCATTGTACCCTATATTAGAGTGATAACTCTCAATATATTTTTGATATGTGCCCCTCCTAAACGCACATATCCGTCACACCCTACCTATTTTTCTGCCGGTGTGTCCGAAGACTCAAGGTCTTACATATTTCTTTATTTCCTGGAAAAGTATTTCAATTTTTTTATTTTCATCTTTTTTATTTTTTAGTTGGTTAAGTTAAATTTAATTTAAGTTTATCGATACAATTCCTCGTCATCGTAGGCATACATGCCGGGCAAGTTCACGCAATCGACGCACAAATTATCATGAGCACTGCGCCATCCATACGCTACTATCATTTTTTCTTCATTACATTCACTACAATACTTAACATCGTCGTCAAAATTGGGTCTATCATAGTCTTCTGGTTCGTTCAGGGTTACTTCCATCGTTATCGTCTCTGTATCGTAAAGCGCCTCCATCTTGGCGTCAATCGCCTCCAAATGTGCGTCCGCTATCAAAGCGGGTACCGGCACATAATCGTCGTTGCAACTTGTCATACTGTAAAATCTTAAAGAGGTCATTTTATATTATCTTGCTTTCTATTTTTTGAAAAAAAGTATTTCAATTTTTTTATGGGTTTATACATTTCTAGAAATAATAAAAGTATTTTATTTTTATTATTTGTATGTCTTTTCAAGATTGTGCTTTAATTCGTATTAGTGAAAACACAGTTTGAAGGTACAACAGGAGCAGTGGGCGACGCACTATTTAGTGACGCAGTATTTGTCGCGGTGGTACTGAACGAGCTAATAGTATATACAATTTTTTTAATTTCAACACCCATATAATATACATTCCATTGAGTTGCTTTATTTACTAATGGACTAGCAGTAAGGTACCAGTATGCTGGGCTTTTTCCGTTGGTGTTGTCTAAAGTATATGGGGTGTCTGTAGGAGCAGCAATTAGACTTACGGTCACTTTAAATCCTGGATAAACTAGATAAGCATCATCTTGATCATTGATATAACCAAAATCACCAGCAGTACCCGAAAATGATATTGGAAATGTTTGTGTAGTAGTGTTAACCATATACACACCGCATTGAACTGTATTTCCGATTGGTGCGCTCATAATATATTATATGTAAATTTTATTTTTTAATAAAACGCAAAATAGAGAGAATATAGGAGTCCGAATTATATGCTTCTCTCTTGAATACTATTTTACTTCCAATTGGAGTATTGTTATTGTTTTAAATAGGCACCCTATACACACCCTTGAATACCATTGGATGCCGCGAGTTCATTCTATAAAACACTCTTATTTCTATATAAAAGAGAGAAAATACAGAATTCCATTTGACACCCTTTACACTCCTTATAAGCAGGGACGAGAAATGAGTGACAAAACGAGATATGAGTGACAAAATAGCCGCACCATTTGGCACTCTATCAGCGCACCATTTGGCACTCTATCAGCGCACCATTGGACACCCTATCAGCGCACAATTGAACTCTAAAAACACTCTTATTTCTATAAAAAGAGAGAAAATACAACAACACATTACCCTTCTTATAAGCAGGGACGAGAAATGAGTGACAAAACGAGATATGGGTGACAAAATAGGCGCCTCTTTAACACTCTAT
>Ga0214919_10000801_pt1 | contig 53635 bp, 54 predicted proteins | sample LL1503_MetaG_FD_177994 | JGI IMG/M metagenome (GOLD analysis project Ga0214919, IMG submission 177994) | Freshwater microbial communities from Lake Lanier, Atlanta, Georgia, United States - LL-1503 | ecosystem: Environmental > Aquatic > Freshwater > Lake | place: USA: Georgia | collected... | reverse complement strand
GTATGACCGCGAGAAACTGCAGGAGCGGCTGGCCAAGCTGACCGGAGGCGTGGCGATCGTCTCGGTAGGGGCCGGCACCGAGGCCGAGATGAAGCAGAAGAAGGCCCGTGTCGAAGATGCCCTTCACGCCACGCGTGCGGCCGTCGAAGAAGGCATCGTGCCGGGTGGCGGTGTCGCGTTGCTCCGTTGCCGTGAGGCCGTGGAAAAAGCCCGATCGCTGGCCAAGGGCGACGAGAAGATCGGCGTCGACATCGTGCTGCACTCACTCGACGCGCCCATCCGCCAGATTGCGGAGAACGGCGGGATCGACGGTGCCGTGGTGGCCGACGAGGTCGCCGACAAAGGCCTCAACATGGGCTACGACGCGAATAAGGGCGAGTATGTCGACATGCTCAAGGCTGGGATCATCGATCCGGTGAAGGTCGTTCGCGTGGCGTTGACCAACGCGGCGAGCATCGCTGGCCTGATGCTCACGACCGAGGCCCTCGTCACGAACCTCGACAAGGAAGACGCCAAGAAGCACCGGGCTGAAGGCAGCGTTCGCTAGTGGCTGTCGAGGTGGCTGCGGGAAAAGCCAAGCCCAGGCCTTCTCCGCTCGCTTCCATCTGCGTCTGGACCGCCCCTACATGGCCAACGAACGCGACTACTACGAGGTGCTGGGAGTGGAACGCCGCGCCGGCGGCGCGGAGATAGCCGACGCGTATCGCAAGCTGGCCATCAAGTTCCACCCGGACAAGAACCCCGGCAACAATGCGGCCGCGGATCGCTTCAAGGAGGCGGCCCGGGCCTTCGAAGTGCTTTCGAACGACGAACTGCGGGCCCGCTATGACCGCTACGGCCATGCGGGCCTCCAGGGCGGAGCGCGGCACGAGTTCAATGATCTTTCCGACATCTTCGATGCGTTCGGCGATCTGTTCGGCGGCGGCGTCTTCGGCGGTGGTGGTGGCGGGCGGAAGTCGAATCGGCCGCGTCAGGGCCGAGATGTCTTTTCCAGCGTCTCGCTCTCGCTCGTGGAGGCAGCCCGCGGGGCCATCAAGACCGTCGAGTTTTCCCGGCACGAACTCTGCGGCAGCTGCGACGGCAGTGGCGCCAAGAAGGGCACGAAGCCGCAGACCTGCGAGTATTGCGCGGGGCATGGTCAGGTGATCCAGTCGGCCGGCGTTTTTCGCCTGCAGACAACCTGCCCCTCCTGCCGTGGCGTGGGAACCATGATCCGCGAGAAGTGCCCCGACTGTGCCGGCGAGGGTCTCACCGCCGAGCATGTCGAGCGGCGGGTGACGATTCCCGCCGGAGTGGACCGCGACGTCCGCGTGCGGCTGGCGGGTGAAGGCGAGCCGGGGGGCAACGGCGGCCCCCCGGGCGACTGCTACTGCGTGATCGAGATCGAGGAGCATCCGTTTCTCAACCGCGAGGGTCGGGATCTGCACTGCGAGGTGCCGATCACGTTCAGCCAGGCCGCGCTTGGGGCCACCGTCGACATTCCCACGCTCGACGGCGCGAAGCCGCTGGCCATCGCACGTGGCACGCAGGCGGGCGACGTGATCCGCGTGAAGGGGCTCGGCATGCCGGAGGTGCGGGGCCGCGGCATCGGCGACCTGCACGTGCACGTCCATGTCGAGGTGCCGAAGACGCTCTCCCCCAAGGCGGAGCAATTGCTGCGCGACTTGGCCGCCGAGGAGCAGAAGGCCGTGAGCCCGAAACGGTCCAGTTTCTTCAGCCGCTTGAGCGACTACTTCCAGCCGAAGGATGCCACAGAAAAGCCACGTGACGAGAAGCCAAAATCGAAGAAGGAGAGCCAGTCATGAATCCACGCGACGATCGGGACCCCGTTTCCCCGCCCGAGCAGCAGCCTGTCGTTGCCGACGGCCACGAGGAGGCGGAGGGTGGCCTGCATGGGGGCGACTCGTTCGCCCAGCAACTGCGGGACGCGGAGGATCGGGTGCTCCGGGCGCAGGCGGAACTGGAGAATTTCCGCAAACGGTCGCGGCGGGAGCACGAAGACGCGCTCCGCTACCGCGAGATCGACCTGCTGCGGGATCTGCTGCCCGTGCTCGACACGGTTCGCCGGGCGATCGAGGCAAGTGAGAAGACGGCCGACATCGAAAGCGTGCGGGCTGGATTCCGCATGACCGCCCAGCAGATCGAAAAGGTGCTCGACGGGCATGGCTGCAAAACGATTGAGACGGACGGAAAGCCATTCGATCCCACGATCCATGACGCCATTTTGCAGCAGGTGGTGCCTGGCGTGGCGTCGGGCACGATCGTGGGCGTCGCCAGCCGCGGATACAGGCTGCACGACCGGGTGGTCCGGCCGGCCCAGGTGATCGTTTCCAAGGAGGAATGAACCATGCCCACGTATGATTACGTCTGCGACGGCTGCGGGCACGCGTTCGAACTGTTCCAGTCGATGACCGACAGCGTGAAGAAGACCTGCCCGAAATGCAAGAAAAAGAAGCTTCGTCGGCTCATTGGCGCCGGCGGGGCGATCGTGTTTAAGGGATCGGGGTTCTACAAGACCGACTACCGCAGCGAATCCTACAAGAAGGGCGCCGCCGCTGATTCGGGTGGCAAGTCCGAGGGAGGCTCCAAGAAGTCGGATTCCGGGAAATCTGATTCTGGCGGCGGGTCTGGATCGAAGGGATCGGAGTAGACGATGCCACTCTGCCCGGTGTGCGATGCCCGCGTAAACCTCGAAACCACGCCGACGGCCCCGTTTTGTAGCGAGCGCTGCCGTCTCGTCGATCTCGGCCGCTGGCTCGACGAGGGCTACTCCCTCCCTGAGCAGAAGCAGCCGGAGGATGACGAGCACGAGGGCGACGAGTAGGGCAGACGAGCCCGGCCTGCGTATACTCCGGGCCTGCATATACTCTGGGCCCGCGCGGGAGTTGCTCCCGGTTCGCGAGTCCCGTGGCCTCACAGTCAAGGATGAAGACATGTCAGATTCCGCCAGCCCTACCCCGGCTCCCCATGCACACACGACGGAGGCGTCTCCCGCCGGCAGGATCGTGCACGAGATCCAGTGGAGCGAGGCGTTGCCGTGGTGGCTTCTGTTTCGCGCTGCCGGCGCCGCCTTCTCACCGACGGTGATCCTGTTGGCGGCACTCGGTGCGCTGGCGACGTGGGCCGGCTGGTCTCTCGCGGATCGCATGCAATTGGCGGGCGTTGAGCAGGTTACTGACGTGATCGCTGCGGCCGGAGTCGGCCAGCAGTCGACGGTGGATGGGCTCGTGCTGCCTTCAGGCTCCGGCGGGCTGCCCGGTGGCCGTCTGCTCGCGCCGAGTCGGAGCGTGATGCCTGGCCTGCTCGGCCTGCTCGATCGATTGCCGATCGCGGCAGGGGACGTGCTGCGGCTGGCGTCGGTGCCGTTTCGACCGTCGGCCACCATGAGCCAGATGGTCGGGGCGCTGGCTCGGCTCGGCTGGTTCGTGCTTGTGTGGTCGATTTTCGGGACGGCCATCACCCGGCACGTGGCACTCACGCTCATTGGCGAGGATGCGCCGGGGCTCTCCGGTGCGGTGTGGTACGGCACGCGGAAGTGGACCTCATCGTTCAACGCTGTCGCATTCGTCCTCCTTGGCATCCTCGTGCTCTCCGTGCCGGGAGCCTTGCTCGGTCTGCTGATGCGGACCGATGTGGGCCTGGCGCTGGCGGGAGCCGTCTGGCCGCTGGTGCTGGCAGGAGCCGTCGTGCTCGCGATCCTCGCCGTCGGCCTTCTGGCAGGTTGGCCGCTGATGGTGGCGGCCGTCGGGGTGGAGCGTGGCGATAGCTTCCAGGCGGTCTCCACGGCATTTTCCTACCTCTACCAGCGGCCGCTTCACTATGCCTTCTACGGTCTGATCGCAGGGCTGGTGGCCCTGCCGGCCTTGGCCGCGGCAGGTGTCTTTGCCGACGCCATCGGCACGCTGGCGATGTGGGCTGCCAGCTTTGGCATGGGGCATGGGCGGACGGTGGCCGTGATGGACGCCATCGGTGCGGGCGGTGCGGCGGCTGCTGCCGCACCCTGGGGCGCCCGGGCGATCGGCTTCTGGATGCGGGGGCTTCAGACGCTCCTGTCATCCTTTGGATGGGGCTACTTCTGGGCGATCGCCACGGCGGCCTATCTGCTCCTGCGTCAGGATGTCGACGGCACCGAGGTCGACGAAGTGGTGCTCGAGGAGCCCGTTGGCGGGGCCTGACTCAGCCGTACCACTGCTTGACGATCGCAGGAAAGCCGCCGAGGAGTTCGCCGCGGCTCACCGAGGCATCAGCTCCCGCGGCCTTCGCCTGGTCGAGTCGGTCCTTGGCAACGTGCGGCCCGAAGGCCACGAGTCGGGCTGTCCTGCCCGTCTGTGCCCGCTGCGGCTCGATGAGCGCCAGACACCGCGTGACCAGGACCGCCGGGTCACCGCTCACCGCCTGAAGATCGAGTAGCACGAGGTCGTAGGGGCCTCCCGGCAGCGGGCCGTCGAGATGACGGAGCGTCTCCAGGCGTCCGCCGGCTTCCCGGGCGAGACCGGCGATCCGGCTTGTCGAAAGCAGGTCTGGGGAAATGAGCAGGATCTGTGGTCCGTCGCCACCAGAATTCCCGGGCGTCGTCGCACTCATGATCGATATCGTCATACCGCCTCCGGACCGCGCACGTCGCGGTAGATCTGCACGGCATCGTGGATCGGGAGCACCATCAGCCCGGCTGACGCGGTCGTGAGCGCGTCAGCCACACCGTCTGTTGCCGGTTCCGCACCGAGCAGCATCGCCTTCCGGATCGTGTCGACGGTCCGGTCGAGAAAATCGTCGTTCACCGCGATCTCCATCACCGACTCCTGCACGATCCGCGATCCGTCGCCGGCCCCATGATAGCCCTGCGCGTCGCAGATCGTCAGCCGCGTCACGTGGACTGCGGCCAGCGCCTGCCGCACCGCCTCAAGCTGCGCCGGCCGCAGTACCGCGACGACCATGTGCATGGCGGGGGCTCCGAGAAGAATCAGGGGCTCGTCAGCTCGAGGCTCGCGTCGAGAACCTTGCGGATCCGTGCCTGGAGTTCGCCAAGGTGCGCCCGGGAATAGTCGTCGAGCTTCACGTCGTTCTTCGCCAACAGCGCACCGATGCGGCCATCCAGCGACCGCAGCTGCGCCGCGGCGATTGCCTGGGCGTCTGGAGTGACGCCGCTGGGTGCGATGGCCAGCGACGAGAGGCGGGAGACGTACTGTCTCTGCAGACCGCGTCGCAGGCTGCCGACCGCCGGCTTGCGCACGGTGTAGTCGCCCGGAGCGGTCGCATCGACCTCGGACATGATCGACTTCGTCAGCCGGTCGAGCAACTCGGCCGTGGTGAACGCGTCTTGGTCGGCCGGCACCTTGAGCTCGCTGTCGCGGATGCGGTCGAGCGTGACTGGGTTGAGCAGCCGGCCGAGCACCCGGCTCTGCCACATCAGGATCGCGTCGTGGACGGGATAGTCTTCGCGGTCGGGAGAGTTGCTGCCCCAATGCGTCCAGTTCGTGGCGACGAGCTGGTTGTAGAGTTCCGGAGGAAATGTGAATGGCTGGGCGCTGAACATCTGCTGCTCGAGGAGAGCGAGCGCGTCACGCTGCTTCTGCGGCTCGACCACGCGAAACGGCGATGGGGCGTTGGCATCCCCCTTGTGGCTGCGCGACGTGTGCAGTCCGCCGACCAGCCGCGAGGCCGTATACATGGCCTGGCCATGGGCCGCCAGCAGCACGCCGAACGCCTGCCGCACACGCTCGTAGCCACCTGCCCTGCCGTCCTTCTCCTTGGCGGTCATCCGGTCGGCGATGAGCGGCATCACCTGTGCCACCAACTCCGCGCGGCTCTTCGCGAACTCCAGCGGGTCGCTCCCCAGATCAAACCGATTCGACAGCGGGTCGGGATCGCCGAACTCCGTCTCTTCGTCGGTGGCGTAGGCGAGCGCCGGCTCGCCGCTGCGGCCGGCAATCTTGTCGAGTTCCGGCAGTTCGGCTTCGGGGTTGCCGGCCGAGATCGGCTTGTAGCCATACTCGATCGCCCACATGTCGTAGGGGCCGAGTTTCGCCGTGTAGTAGTCGCCCTGAGTCTTCCCCTTCGGCACGATGTTCACCGGGATATAGTCCATCACGCTCGTACTCGCGCCGCCCGCGGCGGTCTTCGTCACGTCGTTGATGTCGGCGAGCGAGCGGAACGCGCTTCCCTTGAAGTTGTGCCGCAGCCCGAGCGTGTGCCCCACTTCGTGCATCGCGACGAGCTTGAGTCCCTGCAGGACGAGCTTCTCCTTATTGGCGTCGGAAAGCCCCCCTTCGACACCGGCGGCGAGCGCCGTCGCCGCCAGCGCGGTCTCACGGGCGTGGCCGTCGAAGAGCGAGCAGCCGTCGCAGCTGTGCTGCCGGCCATGACCGTGGAGCGTGCCGCCGGTGAGACTCGCCACGCTCTGCGGCGTGAAGGTCTCGTATTCGGTCCGCCAGAACCGCAGGAAGTCGCCGTCGAAGATGATGTCGGCGTCGAGGATCTGGCCCGTCCTCGGGTTCACCCGTGACGGCCCCATGGCGAAGCTCGCACCGGCGGTGATCCAGCGAAACGTGTTGTAGTTGACGTCCTCGGGATCCCAGTCGGTCACGTCGGGCTGCTGGCGGACTTCGATGGCCGTGGCGAAGCCGGCCTTCTCGAAGGCATCGTTCCACACCTCGATGCCTTCACGGATCGCCTGCCGATACTTGAACGGCACGGTCTTCTCGATCCAGAACACGACGGGCTTCTTGGGAGGCGACACCGCCGCCGCCGAGTCGGCCTTCTCGAGGTTCCAGCGGTTGATGTAGCGCACGAACCGGTCCTCGTCGACGTTCTGCGAAAAGTCCTTCAGTGCCGTCACGAAGTAGCCGACGCGATCGTCGGCCAGCCGCGGCCGGTAGCTGTTCTGCGGCAGCAGGCTGAGCGAGTAGTGCACCGTGATCGTCGCGCCACGCGAATCGGGCACCGTGTCGATGTCCCGCGAACCGCTCGATCCGTAGGTGGCAGCGACCTCGAGTTCGACGTTGTCGGGAAAGCCCTTGACCCGCGCCCACGTGGACCGCTCCCTCGCGAAGGAAAATCCGGGCAGTTCCCTGGAAATCTGCGGAAGATCGCTGAGGAAGATCGGCGCCAGGTCGATGACGTGGCCGCCGGAGGGGCCGGTCGTCGCGATCGGCAGGCTGAACAGCACGCTGTCGGTATAGGCGAGATCGACCGCCTTTTCCTCCGGGCTGCCCTTGTCGGCGAAGAACCGCACGTTCTTGCGGACCACCTGGATGTTGTCGTCGACCTTGCGGAACTGCCACACCCAGTCGTCGCCAAAACCGAGGCTCATGCCGCCCAGCAGGAAGCGATCGCCGATGCCGCGGGCGATCGAGATCAGCACGAAGAATTCCTTGCCGAGCAGGGAGTCGGTGAGTTCGGCGTAGACCTTGTCATCCTTCCGCCAGAGGGGAATCAGGCCGCTGACCTTGGTGGCGTCTTTGAGCAGCACGGCGAACGCCGGTTTGTTGCTCTTGCCATCGGCAGGCTTTGCCTCGGCGGCGTCCTTCGCGGGTGCGGGAGTTGCCGGGGCGGGCGGAGCGGGGGCATCGGCCTTCGGCTGCTGTTCCGCGGGCTTCGCAGGGGCGTCTTCGGCCCGTAGCGTTGCAGGGATCGCCGAAGCGAATGCCATGAATGCCACGAATGCCCCGGTCGCAGTCGTCACCGTCAGTCGGCTGGTTCGCATCGCGAGAGTCGCTCCATTTCGATCCGGTTCAGGGCCCCGGGCAGTGGTTGCCCGGAGTCTCTCAAGCCTAGCATCGCCGTCGGTCGGCGACCAATTTCAGGTTCGCTCGGCAGTTTCGCTCGCGATTCGGGTGGCGTGGCGGTTCGGGGCTGCCCATGCCCCGTCGCCGGACGTTCGCTACGGCCATCCATGGCCTTCGCTCACTCGATGCTGACTGCGCTTCGCCATCCTGGCTACGACGACCAATCCGCTGAGACGGATCGGTGCCCGAGCAACGCCGGCTCACCACGGATGATGTTACGTTCCATACAAGCCCTAAGCGTCAGCGACGGGATTCTTCGAACCGGTCGTCGGTCACTGCACAACCATGTACCCCCAGACACAACTCACCACTCTCTGCCGTCGCTGGTGCGTCGCCGCGTCTATAAGCGCTGCGCCGCTGGGTGCGGCGGGCTTCAGCGGATCGCAGGTGCTCGTCGTGGAGTTTTCCGACAGGCCCGGGCGGTTCGTGCTCAAGTGTTTTCATGCCGCCGCGTCGCGGGAGCACGCTACGTTCGTACACGATCTGGTGCGGCATGTCCGCGGCGGGGGCGTCACACAGGTGCCCGAGGTGATCCCCACGCTCGATGGCGACACGATTGTCACCGATGCCGAGGGCCGGCTCTGGGAGCTGTCCCGCTTCATGCCCGGCGTGGCGGTTCCCTGCCCCACGCCAGCGCAGGCGGCCGCGGCGGCGACGGCCCTGGCGCGGCTGCACGTCGCCGCCGCGAGCCTGCCGGGTCATCCGCCCCGCCTCCATGTCTCACCCGGAGTCGAACATCGGATCGAACGGTCTCGCCAGTTGCTCGCGCAGCCTTGGGCGGCCCGCCGCGATGCGTGGTCGCGTGCCGCCAGCCTCCGCATGCCGGCTGATCTATCCGCGGCCCTCGCTGCCCGCGTGGCAGCGGCGATCGAAATCTTCGCCGCCTCCGACGGCAACGCCTTCCTCGCGGGCGTCGCCACCACCCAGCCTCATGGCTGCGTGCTGCAACCTGTCCTGCGCGACGTCTGGTGCGACCACGTCCTCTTTGCAGATCGGGCCCACGACGCGGTGACGGCCATCATCGATCTGCATGCCGCCGGGATCGACACGCCCGCGACCGATCTGGCCCGGCTCGTGGGGAGTTGGGACACCCTGTCCACAGACGACCGGCGTCCGCTCATCGAGCGTTGGCCCGAGGCAATTGCGGCGTATGACCGTGTGCGGCCCTTGTCGCGTGACGAGGCGGCGCTGATTCCCTTCCTGCATGCCACCGGGGTCGTGTTTGGAATCGACAACTGGTTTCGCTGGACATGCGCGGAACACCGCGAGTTTCCCGACACGCAGAAGATGCTCGGTCGCATCGACAGGCTGCTGGCAGCGCTGCCGGGAGCCTTCGCAACGGCATGGCCTGCAGTCGGGAATCTCGATTGACCTTCAGAAATTGTAGCGGGTAAACTGAAATACCGACAAAAGGTATGGGGTTCGCTCCATTGGTCCTTGCTTCGGCCGTGACATTCGCGCCGCCGGTATTATTCGGCGACAGATGGAAAGGCCAGATAGAACGGATGCGTAGTATTTTCCGACTGCCCGAGATCCACCGTGCGATCGTGTTGCTGCTGGCGTTGCCGGTGGCCGCGGCGGCTGGGTTGTGGGCGTCGGCCGCCGATATTGCCCCGTTTGACCCACTGGCTTCGATTTCGGCTGCCCTTGGCAGTCCGGCCCAGGTGACGGCTGCGATAGAGCCGGGGGCTGAGCAAGGCATCCTCGTGGTCACGGCCACGCTCGAGGACGGCTGGCATCTCTACTCGCTCGAGCAAAAGCCCGGTGGCCCGCAGCCCACCAAAATCACCGTTGCAGCCGATTCGCCGCTGAAGCTCGCAGGGCCTTTCAGGCCCGATGCGGCTCCCCACAGGCGCACGATCAAGGACGTGCCTGGGTGGAACGGCCTCGTGGTGGAGGAGCACGCCGGCACCGTGATCTGGCGGGCGCCGCTCATGGCGAATCCCGAGGGCAAGGCTGCGGACGTCCGCGGCACCGTGAGCCTGCAACTCTGCCGTGACAACGCCTGCACGCCGCCGGAGACGATTCCCTTCACGGCGGTCGCGTCGGGAGCGGCATCCACGGCTGCGGTGACATCCGCCGCCGGCCCGGCGTCGTCACGTCGAGACGCCGGCCCGGCGTCGTCCAGCATGGATCGGCCGGAAGGTGGGAATCTCGTGGCCGCCGCGCCGGCGGCTGGCGCGGCTCCAGCACCGGGCAACGTGCCCATCTCGCTGCCGGCAGCATTGTTGATGGGCATTGTGGGAGGATTGATCCTCAACCTGATGCCCTGCGTGCTGCCCGTGCTCGGCCTCAAGCTGATGTCGTTTGCCCAGCAGTCAGGGCGGGCCCGGCAGGAGATCTTCCGGCTCAACCTCTGGTATTGCGCCGGCCTCTACGCCGTGTTCTTCATGCTGGCGACGGCCAGCGTGGCGGCGAACATCGGCCTGGCGGGCTCGAATCTTGCCTGGGGTGAGCAGTTCACCTCGTCGCGGTTCAACATCGCCATGGCGGCGATCGTGTTTGCCTTCGCGCTCTCCTTCCTCGGCGTCTGGGAACTCCCGATTCCGGGATTCATCGGTGCCAAGGCCGGCGCGATGCAGACGCAGGAAGGGCCGCTCGCCGCATTCCTCAAGGGGGTGCTGAGCACCGTGCTCGCCACGCCCTGCAGCGGCCCTTTCCTTGGCCCCGTCTTCGGCTTCACGCTCACGCAGCCGACCGGCGTGACCTATGCCGTCTTCGCCGCGATCGCCACCGGCATGGCCCTGCCCTACCTGCTCGTGGGCGCGTTTCCAGGCCTGGTGAAGTTCCTGCCGAAGCCAGGCGCCTGGATGGAGACGCTGAAAGAGGTGCTCGGCTTCGTGATGCTGGGCACGGTCGTCTTCCTGTTCACGTTCCTCAACCACGACTGGTTCGTGCCGACCTTCGCGCTGCTGATCGGCATCTGGGCCGCGTGCTGGTGGATCGGCCGGGCGCAGGAATCCCGCGGAGGGGATATCGGCTTTGGCCGCTGGCTGCAGGCCGCCGGCATCGTGGGCACGGTTGGGAGCCTCGCCTTCATGTTCCTGGGCCCGGTCACGTCGGTGATCCCATGGGAGCCCTTCTCGCGGGAGCGGCTCACTGACCTGCGGCAGAAGGGAGCCACGGTGCTGGTCGACTTCTCGGCCGACTGGTGTATGACCTGCAAATACAACCTCGCCACCGCGATCGAGACATCGAAGGTGAAGAGCGAGATCGAGCGGAACCGCGTCGTGCCGCTGTTAGCCGACTGGACCGACGGTTCGCCCGAGATCAAGCTGATGCTCGAGAGCCTGCAGAGCAAATCGATCCCGGTGTTGGCCATCTTTCCGCCTGCCCGTTCCGGCGACCAGCCGCCGGAGCCGATCGTGCTCCGTGACCTAATCACCGAAACGCAGGTTCTCACCGCCATCCGTGAGGCCGGGCCCTCACGTGCCGCACCGGCCGAGATCCGCGCTGCGTCGAAGCCGCTGAAGGCTGCGGGGCATTGATGACGGCTGGCCCGCGCGGTTTTCAGACTCGGAGTCCCCGGGTTGCTATCCGGGACTCCCGGCAGGGATCGTTCAATCGCAGTGTCGCCCGAGAAAAACGTCGGTTTTGGAAAGTCACTTCCCTCAATCCGACCCTGTTTCAGGGCAGGCCGTCGCCCTTGGCGGAAACCCACTGAAAAGTAAGACCGGGATGGCTGGCGAGGAGGGCGACCGCAGCGGCTGTGAACCAGAGTAGAAAGAACCGGTTGAGTATCCCGTGAGTCGTCCCAAGGCCGCATGACCGGCACGGTACGTTGTTGATTCGTGAAGACGAGAAGTCCGGGCGAGCGGGATTTGCCTTGGCTATACTATGGGAAGAGTGCTAGGCTAGTGCGGTTCTCCCGTGGCGGTACCAAGCATGAATCGAATCACCGTCGACCCAAAGCAGATGAACGGCGTGCCCTGCATTCGCGGGCTGAGAATTCCGGTGGCGACAGTGGTCGGCATGGTGGCGGAAGGCATGGCGGTTGAAGAAATCGTTCGCGATTTTCCCGACCTCGAAGCCGAGGACGTTCATGCGGCCCTTGTCTTCGCTGCCGAGGCAGTGCGTGAACGGGAAATCCCACTGCTTCACGCATCATGAAGTTTCTGATCGACAATGCGCTGTCGCCGCTCGTGGCACAGCTGTTGCGAGACGCAGGTCATGACGCGACGCACGTGCGCGATCACGGGCTCGCTGCCGCTGATGACGATGTGATCTTTGAGTATGCAGAGCACGAGCGAAGGATAGTCGTTTCCGCGGATACCGACTTCGGAACCATTCTGGCGTTGCGAAAGGCGGCTCTCCCCTCGGTCATCCTATTTCGTGGCGCCACCCCCAGAAAGCCGCAAGGGCAGGCTGGTTTGCTGCTCGCCAATCTTGGTGAGCTTGTGTCAGCCCTGGAGCGCGGAGCGATCGTCGTGATCGAGCCGCAGCGCATAAGGGTTCGTACACTGCCGATTGCGGCATCGTAGTGAAAGTTCTGTAGGCCTTTGTGAAGTCAGAGCGTTCAGGAGCTGCTGCCGGATCGATGCGACGACATTGCTGACGTGCTTCTGCTTCATGTGAGCGCCTCGAGGTAGGGGCGCATCACGCGGGCTACCCGGTCGACCTTGGCCATCTCGAAGATGGCGGACGGCGTTGCTTTCCGCGTGCGGAGGCAGTCGCGGAGCGCTTCTACGGCAACGTCGGTTCCGACGGTGTCGCGGTAGCGAAAGCAGTCGGCGATCGTTTTCGCCGGAGTTGTCATCTGCACGGCCACGCCCTCGATCTTGTGCTTCTCTACACCAGTGGTGAGGGCAGGGCCCGAGGCTCGGACGATGCGTACAGCAGGAGTGTCGAAGATCGGGCGGTGCGCCGGCTTGTGGATCATAATCCAGACGGCGTGTGGCACCTGAGTCGTCAGTCCATGGTATTCGAGCGCTGACACGAGGCAGACAACAGCCTTAGGGGTTCGGGCCGCGATGACTGCGACGTCGGTGTGGCGGGTTGCCGCGTGGTCCGGCTTCACGTAGACGCCGCGAGCCCTGCGTATAACTTGGCCGCGGTCCACCGCTCGTTGGAGGGCGACACGCGGCACACCAAGCGTTTCAAGGTCGCTTGTTCGTAGCACCGCGTGCCGCTGCAGGTGCCGAAGCAGTCGCTCGATGTGGCTGGCGGCGATCGTAACCGATTCGGAGGGGTGTTACGAATCCTATGCCAGAATAGATTCTGGCAGAGGTTTCAAAACATCCTAGTTCCGGTATGGACGACTGTCCACTCGCGTCGAAATCGTGCAACGGGTCGCACGGCCAGGTTGGCTCCCCGGCAGGAATCGTTCAATCGCAGTGTCGCCCGAGAAAAACGTCGGTTTTGGAAAGTCACTTCCCTCAATCCGACCCTGTTTCAGGGCAGGCCGTCGCCCTCGGCGGACAACCGCTGAAAAGAAAGAACGGGATGGCCGGCGAGAAGGGCGATTCATCCGCGGAACCGGAGCCTGGCGGCTCGGCCGCTCGTCGCGGCGAACGTGGTCGAGTGATGGCCCCGGACATTGTCTTCACGAGGTGGCCCCAGCAATCGGTCCGAGGTACGCTTGAGGCATGGATAGCATGACCAAACCAGCGTGGGCACCGACGGCCGAGCGGCTGAATGACGCCGTGAATCGGTTGGTGGCGGCAGCTCACCCGCTGAAGGTCATCCTGTTTGGGTCCCATGCCCGTGGTGAAGCCGATGACCACAGCGACGTCGATCTCTTGATCATCGAGCAGACCGTATCGAATCGGTACGAAGAAATGATCAGGCTCAATCGTGCCTTGAAGGGCATGCTCATGCCGGTCGACCTGCTTGTCATCAGCGAGCAGGAGTTCGAGGCCCGATCGCGGATACCGGGCACTGTGGAGCATGCGGCTTGCAAGGAAGGCCGGGTGCTGTATGCCGCCGCCTGACCGGCCTGAGGTTCTGCTCCACAAAGCCCGTCAGGACGAACTAGTCGTGGAGCGTCTGTTGGGAGATCGTGATGTCGACGACGATACGCTTGGATTCCATGCACAGCAGGCTGTAGAAAAACTGTTGAAGGCAGTGCTGACTTCGCGGAACGTGGATTACCCCCGCACCCACAATCTCGGAGTCCTCATTGAGTTGCTTGCCCGCAATGGAATTGAATTGCCGGCCGAGCTTGCAGATATCGATCGGCTTACCCCGTTTGGCACCGTATTTAGATACGACGAAGTTTCACCTGAAGCAGGTCGTGACCGTGCCCAATGGCTCGCTTGGGTGCGGACTCTCCGTGAGTTCGCCCAATCTCTGATTCGTTGAACGTGTTCACGAAAAGCGGGGTTTCCCGAACGGGAAACACGCTTATTCTCGGGTGCCCATGTCTCTGTTTTCCCCGGGGCTTTCGAAGCATTCGGCCCCAGATTCTCTCGCTGGAGGTGGTGCCGTTTAAGGGGGGCAGGTCAACGTCTCGTGAGCGATGCTCGCCACTCACTACGACCGCCGGCCGCACCTTCACGCCGGAGCGGTCTGAAAAGGGATAGGCGATGAGAATGACGTCATTTCTGGAGAAGCTTGGCATAGTCATCGTCCCCAGGGTTGTCCCATATTTCGGCGAGTGACATCTGGCTGGCATCGAGCCAAAAGTCGGCCCTCTGTGCCAATGATAGGTGAGACACCTGCCTTTCCCCTATTAGAGTAGAGGGCCAGGAGGACAGGCGATGGAGAACCAGAGGATGTTGAGTACCCAAGAAGCGGTGGTGGGCGGAACGGAAGGAGGGCCTGGCCCGACTGGAGTTCCGCCCACCACCGCGGCCGCCGAAGGGGCGGGAGGGAGTGGGCCACGAGCAGGCAACGGCCAGCAGCGACCGGATCCGGCAGTGCCGGAGAAACCCGTACGGCGACGGTTCGACGCCGAGTTCAAGGCCCGTATCCTGCGAGAGGCGGATCAATGCACGCAGCCAGGGCAACTCGGCGCTCTGCTCCGTCGCGAAGGCCTCTATTCGTCGCACCTGTCAGTGTGGCGAAAGCAGCGAGACGACGCGGCACTCGCCGGCCTCGTGCCCAAGCGGCGAGGCCGGAAGCCCGACCCGGATGCCCCACTCGTGGCCGAGAACCAGCGTCTCACCCGCGAAGTCGCACGCCTTCACCGACGGCTTCGTCGAACAGAGGCGATTCTGGACGTCCAAAAAAAACTCTCCGAGATCCTGGGGATCGAGCTACCGCCCAACGACTACGTGAGCGAGCCATGAAAGCGGTCGAGGAACTCACGCCCTCCGTGGGAACAGCCGTCGCGTGCGAAGCCATCGGCGTGCCGCGGGCGACGGTCTACCGCCATCGACTGCCCAAGGCTGCTACGGCCCCCAAGCCACGGCCGGCGCCGCCGCGGGCATTGAGTGGCGACGAACGGAACCGCGTTCTGGACGTCCTCCACGGTGAGGCGTTCGCCGACAAGGCACCTGCCGAAACGTATGCAAAACTGCTGGACAAGGGCACCTATCTCTGCTCTATCCGCACGATGTACCGCATCCTTGAGGCCAATAAAGAGGTCCGCGAGCGACGCAACCAGCTCCGGCATCCCGCATATGCCAAGCCGCAACTGGTGGCTACGGCCCCCAATCAGGTCTGGACGTGGGACATCACGAAGTTGCTGGGGCCGGCAAAGTGGACCTACTACTACCTCTACGTCATCCTCGACATCTACAGCCGGTACGTCGTGGGATGGATGCTCGCCAGCCGCGAATCCCAGTATCTCGCCGAACGATTGATTCGAGAGACCCTTATCAAGGAGGGCATAGGCCGTGATCAACTGACGATCCACAGCGACCGCGGCCCGGCCATGCGATCCCAAGCCGTGGCGCAACTCCTGGCCACCCTTGGCGTGACCAAGTCCCACAGCAGACCGCACGTCAGTGACGACAACCCCTTCTCAGAAAGTCAGTTCAAGACGCTGAAGTACCGGCCCGACTTCCCAACCCGCTTCGCCAGTCACGACCATGGCCTCGACTTCTGCCGCGGGTTCTTCCGCTGGCACAACGAGGAGCACCGGCACTGGGGTATCGGGCTTCTGACACCGGCCGTCGTGCACACTGGCCAGGCCACGGCAATCCTCGAGGCGCGGGCCTCCGTGCTGGCCGACGCTCATGCCCGCAACCCGGAGCGATTCGTTCGAGGCGTTCCGAGCCCGCTGACGCCGGCAGCGGAAGTCTGGATCAACCCAACCGAAAACCGGCCAACCGTCCGCACACTTGAACTACCCCGCGACACTAAATTCGTTCCGCAGGTGTCTCAAAGTCATTGACACGTTCCGCGGAGCCATCTTCGGGGAGCACTGTCACGAGAACCTTGGCGCCTTCTGGAAGAGTCGCCGGTTCCACCAGTTCGACCTTCCCGTCGTGGATAATTGCTTTAAGTGTGACGATCATGAGAAGAGGGCTCCGGGGCGGTGTCGAAGGATATGCGAGCGTGCGATTCTCGCGTCATAGTTCCTGACCCTCGGAGTCTAATCCAGATTGTCGCTCAACGCTTCACTCGGGTGAGGGCCTCGACCTTGACGTCGCCCCAGGGCCGCACGGCATCAGGATTCGCAACGCTGTCAGCGAGCCGTCGCTCGAGTTCCGCTCTCTGCCAATCGGGGATCGGTGCGGCTTCCACGTCGTGGATAACGGTATTCCAGATTGCTCCAGCGACTTGGATCCGTTCCTCGATACGGAGGCGATCGATCCCGAGGTCGTGCAGTGAGACGCTGGCCATGTGAGCCTCCAAGGCATAGCAGTGCGATATCGGTTTCAAGGCATGCAGTCGCCCATGGCGGATACCCGCTCAAAAGAAAGACCGGTATGGCTGGCGAGGAGGTCGATTCATTGGCGGAACCGGAGCCGGGCGGCCATCACGCCGCACCGCTCTGGCCCACGATCTTGCGGGCCTTGGCCTGAAGGATCGCGATGAACGTGCCAGCCGACAAACACGATTCATATTCCTCGCGTTCCTCCTCCGACAGCGTGCCCTGAGCTGACTTGCCAGCGAGGAGATGCATGCGGATGTTCGCCTCTGGGGAGGCTCGGAGTTGCATCACCCTGCGCGCAACATCGGGCATCACGCATTCGCCCAGCGGGTCGAGAATCGCGGTGAGGACTGTGTGCGGGGAAGCCATTGTGAACTTGTGAGGAGGGTAGCCGAAGACAGCGAAAAGCAGACGCAGCTTTTGTATGGGCTTTTTACTGGCCGAGATCTCGGCTTCCGTGAAGGATTCTGGCAATTTCGACACCCGATGCCGACGGCCGAAAAAAGATCACGTAGAGCCCGACTGAGATACTGCGACATCCGGCGACCCCGAAACCTGGTCGCGATTCGCCCATCAGCGGGTGCTGAGAGAGAAGGTGGCATCGTTGCCGAACCGCGTCCACCCACTCGCGGGCAGCTATTGGGTTGTCGCGTGCAATGAACTCCGCGATATCGAGGAGGTCTGCTTGGGCGGCCTCGGAAAACGTCGCCTCGCTCATGCCCGTTGGGCCCGCTCGACCGCCGCGATGCGTTCCTCGGCCTTGGTGAAGACCATTTCGGCAGGCACAACGCTGCCTTCATCGAGTTGAACGAATCCTTGGCGCACGGCGCCCCGCAACGATTCCTGAGCCTGCAGGAGGCGTAGCCCTTCGGACAGGACATCACTCTCCGTGAGAAAACGACGCTCAGCGATCAATCGCTGGACGAATGGTTCAAGATCGGCGGGGATGTCGACGGTCATGGATTGCTTTCTGTTCGTCGAGGATTGGTTGGGAAGCTCACTCGGCTTGGATATGCGAGCGCGTAATTCTTTCGTCAACGGTGCCGACCTTCAGATTCTATCCCAGATTATCGCTCAACGCTTTATTGGGGTGAGGGCATCGACCTCGACATCGCCTGACCTGCCCCCCTTAAACGGCACCACTTCTAGAGCGAGAATCTGGACGTGGAGCAAACCAAGGGAGGCAACCAATGCCACGCGGAAAGAAGGAACTGGCCGAGCAGACCGGGCGTTCAAACGCGGGGTGGTGTTCACGGTCCATCATCCCCCGGCTGACGCCGGGGGCTTTTATGGGAGGGGCTTTTATGGGAACGGTCGCATGCCACGCCATACAAGCCCGGAGCGCGAGCGTTGGAATTCCCCGTCGGCGAGCCCGTAGGCCGCCGGCACCCTACCGCAGGACGACGCGGTCTTGGTCGGCCGTCGCGGCAGCCACACTGCCGATCTTCCAATTCTCGGAGCCGAGGTCGGCCAGTTGCCGCTGGATGCTGTCGGCGAAGTGCGGCGACACGACGAGTACCATGCCCACACCCATGTTGAAGACGCGGTCCATCTCGGCCTGATCGATGCTGCCGAGCTTCTGCACCCAGGGAAACACGCCCGGCACCTGCCACGATCCACGCTCGAGCTGGATCTGCACATGGTCGGGCACGATCCGGGCCAGATTCTCGACCAGACCGCCGCCGGTGATGTGGGCGATGCCGTGCACGACCTGCTTCACACGGGAGTGGCGGAGCACAGCCTTCACCGGCCGGGCATAGAGCCGCGTCGGTTCGAGCAGCAGGGTATTGACAGTCTTGTTGCCGAGCGACGCGATCCGATCGTCCCCCTTGAGCCCGCCCATCTCGAAGACGGCCTTCCGCACGAGGCTGTAGCCGTTGGAATGAAACCCGCTCGAGGCGATGCCGATGGCAACGTCGCCCGGCTGGATCTGCCGGCCGTCGACGACCCGCGACCGCTCGACCACGCCCACGCAGAAGCCGGCGAGGTCGTAGTCGCCGCCGTGGTACATATCGGGCAGGATCGCCGTCTCGCCCCCGACGAGCGCACATTCGCATTCCACGCAGGCATCGGCGATGCCCCGCACGATCTGCTCCAGGAGCGCCGGATCGTCGTGCGACATGGCGACATAGTCGAGGAAGAAGAGCGGCTCGGCACCGGTGCAGAGGGCGTCGTTGACGCTCATCGCCACCAGATCGATGCCAACCGTGTGGTGGACCCCGGCGTTCACCGCGACCTTCAGCTTCGTGCCCACGCCGTCGGTGCAGGAGACGAGCATCGGGTCGACATAGCCACGGGCAAACAGCCCCGGCAGGTCGAGCGCAAAGAGGGCGGCGAATCCCCCTTCCTGGCTCATCACCCGCGGGCACTGGGTCCGCCGCATGTGCGCGGGCAGGCGGGCCATACCTTCGCGGTAGAGCTCGAGATTGACGCCGGCGCTGGAATAGGTGGCTCCGCTCACGTCACGTATCTTCACCGCGAAGCGGCGGGCCGCAAGCCCGCCCCGCGGTCCCGCGGTGATCGGCCCCGGCAGCATCCGCCACCGCCCGAAAAGAGCACGGAATGGTATGATCCCCGCCATGCCACCCCGGAAGCCCACGGCTGTCGTCCAGCGCGCCCACGCAGAGCAACCGCTGCCGCCGCTGCAGTTCAGCCACCCCCTGCCCTACGGCGCGTTGCTCAGGGACCGATGCGGCCCGCAGGCCCAGGGTGTGCAATTCGTCGTCTACAGCCGCTCCGCCACGGCGATGCGGGTGCTGCTCTACGACGCGGTCGATGACCCCGAGCCGTCGGAGGTGATCGCCCTCGACCCCAGCAAAGACCGTTGGGGTGATATCTGGAGCATCTTCGTGCCAGGGATACGCCACGGCCAGCTCTATCACTTTCAAGCCGACGGGCCGTTCGATCCCGAACGGGGCCAGCGGTTCGACGGGCAGGCTCGGCTCATCGATCCCTATTCGCGGGCGCTCGCCGGCCACTTTCTGCCTGGCACCGACGGCATCATCCGGCCCCCGAAGAGTGTAGTGGTCGACGATTCCTTCGACTGGCAGGGAGATCGACACCTGCGGCGCGGTCTGGCCGACACCGTCATCTATGAAATGCACGTCCGCGGCTTCACGGCCAGTCCGACCAGCGGCGTCACCCATCCAGGCACATACCTTGGCGTCATTGAAAAGATCCCGTATCTCAAGTCGCTCGGTGTGACGGCGGTGGAACTGATGCCGGTGCACGAGTTTCCCACGGAGTTGCCCAGCGGCGTCCGGCCCGATCAGTTCAACTACTGGGGCTACGACCCGATGGCGTTCTTCGCGCCGCACCGCGGCTACGCGGCGGGGAAGGAGCCGGGCTGCCAGGTTCGCGAATTCAAGGAGATGGTTCGGGCCCTCCACGCTGCCGGCATCGAGGTGATTCTCGACGTCGTCTTCAATCACACCGCCGAGGGCAACCACCTCGGGCCCACGCTCTCGTTCAAGGGGCTGGAGAACCGCGTCTATTACATGCTCGGCGACGCCGGCTACTACCGCAACTACACGGGCTGCGGCAACACAATCAACGGCAATCACCCGATCGTCCGCGAACTGATCTTCCTCTGTCTGCGGCACTGGGTGCACAACTACCACATCGATGGCTTCCGATTTGATCTGGCGAGCGTGCTCAGCCGCGATCGCAATGGCGACATCCTGCCGAATCCGCCGATCGTCGAGCTGATCACCGAAGACCCGATGCTCGCCGACACGAAGATCATCGCCGAAGCGTGGGATGCCGCCGGGGCCTACCAGGTGGGATCGTTCGCGAGCCTGCGGTGGGCCGAATGGAACGGCCGCTATCGCGACGACGTCCGTCGCTACTGGCGGGGCGACTACGCGCAGACCGGCCACCTCGCCACGCGGCTGGCCGGCTCCAGCGATCTCTACGGCGACGACGGCCGCCAGCCCTATCACAGCATCAACTTCGTCACCTCCCACGACGGCTACACGCTGAACGACCTCGTCACCTATCGCGACAAGCACAACGAGGCCAATGGCGAGGGAAATCGCGACGGCGACAACAACAGCTTCTCCGACAACTACGGGTTCGAGGGGCCGACCAAACGGGCCGACATCGAGGCGGTCCGGTCGAGGCAGATCCGCAACATGCTCGCCACGCTGCTCTTGAGCCAGGGCGTGCCGATGGTGCTGGCCGGCGACGAATGCCGCCGCACGCAGCAGGGCAACAACAACGCCTATTGCCAGGACAACGAGGTCTCCTGGTTCGACTGGAGGCTCGTCGACGCCCATGCCGACCTCGTGCGGTTCACGCGGGAGCTGGTGCGGTTGCGGCTCGACAACCCCACGCTCCGCCGCCGCACGTTCCTGCTGGGGGGGGCGAGCGAGGCAGGAGGACTGCCCGATGTAGAGTGGTTCGCGCCGGATGGCAGCCATGTCGACTGGTATGCGGCCGACGCGAGTCTCGTCTGCTTCTTCGGCGCTCCGTCGCGAGAAAAGCTGGTCCAGGAAGATGACGCGGCGGCGGGTGGTATGGAGGGCAGGCCGCGGCACGTCCTGATCTTCACGCACTCCGGATCGTTGCCCCGCCGCTTCGACTTTCCCCGGCCGTCAGCCATCTCATCACTGCCCTGGCGGCTGTTTATCGACACCCGGCGGTCTGCCCCGGACGACATCTTCGCCCTCGGACAAGGGCCTCTGGCCGACGTCTCGCAGCCGCTCGAATTGGTGGAGCGATCGCTGGTCTGCTTCGTGGCAGACCCTGAGCCGGACCGCCGGGGAATTACCTATGTGCCGAGATGATCGGTATGCTGGTCGGAGACCGTGCCCCCGAAACCACCCTGTCAGGAGATGCGTGATGCCTTCGTCGATGAGCTGTAACCGGAGCCTTTTTGGCGTTCTCCTCGGCATGCTGTCTGTCGGCACTTTGTCTGCCGGCGGGCTGGGCTGCAGTCCTGCCGCGGCTCCGGTGGCCCCGGCAAAGCAGGTCGCCGCGCATGCGGACCATGACAAGCATGCAAAGCACGACAAGCACGATCACGACCACGGCAAAGACGACGACCATGACCATGCCAAGCCTGCCGCGAAAGACCATGACGACCACGACGATCACGACCACGCCCACCCGGAGACGCTGGCCGCCGGCGTGGCGGAGCTTGAAACCATATGGGGCCACGTCAAGGCGGCGTTGAAGGCCGATGATCGCGAGAAGGCCGACGAGAAGGTGCACGCGGTCGGCCACCTGCTCGAGGATTTCGAGGACCTGCTCGCCAAGGAAAAGGCAGAGGCGCAGGAAGCGGGCAAGAAGGCCACGCAGGAGGTATTTGACTGCTTTGACAAGCTCGACGAGGCCTTCCACGGCGACGAAGACGCACTCAAGAAGCTCGATCTCGACGCGTTGGGCGAACGGCTCGAGGCGGCCATCAAATCGCTCAAGTCGCTGGCGACCGGGGAGACGAAGTAGTCGACGTCGAAGGCCATCGTGTTGCGGAGACACTTTCAAGGAGGATTTGTATGGCGGCAAGTCAGGTGATGCGGCGGATCTGGCCGGTGGCGGCATTCGCGATGGTGACAACCATGGCCGTGGTGCAGCCGGCGGCGTGCATGGCGCTGGAGATCGACCCGGCCACCGTTCGCAACCAACTGGTGCTGCCCGCGGAGCCAGCTGGGGCGATCACGCCGACGGCGGCCAAGGAGAAGCTCACGAAGGATCCGCAGCCGATCGTGATTGCCGGCCGCATCGGGGCCCGGGGCGGCATGGAGCCGTTTTTGGATAACAAGGCATCGTTCGTGCTCGTGGAGATTCCGGCCGACGATCACGCCAAGAAGCCCGGCCACGACAACGACAACTGCCCGTTCTGCAAGAAGCGTCAGGCCAACTCGCCGATGACGGCCGTGCAGTTTGTGGGCGCCGACGGCAAGGTGCTTCCGGTCGATGCCAGGAAGCTGTTCAACGTCGCCAAGGGATCCGATGTCGTGGTCCGCGGTCAGGGCGTCTTCGACCCAAAGCTGGCGATCCCGGTGATCCAGCTCACGGCCGACGGGGTGTTCGTTCGCCCGCCCGCCAAATAGCAGCCGCCATGCAAACGGCTTTCAAGGAATGGGCGGTGATCTGTCGGGCGCTCGTGCAGGGCCGGCAGCGGGTGATTCTCCGCAAGGGCGGGATCGTGGAGCCGGGCGGCCAGTTTGAACTGGCGCACCGGGAGTTTCTGCTGATGCCCACGTTTCTCCACCAGTCGGCTGAGAGCCTCGTGCCGGAGGCCCGCGACCTGCTCGTCGACATTGATGCCGACCGGCCCCCGGAGGGGACGGTGGTGCTTCGTCATCGTGCCTGCGTGATCGACGCGGTACGAATCGAATCGCTCGACGAAATGGCGCGGTTTCGGAGCGAGCACGTCTGGGCGGATCACGTGGTGGCGGAGCGGTTTCATCGCTGGCGTGACGAACTGCACGTGCTCACGGTGGAGGTGTCGGCACTGCCGGAGCCGCTCGTTGTGCCGTGGCGGGAATCCTTTGGTGGCTGCAAATCCTGGGTGGAGCTGGGTTCCATGCCGCACGAGGGATGACGGCGGAGCCCGAACTCCGCTACAGCTCCGGTTCGGTCCCCGCCACGAACGGCTTCAGGATCGCGGCGATCGTGCCGGTCCATTTCCAGAGGTGGCTGGATCGTCGCTCCCGACCTGCGCCGGCCGTGCCGGTGCGGTGCAGCCAGTAGGACTCGCCCGCGTTGATCGGCCACTGGGCAAGCTTCGGCCACCACTGCGGCGGCACTCGGGTCTTCATCCAGCTCCAGTGGGCGAGATGCAGCCGGTAGTCGTCGTCGGGATGCCGCATGCACCACTGCCGATATTCAAGCTCCGTGACGCAGGCGAACCGGTCGCGAAGCTGACGGGTGAGGGGATCCTCGCGATCGAGCAGTTCGGCGGCAGCGGCACAGCCGGCCGCGGTCGTCGTGATCACGATCGCGGGTTCGGGGTCGATCTCAACGCCGGCGGCCCGCCCCTCTGCCGCGGCATCGGCAGCCCGCTCGGCCAACAGCCCGGGGAGCTCCGTGTCGAACCAGGCGACCAGATGGGCCGCCAGCAGGGCCCGCTCGGCGGCAATCTCGACGGCAGGCCGTTCGACATCGGCGTTACCGATTCGGGCGGCGGCGGCATGAGCCCGTAGCCCCTCGACCCAGGCCTCTGATTCAGGTGTCATCGGCATCGTTCCTGTGTGGAAGCCCTTGAGCATACGCTGTCTGTCCAGCCGGCGGGCACGGTATGCTCGCCACGATAACCCCAGGCTCGCCCCCGGCCCTATTCAGGTGCGTCCATGTCGCCATCCCAGGCCCACACTGCGTTGCAGCCCGACGTCATCGTCATCATGGGGGTCGCCGGCTGTGGCAAGACGGTCGTGGGAAAACTCCTGGCCGAGCAGATCGGGTACGAGTTCTTCGACGCGGACAGGTTTCACTCGCCGGAAAACGTCGCGATCATGCGTCAGGGCATCCCGCTCGATGACGAGAAGAGGGGGCCGTGGCTCGACACATTGGCCGGCCTGATCGACACGGCCATCGCCGATCGCCGCGGCATCGTGCTGGCCTGCTCCGCGCTGAAGCGTCGCTACCGCAGCCGCCTCGGTGTCGGGAAGCCGCATGTGAGGCTTGTGCACCTCGACGGCCCGGAGGCCCTGCTCCGCGAACGCATCGAGCAGCGCACAGGGCATTTCATGCCCGCCTCGCAACTGGCGAGTCAGTGTGCGCTGCTCGAGCGTCCAACGGTGGATGAGGCGGCGATCATCATCGACATCGCCCCTCCGCCGGAAACAATCGTCCGCAGCATCAGGGAGGCGCTCGGCCAGCCATGATGCGAATCAGCCCCTGTCGCCCGTGCGACGAGGGGCTGATCACTTTCCAGAGACGGTTTACTTGCCGAGGAACTGCTGACGCAGCCACTCGTTCTTCCGCTTCTCGAGCTCGATGAGCTTGGCGACGGGGCCCTTGCGGGCGCCATTGGCCTGGCTCTGGGCGGCAGAGGCAGTGCTGGCGATGACGAGGCTGGAGATGATCGCGACGGCGAGAAGAATCTTACGCATGAGGAGGCTCCTGCTTGGGGGGGTACTGGGAACGGGGGAGGGCGTCGGCCGCTGGAGGGCACCATGCCCTCGGGTCAGACCGTGTGATTTGCTCATCGTCGCCGCAGCGGGCGGTTCATCAACGAGGCGTTTCGCGGTGTTGCACGAGAAATAAACGATATCGACCGTGCGCACGGCATCTCGGGCACTCGCCGAATAAACCGTTGTGAGCGGGCATTATCGGGCGGAAGTTTGTTGGAAAAGCACTTGCATGCACGCCGGAATGTGCACCCCGTTTGAAGGTCCGCCCCCCCGTCGCGAACACTGGTCGACGAAGTCGTGTGTGTCGTGCAGTCAACCGCCCGCAAGTGGATCCTCGGGCCAGGCGTGCTTCGGGTAGCGGCGGCGGAGTTCCTTGCGAACCTCGGCGTAGGTGTTTTTCCAGAAGCTGGCCAGGTCGCTCGTGACCTGCTGTGGACGGTGGTTGGGACCGAGCAAATGCAGAAGCACCGGCACGCGGCCGCCAGCCAGCCGCGGTGTCTCGCGGACGCCAAAGAGCTCTTGGATGCGGACGGCGAGCACGGGCGGACTGCCCGGCTCGTAGGTGAGCTTGTATCGCTTGCCGGTGGGCAGTTCGAGCTGCGCGGGAGCCAGCCGATCGACGTCCGCCAGCCGCTCGTAGCCCACCAGCGCCTGGAATCGGGAGAGCCAGTCGGCGGTGGCGATGTCATCGAGCGACCGGAGACCGCTGCAGATGTCTGGGAGCACCAACGCCAGATCGGCGTCGGTGAGTGGTGGCAGGCCAACGTCGGGTGCGGCCGCGGCGAGCCAACGGACGCGGGCCAGAAAACTGCCGGCAGCGGTGTCGGCTCCGGGTAGAAGGCGGGCGAGTTGCGATACGGCCTCGTTGGCCAAGACCGCCGCGGCGGCAGCGGTGTCGCGGATGGCGATCGGTGTCTCGTCGATGACGAGGTCGTTCCAGTAGCGGCGCAGGCGAGCCTCCACCTGCCGCCGCGACGGGTGGTAGAGCAGTTCCTCGACGGCCCGCAGATTCGTTGCCGCGAGCGGTTCGGCCTCGAGCCAGCCCGGCTCGACGGCCGACGCCTGCCGGACGCCCGCCTCACCGCCGCCGTCGTTGATGTCGATGGCAAGAAAGAAGGGCTCGTGGCGGACGTGGGATCCGCCGTCGAGGCGGACGCCCCTTCCGCCAACCATGGTGCCGCGATCCTGGGCCCCGGGCCGCAGCCGCACGAGCCGGTCGGGAAATGCCTCCAGGAGCGCCTGCATGACGGCCGTCTCGGGATCCTCCGGCGGCCGCACGGCAGGCATGCGGATCAGGCTCTGCAGCTGCTCCGCCGCCCGGAGCACGTTGGAGGCGCCGCCGGGGTGAAGTTCCAGGTCGGTCCGGCCGGGCGGCTGGCCGGCGTGGAAGGCCTGCAGCGCGGCAACCCGGTCGACGACATCCGACCGAATCCGCACGGTGATCCTGTCACGTGGCCCCTGCCGACCATGGCCGGCGACGCGAAACGGATCCCGATCCGAGAGCATCGCCGCGGCAATGGCCGTCTCGCGGAGCACCCCGCGTTGGCCGCCCGCCAGCAGCAGCCGGGCCAGCCGCGGATGGGCGGGCAACGTCGCCAGTTCCTCCCCGAGCGGCGTCACACGGTCGTCACCAGCCGCGGGGCCGGGCTCGATCGCGCCGAGCTGGTGGAGGAGCTGCCGCGCGTTTTCGAGGCTCTCCGGGGGTGGATGATCGAGCCAGGGGAATCCGCGGTGTTCGCCCACGGTGAGCAGATGCAGGAGGGGTGCCGCGAGATCCCCGCGCAGCACCTCGGGCGTGTCCGCGGCCGGTCGATGGTGGTGCGAGGCTTCATCCCACAGCCGCCAGCATACGCCTGGCCCGGTGCGGCCCGCCCGCCCCGCTCTTTGCTCGGCGGAGGCTTTTGAAATCGGGATCAGCTCCAGTCGGGGCAGCCCCGTCGCGGGCGAGACACGGAGCTGCCGGGCAAGCCCCGAGTCGATGACGGCCGTGATGCCGGGGATCGTGAGCGAGGTCTCGGCGACGTTGGTCGCGAGAATGATCTTGCGGCGGCCGATGTCGGTGAGCACGCGGTCCTGTGCTTCGGGCGGCATATCGCCGAAGAGTGCAAGCACCGCATGCCCCTGTCGCTCGGCGGCGGCGGAAAGCTCCCGTTCGCACCGCATGATCTCGCCCACGCCTGGCAGGAAGACGAGCACGTGGCCGGTGGTGGCACGGACCGCCTCGGGCACGGCGGCCGTGACCTGCTCGATCAGATCCCGCTGCTCGCCGCGGCGTGCAAACCTGACCTCGACCGGAAAGAGCCGCCCATCGGCTGAAATGATCGGGCACATGCCGCCCTGGAAGCCGCCCGGCCCGTCGGCATGACAGGCATGACCGGCCGATCCCAGCAGGCGGGCCACCGGCTCGGCGGCGAGCGTCGCGCTCATCACGATGATGCGGAGGTCGGGGCGAAGTGTCTGACGCACGCGGACAAGCAGTCCGAGCACGAGATCCATCTCGACCGTGCGCTCGTGAAACTCGTCGAGCACGACCGCGGCGATGCCATCGAGCGAGATGTCGTTCAAAAGCCGCCGCAGCATGATCCCGGTCGTCTCGACGATGAGCCTGGTGTCGCGGCTGACACGGGCATCGAACCGCACCTGGTAGCCCACCTCACCGCCGAGCGGCACGTCGCGGAGCCTCGCGATCTGATGGGCGACCGACCGGGCGGCCAGCCGCCGGGGCTGGAGCAGGATGAGCCGCGCAGGCGGCGGCAGATCGTCGAGCACCGCGGCCGGCACGAGCATCGTCTTGCCGGAGCCGGGGGGCGCCGTGACCACCACCGCCCCGGTCCGTGACGCCGCCACGACGTCGCCAAGCACAGCGGCGACGGGCAGATCGGCGGGCAGCAGTGTGCGGGTGGATGCAGGCATGATGGCTTGTATCGAAGAGTTTACCCGGAATGTGCCCGCGACCCCTGGCATCCCCCGGCTAACGCCGGAGGCTTGTATGCGGGTATAAAAGCCCGGAGCGTCAGCGATGGGACTGGCGTGATGGAAATATTCAAAGCTTCGTAAAAGGGATTTTTATGCGGTCGATGCATGTCCTCGCCATGGTGCTCAGCCTGTTTGTCAGCGGCACCGCATCAGCCGAAGGGTGGTCGCAGTTTCGTGGTGGCACAGCGCAGAGCGTGGCCCCGCTCGCCACGGTGCCCGCGGCGTGGAGCAACACCAACCATCTCGCCTGGCGGACCGCCATCCCTGGTGCCGGCTGGTCGCAGCCGATCGTCTCCGGCGGGCGGATCTACCTCACCACCGCAGTTGGCCCGAAGGCAGACAAGCCCAGCGGCATGGGGGGCGTGATGTCGTTCTCGACCTGGGGCATGGCGTCGACGCCCAAGGATCCGGTGCAGTGGCGGGTGCTCTGCCTCGATCCGGCCGACGGGAAAATCCTCTGGTCGAAGACGATCGTCGAGGCGGTGCCGAAATTCGGCAAGCACGCATCGAATACCTTTGCGACCGAAACGCCCTGCGCGTCGGAAGACACCGTCTACGCCTTTTTTGGCAGTACCGGCACGCTCGTGGCGCTCGACCGCGAGGGCACTGAACGCTGGCGGAGGAGTTTTGGCCCGCAGCCGATCACGAACCAGTTCGGCACCGGTTCGTCGCCCGTGCTGCACAGCGACCCGCAGGGCACGCGGGCGGGCGATCGCCTCCTCGTGCAGCTCTACAACGACGACTCGGCCCGGCTGCACTGCCTCGACCCGAAGACCGGCACCGACATCTGGACGGCGGACCGCGACAAGGGCACGGCCTGGAGCACGCCCGTCGTCTGGAACAACAACGGCACCGCGGAAGTCGTGACGGCGGGGCAGGCGTCGGTGATTGCCTACGGGCTCAACGACGGCAAAGAACGCTGGCGGCTCGGCGGACTCGACACCTCGTTTGCCTGCTCCGTCGTGGCGGATGCCGAGGGGATCTACTTTGGCACGTCGAGCCCCGGCAGCAAGGCGCCGGCGTATGCGATCGCCCGCGGTCATCTCGGCGACCTCACGCTTCCGAAGGGGCAGGCCGCAACGCCGGCCGTGCTCTGGTCGAAGAACAAGAGCGGCGCGGGGATGCCGTCTCCCGTGGTCGTCGGCGACCTGCTCTACTTCTTCGGCGACAAGGCGGTCTGCTACGACAAGCGGACCGGCGTGGAAAAATACCGCAAGCGGATGCCGGGCGGCACCACGGCCGTCGGCTGCCCACTCGTCATTGGCAACCGCATCTATGTGGTCAATGAAACCGGGAAAACGGTCGTGCTCGAGGCCGGCCCCGACTTCAAGATTCTCGGCGAATTCTCGGTGGGCAGCGACGACGAGGTGTTTTGGGCCACGCCCGCCGTGGCCGACAACGCCCTGCTGATCCGCTCCTCCGACGCGATCTACTGCATTCGATAAAAAATGTTGACGGTGCAGGGACGGGGGACGACAATGCTGTCTGGACAGTCCAGGCTTGACTCCCTCCCCTTTACGAGGCAATGCCATGGCCCTCGGCATCGTCGAATGTCGCCGTCGCTTCCAGCCGCATCGGGCTGCGATACGTGACGGTTTTACGCTGGTCGAACTGTTGGTCGTGATCGCCATTATTGGCACGCTCGTCGGCCTGCTCCTACCGGCCGTGCAGGCGGCCCGCGAGGCCGGCCGGCGGATGACCTGCACGAACAATCTCAAGCAGGTGGGCCTCGGCATCGTCAATTACGAGCAGGCCCGCAAGGTCTATCCTTCGGGCCGTGACGTGAAGAACCAATACGGCGTGTCGTGGGCCTTCCGCCTGCTCCCCTACGTCGAGCAATCACAGGTCTATACGGCCTACGACAAGACGGCCCGCGTGGACGACGCCAAAAACAGTGTCGCCATGCGGACGGCCGTGTCGACGGTGTACTGTCCGAGCCGCCGATCGCCGCTGGCCGACCGCAACTTCGATAATGACGACCAGGCGCCGCAGGTGTTGGGCGCCGCGGCCGGGGGTGACTACGCCGCGAACGCTGGATCGTATTACAACTACGGTCTTTCAGGGACGACTTTCGACCCCAAGCAGGGCGGACCGATCCACACCTATTCGTCGGTGAGGCCGCAGCAGGTGACCGACGGCCTGAGCAAGACCTTCGCGGTGGGCGAGCGACACATTCCCAAGACCACGCAGTCGTCGTCGCCCGACATGGTGCAGCATGATCAGGGCGACACCGCGATCTTTGCGGCAGACACACCGCTCACGCTCTTTCGCGACACGGTACGGGGCATCGCCGATGGCCCTGACGACCGCAACCCTCGCAAGTATGGCAGCATGCATCCGGCGGTCACCAACTTTGTGTTTCTGGATGGTCACGTGGAGCCGATCGACAATGGCACCGATGCCAGTGTGCTCCGCTGGTATTGCACGGTCGGCGACGGGAACGACCCGACGGCCCCGCAGGACTACACCGATTCGACGCTCGACCCCTGACCGCGACCGGGTTTCGGAAGGGCATCCATGACCACCCGACAGAAGGCATTGTCTGCGTCGGTGCTTGGCATGCTTCTCGTTGCCGGTGGTGTGTCGTGGTTTTTCATGCGAACCAAGGGCCTCGTGGACGAGACGCTCTCGTTGCAGACACGACTTCTGGCTGGTGAGTTCACGGGACGCGATCGCACGGCAGGTGTCATGCAGGTGACCCGCAACATCGACAAGATGGATCGCGATGATGTGAAGAAGGTGCGGGATGCGTTTTCGACGGAGTGGCGGCGGCTCCAGCAGCAGGGCTTCGACGACTCCATTGCCGCCGACGAGGCTGACCGCGAAGCCCTGCTCGATCGCGACATCGACCGTCTCGTCACGGCGGGCGAACTCTGGTTCGCAACCAACCCGCGGTCGAACGGCCTGCCCCCGAAGCCCAGGAAGCCCAAGAAGGCGGCGGCGAAACCGGGGCAGGCCAAGGTAAGCCAAGCCGCACAACTGCTCGACATCTATCGGACCAAACTGCTGGCACGGGCCGGAAAACGGGGCGTCACGCTCCCGGATTGGCTGTTGGGGCCGCGGTGAGGTCACCGACTTCGCGATTTCGGGTGCCCGCCGCGCAGAGCGAACGCCGCTGAGGTAGTCTGTGGGGTTTCCGCCCGCACTCCCCTCCCCGCCAGTCCCCCTCTCAGGCCTCCCTCATGCCGGATTCCAAGTCCGATCGGACCGCTGCCCCTGCCCTGCCCGACGATTCCCGCCCCGGACACGTGCCCTTCGCGTCACTGGGCCTTTCCGCTGAAGTTCTCAAGGCCGTTGCGCAACTCGGCTTCGAGGAAACCTCGCCGATCCAGTCGGCGGCCATCCCGCTGATCATGTCGGGCCGCGACGTAGTCGGCCAGTCCGAGACGGGCTCGGGGAAGACGGCGGCCTTCTGCATCCCCGCCATCGAAAAGATCGATCCTGCGATCAAGGCCGCGCAGGTGCTGATCCTCACTCCCACGCGTGAACTGGCCACGCAGGTGGCCGACGAGGTGCACAAACTGGCCGCGTTTCGCCGGGGCGTGAATTCGGTGGCGATCTATGGTGGCGCATCGTATGACCGTCAGTTCGCGGAGCTGAAACGCGGCGCCCACGTCGTCGTCGGCACCCCGGGCCGGCTTACCGACCATATGAACCGCGGCACGCTCGACCTCACGAAGATCCGCATGCTGATCCTCGACGAGGCCGACCGGATGCTCGACATGGGCTTCCGCGAGGACATCGAGAAGATCCTCGCCGCCGCCCCAGAGGGCCGGCAGACGATCTTCTTCTCCGCCACCATCTCACCGCAGATCCAGGGCCTCGTCCGCGAGCACTCGAACGACGCCGCCACCATCAAGATCGCGCAGAAGTCGGTGAGCGGACCGCCGCTCGTGGATCAGGTCTACCACGAGGTGCGGCATCATGCGAAGCTCGACGCGCTCGTGCGCGTGATCGACTTCCATGATGTGAAGAGCGGCGTCATCTTCTGCAACACCCAGCGGATGGTCGATGAGCTGGCCGACGCCCTCATCGGCCGGGGCTACTCGGCCGAGCGGATCCATGGTGGCATGGCCCAGGCCCAGCGGACCCGGGTGATGCAGAACTTCAAGCGGGCGGCGTTTGCGTTTCTGATCGCCACCGACGTGGCAGCCCGCGGTATCGACGTCAACGATCTCGAACTGGTGGTGAACTACGATCTCCCCTACGACGCCGAGGACTACGTGCACCGCATCGGCCGCACGGGCCGCGCCGGCAAGAAGGGCAAGGCGGTCACGCTCGTGTCGGGGGCTGCGATCTACAAGCTGCAGTCGATCGAGCGGTTTCTCCGGACGAAAATCCGCCGCGAGCAGGTGCCATCGATGGCGGCGGTCGAGGACCGCCGGTCCGACGCGCTCTTCGACAAGATCACCACGACCCTCGAGGCCGGGGGCTTCGCGCGCCGTGCCCCTCTCGTGGAGCGGCTGCTGGAGCAGGGCCACACGCCGACCGACGTCGCCGCGGCGATTCTGCACCACTTCGCGCCGGCAAGCGAGGAGACGGCGGAGGTGGAGCCCGTCCACCGGCCCGAGCATCGTCGCCCGGCCGACAGGCGGGAGGGACAGCACCAGCACGACCGCACGGAGCGGCGACCCGGCCCCGGTGGCCCCGGCCCGAAGAAGCGAAAATTCACGCCGGTCGGCGGCCCGCGGTTTGGCAAACCGCACGCCGGCGGGAAGAAGAAGGGCAAGCCACCGGGCGGCAAGCCTGGGAAGTGACCGAACCCGGAGAGCGGGGCGTCGATCCAAGCCCTTCCTCATCCAAGCCCGCAGCGCAAGCAAGGGAATGCGGGCCGGCCTGCTGCTACCCGACCACGTGCGTAGGGAAATCGGTATAGCCGGCGGCACCGGACGGGGAATACCAGGCCGCCATATCAGCGGCCTCGGCCAGCAGCCAGCCGTTCGCAAACCGCTCGACGAGGTCGGGATTGCTGATGTAGGGTCTTCCGAAGGCGATCAGGTCGGCCAGCCCGCTCGCGACGACAGCCTCCGCCGATGCCTGCGTGTAGCCGCAGTTCCCGACGAGCGGGCCGCGGAAGACGCTGCGGAATTCGGCGAGCGTCATCGGTTCACCCAGCTTGTGAAACCCGAAGGCCAGTCCGTCCATCACGTGCAGGTAGGCGAGGCCGAAGGCGTCGAGCTGACTGGCCGCATAGGTGAACTGTTCACGGTAGTCTGGCGAACCCATGTCGTTGAAACCGCCGTTGGGGGCGAGTCGTACCCCCACGCGGCCGACCGGCCATTCGGCCGCGACGGCCTCGACCACCTCTGCCAGGAATCGGAAGCGATTCTCGATGCTGCCGCCGTAGCGGTCGGTGCGCTGATTCGTCTTTGACTGCAGAAACTGGTCGATGAGATAGCCGTTGGCGGCGTGAATCTCCACGCCGTCGAAGCCGGCAGCGCGGGCCCGGGCTGCGGCGCGGGCATAGTCGGCCACCACGCCCGGGATCTCGGCGGTGTCGAGGGCCCGCGGTGTTTCGTAAGACTGCTTTCCCTGTGGCGTGTGGATGCCATCGCCGGTGATCGCGATGGCCGACGCCGATACGGGCAGGCTGCCGCCCTGGAAGCTCGAATGGGAAGCCCGGCCCATATGCCACAGCTGCAGGAAAATCCGTCCGCCACGGGCATGGACGGCGTCCGTTGTCAGCCGCCAGCCTTCCGCCATGGCGTCGGTATAGATCCCGGGCGACTCCAGCCAGCCGTTGGCCTGCTCGGAGATGGTGGTCGCCTCGGAGACGATGAGACCGGCCGAGCTACGCTGGGCGTAGTATTCGGCCATCAGGGCGTTGGGAGTCCGCGCAGAGCCGGCACGCGAACGGGTGAGCGGCGCCATCACGACGCGGTTGGGAAGCGAGAGATCGCGAAGCTGAAACGGCTGAAGGAGTGGTGAGGACATCGACTGGGGCTTCCGAAGGTGGTGTCGTGAATGCTGTGGGGCGTCGTGCGGCTGCTTCAGCGAGCCAGGGAGACGCGGACGATTTCCTTGTCGTTGCGAACGACGATGGAGCGATTGGCATACGCAGGACTGCACCAGACCACATTCCGGCCGAACGCCGTGTTGGTGGGCTCGAGCAGATGGGCGCGGGTGATCTCGGAGTAGCCCGCGGGCGACATCTTCGCGATCACCAGATCGCCCGTCTCCGCAAACATCCAGTAGCGGTCGGCCTGCCGCACGATGAACGCGGTTCCGGAGCCCTGCGGCCGCTCGCCGAGCGGGCCGCCCCCCTTCCAGACGACTTCGCCGCTGGGAACCGCCACCGCGCGGAGGTCGCCCTTCTCATGAAACCCGTAGATCAATCCGTCTGCCACGATCGGCTGCACGTTCACGGCCGATACGCCGTGCTTCGGCTTGTTTCGCCATACCACCTCGGGCGTGTCGGGGCCGAGTTTCAGCAGCAGGTTCTTCTCCTGGTAGCCGCCCACGTAGAGATACTCGCCCACCTGCACCGGCGCCATGATGATCGAGCCGTTGTCGGCGTTGTAGGGCGTCTCCCAGAGGATCTGCCCCGTCGCTGGTTCCACGGCGTAGATGCCATCGGGCTTCGTGAAGACGATCTGTTTCTTTCCACCGGTCTCGATCATCGTCGGCGGCGAGTAGCCCTGCTCGGGCGCCTTGCCGGCCCGCCAGATCTCCTTGCCGTTGCGCGTGTCGAAGGCAACCGCATGGGCCACTTCGGTGCCGACTACGCAGACGAGCCGATCGCCGTCGACGAGCGGATGGCTCGCCCATCCCCACAGCGCGGCTTTGGTCTTGTAGTCGGCCTTGAAGTCGCGTGACCAGAGCACGGTCCCGTCGGCGACGTTCAGGCAGCAGAGGTTTCCCTCGGCGCCGAGCGTGTAGACGCGGTCGCCGTCGACCGTGGGTGTGCACCGCGGACCGGCCGGGTAGGCAACCGTGTAGGTGACCGGATACTCGTGCTTCCAGAGCACCTTGCCCGTGGCCTCATCGAGGCAGAGCACCCGTTCGGTGCCGGTCGACGCCTTCCGCTCGAAGTTCGCGACTTTCACGTCGGCGTCGGTCACGTAGTCGGTGACGAACACCCGCCCCGCCGCGATGGCGGGCCCTGCATAACCGCCGGCGATTGGCGTCCGCCACAGCACCTTCGGGCCCGCCGCGGGGAATGTGTCGAGCAGCTCATCCTCCCGCCAGACATTGTCGCGGCTCGGCCCCATCCACTGCGGCCAGTCGTCGGCGACCGCGCCCGCCATGGGCGCGTACGCCGCGCACAACGCCGCGATCGACCAGACAGCCGATGGAAACTGTCGTGAGGCTGTGCGCAGCATGGTTCTTCCCTCAGAGTGCATCAGGGCTTCCGTGACCGGCGGATAGCGTAGCAGCGGACCGTGGAACGAGCATGCCGCCGCACGCTACAACGCCCGGCGGTGCTTCTTGATCTTCCGGACAGCCGGGGCTGTCGGAGCCGGAGCCGCCGCAGTTGTCGTTCCTCCGGGCCTGCTCTCACCTTGCGATGATTCGCTGCGAGGCCTCCGCGAGGCCTGAGCCCCTTGTCGTTGCTGCTGACCGCCCGATGAGCGGCGGCCGTCGTTCCTGCCGCCTCGGCCCCCCCTGCCCCGGGACGAGCCGGCCTGACCGCCACTGCTACCCTCTCCGGAGCGGTCCCGCGGCGGACGCCCCTGCGGCGAGCGCGATCCGCCACCCTGCCGTTCCCTGGGTTCGCTTCCCGCCTCCACGTGGGGCAGTTCAGGGAGATCGTTGCGCACCGGAATCGACTTGCGGAGCAGCCGCTCGATCGCCTGCAGCCGCGGCCGCTCCTCGTGGTCGCACAGCGAGACCGCCTTGCCCGTCATGCCCGCCCGGCCCGTGCGGCCGATGCGATGCACGTAGGTCTCGGGTTCGTGGGGCAGTTCATAATTGACGACGTGCGAGACGTTGTCGACGTCGATGCCGCGGGCCGCGATGTCGGTGGCGATGAGCACCGGCGGATGCTGCGACTTGAAAGCGGCGAGGGCCTTCTCCCGCTGGTTCTGGCTCTTGTTGCCATGGATCGCCGCGGCCCGGATGCCGGCCTTGTCGAGGTCCCGCTGCAGTTTGTCGGCCCCGTGCTTCGTCCGCATGAAGACGATCACGCGGGCCATCCCCTCGGTCGACAGCAGGTGCACGAGCAGATGCCGCTTCTGCCGCTGGGCGAGGAAAAACACCGACTGCGTCACCGTTTCGGCCGGCGTCGACTGCGGCGTGGTCTTCACTTCCAGCGGATCGCGGAGCATCGAATCGGCCAGTTGACGCACCTCGCTCGGCAGCGTCGCCGAGAAGAAGAGCGTCTGCCGCTCCCTCGGCAGCATGCCGACGATCCGACGCACATCGTGGATGAAGCCCATGTCGAGCATGCGGTCGGCCTCGTCGAGGACGAGGAATTCAACCGCCCGCAGGTCGACGAACTTCTGTTGCACGAGGTCGAGCAGCCGCCCCGGCGTGGCGACCAGCACGTCCACGCCCTTGCTCATCGCCGTCTCCTGTGGCCGCTGGCCGACGCCGCCGTAGATCACCGCCGACTTCAGGTGGGCGTTGCGGCCATACACGCGGAAGCTCTCGTGGATCTGGCCGGCCAGCTCGCGGGTTGGCGCCAGCACGAGCACACGGCAGCGGCGTGCCGTCCGTTCACGCGGATTCGCCATCATCCGCTCGATCAACGGCAGCGCGAAGGCAGCGGTTTTGCCGGTGCCTGTCTGCGCGCAGCCAAAGAGGTCGCGGCCGGCGAGCACGTGCGGCACCGCCTTCGCCTGAATCGGCGTCGGCACGGTGTAGCCCTCGGTTTTCAGTGCTTTGAGCACCGGTTCTGTCAGTCCCAAACTCTCAAACGTCGTCATAGTCAATTCGTCCTTCGGATCGCACAGTTTTCGTTCAACACATCTGCATACGGGCCGTCGATCGCGACAGCCGCGGTAAGCGCAGGGATCACGGGACGCGCCCGTCGTACGACCAAGCCCGACAAGACATGCCCGTCGGGACGCTGGCAGAAGCCCTTCTCCCATTCCTGGGACGCACTGAACCTCAAGGCTTGCGGCAGCTGAGTCCGCCGCAGACGCACACAATGCGTCATCGACGGGATTCAGAGGCAAGCAACACGGCCGGACGCCGTGCGGTTCAGCGGAGGGGGCAAGTAGAATTTGAAGGATTCAGCAAACAGGCCAGGAAACACCCGGCCGATCGCTCTCACCACCTCGTTACGCCCAGATTATAGCTTCCGCCAGCGAGGAACGCCAGTGCTGGGACTGGCCGTTGCGACAGACGGGCGATTCGTGGACATTAGAAAGATCGACACACCGGCGGTATTTCCGCTGGTACAGATTCCATATGGAAGCCGGCGGAGGGCATCGCATGCACGACCAAGAACCGGAATTATGGCGGGGCACGGCGAGGGAACTGCTCCCGTGCTGGTTCACTGACCGAATCCTGTCGGAGCCGGGCAGGTTTGGGGCGTTGCTCGACACCAGGCAGGTGCTGATCATCGACGCGATCAAGGGGGTTCGGCAGGCCCCCAACGGCATCATCTGGCTCGACGTGGAACTTGTCGTTCCCTTTCGCAAGGACGGGTTTCCCTGGGGCCATTTTCCCGTGCTCAAGTCATCCAGCCCCGACCGGGCGACCTGCTCCATCAACGCGGCCCACATCGTGGCGGTCGTGGAGGTGGATACCTGGGAACTGCCGCCGCTCGAACCAGACCAGGATTGAGCGCGAAAACGGCCGAGAATCATGGCCGTGGACGACGGCGAGGCCTGGGCGGCGTTTTGGCCTTGGGCATTTTCCGGCGTCCGCCTATTCTTGGGGAGTTGAGGCAGACAGGAGGTCCGCCTCGGCGGCGATGGTCCGGGTACCTCGCCCACACAAGCAATTGGGAAACTCAAGGATGAGTGCCGCCCTGTCCATCGTCGAAGACCCCTGCTCGGCTGAGGGCGTCCTCGGGGTGTTCGACCTCACGTTGCCGGCCACGGCCACGGCCACGCTCGTGCAGCCCACGCTTCCGCCTCGACGGCCGGGTCGAAAACTCTCGATCTGCCTGATCAATCCCCGTTTCGAACCGTCGTACTGGGGGTTTGACTTCGCGCTGCCTCTCTACCCTGGCGACAAGCGGAGCACCATGATCTCGGGTTCGCTGTCGGCGCTCGCCGGACTCTGTGGCGAGCATGACGTGACGCTCGTCGACGAGAACGTTGAGGAGATCGATTGGCCGTCGCTCTCCAGCTACGACATCGTCGGCGTCACGGGCATGATCGTGCAGAAGGAACGGATGCGGCAGATCCTGGTGCGGCTCCGCGACGCCAAGATCTTCACGGCGGTCGGTGGCCCGTTGATGTCGGTGCAGGAGGAGTTTTTCAAGGGGCTGTGTGACGTGAGTTTCGTGGGCGAAGCGGAGACCACCTGGCCGCGATTCCTCGAGGATTTTTCCCACAACCTCAAAACCGATACCCGGTACGAACAGACGACGCCGACCGACATGACCCTGGTGCCCCGGCCGCGGTTCGACAAGCTCAAGGTCAGCCGCTATGCCTCGGCGGCGCTGCAGTATTCACGAGGCTGCCCGTTCCAATGCGAGTTTTGCGACATCATCGTCATCTACGGCCGCAAGCCGCGGGTCAAGGAGCCGGAACAGCTGATCGGTGAGCTCGAGGATCTCCGGCAGGCCGGCTTCCATTCCGCCTTTATCGTCGATGACAACTTCATCGGCAACAAGAAGAAGGCGAAGGCGCTCCTCGAGCAGATCGTGCCCTGGATGGAAGAGCACAAGTATCCGCTCCGGCTCACGACCGAGGCCAGCATCGATCTGGCTGACGACCAGGAATTGCTCGATCTGATGTACCGGGCCAACTTTCGCAGCGTCTTCATCGGCATCGAGACGCCGCGGATGGACTCGCTGAAGGAGACGAAGAAGTTTCAGAACGTGCGTGGCGACTCCCTCGACGCGAAGCTGGCCCGGATCCAGGCCGCGGGGCTCGATATCAACGCGGGCTTCATCGTCGGCTTTGACAGTGACGACAAGGCCATCTTCGAGGATCAGTACCGGTTCATTCAGGACAACGGCATCACACTGGCGATGGTCGGCATGCTGCAGGCGATCCCCCGCACGCCGCTCTACACGCGGCTGCAGGCCGAGGGGCGGCTGGTCGAGGAGGATCCCAGCTGCAACTTCGTGCCGAAGCAGATGACGAGGGATGAACTGCGCAAAGGGTATTGGGAGCTGGTCACGCGGCTCTATACCCCGGAGTCGTATCTCGAACGGTACTTCAAGGTCTGCGAATCGAAGGAGTATCTCGAGCGACGGGCCGCCATCTGTCGCAAGGCGGGCGAGGGCAAGTGGCTGCCGACCCTAAGCTATGGCCTCGCGCTGCTGTGGACGCTGTTCTGGGCCCTGTTCCGTGACGGTTCGCTGCGGAAGGTGGGGTCGGTCTACGCCCGCTTCTTCTTCACGCAGAAGGTCGTGTCGCAACGCGGCATCATCGGCTTCGCCCAGTTCATGAACCGCTGTGTGACCCACTGGCATTTCTACAAGTTCACCCGCGAGGCCACGGCCGGCAGGCTGCGGGCCTACAACACGGTCTGACACGTCCCGTCGGCCTGATACCGCACGTCGCCAGGCTGCCATTCGATACGGACGGAATTGCCCACCATCAGGTCTGGGATGCTGAAGTGGGCCAGCCGGCGCAGGCCGGCATAGGCGACCGTCGGCCGGGCGTTGATCTCGATGAGGGTGTCTTCCTGCTGGCGATCACCCAGGATCAGGTCGATCCCGATGAAACCGTGAAGCCCGGTCATGTGTTCGAGCGCTGCCAGGCCGAGGCCGATCGCCCGTGACTCGAGGTCGGGTCTGAGGGGAAGCTGTCCACCGGAGTAGTTAAGGCGGCCGGCCTCGGAGTCTCGTTCGACGCCGATTCCCTGCGTTCCGGCGCGGAGGGGGATGGGCCTGCCCGTTCGGGGCAGGACGAAGGCTGCACTGGCAGCCAAGCCCGGCACATGCTCCTGCACGAGCCAGTCGGTGCGGTGCGGGAGCGAGGCAAGGTCTGCTCGAGACCGGGCGACATAGGTGTCGGTGCAGCCAGCGCCGCGATTGGGCTTCATGACGATCGCACCGAACGTTTCGAGCATCCTATGGGCATGTTCGAGGCCCAACGCACCGGCTGGCATGGCGATACCAGCGACAGAGAGTCGCTGCGCGAGCGAGTGCTTGTCGCTCACGCGCCTTACGGCGGCGCTCGCGGAGCCGAGATTGATGACGCCAGCTTGTTCGACACGTTCGAGAAGCGATGGCAGGATGTCGTCATGCTCGGGGGCGATGACAAGAGCCGCGTCGACGGTAGTGAGTGCATGATCAAACGCATCAACGGAGTGCTGGGGCGACACAGCATCGAGATTGATCACGCGGCCGGGGAGCCTGACAGGCACACGTTTATCGAGCACGACAGCGACATCCTGTCCGGCGGCATGGAAGTCTTCGACGAGGCTACGCAGCATGCCACCACCCGCGGCAAGCAGACCGGAGTCGAGAGGCCGGCCGCCGAGGCCACCGCAGCAGAAGTATTCGTGGATCAGAACCCGCATGCTGCACCTCGTGAAACCGTGTGGCTGTGAGTGAAGACGTCCGCCCCGACGTCCCAGTTTGACATTTTTTCGTTTCCCGGCTTAGAACGGCTATCCGTACGGTCCGCGATCGGTCCTCTCGAACAGCGACCTCGAAAAGGAGACGGTGATGTTGAACATGAAGGCGATGGTCGTGCGGGAATGCAGGTGGCTGGCTTTGCTGGGGCTGGCTGCAGGGGGGCTGGTATGTGGCGGGGCGCCGGCGGTTGGCCGTGAGCCCGCGATGCTCAGCGGAGCGACCGTGCAGGATAACGCCGGCCTGTCGCAGGTCGAATCGGCGGTCATCGCCAGAACGAACGCCGCGCGGGCCCGCAGCGGCCTGCCGCCGCTGGCTGCCGACGGCCAACTCATGATCGGAGCCCGCAACCACGCTCGCTGGATGGCACGCAATCGCAACCTATCGCATGGCAGCGGTGTCACCGAGAACATCGGCATGGGGCAGACGTCAGCATCTGAAGCGGTGTCGAACTGGATGCAGTCCAGCGGCCACCGTGCCAACATTCTTGGTGGCGGCCATACCCGCATCGGTGTCGCGATGGTGCACAGTGCCGATGGCACGGCCTACTGGTGCCAGCAGTTCCGGTAGTCGGAGCGTCGCTGACCGCGAAAAAGTGGGGAGACTGCGATGCATTCGTACGGCTACATTCTCGCGATCGCGGCGTCGATTCTCTGGGGACTCACCTATTGTCTTGACGAACGGGTGCTTGCGAGTCTCTCCGTCTTCAAACTGTACTTTCTCCATTGCCTCTGCGGCGTCTTGATCTCAGCCGCGATCATGCTTGCTCAGGGGTACTCGCCCGCATCGCTCGTGCGGTTTGACACGTCCGCCGCAAGCCTGCCCCTCGTCGGCCTGACGCTCGTCACCGCCACGGCGGCGGCGCTCAGCATCCTGGGCTCGATCCAGCTGCTCGGCGCCGGCAAATCGGCCGTGCTGGAGATCTCCTATCCGTTGTTCGTCGCCCTGTTCTCCGTGTTTTTGTTCCAGGGGCAACTCCAGCTGCCGGTGGTGATCGGCGGCGCGTTTATCTTCATCGGCGCGGCCATCATCGTGCTTGCCGGCTGATGGGCACTGGAAAATAGCACCCCCGCTACGGGTGATCGACGGCCACCATGGGGTTCCTCTACTCTTTCGGTTGTCCGTCAGCTGGAGGGCGGCCACCCAACAAGGATTGCGCTGTCATGGCCGCCTATGCCGATGATGTTCATCGAGCGAACAAGGCGTTCGACCGCAGCAGTCGCCTCCGCGGAGCCACGCTGGTCGAGATGCTCGTGGTCGTCGCCGTGATCGGCGGTCTTGCCGGCCTCTTGCTGCCGGCTGTCCAGCAGGCCCGCGAGTCGTCGCGGCAGTCGCAATGCGTGAACAACCTCAAGCAGATCGGCATCGGTCTGCACAGCTTTCACATTGCCCGCGAGTCGTTTCCGACCACCGTGTCGGGGACATTGGTATCGGGTAGCAACGGCAGCTACTCCTGGGGCGCGCAGATCCTTCCCTACACCGAAGAGACCGCACTGGCAGGCATCTACGACTACACCGTCAACTTCGACGACGCGAAGAACATCGCCGCCGTGCAGACAAAAGTCGGCTTCATGGGCTGCACCTCCAGTCCAAGCGGCCCGCTTCAGCACCCCAAGTTTAAGGTAGACACGGTGACGAAAAACTCGCTGTGGTGGGCTGCGGCCGTGGATTACGCCGCGTCGAACGGCCCGAGCACGACGCTCTGGACTGCCCCAGCGGTGGTCTCCTACGCCAAGCCTGGCAACACCGATGGCTTCTTCAAGGGAACCGTCACGCCCGGCGTGAGAGGCCGCAAGATCGGCGACATCCTCGATGGCACGTCGAAGACCGTGGCGATTTTCGAGTCTGCGGGGCGGCCGCAGGTATGGGGCTTCGGCGGATTGGTGTCGAACTCGGGGCTCGCGTCGAGTGCGACGGCCAAATACGTGCTCCTGTGTAGCTGGGCCAACTCCAACGAGATGCTGGTAAAAGGCTTCAAGCAGGATACGACCCAGGCGGATCTCGCCAGTCAGATCAAGTCTCCTGGACCGCAGATGATCAACGGCAGCAATAACTACGGCATCTATGCCTTCCATCCCGGTGGTGCGACCTTTCTGTTCGCCGACGGGGCCGTCAGATTCCTCACCGACACGACCTCGGCAGATGTGGTGGCGGCCATGCTGACCGTCAAGGCGGGTGATGCCGTCACCGTGCCCTGATGATGGAGTCCGCAGTCGTGAAGAAGCGGTATCCTTTGCTCCAGGCACGTCTTGCGATCGGCAAGTGCTCCGCCGTGGTGACTGCCTGCATCGTGGCCACGCTGCTGGTGGTCGGGGCTGGAGGGTTGGCCAACGCGCAGCCGGCTTCAGCTGACAAGAAGCCGACGAGGCCGGAGCGAACCGCCGCCGAGAGGGCAGACGCCGCACGGCAACTGCGGGAAGTCTATCGGGGCGTTCCAGCCACCTGGCCGGCCCCCCATGTCGATCCCGGAGTCGAATGGAAAGAGATCGGGCTCCTTCCGCCGGTCGTCCATCCCGAGTCCAATCCCCTCAACGACGCCAAGGTGACGCTCGGCAAGATGCTCTTCTTCGACGCCCGCCTGTCCGCCAGCGGGAAGATCGCGTGCGTCTCCTGCCACGAGCCAAACCTCGGCTGGACGGACGGTCGGACGGTGAGCCAGCCGCACTTCAAAGACCCGGGCAGAAACACGCCCACGATCCGCAACGCCGCGTTTCACGCGGCGTTGTTCTGGGATGGTCGGGCCTCGAGCCTCGAGGAGCAGGCCGTGGATGCCCTGACCAATCCCACGGAAATGGCCGCCAACCGCGACGACGTCGTCCGCCTGCTCAGTGGGATCCCCGTCTACCGGAAGCTTTTCGCAACTGCCTTCCCGGAGCGGCCGATCGAATTCACCCGGGTGGTCGAGGCGGTGGCCTGCTTTGAACGGACGATCGTCGGAGGGCGGTCGCGGTTCGACGGCTTCATGCAGGGGGACGCCTCAGCCCTTTCCGAAACGGAAATCCTGGGGCTCGATCTCTTTCGGCGTGAGGCCCGGTGCATGAACTGCCACCACGGCCCAGCCTTCAGCGACGGCCGCTTCCACGATCTGGGGCTGAGCTTTTACGGCAGGAGCGGCGCCGACCCGGGCCGCTACGACGTCACTGGTGACCCGAAGGAGAATGGCCGCTTCCGCACGCCGACGCTGCGGGACGTGACGCAGACAACGCCGCTCATGCATACCGGGATGTTCCAGCTCGCAGGTGTGCTCAATATGTACAACGCCGGCATGCCGACGCTCAGGCGGTATGCCTACCAGCAGCACGATCCGTTGTTTCCTGAGAAGTCACCGCACCTGAAGCCCCTTGGCCTCAACCGGCAGGATCTCGCCGACCTCGCCGCGTTTCTCGGCAGCCTCGACGAACCCCTCCACACCATGCGGCCGCCGGTCCTTCCCGAGTTCATCGATGCCGCCACGGTCGGGAGCCCGCGATGAATCCCCCGGAGAATTGACGGCGGCCAGCGACCGCCGCGCGGTGACGATATCGGCATTGGAAAGCCCCCAGATCCGCGGGCCGCCGTCGTCGAGGGCGGTCACCAGCAGCGTGCCGTCGGGGCTCAGCGCCTGCGCTTTGGGGTAATCCCGCTGGCCAGGCAGGGCGAGAAGCTCATTTCCCCGAACTGCGTCCCAGATGCGGACGGTGCCGTCCGTCGCGGCAGTGACGATCCGCAGACCGTCGGGAGTGAAGGTGACGCTCTCGACCGCCCCTTCATGGCCGACGAAGCTTTTGATTTCGTCTCTGATTTGGCCAACCCGACGGGCATCCCAGAGCCGCACGGTCCCGTCCTGCATGCCCGTCAGCAGCTGGCCACCGTCGCCGCTGAAGGCAATCGCCCGCACGAAGCTATTGTTGAGGCTGGAGAAACTCGCCAGCCGGTTTCCGGTCGCAAAGTCGGTCAGATAAACGGTTCCCGTGGCCACGCCGGTCGCGAGCCTCCGGTCGTCCGGACTCGTGGCCAGGCAGGTCACCTGCCCCTGGTGGAGCAGGGTTGTCACCGCGTTTCCGGTGTCGCTGTCCAGCAGGTCGGGAGTGCTGCACGCGACCCGACTGCCACCGAGGCCAAAGGCGGCCACGGTCTTCGCGATCACCGCCCGGAATCCAGAGTGGCGTGCCATTTGACGGCGGCCCGTACGCATATCCCAGACCATCACCATGCCGTTGCCCGAAGTCGTCAGAAGACGGGTGCCGTCGGAGCTGAATACCACCGCGACCGCGCCTTCGGTGTGGCCTCCAAGCGTCCAGAGGAGCTTCCCAGAGTCCGCCTGCCAGACACGCACGTCTCCATCCTGCCGCGACGCTTGGAACGCGGCCGCTAAGAGCGAGCCGTCAGGGCTGTAGGCGATCTGCTTGGCGGTATCACTCGTGTCGATGAGCGTATGAATCCGCTCGACTGTTCGAGGGTCCAGGATCTGCACGCCCCCCTGGTTCCTGGGGGCCACCGCAAGTTGCCGTCCATCCGGACGAAAGACAGCGGCAGTCATCCCGCGGATGTCTGGCAGCACGGCCAGCGGCTCCTCCGTGGTGCTCGACCAGAATCGCACCGTGCCATCGAGCGAACCCGACGCGAGCGTCTCATCGTCGCGAAACACCAGCGAACTGACGGCAGCGGTGTGGCCCATCAGCGTCTGCCCGCATGAGTAGGTGTCGGCATTCCAGACACAAATGTGGCCGTTGACGGCGCCGCTGGCGATCAGGCGGCCGTTGGGACTGATGGCAGCCGCAATGACGGTCGCATCGTGGGCAGGCAGTCGCGCCAGCAAACCGCCGTCGGCCACGTTCCAGACGAGCAGTTCGTTGGAATTGCACGACGTGATCAGTCTGCCGCCATCTGGCGTGAACAGCATGATCGCCTCGCCCCACTCCTGCCTCGGCGTGATGCTCACCGTGCAGCACAGTCGGCCATCGACGGTGTCATAGACAAACACCTCCCGCAGTTCGGCCGACATTCTGCTCACGGCCGCCAGCCGCGACCCGTCCGGGCTCAAGGCAAAATCCTCGCAGGGGCGATCAGCGCCGCCGCAGCGGGCGATGAGCCTGCCGCTCTCGGCGTCCCACAGCATGGCTGTGCGGTCGTCCTTCAGTGTGACCAGCCGGGTGCCCGTGGCATTAAAGTCCGCGGCCTCGAGCCTGCCGCGCAGTCCATCGAGCAAGGCCTCGTCTTCCCCAGTCACGCGGTCTACGATGCAGACGCCTCCATTCGGCGTGTGCATCGCCAATCGTCGGCCATCCGGACTGACGGCGAGCGAGTGAACGGTGTTTTTCGACCGACCGCCGACAGGCCCCCCGGTTCCGGTCCGGTAGAGGCCATTTCCCCTCGACCACCACGGCCCCCACCCCAGGCCCGCACCTTCAGCTTCGGCTCCGGTCACGCGGTCATGGCGGCCATCGCGACCCGCGGCGAAAAAGATCGGCTCGATCATCGTCGCGGTCAAATGGTCGCCGAATTTTCGCAGTACCGGCCGCTTCTGCGTCGACGCGGCAGTCACGGCGAGAAACGCGGTATCGGGGCTGTATGTGATCCGCGAGATGGGCCCCACTCCTGGATCGAGCACGGCGACCGCATCTTCCAGCCTGGCCGCCATACACCGCATTTCGATCGGCAGGGGCCGTCCCTGGATCGCGGCATTCTCCTCGAAGAGCGGCATCGCCATCCGCAGGTTCTTTGCATCGAGCGACGACTGCAGGGCCCGCAGGTTGGCGGTATAGAGCCGCTGGCGGGCCAGGTCGGCCTCCGAATCGGCGCGGACTTTCTCGCGATCGGCTGCGTCGCGCTGAGCCGCTGCTTCCCGGGCCTCACGGACTGCAGCCTCCTGTGCGGTGACAGCCACCTTCCGCTGCCGCTCGGCCCGCAACGCAAACACCGAGATGCCAAAAATAGCCAGAACGAGCGAGGCCACCACACCCATGGTCGCCAGGGCCGCCAGCCGGTGCCGCCGGGCCAGCCTCGCGACCGAGTCGAGCAGCCGCGGCGGGGTGGCGCTGATCGGCTCACCGCGGAGATACCGCCCCAGATCGGCCGCGAGTTCCGCGGCGCTCGAATACCGTCGGCCGCAGTCCTTCTCCAGGCACTTTGCGACGATCGTATTGAGATCGCCGCGGAGGCTCGTGTTGACAATTGACAGCGATCGCGGCTCGACCTCCTTCACGACTCGGGCCACCTCGTAGACCGGCCGCTTCGCAATGTCGTAGGGCAGACTGCCCGTGAGCAGTTCGTAGAGCACGACCCCGAGCGCATAGACATCGGCCCGGACGTCGAGATCGTCTGCCACCCCGTCGAATTGCTCGGGGGCCATGTAGGAGAGCGTGCCCACGAGCTGCCCGATGTCGGTATGCATCGTGGTAAGGGCGACATCGTCGTCGGTGCTTCGGGCCACGCCGAAGTCGATGATCTTGGGACGCCCCGCCGAATCGACCAGGATGTTGCCCGGCTTCAGGTCCCGATGGATGACGCCCTTCTGATGCCCGTGTGCGACCGCCTGACAGGCATCGCAAAAGAGCGTCACGCGGTCGCGGATGGAGAGGCTCCGCTGCGTCACATAGCCGGTGATCGTGACCGCATCCTCGATGAATTCCAGCACGAAGTAGGGCACTTCGCCGCCGGGCAGCCGCTCCATGCCCGCCGAGTAGATGCGGCAGATGCCGGGGTGCGTGAGTCGCCCCAGGATCTGGGCCTCATGCTGGAACCGCTTCGCGGCCGCCGACGAGAGCACGCCGGGGCGGATCACCTTCACGGCGACTGTCCGACAGGGCATCCCTTGGAGACCTTCATAAACCTGCCCCATGCCCCCTTCGTCGATGAGCCGGACGATCGTCACGTCGCCCAGCCTCGAGCCGGGGCCAAGGTTGTCGCCACCGGAGGCAGTCCGTCGCCCCATGAACTCGGTCAGACCGGCAAAGCTCAACCCCGAGTCGCCGATCGACTGGCCATCCGGGATCGAGGCGTCTGCGTCAGGTCGTTCCATGGGAGAGGATCCCTACTCTCGCTCTTATCCCCGCTTCCGCGACAGCATGAACTCGTTGCCCTCTGGATCGACGCACATCGCCAGATGCGGCGGCTCGCCGTCTTCCGGTTCGGGCTCGCGGACGACCTGTCCGCCGGCGGCCACCACCTCCCGCGCTCCGACGATCACATCAGGCACCTGAAAGCTCAAGCCGGTCCACGTCCGCTTTCCCTCGCCGCCGGAGTGGATGCCGATGACCGACCCGAGAATCTCGACCTCGGCGATCACGCTGTTCTGTTTGAGCAGGCGGCCGCCGAAGAGGTCGCGGTAGAAGGCCACCGCCCGATCCATATCGGCGGCCCAGATCACGTATTTCACGCGTTCGACGTTCATCGCCGCAGTATACATACAACGGGGAGAAGTGCTCCATCCACACCTGGAATCCCTCGCTCAGCCGGCGGGTTTCGGTCATGGATCTCGGTTCGGCCCCTGCGGTATCGGTGGGGGCGGGGGCGGCTTGATCTGGCCGCGCCAGGGCACCGACGACTTCTGTTTTCTGCCCGTCGGTTTTGCCAACAGCACGGCGATGCCGGCCAGGAGGGCGAGCAGGATTGAGAGCCAGAATCGGGTCGGCATGGGAGCGTGCCGTGGAGAATAAGGGGTGAATGTCCGGCTATCGGGGCGGCCTCTCAGTGGCCGAAGTGTAGACTGTGGCGGCAGAGGCTGAAACACGGAGGTTCGCGATGGCACCCACCCGCGACGACGGCGATGATGACGATGACGACTGGGATGACGACGGCGACAGCAGCGATGACTCCGCTGACGAAGCAACTGTTCCCTGCCCCTATTGCCGGCGTGAAATCCTGGAGGATTCGCCCCGCTGTCCTCATTGCGAGCGCTACCTTTCCGCGGAAGATTCGCCCCCGCCGCGAAAGCCGCTGTGGGTCATGGCCACGGCCCTGATTTGCCTGGCGATCGTCCTCTGGTGGCTGGCATAGCGTTCGTTGCCACGCCGGGCTCATTCGTCGTAGGGAACCTCATGGCCCTCGGACGGGAGTTCGTCGTAGTCGTCGGAAACGTTGTCGAACCAAGGGGCCAGATCGGGAAAGTTCATAGCGCACAATCGTTTCAGCCCCAACGCCACCGTGGAGGCTCCCCCTTCCACCAGCAGATCGCGATCATCACGGCGGTGAGCCCACATATGCTCGCCAGACAGCCGATCATGTTCTGGTCGGGCGGAAAGAGCAATGGGGCGAGTGCTAAAAGGGCGAGGTAGGCCAGCGTCACCACCCAGCCTTCCCAGGTGCATGGCGGCCCCCATCCCCAGCCGTAGGTCTTCATGGGGAACCAGTAGCGGGGTGGCTGAGCCTGGTTTGGCGTGTCGCGGTCTGGTTTATCGCGATCGTCCATAGCCACAGAGTCTACCGTTGGCCCGATCGCAACGTCTGCGTCTCATGCCGATGCATGGACAACCCTATTTCCCGCCCGGCCACCGCGGGTCTATCCTGCTGGTATCCTGACTTCCCAAGATCTCCGAGGAGCCGCCCAATGCGTGCCATCCTGTTCACGCTGCTCTGCCTGTTCCTGTCGTTCTCCGTCGCCCCGCTGACCGCCGGGGAGCCGCCTGCCAAAAAAGTGCCAGTCGTGTTCGCGGCGTATGCCACGCCGCTCGAGGAGCCGTGGAACATGGTGATCCACGATGCGCTTCAGGCGGCCCAACGCGGTGGCCGGATCCGCTATGCGTGGCAGGACAACCTCACCGACTCGCCGCGACTGGCCGCGGCCCTCGCGGCGGAGGTGGCGAAACGGCCCGACATCGTCGTTGTCGACGGCACGCTGGCCGATGCGGAGATCCGGCAGATCGCGGCGGCCAATCCCCAGACAGCCTTCGTTGTGGGCACATCAAACCCGCCGGCGGCCCCGAATCTCTCCGTGTTTGACACCGACCTGTGCGAGCCGGCGTATCTCTGCGGCGTGCTGGCCGGGAGACTCACGAAATCGAACGTCGTCGGAGTGGTGTGCGGCAAACCGGAGCCCCACGTCCACCGCACGGTGAACGCCTACATCCAAGGCGCCCGCGACGCCAATCCGGCAGCCAAGGTGAAGGTGACGTTCATCGACTCCTGGTTCGATCCACCAAAAGCCCGCCAAGCCGCGCTCGACCAGATCGCGGCCGGGGCTGATCTCATCTATGCCGAGCGCGAAGGGGCGATCGCCGCTGCCCGCGAGAAGGGCGTGCTCGCATTCGGCAACCTGCTCGATCAGCACGGCGAGTCGCCGGATACAGTGATCACAGGCCCGGTCTGGAGCATGACGCCGGTGGTGGATTACCTGATCTCGCTGTCGGCAGCGGGCAAGGTCCACGCGGAGAACCTCGTCGATTTCTCGACGCTCGCCCGCGGCGGCGCGGCGCTCGCCCCCTGGCACGGCTGGGATGGCAGGCTGCCGGCTGAAGTGATGCAGATGGTGCGGGAGAAGGAGAGGGCGCTGAAGGCGGGCACGCTCGTGCTGAATCCGAGCACCGAGCGGCCGACGGGCGACTGATACGGCCTCTGACACGGTCCGTCAGGGATCGCTGACGGTCTTCGCGACCGTCACCGGCGTGATGAAGACGTCGTACTGCTGGCCGATGCCGAGGGAGGGCTCGTCGCCGGCGAGCGTGTAGACCACCTGCAGCACGCGGGTGTCGACGATGTCGGTCGTGCGGCCGGACAGCCCGCGCTTCGGCACCACGAGCGGCTCGACGTAGGCGAAAGAGAGCGGATACCTGATCCCAACACTGCCGCGCGGTGAGGCCCAGGCCGGAAGTTCGGGTCGAAACCGGGGCATGTCCACTTCGTCGATCTCGACCCGCAGGTGCGTCGGCCCCTTGCGACCGATGACCAAGAGCCCCTCCGCAGGCACCGACGCCGGGGCGAACTCACCCGGCCGCACATTGATCTGGATGATCCGGCCGTCCACGGGACTGTGCACGGCGAACTGCTCGAGTTCCGTGGACGCCTTGTCGCATTCCCGCTGCGCGAGGGCGATCCGCTTCTCAGCGGCGATGATGTCGGCACCGGGGCCACCGCCCACCGGATTGACGAGGCGGGCGAGTTCGGCCTGAGCCTGCACCACCCCGGCGGCGGCCTCCGCCACGGCGGCACGGGCCGTGGCCACCCGCGCCTCCGCCTGCTGCATGACGAACCTGCGGTTATCGACCTCCTCGCTGCTGACGACGGCAGTGCGGAGCAGCCGTTCGCCAAGCTGAAGCTTGTTGCGCCGGTCGGCCAGATCGGCGTCTGCCTCGAGGACCCTCGCTTCGGCCGACGCCTGTGCCGCACGGGCCGACGCGATGGCAGCCTCCCTGGTCGGCACCGTGGCCCGCAGCGCCTCCATGTCGGCAGCCGCGGCATCGATCTGGCCTCTCCGCGCAGCCACTTCAGCGGCTGCCCGTCGGCTGTCCACCCTGAAGAGCACGTCGCCCCGCCGCACATCGGCTCCGACCGTGGCCTCCACCGTCTCCACGATGCCGGCCACGTGCGCGGCGATCGCGATCGGTTCGCCCGGCGGCTCGCTCGTGCCGACAGCGCCGATCAGGCCGCCGGCCTGCGCCCCTGTGGCGACGAGCGTCTCGGCAAGGGGCTGCGTGACCGGCCGACGCGGCGCGGATTCGCTCATGACGGGGGGCCGGTTCGCAGCCACGAGATAGATGCCGCCCGCAAGTGCACCGAGCCCCACAACGGGCAGGCCTATCGATAGGAGCCGACTGCGACCACTCATGCGTGTGCCTCCGAGGGTGCGATGGATTTCCCTTCGATGCGTTCGATCCGGCCATCAGACATGTGATGGATGACGTCGGCGAATTCAAAGATTCGCGTATCGTGCGTGACGATGATCACGGACCGATCCGGGGCCAGTGCCACCTCACGAAGCAGCTCCATCACCGTGTGGCCCGACTCGGCATCGAGCGACGCAGTCGGCTCGTCGCAGATCACCAGTCGCGGCGCATGGACGAGCGCGCGGGCTATCGCCACCCGCTGCTGCTGGCCGCCGGAGAGCTGCGCCGGCATCTTGTGGAGATGTTTCTCCAGACCGAGCCGGGCGAGGAGCGCGGCTGCTGCCCGTTCGCCGAACCGTGTCGAGCGGCCGGCTGCCACCAGAGGCAGCGACGCGTTTTCTGCCGCAGAGAGGGCTGGCAGCAGATTGAACTGCTGGAAGATGAAGCCCAGATTCGCCAGCCTGAAGTCGGCCAGCCGCCCGCCGCGGGCACGGCGGACATCGAAGCCGAGGACTTCCACGCTGCCGGCGTCGGCCGAGAGGATGGCCCCGATGATGCTGATGAGCGTGGTCTTGCCGCAGCCGGAGGGCCCGACGAGAAACGTCATTTCCCCGGCACGGGCCGTAAAGTCGGTGCCGCGAAGCACGCGCACGTTCGTTTCGCCGGCGGCAAACGACTTCTCCACGCCGACACAGCGGACGGCGATCGCTCCGGGTGGCGTGTTCGTCGCCGCGTGATCCATGAGCTAACCCCGGAAGACCGTTGCCGGATCGACGAAAAACACCCGCCGCAGGCTCACGGTCGTCGCCAGGAGCACGATCACGCCGGCGAGCACCGCCACCCCGACGGCCACCTCGGGCAGCAGTCGAAAGCCACGCAGCGCATCGGATTGGCCTGCTGTTGCGAAGAATCCCGCCGCGGCGGCCAGCCCGATCCCATACCCGACGGTGGCGACGAAAGCGGCCTGCGCGAGCGTCATGGCGAGCAGCCAGCCGTTACGGACGCCGATCGCCTTGAGGGCCGCATACTGGCGGATGTTTTCCATGACAAACTGGTTGAACGTGAGGCCTACGATCGCGATCCCGATCAGCACACCCAGGAGCACGACCGTGCCGAAGCTCGCGGGGATGCCGGTGGTTTCCAGAATGTAACCGATTGTCTCGCGGCGAAACGTGGCTCGCTCGACAGCCTTCAGTCCCATCTCGGCAGCGATTCGGTCGGCCACCGCGGCGGTGGTGGACGGGTCGGCGGCCTTGGCGAGCACGAAGGAGAGCGTATTGCGACCGTTGTTGGTGTAGCGGGTGGCGAGGGAGTAGCGGGTGTAAATCGTCAGGTTGGCCGAGAAGGCCGGGGAGGAGTCAACGATGGCGACGATCCGGGCACGGCGGTCGTTGAGTTCAAGTTCCCGGCCCACATCGAGCTCCTCGCCGGGAAACAGGAGCCGAAAGCCGGCCGGGTTGATCGCGATCGCGTCGGGAAGGGTCAGGTCGTCGAGCGTGCCGAGCAGGAATCGGTCGGGCACACCCGCGAGCGACACGTCGTCAACGCCGATCATCGTGGCATTATCGAGCGTGCCGCGTCGCGTACGGACCTGCGTGCTGGCCTTGAAAAACGGCACCGCCCACGCCACTCCCTCCACCCCCCTCACCCGCTGCAGCACCGTGTCGCGGAGAGGATACGGCACCTCGATCGTCTTCACGGCCGGGTCCATCACCCAGATGTCGGCCTCGGGAGCATCATCGATCACGCTGGCTGCCCGTGAGAGCAGTCCAAAGAAGATCGAGACCTGCTGGCAGAGCAGAAGCGTGCTCAAAGCCACTCCGAACACGAGGCCCAGACACTTGGTCGCGTCACCAAACAGCATTCGCAACGCAACGACCAACATGCCGATTTCCTGGAAGGTGGACAGGCGCTCGTATTCACAAAGATCGCCACCCGGCGGCACCAGCATCCTCCTGACCGTGATGGAAGCGCCTGCGGTTCACACTACAGAAATGAACGACCGAGAGCCAGAGCGCAAAGCCTCGTTCTCGGGCCCCGCATCCGACGCCGGGACGTGACGCGAGGCTCTTGTCAGGCGAATAGAATTTGTCTCATTTTTGTTGACTGGGCTATTCTTCGGCCTTGGGTCTCAGCACCCTACACCGACCCGGTCATCGTCGTGCCAGACCACTTCGCAGAACTACGGTTTCGGGCTCCTTTCGGCACCACCTTCACGCGTGCAGACCTTCGATGATTATTCTTGTTGTCGGCATGCATCGCTCGGGCACGTCGCTCGTTGCCCGTGGCCTGCACGCCATGGGCGCGAATCTTGGCGAGCGGGTCGACACGGAGCCTCACCCCGCCAATCCGCACGGGCACTGGGAACATACCGACGTCTGGCAGGCGCAGGAGCGACTCCTCATTCGCTTCGGTCGCGAATGGCATTCGTCGCCCGGCCCGCTGCCGCCCCGCTGGATGGAATGGCCCGACACCACCGCCATCATCGCCCGGCTGACCGCCATCGCGACTGCCGAAATCGAGCGGCTGAGCGACCTGTTCGTCCACAGGGGTGTGCCGGAACACATCCGCAGCGACAACGGGAGCGAGTTCACCGCCAAGTGTGTCCGGGAGTGGCTGGGGCGAGTTGGCGTGAAGACGTTGTT
>Ga0214919_10000800_pt1 | contig 53679 bp, 47 predicted proteins | sample LL1503_MetaG_FD_177994 | JGI IMG/M metagenome (GOLD analysis project Ga0214919, IMG submission 177994) | Freshwater microbial communities from Lake Lanier, Atlanta, Georgia, United States - LL-1503 | ecosystem: Environmental > Aquatic > Freshwater > Lake | place: USA: Georgia | collected... | reverse complement strand
ACCACTTGTATTAGCAGTATTATCAATCGGTATACTACTTACAGCAGGATCAAGCGACATACCACTTACAGCAGGATCAAGCGACATACCACTTGCAGCAGGATCAAGCGACATACCACTTGCAGCGGAAGCAGCAGGATCAAGCGACATACCACTTGTAGTTGCAGCAGCAGGATCAAGCGACATACCATTAGCAGCGGAAGCAGCAGGATCAAGCGACATACCACTTGTAGTTGCAGCAGCAGGATCAAGCGACATACCATTAGCAGCGGAAGCAGCAGGATCATTATTGAGCGTCATACCACTAGCAGCGGAAGCAGCAGGATCATTATTGAGCGTCATACCATTAGTAGCAGTAGGATTATTGAGCGACATACTACTTGTAGCAGCACTTGCAGGATCAAGCGACATACTTGTAGCAGCAGCAGTAGGATCGGCAACAGTAGACAAGTCTGCATTTTTCGCTGTTATAATAGCAGTTTTCGCTTCTGTCAATCTGGCAGAAACATTGTTTACATCAGCATTTGATAGATTTATTTTATATGTAAGATCAGATGATGTCTTCTGTAGATCCGAATTTTGTCCAACAAATCGGATTAGTTTATCTGTATCAACCACCATGGTTTGTTCTCCATCACCACCCATTTGTTTTAATACAGCAATATCTCTCTCATATTGATTTCTCAAAATCATTGGTTTCGTATTACCTTCACTAAGATACTCTTTAAAATCATCTTGTAGAGTTGAAAAGTTTTGGCTAAGAGTGTCTATTTCTACTCCAAATTTGTCCATATTATCTCTGATAGAAACTACCTCGTTCACAATTCCTTTGAATTGGTTTAATGCAGGATTATTTTGATCTATATCATTGGCGATCGTCCTGGTATCTAATGTTTCTGTTACTAATGCGTCGACCATATCACCATAATCATTGAAATTATTAATACACGCATTAATCATATCTACTAGGAGGTCTATTTTCGTATTAACAAATATAGATGCTCTAACATTATTAATATCTCCAGAAAGAAATTCCGAAAATTCGGACATCTTGTCTTCGGGTATTTTCTTTATGAATTCAGTTTTTTTATCATTGATTTCTGAATCATCCAAAGAAGGTCCTGCTGCTGCTGCAACATCGACCATATTACTAGATTCTTGAGATAGTTCTGAAGGTGTTGCGCCACTTAGTGGAGGAGGAGGAAGAACATCTTGATTGCCCATACCAGAAACATTATTAAGAGGGTCTGCTAACGGATCCGTTGCACCACTTAGAGGAGGAACAGATCCGTCTATACCAGAAACATTATTAAGAGGGTCTGCTAACGGATCCGTTGCACCACTTAGAGGAGGAACATCTTGATTGCCCATACCAGAAACATCATTAAGAGGGTCTACTAACGGATCCGTTGCACCACTTAGAGGAGGAACATCTTGATTGCCCATGCCAGAAACATTATTAAGAGGTTCTGCTACCGAATCCGTTGCACCACTTAGAGGAGGAACATCTTGATTGCCCATGCCAGAAACATTATTAAGAGGTTCTGCTACCGAATCCGTTGCACCACTTAGAGGAGGAGGAACATCTTGATTACCCATACCAGAAACATCATTAAGAGGCGCTACTGCCGAATCTGTTGCACCACTTAGAGGAGGAACATCTTGATTGCCCATACCAGAAACATCATTAACAGGTCCTACTGCCGACTCTGACATTGGATCCATAGCAGCCATAGAAGGGACCATCTCAGCACCTTCATTACCTACGGGTCCGATTATAGCATCTTGATCTGCAAAAGTTACTGTATTTTCTGCTGATTCTAACTTATCTTTTTGTTCTTCACTCATTATATATTATAAATACATAAATTAATTGTTAAAAAACGCTATTAAACAGATGAAAAGTATTCTCTACAAATATGCTACATACATGTGTTTTCATCGCGTCACACATATCAAATGAAAAAAGAATACCCTATTTAAATGCGTGTATAGCAAGTATATTGACTCAATCGCAGATCTATCTTTCCATATCCTTTGAAAATGAGTTTTTAAAAACAAAAACTTTATCCATGCTACCTGTAGACAACAAAATGAAATTAGCAATTCGCGAAAAGAAAACATCACAGATGAATCATTTTCGGCTCATGACTGAAGACATTGGTAAAGACGAGTATGATTGGATCTTTTTTTGTGATGATGATGATTATTATGAGCCGTGTCGAATCGAGACATTCGGAAACATCCTAAAGGATCTTGGGATGGACCCATCAACTTCCGGTATCTATGAGTCTCAAGAGGGTCAATCGCATCAACAGTATCGTTATGAATACTGGTCTTACTGTATGAGACCGGCCATATTGAAACGTTTCTTCAGTATTATTGCTGCGGCAAATCAGCTCGATACGTTGGAAAATGCCTGCTGCGACATTATGCTCGTTGAATATCTCAGACGTCTTGATCCAACAGTCTACAAATTTTACAGACTCGATTCGCCCATCCTTTACCATTATCGAAAGGTAGACAATGAGGAAAGTGTAACTGAAGTCATTACTCGTGTTGAGAGGGCAATGCGTAAACCTAATCCACCACCAGTAGCTTCCGAACAGTTTGCCGACTATATTGTCGAATGGAACAGCTACTTATACGACAATTTTCACTACTACAAACACGACGTATTCTTGAGAACCATCGTTGGATGCGAATTAGAATACATTTTAAAAACGGAATTTAAAGAGGATTATTTTTATCTCGATTTTATTGATTCGTGCCATGTCGAAACTTTAGAGAAATATTATTACCGATTGAGAGAATTATGTAAATCATTATATGATATAACTATACTTTAGAGAAAGAGCGTGTTACCGCTTGGATTTTAACAGAATGGTTCTCTTGAAACGTAATCCTCAACAATATTTATATATATATATAAAAAAGATGAGCTCTCACTCTTCTCCTTCTCATTCTTCCAATTCTAGACACAATTCTAGCGGTAACACACCCCGTTATGCCCCTACCGGCACTTTTGCAGATATTATTGACGCTATTACTGATGAAGATGAAGATAGCGGTTTAGAAAAATTAACCGCCGTTCTAGAAGGAGGCTTTGGTGTGAATACCCCAAACACCACAAACAACAATAAGACTCCTCTTCATTATGCATGTGAAAATGATGCAACTGGTGACGGAGAGATAGTAAAAGAGTTATTACAAGTTTGGAAAGCTAACGTCAATGTTCAGGACGATAATGGATGGAGTCCTCTTCACTACGCTTGTTCTAGTGGTGAACAGCATATTGTGCAGATTTTATTAGAGGGTGGAGCCACCGTAGATATCGTAGACAATAAAGGATCAACCCCACTCTTGACGGCCTGCTGCACTGAGGAAGGTGTTGTTTCTTTATCTACAATTGATGATTTACTTGAAGCTGGAGCGGACGTGAATGCCCAAAACGCTATTGGAAGAACTCCTCTTCAAAGCGCTACTATATTTGGAAACGCAGAGATTGTCAAAAGATTGTTGGAAGCTGGTGCTGACGCAAGTCTAGGAGACGATGAAGGTGCGACTCCTTTTGATTTTGCGTCAGAAGACGATAATGACGAACTTATGACCCTATTGGCGAACTCTCAACGAAAAGAAAGAACAGGTTCTAGTTCTCAAAAAGAAAGAAGAGATTCTAGCAGCAGCAGCAGCAGCACAAGGAAGGTTGGCGGTGCTCGTCAAACTATGGACGAAAAGATTAAGAAGCGATGCAACGCGACATTTAAGAAGATGGCTAAACTTCGTTATAAAGTAATCGAGGAAACCGACAAGCGGTATCATGAACAAGAGAAATATCGACTCCAATTGATAGAATGTGCACATAACCTACCTCATGATGATGGAAGAGGGAAGGATGGACGCATAGTAAATATGACGCTGAAGAAGGCATTTACGTTAGCCAATAGGGCCTGTAATAAGATTGTAAAGACAATGACGAAACATAAGGCTAAATGGGGTAAATTTCAAAAACAATTCGAAAAATTGGATAGAGAGGCGATGGAAATGCACGAGAAGCATCCCGAATTATGTATGGAGCCACCCGAAAGTTTGGGTGACGTATGGAAGCAGTATGAATAAAGAAAAATTGAAATAATTTGTGTCATGATATAATGATGAAAACACCCTTATACCATGAATAACATTGTTGCCGCACCCAAGAGATCAAGATATCAATTGGTCTTTGATGTCGAAACGACGGGTCTTTTGCCCAAGCAAAGTAAATTGAACCCACAACTAACCATAAACGATTATCCACATATTACGCAACTCTCCTTCGTCCTCTATGACATTGTTGAGAAAAAGGTGATTCAAACCTTTGATAATTTTATACAATTACCATCGACAGTCCAAATTTCCGATGAAGTTACCAAAATTACGGGTATTACATGGGACATCTGTAATCAAGGTATTCCCATTGTTGATGCGCTCATCGAGTTTTACAAGGCCTATTCGATATGTGATGGAATTGTAGCGCACAATCTCGACTTTGATGAAAAGGTGATAATGATCGAGCTAGAAAGAAATGTCGAATCTATTGTAGAGATTGAACCGCGTTGTCTCTCCCTATTCCGGAGTGTTTTTGAGGAGCTAAAAGGGATGGAACGATATTGCACAATGCGTAAGGGTTCTGCATTATGTAATATATTGGTAGAGCCAACACAGGATGGAAAGGTTCCAAGAGTCAAATGGCCCAAGTTATCCGAACTGTATGTAAAACTATTTCAGGAACCGGCACCTGAAGGACTGCATAATGCTATGGTCGACGTGACCGCGTGTTTGAAATGTTACTTGAAAATGCGACATAATACGGCAATTGTGTAAAAAATATGTTTCTAACCTTATTTTTTATTCTCTCTTTATTCTCTTCTGCCTTTTCTCTCTCTTCTCTCTTTTCTCTCTTTTCTCTCTTCTCTCTTGTCTTCTCTCATTATTCTCTTCTCTCTTCTGTCCTTCTCTCTTTATTCTCTTCTCTCTTTTCTGTCTATTCTCTTTTACCTTGTTATGCTGAGCACATGGTGCAACCCTCTTCCTCCTCTTCTACATCAACAAGTGCCTCTTTTTTCTCTGGTTCAATCGTAAATTGTTGTGCTTGATGTCGCGCTCGTCTCCGCAAATAATAAATACCCGTCTTCAGACCCTTGGACCAAGCATAAAAATGCATCGATGTCAAATTCGAATAATTCGGTTCTTCTAGCCACAAATTCAAGCTTTGGCTCTGACAAATATAGATACCACGATCCGCCGACATGTTGATGAGTTGTTTCATGGGTATCTCCCACACCGTCTTATATAATTCGCGGATCTCCAACGGGATCGTCTCCATATGTTGGATACTGCCTTGATTTGCAATCATGTTATTCTTCAACGTTTCATTCCATAATCCTAGCTCCAACAAATCGTTCATCAAATATCGATTGACCAACACGAATTCCCCAGCCAGCGTTTTTCGACTATAAATATTGCTAGTGATCGGTTCAAAACATTCATTGAAGCCTAGGATTTGCGACGTGGACGCCGTCGGCATCGGTGCCAACAACAAAGAATTACGTAGACCATGAATTTGAATCAGATCTTTTAGAGTGGGCCAATCATATCGACTGTTATCTGGTGGGGAGTTCCATAGATCAAACTGCAAAGTTCGCTCACTAGCGGGTGAATTGCAGAACGATGAATAAGCCCCCTCTAGCTTGGCCATCGCACATGACTGTTCTAAGGCCGCATGATACATGGTCTCGAAGATCTGTTTGTTCAATAGTTGAGCTTCCTCGCTGGCGAAAGGGAGACGCATCATCATAAACGTGTCTGCCAGTCCTTGAATCCCAATACCGATGGGTCGATGCTTCATATTGCTATTCCTCGCCTTTTCAATTGGATAAAAATTCACGTCAATAATACGATTCAAATTATATGTTACGATCTTGGTCACGGTATGAAGCTTGTCGAAATCAAACTCTTTTGTAATGGGATCGACAAACATAGGAAGTGCAATACTGGCCAAATTGCAGACCGACGTCTCTTCACTCGTAGACACCTGCACAACTTCACAGCATAAATTAGATGACTTGATAACCCCAATGTTCTTCTGATTTGACTTGCGATTACATGCATCCTTAAATAGGAGATAGGGGGTTCCCGTTTCCATCTGCGCATCCAAAGCTTGGAACCAGAGTTTGCGCGCATCCATCGTTGTTCTTCCACGTCCCTCTCTCTCATACTTCTCATACAGTGTGTTAAATTCTTCTCCATATACATCAGAGAGGCCGGGGCATTCATTAGGACACATGAGAGTCCAAGTTCCGTTTGCCTTGACGCGTTCCATAAACAAATCGGGAATCCACAGAGCATAAAAGAGATCGCGCGCCTTCAGCTCCTCGTCACCGTGATTCTTCCTCATCTGTAAAAACATTTCGATATCCGCGTGCCATGGCTCCAAATAGATGGCGAAGGATCCATTGCGCTTGCCACCCTGGTTCACATATTTCGCAGTATTATTGAAGACACGAAGCATGGGAACGATTCCGGTAGCTTGTCCATTAGTTCCTCGAATCAAACTTTCGTTGGCTCTTACATTATGAATGTGTAGGCCAATTCCGCCTGCCCATTTCGATATAACAGCACAATCCTTGAGCGTATTGTAGATGCCCTCGATGCTGTCACTTTCCATTGCCTCCAAGAAACAACTTGACAGTTGTGGATGTGGTGTTCCCGCATTGAACAGGGTCGGTGTAGCATGAGTAAAATATTTTTTGGACATATATTCATATGTCTCCTTCACTTTGACCATGTTGATACCATGGATACCAATAGCTACACGAAGCCACATATGCTGCGGTCTTTCTACTACGTCTTTTTTGTGTCGAAGTAGGTAGGCCTTTTCCAACGTTTTGAATCCAAAATAGTCAAACAGATAATCGCGTTTGTAGTCAATCAGTTCATCAAGTTCGTCGCCATACGTTTCGACCATCTGCATCACCGTTTCGGAGATGAGAGGTGAAGCTTGCCCTTGATCATCACAAAAGTCATACAATAGGCCCATAGTCATGCAAAACGAATCATTCGTATTTCGATGGTGATTTGATACAATGATGTGTGAGGCTAACACGCTATAGTCTGGATGAATCGACGACATGGATGCACATTGCTCTGCCAGCAGTTCATCGATCTTCGTTGTGGAAATATTATTGTATAGTTGATCAATGACCTTCATTACCAAAGAAGTATAGTTCACTTTCGACTTTTGTGCGCCATGATCAAATGCATTTTGACCTATTACCCTTATTCTTTTTAAAATCTTATCAAAAGAAACGATTTCTAGCTTTCCGTCACGCTTTGTGACAAACATTTCGCCGTCATCTACTGCACCAGTAAACATGTTCATCTTATACTTATAATATAAGATGAATAGTGTCTATATTAGTTTAATCTAATCTAATTATTCATCGTTTTCGATTCCATATATATATATTAGTTTTCTTCTTCACTATCATGTTCTTCTTCTTCACACATATTTTCTCCTAAAAGATCTATTAAAATATCTTCTTTTTTAGTTATTTCAATAGCTTTCTTTTCTAACGCCTTAATGACAGTACTCATTTTTTTGCATTCTTTTATTGCTTTTTGATACTCTTTCTTCATTGTCTTATTAACACCGGCGCCTGTGTTAAATCCCTCATAAGGATAAGCTGCTTCTTCGCATTCACTCCTTTGTCTTCTAATTTCTTGTGTCTTTGTAGTTATCTCCGTGTGCTTATCATTCAATGTCTTCAATTTCTTACGAGTGTTTTGACAGTTTCTTGCTAGTGCTTTTACAATCGTTTTTGTGTTTGGTTTGGTAGCACCGGCGGCTATCAAACGGTTGATAATAGCTTCGTTACCATTTTTCTCTGCGAGATAACGAGGTGTTGCACCAAACTTAGTTTTGCAGTTTACTTCGGAACCAGCTTTTATTAATAAGTCGGTTAACTGTTCTGCACTGTCAGTTTGATTAGCAGAAATGATAGCATGAAGGGGTATAAATCCACTTGCATTTTTTTTATTTACATCAGCGCCGGCTTCTAATAATAATGTGTTTACAGCATATTCCAATTCATCAGAATCTAGCTTAGTTTCAGATAAGTAGTGAAGAGGAGTATTTCCATAATTATCCTCGCCATTTACATCAGCGCCAGCTTCCAGTAATAGTTCTATAGTAAATGAGTTCTTGCAGCTTAAACAAGCTGCGTGAAGAGGCATCTTTCCGCTGTCTGGGTTCTTGCTATTCACATCAAACCCCGCAGAAAGTCGCTGCTTTATACTTTCGTGTGCATCCTCTTCAATAGCCTTAATAAAACTATATAGATCGTTATCCATTTATAATATATATACATAAATTATTTTGTTCTAAAGTTTCAAATACTTATTTTGTTCTAAAGTTTCAAATACTTATTTTGTTATCATAGTTTGCTATTACGCATCCTCCGTGTCCAGTTTTATCAGGCATATCGAATTCGTTAACTGAATATTGTTAACAATATAGGAATTTGACGAATCTGATCCAGCTGTCACGGTAATCGAACGTTTCTTTGCACTTCGATGTTCGTATCCGCTCACTCTTTCTTCCAATATGGTGTCCCATGTCTCTAATATATGAGGAACAGCTGCTTGAAACCACGCGCGATTTCTAGGAATCAGTATACACGAAAACTCGTCCAGATACCAATAAAGGATGGAGAACAAGACTAAGCCATCCAGTCTATATTCTGACTTGGTCGCGGAAATCCAATCATCAACAATCTCTTTTTCGTTACCGAGTTCTAGAGGCATGTATACGTAGGACGGCTGTTTCGCATCCTTTTGTAAAAAGTAGAGGACAACACCTTTATAGTCCGATTTCGTGTCTGCATAAAACTCCTCTTCTGTATCGAACTCCATAATCCGCGTTTCTACAAAATCGCATTCGTCTAGCTCACATGTCTCCATTTGAATTTGTGTCTGAATCCAATACTCCTCTTTTGGGATCCCAGTAATGTCTCGATTTTTAATATTCTTAATTTCCAACATTCTCCCATAACGTTCGTTCGTTGGACATGTATTAATACCATCTGGTGACGCACCAATACAGGAATAAACAGGGTGTTGTATACAACCAAAATCACTGATCTTTGTTTGATAAACGGATTCATAAATCATCACAGTAACGGGTTCGTATTTGACTCCCCAATGCATGGGGGAATCAACGTTGCAAAAATCCTTTGAATCTATTTGTGTCGTCGGGGTTTGATTAGCAATACATTTGCATTTCTCATAAATGAGACTATTTTTCTGTGCGTCGCTCGAAAAGATCTTCCATAAATTGCTCGCTGTAATCAGATTGTTGCGAAAATCATACCATTCTTGACTACGCTGCTTAGGTTGATCCACGCTCAATAGATAATGAAGTTTGTCTTCTATCGCAGAGAGCTCATTACTATTATTGGTAATTGGTTTCTCATGTTCTCGTATAGACCGCTTAGGCAATCTACTGATCGTATCAAAATAGACCTCTACAGTTTCATCAACAAAATCTTCTATATCCTGATATACGTCATCCTCTTCGTCGAATAGACCTGCTGTTGACCAACTCTCGAACAATGTCTCCGTAACCTTTTTTTTAATATCGTCATAGAAGGTGGGCTTGGATATATGCAATACATGATTCTCCTCTTCTTCTAAAATCTGATCATAGATGTCAGATGTAATATCCGATATTTCAGATTCACTCAAGTTCTCCAGTAAATTCTGCTTCATTGGTTTTCTATGAACGTCAAATCCAAAATAGTTATCATCTACCTCTTTCTCTTCACCTTCACTACCACTACTGTTGGGTAAATACTCTGAATCGGATGACATATTCATATCTCCTTACTGTATAGTAACTTACCCTTTTGTTTTTATACGTTTTCATTTTCAATTGTTTCATTTTCAATTTCAATCGTTTTCTTTTCGACAACGCGTTTCGGCGTCAATGATTTCAAGGTAGATACACGTTTCGGATCCATATTTTTCAACGTAAAATTACGGTTCAATTGATTAAAGATTAAAGACGGAATCGATGTAATATCCTTTGTTTCCTTATCATAAATCACGTCTTTTGTTTTTTGTAATTTATTCTGCTCCAAGGATTGTAGGAAAAACGTTTTCAATGCCTTCACGTCTTTTGTAGGCAACGCATTGTCTTTGCCATACGTTTCAGCGAATTTGTTGAGTTTCTGTATTTTTACCGTTTTATCGAGCTTGTTCCATGGCTCCGATTTATTATGTGTCTTTTCGTCTTCTAACAGCTTATCTAGCGCATTGTAAGTAACTTCATCCACATTAGCATAATGAATGACATTTTTATACTTATTTACTGTCTTGGTATCAGCGATTATCTCATTGTCAGATGTATCAGTAACCATTATACTTCTTCTTTCTCTTTATGTTATTATGAAAAGTTATATTTATCTTCTTTATTATATTAATAAATTGTTACATGAACAAAGACATTAACATGTCGGGCAAAGAGAGTCGAATTCGAAACATTGTTCACACAGACAAATGGTTACATGCGACTATCGATTTAAGCAGTCAATATCATGTAGTATCATTATTGAAAAATGATGCCAATAGTCCTGATCTTGATCAACTAGTCGATACTACCAACACTAGTTCTAGTATTGCATCATTAATAGAACACCAAATACGAGGTAAGATTTCTGGATATAAATATCAGGACATTAGAAAAGGCATTTATTGCGACGCGTCTTTCGTATCTATACAGGACGTGTATTCTACGTTGGTCAACTCTAATTACCAATGCTATTATTGCAAAAAGGGCGTTCATGTTCTCTATGTCAAAGCGCGAGAACCGATGCAATGGACTCTAGAAAGATTGGATAATCAATATGGGCATAATCGAGACAATGTCGTCGTCTCCTGTCTCCATTGTAATCTTTGTAGGAAAACAATGTATCATGAACGGTTCTCGTTTACAAAACAAATGCAAGTAGTTAAATTAGAGTAACAATCATATAAAAAATGGTTACTATTATTAGTAAAATAATAGTAATAATTATGCTCCCATTTTTCACAAAGAAAGATAAAACTGTAGAAGAACAATGTAGTATCGATTTATCCATACATAAAGCCATCCATGACAAACTAAATTATTTTTACGAATCTAATAAGATCCCACATATCATTTTTTACGGTAGTTCGGGGTCAGGAAAGAGAACCATCGTTGATCATTTTTTGCGAAAGATTTATAAAAACGACAAAGCAAAAATGAAATCAGGTATTATTATCGTCAACTGCGCACACGGTAAAGGGATTAAACTGATCAGAGAGGAGCTCAAATTTTTCGCGAAAACGAATATCCAATCCAACAACGGTATCACATTTAAAACGATTGTCCTCCTAAATGCAGATTACCTAACGATTGATGCACAATCAGCCTTACGGCGGTGCATTGAGTTATTCAGCCATAATACCCGGTTTTTCATCATTGTCGAGAACAAGCAAAAATTGCTGAATCCCATTTTATCCCGTTTCTGTGAAATTTATATACCTGAACATACAGTCGATGGTAAAATAGTGAATCTCCACGTGCAAAGTATCATGCAACATTATACGGTAGTCGACGGTGCTGATGAGGATAAGAAACTATGGATTCAAGAAAAGATGAATGATATTGCTACTACAGATGATGTTGAGAACCTGCATCTTCATCTTACAGATATTATAGCAGAATGGTATGAAATGGGCTATTCGTGCATTGACCTTGTTGATTGGGTCCAGGATTCAGAACGTTTTGATGCCAAAGAGAAGGCCTCATTTTATGTGTGTTTCGACAAGATAAGAACGGAATTTCGATGCGAAAAACTACTTTTATTATATTTATTAGATTACCTATTTTTACGTTTAGATAAAGATGTAAAAAATGTTTACGTTTTATAAATGGACGATTTTGTAATCTCTAATTTACATGAATCTAGGAATGAATGGTGTTGTCGGTTAATCAGTATTTTATCGCCATTGGTCATTGAAGGAATAAAGTCCATCTTCAATGAATCTTGGAATCTTTGTTTAGAAACAAATGAACCCAACAAATATCTCATGACGTTTCAAAATTTGATAGGACGAGTGCCTAAATGGAACGCCGTGATCATCGAAGAGGAAAGAAAACGTATTGTCGAGCGAAGTGGATGTAATTATTTAGAAGACTTGATTACGTGTGTCCATATCATTCAGCTGAAAATTCTAACCTGTATACGTGTTGGTAACAAACAGAAGAAGATCGATATTTCTATTCCTAAATTGGATACCTTCCTACATAAGATTTATATTCATGCTGCTAGAAAGGTCTACATGAACGTGTATCTATTTGATAAATCAGTCACCCCACTCCAAGTTCAGAAGAATTTACGTGAGCTGGAGATGCTCATTCAAGAGTGTATTTTGATGGCGATTCGCGAGAGCATCCCTACGGAGCAAATTATTCGGGCATATATGGAGGAAAATGTCGAACACGAGGAGGAAGTGGTGATTGAGAGGTTACAGGAGGCAGGCAGTGCTGTTGCCGGCGGCAATATGGTCGATTCATCAGCGAATATCATATCCATAACGTCGACAGCTACGGCAGCAGAAGCAAAGGAGATACCTGCTATTGTTCCATCAATTCAGAATGTGAATGAAGAAAAAGTGGTCACTAAACTTACCTTCAGTGATATCGACTCTGTTTTAGACGAAACGAATAGAGAGATAAAGGTAGAGGCACCGAAGAGCATTGAACGTTTAGAAGAAATCAGCACATCTAGGGCCATCCAGAGAAAGCTAGAAGAGCAGGCAGAAGCTGAGGAAGACCGTATTAAAATACATAGTGATCCTATTTCTCTTGATTTAGGGTTAATAGATCTTAGTGACACTGTTGGTTCATTAATGCCATCACCATCACCATCACCATCACCATTGCCATCCACAAAATTAGACGATGTTGTCGTCCTTACCGATGTTATGGAATTATTTTAAGAACGCGTTTTATATACACGATTATTGTTGATGGATTGTGTATATGGAAAAAATTATTACTTTAGCATCGCTAATCACCTTTCTCTTTTGTATTCTCAAAATGTTAGAAATGCGGTATTCGGATGAGGAAGAGCAGAGACCAATCAAGCAGCTGGCACTCGATGCTACGTTCGTTTTTATCTGCTCGTTTGTTGGTGGATTCACTTATTTCAGGTTAGATCACTCTATTGGTGACTTCTTTAATATATTGACCGAGACAAAGACGTTAAATCCATCTGTTACGCAGATATTTACTGATGAACCCGGATTCTAATTTGCCAAAAAATAAAGAAATCGTGTTCTTTATTTTCTTCCTGTTGTGTAACCATGTCATCCTTTCATAATGAATATTTACAGCAGATTTTCACCAGTAAAGAGAATGTTACCTTATCCCAACAAGAAATGTTAAAGAATATATTTAATATTTATGACTATGATGGAGACGGACATTTAAACGAAGAAGAATATTTGACGCTCATCAGTGATGTTGTATACATTTCCGTCTTAATGAATAGGTTTCCAGAGAGCGAATATCACTTAGAGAATGTAGCGAAGATAGCAAGGTGGTCCAGCTCCAATTTTAAGAGCAATTTATTTCGCGTTCCTTTACCAACCATATCTTATGAATTATTTATGGACGGCATCATCTATGCTTTGACGGAGAATCGGAATTTTCCTATTTTTCCCAATAATAATATTTTTGTTATTTCGTTTGTTCCTGAATTGATTCATTATTTTCATTATTATGTAGATGTGGCTAAACGGCGTGGATGGCCAACTGAATTAGAAGTTGAACAAGAAGATGTAATGATGACTGCAGAAGCAGAAGGACCGGTCGTTTCAACCGATGAAGGACCTGTAGTTTCGACTGCTGAAGCAGAAGAAGCGGTCGTATCGACTGCTGAAGCAGAAGAACCTGTAGTTTCGACCGATGAAGCAGAAGGACCGGTCGTTTCGACTGCTGAAGAACCTATAATAAATGAAATCGTGGGATATCAAGAAATTCGGCGAAGAAAATATCAGGAAGAAAAGGAAAAAGAACGATTAGACCAGCAAAGAGCATTGGCTGCTAAACACGCAGAACAAGACAGAGTCAATAGAGAGATACATTTACAAAGTCAACGATTAGAAGCCGAACAGAGAGAGAGAGAAAGACGTAATTTACTGCAAGAACAGCAGCAACGTCAAATCTTGGCCTTGCAACAGCTTCAGGCGAATTTGCGGCATAGAATACGACAACAGCATAGTGTATCACTAGTTGATCAGATAGATCCATCTTTACCTAGTCTTGGTGAGATCGAGATAAAAGACACGGAAGAAGGATATGATCCCATTGAGGGGAATGTCAATGTTCTCGAATTTGCTAAAAGAGAGGTCAATGACGGTCTAGTCTTCCGATGTGGAGATAGTTATTATTTAGCAAGTAGAGATCGAATTAAGAGTATGATTCAGCTCGGCGAAAAGGATAATTCCTTATTCTACGGCTGTATCTGCGAGATTGACGGCGATTGGACCCAGCCTCAAACATGGGAGTTCTTAGAACATACTGTCATGATCAATCCTATCTATTATAATATACAACAATTAGGCCTTCCTATTCGATATGTTTATTTAGATGAGGTTAAACAGGTTCTCGCATCGCCACATCAATTCTATTCCATAGAGAAGCCCGAAGAGTATCATGTGATACCATCATTCGCCAGCGATAATGTATTGCATCATGGCGTAGGGTCCATGTCTGGGCTGCATTGTCAAGAAGGACAGATGGACGTGGTATACAGGATCAAAAGTTTTACTAATAATGGTGCAAAGATATAGGATCAAAAGCTTTAATGGTGCAACGGTATCGGATCAAAAGCTTTAATGGTGCAACGGTATCGGATCAAGAGTTTTACTAATACTGACAGGATCAAAAGTTTTTATTAGAGGACCAAGATGATGAGTTTTTTCTAATAGTAGTATAATAGAAGATGGAAAGGAAGAATGAGATCTGGGCAAAACAGTTAGATGAACTGAGCCAACTGATGATGAAGAAGGGGGAAGTGATGAGAAGTCGAGCGTATACAAAGGCAAAAGAGGCGATACTAACAATGGGCGACGTCAGTAACGTTGATCAGTTAAAAGGGATTCGCAATATTGGCCCGTCAGTCATAGAAAAGATAAGTGAGTTTGAATCAACGGGTAGAATACATGTCATCGACGAAGAGAGAGCACGCCCTGAGAATATATTTACCGATATTTTCGGCATCGGACCTAAAAAGGCTAAAGAATTGGTTGAGAAGGGTATTGTTACTTTAGAACAATTAAGGGAGGGTCAAAAAGAACTCTTGAATTCTACTCAACAAACTGGTTTGAAATATTATGATGACATTATGGAACGAATCCCAAGATCAGAGATAGACGAATATAAAACGATTTTAGACGAAACATTTGAGACGGTGCGTCAGCACGGAGATGACCGATATGAAATTGTTGGAAGTTATAGACGTGGAAGTGCGGACTCTGGTGATATTGATGTTATCGTTACCTCTACTGACAAAAAAATTATGGGGCGATGGGTAACTATATTGAAGGAGGTGGGGATTATTAGGGAGGTTCTCTCACAGGGCGCATCAAAAGCTTTATTGATAACGAGGTTACATGGAAACAGTCGGGTTTGTCGTCGTGTAGACCTTCTTTATACAACTCACGAAGAATATCCTTTCTCCGTATTGTATTTTACTGGCAGTAAGGACTTCAATACCATCATGCGTTACCAGGCTACCCTCGCGGGATATTCTTTAAACGAATATGGAATTACGAATAAAATTACTGGTGAAAAGGTGGATAGACAATTTAAGGACGAAAAAGATATCTTTGACTTTCTATATATGAAGTATAAACTGCCGAATGAGAGGATTGACGGAAGGGCTGTAGTCCTTGAAACAAAGCCTCACGATGCAACTAATTCAAAAGGAGAACCTGTTGCTGCAAGTCCAGGAAAGAAGAAAGGAAAAAAGACACTTAAAGTTGTTGCTACTACACCAAAAGAAGTAGTTCCAGTTGTTGCAAGTCCAGGAAAGAAGAAAGGAAAAAAGACACTTAAACTTGTAGCTGTTGCTACTACACCCAAAGAAGTTGTTGCTACTACACCAAAAGAAGTAGTTCCAGTTGTTGCAAGTCCAGGAAAGAAGAAAGGAAAAAAGACAATTAAACTTGTAGCTGTTGCTACTACGCCCAAAGAAGTAGTTGCTACTACGCCCAAAGAAGTAGTTCCAGTTGTTGCAAGTCCAGGAAAGAAGAAAGGAAAAAAGACACTTAAACTTGTAGCTGTTGCTACCCCCCCATTAAACACATCAGTAGGTAGCGGCAAGAAAAAGGAAAAACCTACGCGAAAAAAAGAGTTAAAAACAAAAGGCCAGGCTGTATCAACAGAACAAATGATTACTGATTTTAAACAAAATGGTATCGGTGTATTAGAAGTCTTATCAGAAGACCAATTGGTCAGCATGGTGACTTTAGCAAATGACACCTATTACAATACACAAACTACATTACTCACCGATAATGAATATGATATTTTAAAGGAATTCATAGAACGTAAATTCCCGAAAAACGCGGTTCTCAAAGATATTGGCGCTCCCGTAGAAAAAAACAAGGTAACACTCCCTTATGAAATGGCATCTATGGACAAGATAAAACCCGATACAAACGCACTGTCCAACTGGAAACAAAAATACGTCGGTCCCTATGTTCTCTCCTGCAAATTAGATGGTGTATCCGGTCTCTATTCCACAGAAGGTGATGTTCCTAGGTTGTATACTCGAGGTAACGGTATCGTGGGTCAAGATATTACACATATCCTACGCGTTCTAAATCTACCAACAAATAAAGGAATCGTTGTTCGCGGCGAATTTATTATTCCCAAGGCAGTATTCGACTCCAAATACGCATCTCAATTCGCCAATCCGCGAAATTTGGTAGCAGGAATGATCAATAGCAAAACGATGGACGCCAAAATCCATGATCTTCATTTCGTCGCCTATGAACTCATTCAACCCCACGTGAAACCGAGCGAACAGTTGGAGACTCTAACTGGTCTAGGGTTTGAAGTGGTTCAATTCGAGAAGAGAAGGGAGATAACGAACGAATCCTTATCGGAAACCTTATTGGATTGGCGATCAAAATATGCTTATGAGATTGACGGGGTTATCGTCGCGAACGATGCAATCTATGCTCGTAAGTCGGGAAATCCCGATCATGCATTCGCGTTCAAAATGGTCATCTCGGATCAGATGGCCGAAGCGAAAGTGGTCGATGTGATTTGGACACCTAGTAAATTAGGCTATTTGAAGCCTCGTGTTCGCATTGAACCTGTGCGTCTCTCAGGCGTTACGATTGAATATGCAACTGGTTTTAACGGCGCGTTTATTGAGTCGAATAAGATCGGTATCGGATCGATCATACAAATTATTCGATCTGGTGATGTTATCCCGCATATCAGATCCGTGACGGTTCCTGCAGAAGTCGCAAAAATGCCGACCGTTCCCTATCACTGGAATGAAACGCATGTCGATATTGTATTGGACGATGTTGCAGGAGATGATACTGTTCGCGAAAAGAACGTAACCGACTTTTTTAAGACGATCGAGGTGGACGGTTTGTCCGGTGGAAACGTAAAACGAATTATCGCTGCGGGGTTCGATACTGTTCCGAAGATCCTACATATGTCCAAAACAGACTTTGAATCTGTCTCAGGATTCAAGGCGAAAATGGTGGAGAAGATATATCAGGGAATTCAAGACAAAGTGGCTGCAGCGCCCCTACTTGCTATCATGGCGGGATCTAACCTTTTGGGTCGCGGAATCGGTGAACGAAAAATGAAGCCTATTTTGGATGCTTTTCCCAACATTTTACTGAGTGGCGAGTCGCCCTCTCAAAAAGAGACCATGTTGAGAGGCGTCAGCGGTATTGGCGCCGAAAACGCGAGGGCATTCGTAGCCAATATTCCTGCATTTCTGGCGTTTTTGGAGGAATGTGGTTTATTAGAGAAACTGACTCAAAAGGTTGTATCGGCACCTACCATCTCTATAGTTGAACATGTCCTCAATAATAAACATATTGTTATGACAAAGGTCCGAGATAAAACGATTATTGATGCATTGGCAAGATATGGGGCGACCCTTGATGACGGAATTGGAAAACATACCTTTGTTCTCGTCGTCAAATCAAAAGAGGATGTATCGAATAAAACGAAGTATGCGGAACAACACGGGATACCTATGATGACGCCTGAAGAATTTATTGCAACCTACCTTACCGATCGTTAACCACATATTATGATAATGTGAATCTTTTTATTATGATAATATGAATTTTTTTATTATGATAATATGAATCTTTTTATTATGATAATATGAATCTTTTTATTATGATAATATGAATGATAAAATCATATGTATATAAAAATATGTTTATATAGATAATATATGTCTGAACCCAGCAGTGAAAATGAGTCAGACCAAATTACCAAATTACCCAATTTGGACAATGCATTGTTCCAAAAATACAATGTGACTCTTTATGGTAGCCGTGTTGATACCTATACAATCATAAATGACTTTTTAGAGAACAATCAGAGCGAACATGCATTTTACATCATCGATTTAGGCGAAGTTACCCGAGCCTACTCCACATGGATCCATCATTTACCCATGGTGAAACCCTATTATGCAGTAAAATGCAATTCGAATCCGGTCCTATTGGAGACATTGGCCTCTCTAGGCGCCAATTTTGATTGCGCCAGTGAAAATGAAATGCGCTCCATCATTGATATTACGAAAGATTCATCCCGAATCATATTCGCCAATCCAGTAAAGATGACGTCGCAGATTCGGTATGCCAGGTCAAACGACGTGGATTTGATGACCTTTGATTGTGAAGAAGAATTGTATAAAATCAAGCTTTACCATCCTTATGCCAAGCTGGTTCTCCGGTTAGCAGTAGATGATACGAAGAGCAAATGTCAATTCAACAAGAAATTCGGATGTCGCCTACATCAAGTTGAAAGTTTACTGATGATAGCCAAAACATTGAAGCTCAATGTGGTCGGTTTCAGTTTTCACGTAGGCAGCGGATGCTCATCAAGTGAGAGTTTCTACGAGGCTATACGAGACTGTAAAAAGGCAACTGAATTTGCCAAGGAGAAGGAGATCGATATAAGCATTATTGATGTGGGTGGCGGGTTTCCGGGTGTGGATCAAGAGGTGACTTTCGCTAGCATTGCCCAGCGCATGAAAGATGGTCTGGATGACTTCTTTTCTGAAGAGCTAGAGAGCGGATCCATTCAATTTATTGCTGAACCCGGGCGTTTTTTCGCCCAGGCTAGTCATACCCTGGTTCTCAATATTATCGGTAAAAAAAGTAGTGTAGAAGATGACACAATCATCTACTATTTGAACGATGGTGTATATGGTTCGTTTGGTTGCATCTTCTTTGATCATTATAAACCAGTCATCCTACCTTATAATGAGCGAGATGGAAAGCTACATAAAAGTCGCCTCTTTGGACCTACCTGTGATTCCATCGATCTAATCACAGAAGAAATCATGTTACCTGAGTTAGCGATTGGTGAATGGGTCTATGTAGAGAATTTCGGTGCGTATACGGTGGCGTCTTCCAGTAATTTCAATGGATTCAAGACGAATGTGTTTAAATATATTTATCGATCGTAAGACACTGTTTCTATCTATTTTACAAAATTATCCATACATCTCACGCATCTCTGAATAAGTCATATTTCTACCGGTTTTTTCTTTAAACTCCTTCGCACCTTCGCTCATGATATTGATCAGCTTCTCGGGATTTCCTTTTTCTGTCGGCGTCAATTGCTGGACCTGTTTCATTCCCTTTTGCTCTAAATCCACCTTCAATTTTTGATATGATTTCATATCACTCTTAGATGAAACTAGGTCACTCTTATTGTCAGATGGGTCCATGCGAATATTGTTTATGTTTTATTAACATGCATAAACAATAATATTCAATTTTATGTTATCTCTAATAGTAGGTTGGTAGTCCATCAATATCGATGACAGTAGCATCGGTTTCGACTGTCCCTTCAAATAAAAACTGACTAAAATAGGGGAATTCCAACTGCTGTTCCGGAGTATGATTATGCACGGTTCTCGCAATCATCTTATATAATTTGAAGTTGGGATATCGGTCATCGCCGTTTCGTTTATACAAGACATTTTTACCATTGTCATCTAAGCACCAACGATACACCGTTTTTTGAAAGTCATCCATACTCTCTTCATCTTCAGATTCAATAATAAAATCATACATGGAACATCCTAATCTGCACAAATCGAAACTATAATTGGGATCGATTCGTGGCTTCTTCTCGTTCATAAATGGTTCGCAATTGTATTGAGTTGCTGCATCACCATTGTCCGCGAAACTATCACTGCAAAATTTCTTGCCTTGGAATTGATAAATACTTCTACCAAAGTCGATCATTTTAAAGATCTTGCCGTATGTGGGAACTCGGTAAACTTTTCCATTCACTCTATAATGCATGTATTCGATGGTGGTAGATTGATACATGATATTATTCGTATGAAGGTCATTGTGAGTGAAATGAAAGCATTTTTGGAACGTTAGAAGCGTCATGATCACCTGCATCAAAATGCTCGCGCTCATCTCGTATGATATCTCCTTCTTTAGGAATAGCCTATCTAGTGTTCCTTCGCATTTTTCTAAGCAAATTAGTTGCACTGGGAAATTGCGAATGTATGCGTATTCTTCGGCTTCCTCTGCGCCTTCGCTTTCTTCATCGGTTGCCCAACCCTCATCCTCTTCTGCTTCCTCTTCGTCCTCTTCTTCGTCTTCGTCTTCCTCTTCTTCTGTTGCACTGTCTTCGTCTTCTTCTTCTTCAGTTGCACTATCGCTACCACTATCCTCTTCCTCTTCTTCTGCACCTTCATATACCAATTCGCTCAGATCTGTAAGTTCCCCTTCTGCAGAAAAGCCATCATCGTCTAACTCTTCTGCATCAATGGTAACTATATCATCCTTGTCATTTGTTATATCCAATTTCAGTTTGTTACCTCGAGAACTTGTCGTAGCCCCAATACGTGCGTTCTCGCTCTTAGTAATGCTAAAGAGTTTGTTACAATGATCCGAAAAATACTTGGAATCAATCAGATATTCGAGGTCGTCTGTAATATTCATCTTATACTTCTCCTGAATGCCAAGAAAAGACCCATAGAATTCTAGTCCATGCGAGAACCCATGATGCAGGTTGAGTTGCCCAGATAAATAGCAGAAAAAATTATCAGTATAAGATGCATTGTTTACATGTAACAGTTTGCTGGCCGACTTAGCTGTCGAAAATGGCATGGGTAATGTTCTCAATGCATCGTCCCCCTCCTTCTTATACTTCCCAATCATATATCGAATTGGATCTAGCAAAGGTGAATACTTGATAAAGACCGGTTTGTCTACCACTTCTTTAGTCGAACTATTGAGAACCTGGTTCATATTCACAATATGGAAGGAGTGATTTAGCCCAATTTTATCACAATTCTTCTCCGTCATATCAAAGAATAAGGAATAGATAGGATTGTATTGCTGAAGAGAGGTGATAGAAAAAGGATTGTATTCATATTCCTTGTCTTCTTCTGACGGATCATATTTATTTGCTAAAGCTTGAACGTCTAGTAGAGAAGGCTTCGAATAGTGGAGGTTGAATTTAGAAGACATATATACTGGGTTTTCCTAAATAATTATCCTGGTATTTACGAATACAGATCGTTTAATCTTCGTAAAAACATTATTATCGTATTCTAATATAAGACCATGACTTCATTAGAATTGAAGAAATTCGATATGAGATCCATTACGTTTAAGCCGGATGAAAATAAGGGACCCGTCGTCGTTTTGATCGGACGTCGTGATACCGGTAAATCGTTTTTGGTGAGAGACCTCCTATTTTACCACCAGGATATACCGATTGGAACTGTCATTTCGGGAACAGAGGCAGGTAACGGCTTTTATGCGAGTCATGTGCCTAAGCTCTTCATTCATGATGAGTATAACACAATTTTGATAGAAAATGTATTGCGTCGTCAGAGAACTGTTTTGAAACAAGTGAACAAGGAGATCGAGACCTATAGGAGAACATCGATTGATCCCCGAACATTTGTGATTCTGGATGATTGTCTTTATGACCAGTCGTGGACTCGTGATAAAATGATGCGCCTACTATTTATGAACGGGAGGCATTGGAAGGTGATGTTGGTGATCACGATGCAATATCCTTTAGGCATCCCGCCCAATCTTCGAACCAACATTGATTATGTCTTTATTCTGAGAGAACCTTATTTAGTGAATCGCAAACGTATTTGGGAGAACTATGCGTCCATGTTTCCTACTTTAGAATCGTTCTGTTCCGTCATGGACCAAACGACCGAGAATTTTGAGTGTTTGGTTATTAATAACAACGCCAAGTCGAATCAATTGAAAGACCAAATTTTCTGGTATAAAGCACAGGAACATCCCGATTTCAAACTGGGATCGAAAGAGTTTTGGGAAATATCGAAGACGCTGGTGGACGACGATGAGGAAGAAGCGTATGATCCCAGTAAGGCGAAAAAGCGAACCGGTCCTGCTCTCAATGTCAAGAAAACGAAATATTAAAAAATATATTTATATATATATATAAATGCCGACTTTTGAAGAAGCAATAATAGAGCTTAAAGCACTTATAGACGACCTTCATAAATCTACTATTGCAGGGACTGGTGGTTATTATGCTAGTGACACAACGATTCCGATTAAGAAAACTTTTGATGATATTCATAGAAAAATAGATGGTCTCACATTTCTTAGCCCAAACCAACTCAAACGTTGGAAAACAGATATTCAAAGGTTTAAAAATGGAATTTATAACGAAGCCGGTAGATTTAAACGTTATAAGCTTAATGACGTTCAAGATTTAGATAAAGAATTTTCGCCTAATGAGATTTGGGTTTTTTTAGTTCAAAGTTATAATTCCATGGGCAATGGTTCCCCGCAACAAATGCTAAGTCTTTCACTAGATGACAAAAAAATAGCGTTAATAAGAATTTGTAAGAATATGGCAGCTAAAATGAATCCGTCGCGTCTGGCTTGGCTGTCTTGGGCTAACGAAAGGAACTCCTTGAAATACAGTTACGATATGAACATTCCTATTAAAATTATAGAGGGAGCACCTAATATTAGTGATGAGCAATATCGGAACCTTTCACAAACACTTAATAATTATTCAAAAAATATGACATTTAAAAGAGGAGCCTTGTTAGAAGGTAATGAACCCGCGCATATAGTTTTTTATAATGGCGCATTTAGCAGTTATATATATATTGACCAACTTTATGAAGATATGAAAAGTATTTTAAAAATTACTACTGGCGGTAAAAAATGCAATCCAAGAAAAACAAAAAACACCGGTAAAATAAAAACACAAACAAAAAACACTTATACACAAAGAAACAAAAACAAAAAAATAAAAATAAGTCGCAGAAAGCGTTAACTATTTAGTAAATAATATTGACATGCCCATAATACGGATCATCGTAAAATACAGAATAATTTGGGGTTATCCATAATGGACTAATGGCCATCGCACCTCCTGGGTAATACCCATTATCAGTATAATAATGTTGTTTTGATCGGACATTACCATGATCAGTATAATAATGTTGTCTTGATCGAGAAATATTACCATGATCATTATAATAATGTTGTCTTGATCGAGAAATATTACCATTACCATCATCATTGTAATAATATTGCTGTCCTCTTCTAACAGTGTTTCTGTGACCATTATAATAATAATATCCTGAACTGGCACCGTTTACTGTAATCCCTTCCCTGGTAACGATCCAATCATTTATAAAAATAAACAATAGGATCATTACAATAACAAACAAACACAATAGATACATCATACTATATAATTACGTTATATATTATGGATCATATAGCCCTTCATCTTCTTCATCCTCTTCATCCACGATAACATGACTGCGATCATAATAGTTCCTTCTTTTCTGTTTTATGGACTCATGTTCATCGTTGAAGCAAATCGTTCGTCTCTTTGACCATGGATCAATATCAACGCGTTTTCTGCCAAATAAAGGATGTCGTTGCTGTAATGTATTCAGTTTCCACTCCAATTCTTCTTCTGAAGAATACCGAGCATTTATATCTAAGGAATAGATCGATGTATAAAATAATCGTAAACAGGGTCGCAAAATGTTTACCAATCGCTCCTTCGGAAATTCGTCGTGAATTACAATATGGCATTTTTTGCTATGTGAATTGTTTCGTTTTCTGATCATTGCTCTACATGTATTATACAGCATGGTAACATCTCCATTCCGAATATAATTTTCGATTGCAACATCCCGTATCAATACCGCATCTATCTTGGAAAATTCCATTAAATCAAAATTACACAAGAAATAGCGATGAAATAAGGTCGACATCACTACATCCTGACTTTTCATGAAAAAATAGACGGAATACAATATTGCCTTTGAAAACGGCACATTATTATATGGGTTTTTGATGGCAAGAGGCTCTGCAATAAACATCGGCGAGTTGGATAACGATGATTCGATCAACTTCTTCATATCCATAGTTGTAAATAAATATCTGGATCCATCTTGATATATGGTCATAACATTGCGACCGAATGGATCAATATGATTCATTATCATATCCGTATTATTTTTAATAGGAGCCCGTCTTTTCTTGATCATGTTGCCGAAGCGGTAAAATGCATGACAGTGCTTTTGGCATACTTGAAAGATCTGTAGAAATTGATCCTTTTGTTCTTGCGAATAGAACGGGTTATTCAATATAGTTTGAAGATATCCGAATTTTTGGGGAATCGTATGTAGCAAATCGTTCGATATATAGATAGATAACGTAATTTTCAGCAAAGCATCTTCCTCACCTAATTTTATGTTTGACAATAGGCAAGCAAACAAAAAAGGGGCGGGTGGGTCGCGTTTTGTAGGTAAGGTAGGGCCACGTAGGGGAGGGAAAGAAAATAATGAATTCGGCTGATACATTATACTGCACTACTTTGTATACCTATATATATTTATATTCATTGTAAATATATAATTCGCAATTGTCAGGACAACTTTTCTTCTCTTCTTCTCTTCTTCTCATCTTCTCATCTTCTCTTCTTCTCTTCTTTCCTTCTCTTCTTCTCTTCTTTCCTTCTTATTGGATAAGAAACACGTTATCTACTTGTTCATTGTGTTCAATAACTCCTGATTTCGCTTATCCGTCTTCTCCTCCTCCTCCACCTCACGCGATTCAAAGTCGACGGTCTCTTTCACACCGACCAAATTACCCTCCTTATCAATGGTCTGGGTCAAGACATTTCCACTCTTTTGTGCTGCCTTGACATTCTCCTCAATGGCCTTTCTCTTCGTCTCCATCACACGCTTATCGAACTCCTGCTTGGCGATCGTCTCATTCTTAATCTTCTCCTCATGCAACTTATTCAACTCCTCCTCCATAAACTCGACCTTACCTGTCTTGTAAGCATCAGGATCCCAGGGCACCCAGATACCGACAGGACCCACATAAATGTCATGATTCGGATCCTTCTTTCTCAAGGCGACGCACTTATTTTGCGCCTCCTCCTGCGTAGAGAAGACACCGCGAATTTTGACGCCACGAACCGATGTCTGGAATTGGTTCTCCTTCTGAAACTGTTCGGTCAATCTGTCTTCATGTTTATCTAAGAACGTCTTGAAATCGTCCGGAACTGTCGTTTCTCTCAATTTCTCTCCCTCTTCTTTTACAAACTCTTGGAAATCCTGAATCACCGTCTCATCCTTTAGGTTATATTTGTAGGACATAAAATGAATGAAATCTAGAAATCTCTCGGATGATTTAGAGAAATCCCACTGCTTCACAAATTGATCAAACAGGTAGGTCTCGCGCTGTTTTAAAATCTTTTCAGGTGAAATGAAGGAAAGACATGCGAACTTTTGCCCTGCGATAGGAGTATCTTCGTCACATAGATCGATATATTTAGGATTGGCTTGTCCATTAGGTAGCATCTTTCTCTCAAATGCGGTCATATTTAGGAGATATATAGAATATAACAAGTAAGTAGTTTTAAGTATTTTTTTTGTTTATATATATTATATTCTAAAAATGACTGATGTTACTGAACTTATTAAGCGCGCGATCAAATATTTGGTTGAGGGTCTTGCTGTAGCCATTTGTGCTATCATTATTCCCAAGAAGGCATTGAACATTGAGGAGATTGCAATCATTGCATTGACTGCTGCTGCCGTATTCTCGATTCTTGATGTATTTATTCCTGCTATGGGTAACTCCGCTCGTGGAGGCGCCGGCTTCACTTTCGGTTCGGCACTCGCTGGTGGGTTGACGTTGGCTGCATAGTCATCTTATTAGACAAAATCCCGAATGTATACTTTTATTATATATATATATTATATATAATGACCAAAACAAGAATGAACAAACTAAGAAAGAACAAAACGTTGAAGAATAAACCGCAAAATATCACAAACTTTAAATTTTCAGATAATTTAGAAGAATTATTTATCAGTTCTTGTATTAAATGTAAACATCCGAACAAAATTTATATAAATAACCCTGTATTAATGAGTGATCCGAAATTGATAGATAAGATATATTCTCAACCACGAAAAACGGAATTTGACGGAGTTTCCGCTATTTTAGATAATAAAAAATATCCAAAAATATTTGGTTCAAATATAGATACTATATTTTTCTGTCACGTTATTAAAAAAAATAAAAATAAACTTAAAAACGTGGAAACATTTTTTGAGCTTGGTGTAGGTGGCGGATTTATATCAAAATATATATTAAGCAAATTTAATATCAAAAAAGCATTTTTAAACGATATTGAGAAACAAGTCATAGATTATGCTACAACCGATTTAGACTTACCAAAAATATCAAATTCTAAAATAAAAACTACTACGATAACATCGCCTTTCAATTGCAACATAGTAGAAAAAAATGGTATTACATTTTTTCAAGGAGACGGTATTAACGTATTACAACATTTAATAAAACCCCGTGTAGATTTATTAGTATGTAATCCACCTTATATACCAAGTTCAAAAAATGAAAACGATTTAGATATAAACTCGCCTAATTTTTGGGAAGGAACTCGTTTATTGAGATATCTATTAAAGAATTTTTCAACCTTCGCAACAAAATTATTGATGATCGTATCATCTTTATCTCTTGTTAATAAATTCGTAATAGATGAACTTTCAAAGGTAAGATTCCAAATTTTAGAAAACCACACAGTTCCTATAAAAGTTTATAGCAATGGACAAAATATATTAGATAATAAACATGTTATGGACCTATTAACAACAAACAATAAACAAATCAGTATTAATAATAATACATTTAACGTTGGAATAGTTAATGATAGTAACGATGATTGGAAATATAAACATACAATTTATTTTGTATATATCTATGCGTAAAAGCTATTACATAGGTGTAATAAAAAAGGGTTTTTTATTATAATTATTTTTTCTATCTTATACATTTACTCTACTCTGAATAATTACTCTAACTTATACATCTACTCTGAATAATTTCTCTTTTTGAATGTTCTCGGATCTTCTGTTCCATGTTCTAAGTTGCAAGTTGCACATTCGATCCCAAAGTTGTCGAGATCAGTATCACTGCCTCCCTTGGCATGCGCGACTAAATGACCCGCATGCCAAACCCCGCCCTTCTTAAGCTCATCAGAACAAACTGAGCATGCTCCAATCCTCTTTTTTCCAAAATCTCGCTCCCACAATTCCATCCTCTTTTTCTTGGATAACGATTTGCGTGGAGCTACCGCCGTGGCTGCTAGTTGGAGCGGCGGCGAGCTTGATCGCAGATAGCTTAGGCAGTCCTCGAAATAGTTGCACTGTCGGCCGCTCTCTAGATACGCCTTCTGAAACCACATCTTTTTCTCATCCTTTAGCCCTTGTCCGGTCCATCCACTTGTCAAGCGGCAAAGCAATTGATCTTCTTGACCCACCTCCAGCTCTTGTAGGCGAGTAAATGTAGAAAGCAGCTGGATCGGCGTCAAACGCTGGTTTGGTTCCAGCATGCTCAGTAGTTGGAACCACCGATGGATCGCATCTTGGAACTGCTGGAGTTGTTCCTCGCTAATGTTCATGATCGTGGGCGCTTTTTTCGTGAGAGATTGTTTCACTTGCGTGTCGGTCGTGTTTATCCATAGGAGGCGGTCCTCCTCTGAACTGGCAATGGCTATCATGCAGAGTCGCACCGCACAGAAGACCCAGTTTTGCTTCTGTTGTTGGTATTTCGCGTTCTCGGTCGAACGGGCTGCCACATGTTCTTGGTAACTCGCCTGCAATCTCATGACTTTGGAAATGTAGGCGATCAGGGGGATGTGATTGAAATTTTTATACAGATCCGAATTGCGCACTGGTATTCCTTGTTGAAGCTTTACGAATTGCTCGCATCGCTGGTCGTAGGTAAGTCGTGATACGATCGTTTCGAACGTGACTTTATAGTCATCGAAATCGGTTACTTCGTCCTCTGTAAAGTAGGCTACTCTTCGTTCTGGGTTGTTGGTTGTCCAACTGTCCGTCTGCGCATTTCGTTTGTAGAACACGCAACAATCAGAAGCCTCGTGATACCAAAAGATCATCTCCTCTTTGCCTTTGATGACAATGGGTTCCGACGCTCTAAAATGGAAGATGCAGTTGAGTCGATGTTGGCCATCGATGCATTCATACTTTAAAGACGGGATGTCGCGTTCGTCGTCCTTCTGTAGCTTGTAGAGAAGGATATGAGGCATGTGTCCATATATCATGATAGTGTGGACGCATTGACAGTATTGCTCAAGTGTCCACCGGAGTTCGCGCTGATATTCTGGCCGAAGATTGGTGGTCTTATCATTACCATAAATGGTGGTTGCATAGGCTATCGTTTGCGCTGCGACCTCATTTGCTTGCGTAAGAATGCGGGCTCTCGAACGAACGGGCTCTGTGTTAGACATCATAGTTCTCTCCTTTTTCGCTTCTTCACTTCTTCTCTTACTTTTCGCTTCTCTTCTCTTCTTGGTTCTTTTGTTATCGTATTGTGGTGATCATGAAAAAAGTTTTCAATTTTTTCAGGATATCTTGGTCCCCAAAGATTTTGATAACTGGTCCAAATATGCGGATCCTTGTTTTTATTTTCTAATTAATAATAATAATATCTATCTATTATAATAAATGAACTTTAACTTTGACGAAAGTCAACCTACACGATTATGTGAAATTATGGGTGAAAATAAAAGTGATAAAGGAAGCACAAATAAATATTGTTGGCACAACTATACGACTTTTTATTTCAGTATATTTGATAAATTACGTGAGAAAAAATTAAGAGTATTTGAATTAGGGTTAGGAACAAATAATCCAAACATACCGTCTAATATGGGCGTGAATGGAAGACCTGGTGCTTCTCTATATGGTTGGCAAGAATATTTTCCTAATTCAGAAATATTTGGCGCTGATATCGATACTGATATTTTGTTTACTACTGATAAAATTAAAACATTTTATTGTGACCAAACGAACAAAGATAGTATAAAACAAATGTGGCTTGAAGAAGAGTTACAACAAAATTTTGATATTATTATTGATGATGGTCTTCATTCATTTGATGCGAATGTGTGTTTTTTTGAAAATACTATACATAAATTACAAGTAAATGGGTATTTTATTATAGAAGATATAAAAAAAGAAGAAAAACAATTATTTATAAATAAAATTAAAGACTGGGAACTACAATACAGTGATTGTTTATTTACGTTGTTATCCATTCCATCATTAATAAATCATTACGACAATTCATTGCTAATAGTATTGCGCATATAAACCCTTGAGGATTTAACCGTCTAGAGTTTCAAGGGAAACGTTATTGGTCCCCACTTCGCAGTTGGGACAAATGAGAGGTTTGATTATACTGTTGGGAAAAACTCCCAATCCAAGTCATTACACACCTTTTTCCAGATCATATCCTGTTCTAACTGCTTCTCCCGATCCTTCATCATCGGAATATAAGGCAAATACTGTGTCTGGTTTAGAAGCACGCATAGTTGATATAGGGTATAGGTATAATTGAAGAAATTGGTGCGATTGGCTGGACAATGGGTTGCCCATGGCTTTTGTATTTCGATAAACAGAATACATAGCGTTTCGTGCAGCTCCTCATTCATGATGGGCGGTTTGATACCGAACAAGGAATTGATATATTGAATATGTTCGAAATATTTATTGAATCCGAGTTTTCGCAATATCTCGCGCATCTTATCGTAATTGATCTGTGACGTATCCTCAATACGCTCCTTCTTAATGCGGTCTTTGATAGCCTGAATGACCGCTTCCGGGATCTGCGTCGTCTCCTTCGCTTGAAATTGTGATAATATCTCCTTGAAATGATTTAGGCGGATATAAGCTGTATATGACACTTCATTGGGTGGCTCTTTATTCGTCGGTTTAGAACTATCTACTATATACGTCACGAATTTCCCACATGCTTTATTATTACAAATGAGAATGCCTTCCTCGTCTTGGGGAATCATTTCGCCCTGCCAACAGCTCTCACAAATATCTGATGAGATTACAAAATCCTGAATATTCGTAATCTCATTGTTGACGTTTCGCCAATACTGTTGGTAATTGTTTTTTTGGGGTGGTGGCGGGGGCTTTGGATATGTAGCTGATGTCTTTATTTTGAAGAATGATTCGAGAACATTGTTCTTTTGTATGGGGATTACATTAGTATTGTTGCTTTGATTCGATATTTGCTTCTTCTCTTCAAAATATTGGAAAATATAACGCGAATTATTTAGTAGATATTCCTTCTTTTGTTGCTGCAATTGCTTGATCTTTTGGTGAATGGCCAATATTTTATCGCGCAATTCCATATACAATTCAATCTGATTCTCTTTTAGCATTTTTGCTTGTTCAATAAGTTGTTCTTTTTCTACTTTTAATGAAGGTATTATTTTTGTATCTATCTCGTGGAATCGGTTTAGCATATCGGTGTGTTTTTCGTCGATCGTGTTGATTGCGGGTTTTACATATGTTTTTTTATTAGCTGGGTGGTTCTGGGATTTCATTATATTCATTATATTATAAAACTAAGTATTATATAAATCTTTTTTGCGATAAATAATATATACTTTCTAAGTTACACCGACCGAAAAGAAAAATGAGACAAAACGCAGTTATGACTTATATATTTTATAACTATGTTTCAAGTAATTTATTAAATGTTCTTTTTTAATTTTATTTGCTAATATATCTTTTATTGTTGTGTCTATGTCTTCATAAGTATTTGGGCTTTCTTTTTTAATGTAATGTTTCAACTGACTAAAGAACTCTTCTATGCTGTTAGTTTCTGGATGATACGGGACAGAATATAATAAATGATTATGATTACTTTCTATTCTTTCTCTTATCATTTTTGATTTATGTATCACAGCATTGTCCATTATAATTAAATAATTCTTATAATTATCCTTTATAAATTCATCATAAAATTCTAATATATTTTGAGTTTTTAACCCACCAGTTATGTCCTTGTATAATTTCCAACCAACTACTTTATCCGCACAAATAGCACATAACATATTATAACGCTTAAATGGATATTTATTTGTTTTCTTTATTACTCGTCTTCCACTTCTACTGCGACCATAAGATTGTTTCATATTCAAATATATAGAAGTTTCATCTAAACAAATAGTTCGCTTATAATCATAAGTATTTAATTTTTCATAAAAAGTTTTCAAATCACTTGCTTCTTGTCCTTCTCGTTTTTCAGGATAATATTTACTACGTAATCGTTTTCTGGTAATTTTGTGTTTATTCAAAATATTATAAATGCTACTATCTGTTAAATGAATTTTAAATTTATCATTTACTAATTTAGAAAGTTCCCATAAAGTAGTTGTTGAGTATTTACGCACATATTCTTTTACAAACTTTTCAATTTCAGGTGTTATTTTTAGGTTATGATTTTTGCGTGTTTTTCTATTGATATTTCCGTTCTGTTTATATTTTTCTACCCATCTTGATAATGATTGAAATTTACAATTGAATATTTCACACGTATCACGCATATCTTCATTATGGTGTAAATAATATTTTACGGCGGTCTGCTTATAATCTTCTGTATGATGCTTCATAATAAATATATATAAAAATATTTAAAAATTATATATGATATAATATCAAATGGACGAAATAAAAATTATTAAAAAAGAAAACGAAGAACTTAAAAAAACAAATGCAGAACTGGAAGAGCGGTTAAAAAAATATACAAATGGAGATAATCATAAACGATATTATGAAAAAAATAAAGAAAAAGTTAAAGAAATAGGAACAAACTATTTACAGAAGTTAAAAGAAGAAAATCCTGAAAAATTAAAGGAATATAGAAAAAGAGCATATCAAAAGCGTAAGGAAAAAATTAACCAAGAAAATACTGATAGTAAATAATAAAATTGAATATAAACTTATAATTATAGTGTATTATAAGTTTATATGACGACAAATAGAATACGATATAATTATGCATTTTTACAAGAATTTTGTAAAGATAATAATGTAACATTATCGAAAGATTATAGTAATGAAAATGTGAATAGAAAAACAATAATTGAAGGAAAATGCTGCGTTAATGATTGTAGTGATATATTTATAAAAAGTTTTAATACATTATGTATAAACAAAAATTTTGGTTGTTTAACCCACTCAGAAAAAATTAAAAGAGACAGAATAAATATAAAAACAATGGAATTATATGGCGTTGCGAATGTATCTCAAAGTGATATAATTAAAAAGAAAAAGGAAGAAACGTGTATGAAAAATTACGGCGTTTCAAGTGGGTTTCTACAAGATGGAGTTAGAGAAAAAACAAATATTGCATTAAAAGCCGATTGTGTAAAAGAAAAAAGAAAAAAAAACTAATATAGATAGATACGGTGCATCAACTTGTTTGGTATTAGAAAGTTCAAGAATAAAATGTAACGATTCATTAAAAACCGAAAGCGTAAAGGAAAAAAGAAATAATACAAATTTAATTAGATATGGTAATGTTTGTTCTTTACATTGTATAGAAAATCAAGAAAAGGTGAAAAATACTTTACAAATAAATTATGGTGTAGTTAATCCGTCTAAAAATAAAACAATACAAGAGAAAAAGGAACAAACATGTATTAACAATCATGGAGTGAGGAGTCCATTTCAAATGGAAGAAACCAGACAAAAAATAGAGAAGTAATGATACAAAACAAGGATGAAATTCAGAAAAAATGTAAAATAACATCTTTGCAAAATTGGGGCGTAGAACATCCTTCGCAAAATCCAGAAGTTATGGATAAATGCTCGAAAAATGCATATAAACTAAAAGATTTTACTTTGCCATCAGGAAATATAATTAAAATTCAGGGATACGAAAATTATGCTTTGGATGAAATATTACAAGATGGTATTTTAGAAGAAGATATTATAAATGGTTGCAAAAATGTGCCTGAAATATGGTATGAAGATGAAAATAAAAAAAAACACCGACATTATGTTGATATATTTATACCAAGTCAAAATAGATGCATTGAAGTAAAATCAACTTGGACTGCTGAAAAGAAGAAGGATTGTATATTTCTAAAACAACAAGCATGTAAAGCATTAGGATATAATTATGAAATTTGGGTTTATAACGCAAATGGCAAAAAAGTGGAATGCCATACATGAAAACATTTAGGAATAAATATATATGCGTAAATATATTTAAAATTATTTTCTTTAGTAAATATATAGGAATGAATAGAAAAGAAGAACCACCTGATAAATATCAGTGTCTAAAAGTTCCTATTCAAAAGATAATCAAACCAGAGACAGATACAAAAACTTTAGAAATAATTAATGATGCAGTTATGAGAACTAATTATATAACTACAAAATCTTATTTTTTATTAAGATTATGGGTGTTAGAAAAGTATCATAATAATCAAGCAATTCCACTTATTACAGAAGATACTATAAAAATGTCTATGAAATCTTTAGTAAAAGCATCAGCAGGACCAAAAGCAAAGGGAAATAATTTATTGTTATTGCAAGAATTCCAAACATTACATACTTTTTCATTAGAAGATGGTAAGAATTTATCTGCTATTTTAGATTATTATACTACAACTATCATTACAGCTATTGAAAACAATATCAAGATGAATTTTATGGATTATATAAAACGATTTGTAAATTCATATTTTAAGAGTATTCATAAAGACGACCTTCAAAATAAAGATTTTAGAAAACAACTTTATAAGGAATTACAAGTAGTTAAAAATGATATTATAAATGAAACTTTGTTAAGCGACTCAAAATATCATTGGTGGTTAAACGAAAACAGATATAAAATAGTTCCACAAGAATACGATACCAGTTATTATTATGATATAAAAGTCAATCCACAAAGATACTTGAAATATATGATTTTTATGAATTTACAATTAGAAGAAAAGGAAGCAAAAATGTTCCAGTTTTTTCCATTACAAACACAAATTATTCCAAGACATATTCAAATAGATACTAAATCCATAATTGAATTATTGGTAGATACTGATAAGAAACAATATTTAGATAATGTTGAATTAAATAAAGAAATATTATGGAATAAATTTTTTACAATAAACCAATATTTACGAAAATATGATTTTGATTATACTATTATTACTGATGGGTATGCCGTATCTTTAAGATTTTTACATAAAGATTTTACTAATGAAGAAAGAATTAAAAAAGACAAAATGAAAAATGGTAAGAAAGCGTTGAAGGGATTAACAACTGAAGAAAAAGAAATTAAAAAACAAGAGAAAATTACACTGCAGAATAAAATACACCAAGAAAACAAACAAAAAAGAACATTGCAATCGAAACAAAAGAAAGAAACTAAAAAAGAAATACAACACGAATTTCCGTATATTGATGAGGTATCTAAAGAATTATTAGACGGAAAACATATCTACATTGACCCAGGAAAGCGTAGTTTATTAACGATGATGGATGATGATGGTAATTTTTTATCTTATACAAATAAACAACGAATTTGTGAAACGAAAAGATTAAAATATCAAGCATTATTAAAAAATTACAAAGATAAATTAAACATAACTACAAGAGAAAATACATTATCAGTTTTCAATTCTAAAACATGTAATTTGGAAAAGTTCAAGGAATATATTACAGAAAAAATCAAAGTAAATCAAGAATTATACACATCATATCAAAATGAAAAATTCCGTCAATACAAATGGTATGCGTATATCAACAAGAAACGAACTGAAGATAATATGTTGAATAAAATAGAAAATAAATATGGAAAAGATATAAAAATCTTAATAGGAGATTGGAGTATTGGAAAACAAATGAGAAATTTTATATCAACACCAAATTTAGCAATAAAAAGAAAGTTAAAAACACGATTTCAACTTTATAATATAGACGAATTTAGAACATCGTGTTTGAATTATATAACCGAAGAGCCGTGTAAGAATTTATATTTACCAGATAATAAAAATAAAGAACGAAAGATACATTCAATCCTAACATATCAAATGGAAAACAATAGGAAAGGATGCATCAATCGTGATAAGAACGGATGTAAAAATATCCAAAAAGTATTTAATAGTTATATGCTAACAGGAGAAAGACCTGAAAAGTATAAACGAGAATACAAATTCCAATAAAATATACTAACCACTACAATCATAGGTTGTAGTCGTCAAATAGTATAATGCCCTTTAAGGGTGCTTTTACATCACCAAAAAGAAAAATTGATAAATTTTTTATTTTTTTATAGAAAGTTTGTCTCATTTTTCTTTTCGGTCGGTGTAATGATACTTTACAAAACGTTATCAGAGCTTTCTCTGCGATTTTACACCCTTGAAGATTATAAACCACCAAAGGCAACGTTATTGCAAAGCCATTGGTCCCACTTCGCAGTCGGGACAAACCATAAATGAATTAAAACGCCCCCAAATGGAGCGGATTTAATCTTCATCGGTGTAAATATTTATTTATACTTTATTTTTTACTTAAAAAACACAAAAAACAAAAAATGGATACAATTATTTATACCCTTGAAGATTTTAAATGTTCATCGGCGTATAATGCCAATACATAAACCGGATAACCATAACCTTTAATTAATTTTCATAGTGTAATAATTTTTCCATCTCGTAAAATATTCAAAAAATTCTCCATTGAATATGTTATACAATGTTTCCAGTCGTTGATAAAAAACAGCTCCAGAAGATGACGTTTATTATCAATGCATTGAACACGGGGTGGTCTGTAAAAAAAGTCGATGATACCTACGTCTTTACCAAAAAACATGAAAACAAAAAAGAAATATTTCAAGAAACTTATTTAGAAACATTTGTCTATGATAATATGACTAACATTATAACGATATAAACATAAATTTGCAATTGTCTTAGTCTAATGCCCAAATGTGTTGCGGAATCCTGTAGTAAATCAGCCAGTTTTAATGAGGCGGGTCAGTTATCCGCGAAATATTGTGCGACTCATAAGACGGAGACTATGATCAATGTGATCAATCGAATGTGTAATTTCGATGGATGTAGTTGCAGGCCCAGCTATGCTCTTATAGGTAACAAACCTCTATTTTGTGCTACTCATAAGCAAGAAGACATGGTCAATGTCATGACCAAGTTTTGCGAGGGGCCGAATTGTCTCCTTACTCCTGTATACAATGAACCGCATTTGAAGACGGGACGTTTTTGTGTTACGCATAAGCTAGATGGCATGGTCAATGTGGTCAATAAGAGGTGCGAACATAGTAGTTGTTCTAGCTTGCCGTCTTTCTGTCTACCTACAGATACGAGACCCCGGTTTTGTCACGTGCACAAGTTAGACAACATGATCGATAAAAAACATAAAGTTTGTGAGGAGTCTGGCTGTTCATTGATACCCAGTTATGCGGTTGTAGGTAGCAAGACGCCTCTCTATTGTAAAGCGCATGCTAAACAAGACATGATCAATGTGAAACATAAGGTTTGTGAGGAGTCTGGTTGTTCGACCCATCCTTCTTATAATTTTTTGGGATATTCTACTGCACGATTTTGTGTAACTCATAAATTGGATACCATGGTAGATGTTGTTCATAAAAAATGTCAGCACTCATTATGTAATCGTAGACCTATGTATAATACAATATTAGAAACGAGACCTGCATTTTGTGTAGATCATAAAACTATTCATATGATTGATGTAGCTACTCGAAAATGTGCATCCGAATGGTGTGTAAATCGATCTTATCGTCCATCTTTTCTTGGATTTTGCACCTACTGTTTTATTCATTTATTTCCTGATAAACCTGCAGTAAAAAATTACAAAACAAAAGAAACGGCAGTTGTAGAATATATTACTAGCATGTTCCCGAACGTTACATGGGTAGCCGATAAACGAGTTATGGACGGAAAGGAATCGGGAGCGAAGCGTAGACCCGATCTGTTTCTCGATTTGGGTTATCAAATTATCATAATAGAAGTAGATGAGAATCAACATGTAGATTATGACTGTAGTTGTGAGAACAAACGCATTATGGAATTGTCTCAAGACGTCGGACATAGACCCATCATTTTTATTCGATTCAATCCGGATCAATATATGAGCAGCGGTGTCAAGGTGAAATCATGTTGGTCTATAAATAGTCAAGGCATTTCAGTAGTCAATAAAAATGATAGTAAGGAATGGAAGAATCGATTACAAAGTTTAGCTACACAATTACAGTATTGGATTGATAATAAAACGGAAAAGATGGTCGAGATTGTTCAATTATATTATGATGAATAAAAGTGGGGCTACTCATTCTTTAGGATAAATAATATGGTGATTCCTCGCGTAAAATGGAACCAAATAGTTACCCTCAGTCATGGTCACAAATTTGGCGACCCATCTATTTAGGCATTCGTCGCAAAAAAATTAATTAAACAATTATTTAATTAATTTCCAAATTATTTTCTCAGCTTAATGTATAACAAAGTTATAATTCCAGGATGGCAGGAGGACTTATGCAACTTGTAGCTTACGGCGCTCAGGACGTCTTCCTTACGGGAACGCCCGAAATCACTTTCTGGAAGGTGTCTTACAGACGCCACACCAACTTCGCAATGGAGTCCATTGAGCAAACCTTCTCTGGACAGGCTGACTTTGGTCGCCGCGTGACCTGCACCATCTCCCGTAACGGTGATTTGTGCTACCGCACCTACCTCCAGGTGACTCTCCCCGAGATCAACCAGTCCATGGCTACCTCCGGATCCACTGGAGTGTATGCCCGTTGGATGAACTACATCGGCGAGCAGCTCATTGCTCAAATTGAGGTGGAGATTGGAGGTCAACGCATTGACCGTCAATATGGTGACTGGATGCACATCTGGAACCAATTGACCATGCCCAAGGAGCAACAGGCCAACTACTGGAAGATGATTGGTAACACCACCCAACTTACCTACATCACTGACCCCGTCTTTGCTGATGTGTCTGGACCCTGCGCCAGCGCCAGCGGACCCAGCCAAGTGTGCGCACCCCGCAAGGCCCTCCCTGAAACCACCCTCTACATCCCCTTGATGTTCTGGTTTTGCCGCAACCCCGGACTTGCCCTTCCCCTCATTGCCTTAAAATCTGTAGGGCAGAAAAGTATCCCTCCTAAAGTATCTGAGCACTGCTTTAGGGAAAAAATGTTGTGGACTCAGTGTGATTTCAATCACAATTCCCAGATGCTAGTCGCCTGTTGCTAAGGTTCAGTTACTGAACTTTAGTCACATGGTGGCAACATATCCAAATTGCGGGAAGTTCTTAAAGACGTATAAAAAATATTTTCTCGAGAAAGAATATAAAATTAGTAGTGCAATAAGTGGTAGAATGAATAAAACATGCTGTAAGTGTAAAAATGAAAAATCAATACAATGTTATGGTAATTTAAAATCTTCACCTGATGGACTTCGATACGATTGCAACGATTGTAGAAAAGAATATCGAAATAAAATAAAAGTTCATATCAAAGAAAAAAATCGTTCATATTATGAAAGCAAGAAAGACGAAATATTAGAAAAAAACAAGAAATATAGAATTGATAATAATGCTTCCATATGTGAACAAAGAAAAGAATATCGAAATCGTGAAGAAATAAAAAACCATATAAAACAAAAACAAAAAGAATATTTGTCTATTCGTAAACTAAACATTCAAGTAAGAAGAAAGACTGACATTCATTTTCAAATTTCAGAAATAGTAAGAAGTAAAGTTCATAAAATGTTAAAAAATAAAAAAACATCGTATACAAACTTAATTGGTTGTGATGTTAATTTTTTAAAACATTGGCTTGAATTTAGATTTACTCCTGAAATGAATTGGAATAATTTAGGAAGTCTTTGGCAGATAGATCATATTTTACCTATAAACGGGTTTGATTTTTCAAAAGAAAATGACATGAAAATATGTTTTCATTGGACAAATTTACAACCACTAACAGCTTTAGAGAATCGCCAAAAAAGTGATAAGTTATTACTACACCACTACTATAATAATATTGTTAATGTTACAAGATTTAACAAATTTCGAAGAGAATATTTAGGGTACCAAGCTGTAAATGAAAGTTTACAGTGGCTGAGATTAGAACTCAGGTATGGTAAAAATCCCTCGTATGAAGTTGTATCCAATAATACAACTGAAATAGATAATCCGCAGCCAAGCCTCTAACTCCGATATTGATAAGGATATGAGGAAGGTTCAACGACTAAATGGTTATGGGTCGGAGAAGTCTAATCAACTTCTATGATGACTTAAGATATAGTCTAGTCCCCAGCTACAGTTCTCAAATATAATACGTTGATCGATTTGAGAATGCTGATAAATATCCCGAAAGGGAGGGTATAAGTGATTCGTACAGTATCACGAAGTCAAGATCAACATTGATTTCCGCCCCATTGGTGAGTGCTTGTGGGCAGTGAAGTCCATGATCGCCACCAGCGGAACCCAGTCCGTGAGCCAGGCCTACCAACAGTCGCTTGTGGCTGCCTCGCTCTACGTGGACTACATCTTCTTGGACACGGATGAGCGCCGCAAGATGGCCCAGAACCCCCATGAGTATTTGATCGAGCAGCTCCAGTTCACTGGTGATGAGTCGGTCGGATCTTCCTCCAACAAGATCAAGTTGAACTTCAACCACCCTTGCAAGGAGCTCATCTGGGTTGTCCAGCCTGATGCCAACGTTGACTACTGCTCGTCCCTCGATGCCGGTGGTATCCTCTACAAGACTCTTGGTGCCCAGCCCTTCAACTACACCGATGCCATTGATGCCTTGCCTCCTGCCGTCCACGCCTTCGGTGGACCTGCTGAGACGAATGGTGCCAATGGATTCATCGCCGCAAACGGTCTCTTCCAGATGCCTGGAGCTGGTGATGTGCCCATGACTGCTACCTCTGCTGCCTCTGCTGACTGGTCTGGTGATGGTGCCAACTACCAGGGTTTCGCTAACCAGGCTGGTGGCAACCCAACTGGCTCGTTCGTGTCTGATGCCGGAACCTTCGTGTTGGCTGAGACCGCTTTGGACATGCACTGCTGGGGAGAGAACCCCGTTGTGACTGCCAAGTTGCAGTTGAACGGCCAGGATCGTTTCTCGGAGCGTGAAGGATCTTACTTCGACGTTGTCCAGAACTTCCAACACCACACCCGCTCGGCTGACACCGGCATTAACGTTTATTCTTTTGCCTTGAGGCCCGAGGAGCATCAGCCCAGCGGTTCTTGCAACTTCTCGCGAATTGACAACGCTGTTCTGCAGCTAGTTCTTTCCGCCGGAACTGTTGCCGGCACTGCAACGGCCAAAGTTCGCGTGTATGCTGTTAATTACAACGTTCTTCGCGTGATGAGTGGCATGGCTGGTGTAGCATACTCAAATTAGGTAAGTCACAGAATTTTGTGACCAACAAATAAAAATTATATAATTATAAAAAAATAATTATATAAAAACACATTATGGTTCTCCCTTCTTTTTCCTTCTATTTTCAGCTATTTCCTTTGCTCTAATTTTTTTATATTCTTCATCTCCATATTTTTCTTTTAACGTTTCTCTCTGTTTTTGCTTTCTTAATCTAGCTGCTTCTTTTATTTCATCATTCGTTTTCTTATTCTCATTCTTAACTATATTTTTATTTTCACTTCTTAACCTTCTCATTTTTTCTTTTTGTTTCTCTCTAACATAATCAATGCCATATTCTTTGATCATTTTTTCGCGATAAACTTGCTGTTTAGTTACTGTATTTTCATTACTTATTTCTTCTATTGTTCCTGATGTATTTTCAGGAACATTATTTGTATATATAATAGAATTTTTCAACGTATTTGTTTTATCATAATTATAATATTCATTTTCAGTATCATCATCTTTATGATTTTTATAAATCAATAACAACTTATTGATTATATCATCAAGCTCATAATCATTTTTCATATAATTACATTCACCACAACACGATTTTACATTATTTATAAAATAACCCTTACTATTGTCTATTCTATCGATTCCGTTTTTATGTTTATCATCATTTGTTTTACCACATAGATAACAGTTGTTATTTATAATTTTATCATAGTCTTCATTTGTTATTAAAAAATCTAATTGTTTTTTTAGTGCTCTACTTTTGTAACTACTATAACACGCACTTTTATGATTAGCAAAACATTCCGAATATAAATTTCCAGATATCTTATTCTGAAAAGTCAAAATATGCTCTGCGCGTTTTATGAACACTTCATTGCTAGTTGAACCTTTCATATAATTGCATAATTTACAACAACTTACACAATTTTCTAGTATATATCCTTTCGTTTGGTCTTTTCTATCTATTCCGTTGAATCCTTTTTCTTGTAAAATTCCACAATAATAACAACTCTTTTCCACAATAGCAACATAATCATCATAACTAATTGTAAATTCTAAATTTTTCACACCTGCGTTTCTTGAATATATATTGTATTGTAATTTTTTTGAATGTTTCTTATTTTCATTAACAATTTCCTGTTTTTCAGGATTATTTTCTCTCCACTTCTTAGCATTTTCAGCTTGTTTTTTCAAATACTCTTCTGTTCCAAGATTTTCTAGTTGGCGTTCTCTTGAATCCATCCATATTTTGGCAACTTTTTCATAATTTTCTTCTTTCCATTTTGACTTTACTGCTTTATTTTCTGGTTTTGCGTCATTTTTACGTGCAACTTCATTACGATGTTCTTTATCACGTTTATTATCACATATTTTACCAATTTCTCTACATTTTTTACATGTTTTTGTTATAGCAGTGTGGCGTTCTCCTATAAACTGTTCCAATGGAAATTCTTTACAACAACTACTGCAACATTTCGAGTCTAGTGCTATACTAGTATTTTCTTCTTTTACTTTTCCTCTACGATTTCTATCTTTTTCGCGATCTTTTTCCAAACATTCTTCACATCTAGAAAATTTATAATCAAGTTCTAATTTAGAGCGACAACCACGAATAAGATTTAAACATACTTTCTTATTTTCAAATTTAACTTCATCTTCAAATAAACATAGTTGATGTTTTCCACAATAAATATTTTCTTTACTGCGTTTAAATTTACAACCATTTTTAGAACATAATACAACATCTTTTGGTTTTATACGCCTTTCTCTGCAGTTTATACACGTTTTCAGTTCAGTATCAAAATAATAAAATTTATTACATCCTTTACATAATTCTAATTTAACTAACATTTCAGGAGTATATTCGTTCATATACTGGTGAAGTTTACAAAATCTAGTCTCAGATATACAGTTATTTCGACACGCACCACCATATCTATCGTTACTTATGCATTTCTTCATAACAGACCTCTCACCTTTCTATAATATAACCGGAGATTTTTATTTATATAGTTTCCATGATACTATATAAAACACCTAAATATTTATCACCGACGAATTGTCTTTTTCCGCTTTTTTCTTCAAATAAGCCGTCCTCGCCCACATTTTTTTCTGCTCTTCTGTAGGTTTGTATTCCTTTTTTTTCCTATTTATTTCTTCTTTATTATCTTGATAATATTTTTTTTTGCATGCTGGAGCAGTATATTTTTTAAGATGCTCCTTTGTCAATTCTAATTCTCGTTTCGTATTTTCTAATTCTTCTCTCAATTGATTTATAAATTTGTCTTTATCCAAACTATCATTGCTCATTGTAGTATAATAGTGATAAGTGTTTATACTGTTCATTGTCATATTATACATGCATTTTTTTTGTAAAATTATAATGAATTATTTTGGTTTTTTAAATAGAATTTGATAACATAATTTGAAATATAAAAAATGAAACCATTATGCAGTAAAACGTTTGCTCATGATGCATCATGAGCAAAAATATGGTTGTAATACTGTATATAATCTAATAACAATTTTATTTATAAAAAAAATCACTGCATATTGCCGTCAAACGTTTGCTCACCCTTAAATGTGAGCAATACAATAGCCACATTGCAGACAACATCTATATAAACGTTTGTTTAGTAAACCAAACGCATATCTATTATGCAGTCAAAATCTTGCTTTCCCTACTGGGAAAGCAAGAATATTATTATAATTACATTATTTGTATATTGGCCCTTCATTTTTGCTTTCTCTCGAGAGAAAGCAAAAACACAAACATATTATGCAGATAATAGATTATTTTTATTGTTAGATACACGATCCGTATAAACGGTTTCTTTTACTACAATTAAATGCTTTCGCTTTCGAAAATAAACATTTATGAAAGTCTTATATGATAAGTTAGATTTAACATGCGATAACTACTTGGGAACTTCTGAGGTTACTGATTATGATTTTTAACGTATAATTATACGCTAAGGTCACCCATTCTAGTTAAAAAATTGAAAAACTTTTGCATTCCACCGACCCATTATAAAGAACATAAAATGTCTGCTCAACAACAGTTACCTATTCACCTGGTCAGTCTCATTGTCGGATTGGCAAATGACGCATTTAATGAGAAACATGCCGTTGTTTGTCAAATCGACTCCGATACGGGTAAACAATGGGTCGAATCCAATCCCCTTCTCATTAGACGACTGACAAATACGGTCAGGGAAGTTGCCAACGTGCTTAGGCAACATCGCCGATTCTTCAAGCTCGCTCTCCGTGAGCTTTCACATCTAGATCCAGAAGATACAGACGAAATGATCGATGAAATTGGCGCAATCGCAGCAGCTGATCCCACTTTAGATGAAGTGATACAAAGAGCAGCATATGGGTTCTTCGCTCTCACGGAAGACGCAGATTTTAGCTGCGAAATATTTGAAAAAACATTTTACCCATTGGCCTTCAAGTTGGCCAATCAACTTAGCGGATTATCGTTGAAGATGCGCCGTCAATATTTGACCCAGGTTATTGGGACGATTCGCCGCGAGAACCCTGAACTTGATTTAGCAGTGCATGATTTCATAACCTACTATACAGAGGATCCAGTTTTGGTGCAGTTGGTCAAAACAAATTTACCTGATTGGGCCATCACTGAACTGGAGCTCGATGAAGAAGATTATGAACCAATTGCGGCTAACGACAGCGATGACAGTCTTAATGTTTTCAAGTGGGCGAATCGCAACAAGAAGAACAGGGAGAGGTGGTTGAGCGTCGTCAATGGACAGCAATGGGCCAGTCGCAACGCACCGATACGATCTCTCTTCTTCGAACTTTGGGAAAGTAATCGAGAATGCAGATTCCAAAAAATAATGGAAATGACATTGGCTACCGGTGTATAATTATCCGTTATTTCTTCCACTACTAACTATTTACACCCTTGAACATTTATAATGGGACGATAAAAAAGCGTCTCACAAGATGTGAAAGGAAAACGTTGCTGATAAATCAATTGGAAAGGACAACCCTCGTAGAGGTTTGTTCCAATTCAAATGTTCATCGGTATACATGTTTATATTTTTATTTATATCCCTCAAATAAAAATATAATTCCGACCTGCCGGAATCGAACCAGCGACATTTCGATATATGAAATATACTACTACTACAGTCGAATGCTCTACCAACTGAGCTAAGGTCGGTCGGCCTCCCCATATAATTCATTACTTTTGGCTTTAAGCCACTTTTTCATAAACAATATATTTACAGATAGCTACGAAGTGTAGGGAAAGGTTAATATACAGGCTTTACCAATATGATATCGATCAAAAAATAAAAGAACAATGAATTGGACAGCCAACACCACAAAGATCCCCATGAATTTTGAAAATGAAAGTAAGAGATTGCTAAAAAGAACGCACCACCAACGGTGAAGATGGGCAAATGAAACCCTAACGCGGATAAAGCAATTATATAGAATAACGATATGATCTTGCTATATTCTCTCAAATCGGCCCAAATCCACAACAAATGCCCCTTCTCATCGATCGTCGTTTTCCAAGTAATGGGATATACAAACACGCTCGCAGTTAAAGCGAAAAAATATATGAACAAAGCTGCATATCTAATCTTGGCCATCGGTATCAGTAGTATCGCTAATCCTGGCTGTATAACATAAAGTAGAAACCAACCTAATATAGAGAACAGTTGATTCATCCTTTCATTACGATTGTGAATGCTCCTCCATAAATAATGTTCGACCAGCTGCATCAGAATGACGGAAAAGAGGAATGCATATAGGGTTGGACATTTACTGAATTCTTCTGTTTTATATCGCGTATATTCATTGTTATATGCAATAAAACATAATACGAATAGACCAAATAGAAACGTATTTAGCGAGACATCTTCATTCCAACACATTTACATACTATTCTAAAATGATTGGGTCAATCTAGTATAAAGTAGAATTGTAAAATTTTATTACTATATTGTATGAATTATACTATAAATCATATAAGTCATATTGGCGATATCTTTGCTATTCCATTTTTTACATTACTTGTTTATTACTTTTATATGATTGAAAACAAGAGTCCATTTGAAATGATTTTATTTTTATTTTCAGTGAGTGGATTACTTTTAGATACTTCGTTTTCTTTTTTCTATCTCTTCACAAAATAGCACATTATTGTTTACTGTTGTAAATATTCTAACCAGTATATTAGAATGAATCCTTGCTCCTACTTAACGGCTACCACTCTTTTCTTATTGTTTCCCGTCTATTTTTATTTCCAATCCAAAAGTAAAAATACATACGAAACCGCATTGGTCTCCTTATTAGTGATCAATATTATTTTGTCCTTTTTATTTTGGAATGATCCAAAACCACAGAGTGTAATTCACACCCTTGACGGAATCTTCGCTAAACTCTCATTTGTCCTCTTTTCGATCTATATTCTTTTTATAAAAGACATTCATGGTCTTTGGTGGTTGATATCGCTTTTCCTCTTCATGTTATCAGCTACCGCATTCTACGTTAGCAATATGCATTCCAAAATAGATTGGTGTTCTCGAGACCATTTACTATTTCATGCCATCTTTCATATTCTCATCAGTCTTGGATGTTCTATTGCGTTTATACCTATATATTCGCGTATATAACACCAACAATTAGTAGCACAAGTAAATCTGCAATGGTAAGCTCGAAGTTACCGATACGCAAAAAGCTACCATCTAATGGATCACATAGTATTGCTAACGGATTATATTTTACTTTATCAATACTTCTATTATTTGATGTATACTTTTCATCCCAAACTTGTTGAAATACGATGGTGGGACAAGTATATATTTTAATATTGTAAAACCACATATCCATATCTATATGAAACACACTCTTATATTCTAGCCATTTTTTTGCGGCTGAACGATTGATAACATATGCAGTAGTCAATAATGACGGAAGTGTCGTATATTCTGTGCTAGAATAGCGCGGCCAACTGTCCAACTTTATGATCCCCCAATCTTTCGGTGCGTTCTCGATAGCTTTTTGCACTTCGGTAACATAATCTTGGGTAGTAGGCTTCGCATCATCTTCCAAAATGAGAGCATACTCCTTTTTAGAGGTTTGAAGGAAAGTGGTCAATGCCTTTCTATGACTTAGAGAACAACCTATTGCACCTCTCGGTGCGAAAAATCTGCTCGTATAAAACACGTCGTCCAAACTTGGACCCCCAGCGTTTCCCTGATCCAAGTCTTTCCCCAGTATTCCCGCTATTCTGGTAAAATGATTCGGCTTTAATGCCTGCGTCATCTCTTCTAATCGACTAACATCTTTGTCTAAATTGATAACATAGATATCAAAATGACGACTCATATTATAATATGACTATATTATTTTTTTCTTGACAGTATAGACGCTGTTATCAATACAATCGTTATCAATGTTAGATCACCCATGGTCAATTCAACATCACCGTTGACAAGAGGTAGACGAAGCATCTTAAAATTGAATGATTCGCTGAAATAATTCAATGGATTATACGAGTCGTTGGTTTTATTATTTGATCCGTTCTTCTCGTCCCAAATTTGCTGAAATATATTGGTTGGACAATTGTAAATATTCACATTATAAAACCACATATATATGTCAGCATAATATACCACCTTATATTGTAATATTTTTGCAGCGCTCTCTTTGTTTACAATATATGCAGTTGCTAGTAATGACGGTAACGTCGTATAGGACGACGTAGAATAAGTTGGCCAACTGTCTAATTTGATGATCCCCCAATCCTTCGGTGCGTTCTCGACAGCTTTGCTAACTTGTGACATATAGTCTTTGGAAGTAGGTGTTGCATCATCCTCTAAGATGAGAGCATAGTCTTTTTTTGATGATTTTAAGAAGGTTTCAACCGCTTTTCTATGACTAAGACAACTGCCTAATACATTTTTTGGGACAAAATATTTGCTCGTAATAAATACGTCGTCCTTCAATTTCTCGGTTTCAGGGACACCCTGAATCAAGTCTTTTCCATACACCCCCTGTATTCTAGTAAAATGATTCGGCTTCAGTGCCTTTGTTATCTCTTCTAAACGAGCAACATCCTTGTCTAAATTGATAACATAGATATCAAAACTATGGTTCATCTAATAACATATTATAATATAATATTTTGTTATAAAACCGCATAAATAAACACGTATAGTCATAGTATTCCAAATGTCGCATTATTGCGCGTCAACACTTCATACTCAAAATGATCTTTTGATGACCAATCTCATGGAATTCTACAAGAATAAGGAGAACCTGAATAAAATGATGTGCATTATCAATGGCGAATCCAAGATCTCGCTCCGCATTGTTGATTGGTTCGTAACGAATTACGCCAAGAAACACTATACCATCATTATGTTACCTAGTTCCAATCCTCAAGATAATGATATGACCCGATTCAAGGTCTATAATGATTACAAACTCAAGCTCAAGGCTTACGCAAAGAAGCGATTCGATCCTTTCTGTCGTTGGGAGCGCATCTCTGTCCCCTTCTCCGAAAACGTTTCGATGGAGACGACGATTGGCCAACTCAACTTTTTCAAATGGTCTATTGAGAACCGCATTATCGATTATATTGAGCAACATTATCAAGAGATTGAAGAGGATATGAATGACCGAAATAGCACGTCTAAACGCAGAACGACTAGTTCTACCGTTTCATCGACGGATGATGAGGATACTAGCGACGGAAAGATGCGGAAAAAGCGCGAGGAACTCTCTGTCTCTGCCTGTAAATGCATCAAGAAGGAGAACGTGAAGATCATTGTAAAATTTAATTAAATTCCCCTTTTTCTTCATATGATCACATGAAGAAAAATGTATTATAATATATATAATGATTCCAATAAAAACCCTCATCAGTTGTATTTTAGTGAAAGAAGGGGTTCGACCTGCAATGTTGGTCCAACCCATTGATTACGGAGAGGAAAGAGGTAGTGACCCCATTACAAAATCGATCTTGGATGAGATAAAAACCCTGTTTCCAGAATTAATATGTAGTGAAGACTATGAAGGTGATTATCAAGGCATCATCATTTCTTATAAAGATTTCACAGGCGAAACGGTTGGATTAAACGATATGGGTAGAATTTTAGGATATCCGTGTTATTCTGAGTATGAAACATTGAATAGAGAAGTAGAATATTATGGAATCTATCTTTCCGCTATCTTTGAAGACGGCAGTATACATCAGATTTTTGCAAATGTTTGTAAAGATAAAAGCAGGATTGGCGAATTCCAAAGCATGGCTGTTCGCGCAACTGACGTTCTCGGTAGACCAGAATATGCACAAATGTTTGCATCCCCCGTCCACCATGTATATGTAGAAATAAATCCTATTACACCCACCATGTATTTATTAGATAAAGTAATAGATTACACACAAGAATTGACAAGCAATGATGTTTATGAGATTTTGAACGTTATACCTAACATAGGATATCCGGAAGAGTTGTTGGATGAACTTGAAAAAATTATTCAGTATGACAATCCATTTCATAGAGGTGTATTGGCATCGTTCCTAATCGATTTGGAATATGATCTAGCAGCTCCGTTTTATCCATTGAAAGGACAACTACTTAGGCATTATAATATTGTTATGGAACGTAGAGGGGATATGATATTAGATATTATTGGTAGAACGAGAGATAGAAATGAACAATCAAGTGTTCATGGTGATAAAGAACGATTTAATGAGGGATTGTTATATAGCACTAACCATATTGACAAAGATAATAATCGCATTTTGAAACCATTCGAAGAAATACTTGAAGAGGATGAGGAATTGAGAGAAGAAATAGATTCTATTCAAGAAGCAAAAACGAAGAAGATCCATTCTATTCTAAATCCGACAATAGAGCAAGATAAGGATGCACTATTATTACCTGCTATAAGACGCAACGATATAGATGAGGTAGCAAGACTCATTGATGATGGCGCTGACATAAATAGCAAACACAGGTATGGACAAACTCCTCTCCATTGGGCTTGTATAAATGGCTATGTGGAGGTAGCAGAGCTTTTATTAGAAAGAGGCGCTAACTTAACTAGCACGAACGATTATGAATGGACTCCTCTTCACTATGCTTGTTACCGAGGCCATCTTGATTTAACAGAACTTTTATTGGATAAATATGGCGCTAACGTCGAAAGCAAGATCAATAATGGATGGACTCCTCTTCACTTGGCTTGTCGAATGGGTAATCTGAACATTGCAGAGCTTTTATTGGATAAGTATGGAGCTGACGTAGAAAGCAAAGATAAAGCTAGAAGAACTCCTCTTCATGCGGCTTGTCTAACGGGTAAAATGAACATTGTAGAGGTCTTATTGAATAAGTATGGAGCTGACTCAAATAGTAAGGACAATAATGGAGAAACTGCTATAGACGTGGCTCGTAATCATGGTAATAATGACATAGTAGAACTTTTAGAGGAAGTAGATTCTCCTACGATGAATAGCCGTAATCAAACCCTGAAAGGTGGTAATAGAGGTAGACGTCTTAAAACCGCTTGTAAAGGACGTAAACAAAAAATGTGTAAAACAGCAAAGAAAGGTTGTAAATGGGCTAGTGGGTCAAAACGTAGCTTCTGTAGAAAGAGCAAGAAGGGATCAAAATAGTGGTAATCAAAAAATTGATAATAATACAATAAATAATAATTATAGTATTATTACAATATGAGCGAAGATAAAGAGAGAGAAAAGGGTAAGCATTTGGCTTTCAAGCTATTCATGTATCATTATTGGAGAATCTATATCGCCGGTGATTACACCTATGAATATCCCTCCTTTGAGAACAGAAGACTACGCGCTAAAAAAATAGAATTATTAAAGGCGTATATCGCTAACATACCTTGCGACAGTATTACAAATAATAGGGTCAGTCATATTGGTCCAGTATTATCTATTAGAGCCGAGTCACTCCGATTCTACAACAAAAGGCTCTCTATCTTGCTTGCCGAATGCGATTACCGAAACCCAGCATCACTACTACATAGGCCGCTCCATAATTACGACGATTTTTACAACCTTTTCGTAGCCCATTATCGGTTTATTCGACATTCTAAAAACGCCATTTTGGAAAAATATAAGAGTCAACCATTTATCGAAGAGGTCTATGAATCGGTCTTTCATCCTGACCGAGTAAGCGAACTAAGAGAGTCAGGTCTATCATTCTCTCTTATTTCTAAAATATTAGATGAAAGAGTAACGTCTATCATCTAATATTGCTACAATATTTTTTTATTAGATACCGAATGCTCCAAGCGCTCCGCCTGACACAGCAGCTGCAGCTGTCCTCTTCGCATTCTTTCGCTTGCGGCAATACGACTTTCGCTTCTCCGTCTTCGTCGTTCTGAGACAAGTCTTCTTTGCAGTTCTGCAACCCTTGCTCGTGCGCCCCTTGCAAGGAGTTCTAATAGTGCGTCCGCGTCCGCCGTATGCTGACCAAGTTAAGCTCATCTTCTATATATATATACATGATATTTTTTCTGATGAGAGTTATAAGAAAAAATTGAATCTAATAATTGAAACGAATAAGGATAAGTAAAAGTAAGTATGTCGACTGTTCAAATAACAGATAAGGAGAACAAGCAGTCTTGGATGGGCAAGGTCCATCTTATTACAAATGAGCCGGTCAATATTTCTAGTCCATTTGTAGTAAAACCGTATACATTTGTCTCGTTTATCAACAAAAGCGAATATCCTTCTTTCCTAAAGAAGGGATCTCCTCTTTACTGCACTATTGCCGGGTCCTGTTGCCGCGCCGATGTTGCACAAATCCTCGGTAGCGGCACATTCAAGGTCACAAAAAATGATCTCAAGACATATTCTCCGTTCGCCTATGAATACACTATTACTATCAATGATATCGAATCAGTTTTGGTAACAGAAGAGGCATATACTATTGCTTCTTCTCCTTCTTCTTCTTCTTTCGCGTAATGTTGTTAACAAAACGAATATGATTCTTGTATACATTTTCCGATTTATTCCGCGTATTTGCCCAGACCTTTTGTCTCAAATAGCATACGATGGACATACGCACAGTATCTTCCGATTCTTTTTTTATCGGTAAATTAGCATGTGGTTGATGGACATCCATAAATAATATATCTCTGGTTCTCACATCGACACCAACCCCATATTGAGGAAAACAGGTTTCGCCACCATCATAGTCACCCCTTTCTATCACTGCTAGATTACCAAATCCCTCTTCGTCGTCTCCCTTATCTGTATGAATCGTCGTTTGGTAATTTACATTGGTCGTAATCGTAGTGAATGAGGTTCCCGGAATCCTGAAATAGGTTTCTTTCGCCTTATTATATTGTGCCTTATATTGTTCAGGTGTTAATTCTGAATATAAGGTATCTATCTCTTTAATGAGAGGAATCGTTTTCTCGTATTTTTCCGGATAATCCATATTGAATCTGCATTTACGGACCATCAATTTCGGTTTTTTCCCCGATTTTTTGAAGATTAGTTTTTGACTTGGGGACCATGTGTCGAAATAGCCGAATATATTGGACATGACTGCTAGTGCTTTTTTTGTCTTTTTATTGCGACCACCCGTAGCATTTCCCCTATTATTCGATTTATTGCGTGCAAACGAGATAATATTGTCATAGAATGCATCAATATTGTCCGTTTCTAATGCGCCCTTTCTAAATCGTAATAGCAGGCGCCCATCCTTCGTAAAAACATCTGCATCATGATCAATAATCGTCTTAATATCTTTCCCTTCAATATAGGAATTCATTTTTTTCTCCATGGTCTCATCGTCGTATTCCTTATCTACATGATAGACTACGACCGATCCTTTTTTCTCTTTCTTGATTATCATATATATATATAGTTATACGATATTATAATATGAATATTTTAGAGAGCGTTTTCCTATCATATATAAGAGATGAAAACGATTCTGTCTTGCTATACTAAAAAAAAGAAAGATTTTCTTTTCTCTCTGTATGTATTTCGGTAAGGGTGCCAATGCAATATTTAACATGTTGGTGCTAATACAAAGTTCTTTGGTATTTCAGATAGTGGTTCATAAGTTAGAGAGGGGTCACACAGATCTTCCCATTTTGTTACCTTTGCAACCAACTCCTTAGGAATAACAGGAAAACTTAACCACCCCCAATTATTAGCATGACATAATTCTTTATCGCCTAAATCTACCGGTTTAGCTTTATACTCATTGGCTGGGATGACAATTATACTTTTTAACAAAGCTTCTCCTTTTTCTCCTAAAGGCGAGAGAACGGTTGGGCTTTTTCGCAAACGCGGCACATATGCTTGGCCTTGCTGCCTGCTGCCACCATATGCTTGGCTTTGCTGCCTGCTGCCAACATGCGCTTGGTCTTGTTGCCTGCTGCCACCATATGCTTGGTCCTGTCGTCTGCTGCCAACATGCGCTTGGTCTTGTTGCCTGCTGCCACCATATGCTTGGTCCTGTCGTCTGCTGCCAACATGTGCTTGGTCTTGTC
>Ga0214919_10000799_pt1 | contig 53704 bp, 58 predicted proteins | sample LL1503_MetaG_FD_177994 | JGI IMG/M metagenome (GOLD analysis project Ga0214919, IMG submission 177994) | Freshwater microbial communities from Lake Lanier, Atlanta, Georgia, United States - LL-1503 | ecosystem: Environmental > Aquatic > Freshwater > Lake | place: USA: Georgia | collected... | reverse complement strand
TTAACCCTTAAAGGAGACTGAAAATGATAAGTTTTTTTTCCCGAAAACAAAACGATGGAACTTATACAATTTATAAATCTAATTTTGGCGCTAATTCTGAGATTTTTTTGGATGGAGTAAGAGGTTGTAATGTTGAAAAAATTATTCGCAAACTTATTTGCAAATATAATCCGATTTAATGCCAGTTTAGTAAGGTAATACCTTACCATGGGTGTAGTTTATGTAAGGTGTGGAGAAAATCTTCCACACCTTAAGAATTATTCTTTTTCTAATCTTTATGGTAAAGAAAAGAAACACTTTTTATTGCCCTATCAACCTGTTTTTGTACCTACAATACAAACGCATCTTTTAAAAAAAAGTATAAAATTTTTTTGATTTATCTTAGACTAAACCCGCTATCGGGTCGATGTACTGATGTAAAGAACTTAACCCTTAAAGGAGACTGAAAAATGGATTATTTATTTTGTGCAACAATTTTGAAGGTTGAACCATTTGATTCTGAATATGGTGCTTTTTTTTGGTTAGAAAGTTATGAAGATGTAGTAGAATTTTGCAAGGAATACAATTCCTTAGATGTTTATCCCTACAAGGCCTTTGCGTGTGATTTAAGCAAGCCTAGGAAATAGTCCAACTGCCCCTACGGGGGCTTTTTTTATTGCCACATCAATCTGTTTTTGTACCTAGGCAACTTATTCAAAAAAAGTTCAAAAAATTCTAGACTAAACCCGCTATCGGGTCGATGTACCTTTGTAAGCAATAGGGCTTACTGGAGAGATTAAGATGACTACTTACAAAATAATTCGATTTTACTTCAACGGCGGAAACAAAACTTTAAAGACTGGACTAACGCTGGAAGAAGCTCAATCTCATTGCAAAAATCCTGAAACTTCAAGTCGAACTGCAACAAAAAAGAAGTCCGTGGAACGAACCCGAATTAGAGGGCCATGGTTTGAAGGTTACGAACAAGAATAATTAAAGGCCCATTCGTGGGCCTTTTTTATTTGCCCTATCAACCTGTTTTTGTACCTACAATACAAACACAAAAGTATAAAAAATATTTTATAAAATTCCAGACTAAACCCGCTATCGAGTCGATGTACCTTTGTAAGCAATAGGGCTTACTGGAGATACTAAGATGAATAATGTAAAGTTTGTCGGAAAAGGCAATAAAGTTTTCATCGTTTATGATGAAAAAGGGAATGAAATACCGAATCTTTATATTCGGGCCAAGAGCCACAACCAAGCCGAGAAAGACGCAAAATTTATTTACGGCGAAAAAGCCAGCGTGGCGTATACTGAAATTTAATTCCTAGGCAAGGAATAAAAAAAGACCCATTCGTGGGTCTTTTTTTATTTGCCCTATCAACCTGTTTTTGTACCTATAATACAAACATACCTACTACTACCTAACCCCAGACAAATACCACGAACTTCGCCAGCTAAAGTCCATTAGATCGCATAGAACACCTCATATAACGCACAAATACTATCAAAGCGACCCGAATGTCATCTAGGGCAATAAAGCTGCTTAATTGCCAAAATTGAGCAATTAAAAATATTCAAAAAAATCTTAGACTAATCCTGCAATCGGGTCGATGTACTGGTGTAACGAACTTAACCCCTAAAGGAGATGACTATGAAAAACACCACCGCCAATCAATTTGATACTATCCAAGACACCCTTGAAGGCGTTCGCTGCCAATACGCCCCTGAACCCCGCCCGTTGCCAGAAGGGTTGGCAATTGTTCCCTTCGCCATCCTCGCATGGGATGACGGCCTCGACTACGATGGTGAAGGCAACTCATGGTATGACTACCCCCCTTGCGAATTTTTGTGGTCTGCCCACCACACGCTGAAGGCAGCGGAAGCCAGCCTTGCCAAGGCTGAGGCTCTCTGCCCCAATGGCGGGTTCAGGCTGGTCGAGGACTACACCTGCTATGACTACGAGGTTGCAGAACCTACCAAGTGGAGTTGATCCAAAGCCCCTTCGGGGGCTTTTTTTATTGCCCCATCAACCCGTTTTTGTACCTACAGTATAAACTCTACCACCAAGCATCTGCATACAAACCAATATTCAATCCATCAAAGATAAGGCTTGCCCACAAACAGCATGGAATAGCTCTAAAACTTCACAATCCATTGCAGGCCATCCCGATAGTCATCTTGGAAATAAACTCTTCATAAAGATCAAAATTCAGGCTTTCAAAAATGTTTTATAAATCTTGGACTAAACTCGGTATCGTTACGATGTACTGGTGTAATTAACCACAACCCACTTTGAAAGGACTTTTCCATGACTACTGCAACAATCAACACATCATTCAACGCACTTGTCTTGGCTGCTTGGGGCATGAATTTGCCCAAGATCAATCGTGAGCAGGGTGAGAGCTTCAACCTGATCGCCCGCACGGAAATGTCTTGCTGGACGGTACTCGCCACCGTGCGAACGGAAGCTGAACTCCGTGCTGTCTACGCATCTCTTGAACATCTCATCCCCGCAGGGGCGATGATCAAGGCTGATCGCTTCCACAGCTATGACAAATCAGATTTCTCTTGGCGTAGCGAACCAGTTGCACTCTAAGCCAACCAGCCCTTTCGGGGGCTTTTTTTTATTACATTGTTCATTTGTTTTTGTACCTAGGAAAGGACGCACTATGATTAAGCAATTGAAGATTGTTGTGGATCAAAAGATAATTGATGAAACCTATTATGTCAATAAGTTTATTTGGTCTATTGAAGATGACGATAACAAAGTTTATAAAACTGGCGAGGCTGATACCAGAGAACTTGCACTTGAGGAAGCCCGTAAAGTTTTGAAAAAAATGTCATAAACCTTTTTGTAATCCTAGATTAAACCCAACATCAGTACGATGTACTGGTGTAATCAACTAAAACTTTTTAAAAGGAGAACGAGATGGAAAATGAATTTAAGGATATCGAAGTAGTTTCGGAAAACGGACTGGTAAAGGTTGTCTTGGAATATATTGGTGAGGGATACCAAGGAGACTACGACCCAGAAGATTCTGAAGATGAACCCTTGCTCCGCTATACTCTATACCGCAAGAATGATGGCAACGATGATCTAGGTAATGTAGCTGAAGATGGTGGCAATGAATGGTGCACAGTACATGACGGCAGTTACTGCACGATGTTGTCAGTCAATGATGACCGAGACAAGTTAGTTAAGGCTGCTAAGAGTATGTTGCTGCAGGTCGAAGATGGGTTGACTTCTTGCAATCGTCAGAAGCGACTCTATGAATGGCTCAGCCACTTCAGCATTAACGACTAATGAATGTAGTGTCTCATGCTAAACCAAAGCCCCTTCGGGGGCTTTTTTATTTGTACTTCCCATTTGTTTTTGTACCTAGGACATTACCGTGACATTCTTTTTAATATCCAAACATTTTCTTGGACTAATCTCAACACCTCATCGATGTACTCATGGCAATTACGCCACAGGAGATTATAACCATGGCCACCCGTCTTTACCCCAATACTGAATCTGCTGCCACCCTCGAAGCTCTTGCTGATGTACCTGCTGGCACTATGGAGATACTGAAGGCATTGCGGGTTCAGGCTGCAGAGCTTGACGGCGAAGCAGCATGGGCTTTGGTTGATGGCCATCCTACTGCGGGTAGGCTCGATCACTTCCTCACCTTCGGATGGGGGCGAGTGAAGTGTATTGATGCGATGCAGGGGCTAGGACTTGATCCTTGGTGCGGATCAACTAGCGATCCCGATGCAGTAGCTAGGATCTGTAAGGCACAGCAGATATCAGAACATACAATACTAATACTACAGGAGACTGGTGGGGTCTGCTGGAATTAGGAGTGGATGCCAGCTGATTGCCAGCTGGCTTTGGCTTGGCTCTTGGAGTTTTTGTACCTAGGAAAAAATTTTTACAAAATTTTTAATTCAAAAATTAAAATGAAAAACCTTGGGATGGGTGTACCCCCACCCCCCCATCCTAACAGCTATCACCCCTCTTTTTATTTAAAAGAAGCCATTTTGTTTTTTTGTGGGAAGAAAAGCCCTGCCATCTGTTTCTGCCATGCCTTTATTGCCCTAAAAGTGCCATAAAATGTGTTTAGGAGGGCAAAAATGTGTATAAAAAATAAGTTTTTACAAAAATTAAGTGACGGAAATTGCCATCTGTCTCTAATAGGGCGGAAAAATTGTTTTTGGGGTTGGGCCTAAAAAATACGGCGGGGGGGGAATAGCTACGGTTACCAACTTTAATGAGGCGTGTCAGTCATGAAGAAGATTTATTTGTTGTATTTGTCTGGGATTATTTCTGAGTCCATCTATATGGATATTTTGGTAGAGGATCAACAGGTGCAGGACTTGATGAATCAACTGCCTGTGCCTCCTCAGAATGAACTGCAAAAGTATTATATCGAAAGCCTTTCTAAGTTATACAAGCCTCAAACCATTCTTGCCTTGGGTAAGAGTCCAAATTTCTACCAACCTCAGATGATGTATAAGATAATTTTGGAAAACTTGTACAAATCATTACGAGTTCCAAATCGTAAGGAAGGCGAGCATTATGATGATGTGCCACACGAAAATGACATTGATACAGTGACATCGGTTTCCAATCAATTGGTGCGGGTTAATAAAGAAGGAGGTTGGTTCTACCGTATTCCTTATAGCTTTTCGAAACATCCTAGGGCATCATTCCGTATTGGCATGGATGAGAAAGAGGGTCGTCTCAGTTTTGCGGCTTTGGCCAACAAGAAGCTGATAAGTGTTTTGGATGATTATGTCGCTAATCGGAGGTTGGCATATTACAAGACGCCTGATAGTGAGGATATGTGGCAGGAGAGGCACGACCCGATCACGATGTACTTCAAAGAACCGATCACGGACGAGATAAAATCGGAATTAGCTCAGATATTCAGCAACAAGGATTTCAACAGAGCCTTGCACAAGAACAATCCTTTGACTGGAAATCAGTTTGCGGTAGGTTTGGCCCAAGAAGTGTCGCCTTCATTGTCATTGATTCAAGGAGCATTGGGTCAACTTCAGAGAATCAATCCAGATGCTGCTAAAGCGGCACAGGAATACTTGACGAATCGTGAAGGTAAGGTCAAAGCGTCGGCTGGACAGATGCAAGTTCTAGACCAGTTCCAGAAACTTCTACCTTTGGAGCATAAGTTTTTGAACAATCCTCAACAATCGAATCAACAGAATCCTCAACAATCAAATCAACAGAATCCTCAACAATCGAATCAACAATCGATTTCATTGTCGCTATCGAGTATTATGAACAAGGTAGGAGATTTGAATTGGCACACTGTTCATGATGTGTTTGAGAGGATTTACAGAAAGAACCCAAAGAGTCCTGAGGCTCAGAAAATTGGTCTTGCTCTTTATCAGGCATACCAGTCTAATGACATGAGCCACATCAAGGATTATGTTCAAAAATATGTATATGCACAACGGGTGTGAAGGAAGTTAAAAAGTTTCAGTCATTTACATTTTCTTGATATTTACCGCCTCGTTTTTGGCGTTTGCAGTAGTTAATTTGGCTGAAGCCTTTGGGGTTATTGCAGTTGATAGATTTTTTGTATTTCATTGACCAACGGCTTTTCATACCTTCTCTAGGTTGGTTGAATTCTTGCAGGGATAGCCATTCTTTGAAGTTCATGTTTTTATTTAATGGTTAGTGATGCAAATTATTTATGTTTTCAATGGTTGGTACAGTTGCAATTTGGTATTAGGTCTGCCAAGAGGAATTTTAATGCAAGGTACATAACGATGAAGGAAACTAATAAAAACAATAGTTTTTTAAAGATCATAGTTGTTTGAATCATTTTCCTGCATCTTGAAGAGATTTAATCATAATATCTCCTTCTATTTGACTCCAAATAGCTTTTCTTTCTGATAGATTCTGTAACTTTGATTTATTTAAATATAAATTTTTTATAGCTTCGACAGATCTATCAAGGCTAGCAAAATTAGAATCGAATTGAAGTAGTCCTTTTGACTTTACTTCTTGATGACCTTTAAGAGAAGGTATTTTATCCAAAGATCTTCCGCTTGGGTCTTGTTCTATTAAATCTTGTACGATATCTTCTGCAATATTTTTAATTGCTTGATTATCTTTAGCACCTGCTTCTTGCAGGAATGAAATTATATCATTTTTATATTTGTTCATTTCCATATTAAGATTTGGGCCTGCTTTAGATGTTTTTTCGTTTGCATATCTCCAATTTGTTGGCAAATAAGATCCCATGCTACCAAAATTGTTTTGTGCAGTTTGAACTTTTGGTGCTGGGTTGGCAATATGTTGTGGAATATCTTTAGGTAGGTCAGCATCCATTTCGTTATAATTTTTTTCTTCCAAGAACTCTTTAAATGATTTCATGATATTCCTTTGCAAATTTAATAATATAGTTACTTTTTAGCCATGTGATTTTTTAGTTTTTTATTGTATTTTTTCATGTTTAAATTGGTCTTTAAATTTATAAGCTTAAATATGATTATGAAGAATTTCTTTGATTTTTGGGAATCTATTAAGCCATCAGAATATGAAGGTTATAAGGTTCGATATATTGATGCTAAAAAGTTTCGTGGCAGTTCTTTGCCACATGAAGAGTTTTGTACGATAGCTATTCATGAGGATTTTCCAGATGTGATTGGCAAGGATGAGATATGGGTTGATAGAAACATCAAAACTTCTGAGTTGAATGAGTTGCTTAGTGGGGCAGTGAAGAGATATAAGGGAATGTCTTATAGTCAGGAGCAGAAGGATGAGAGGAAAATACGCAAGAAGCATGAGGAACTGATAGATAAGAAACTTTATTTCAAGTTTAATGATATCAAGGTTTATCTGGTTTCAGGCAAAGCGGTTCGTGATCATTACAAAACGGATTTTAGTCAAGGTGGACATGGGCAGGTGTACAATTGGATACCACATGGGGAGATATGGTTAGAGCGTGAGGAGTTGGGAGAATATTGGTATATTTTGGCTCATGAGTATTATGAGATGTTATTGATGAAAGGTGGGATGCCTTATATTAAAGCTCACGAGAAAGCTTCTGCTATTGAGGAAGGTTTGCGTCATAAGAAGTTTGGCAGTAAGGAATTCAAGTCTTTTGTTTCAAATATAAAAAAATAAGTAGATGATGATATAAAGAACTCACGGCAGGGTATGATCTTCTGCCGTGAGTTCTTGGATTTAAAGACTTGCGGCAATATCTTTTTCGTAGGCGTTGATAGCTTTCAGGAAATAGTCATCATTAAGGGTAATGATACCTTTATTATTTTCTTTAATGGTAGAGCTACCAACGGGTCGAAAAACAACTTTCTTTTCTTCGAGTAGTTTTTGGAGTCTTTTGCCTTCGATGGTGTTGATTGGTGTTATTAGAACGGTAAGGTAATCACCTTCGAGTTTGGGTTTTGATACGGTATGAGAGATAAGTTGTGGTGGTACTTTGTCAAAGGCAAAGGCAACGGAGTCGATCATGCCATTAGGGGGTATTGGGGAGGAGATCATATTTTGGATCAGCGATCTGGTATAGATGCGTGCATTGCCGTTTGGTTTATCGGCTCTGAGGATTTTGGCTTTATATAGATTTTCGTTGATGCGTACAACTTCTGGTGTTTCGTTTGACATTTTGATATTGGTAAATCCGCCAATAGTTCCGCCTAATACAGCTTCAATGAACAGTCTTCGATCCATAAAATAACTCCTTTAGTTATACAATAAAAAGGCCCACGATAGGAGTCTTATCCTACCATGGGTTTCTTATTGTTTCAACAGGAATTATTAGTTACTTGCTTTTTGGAGTGCGTTTTGAAATTCTTTATTGTTGAATACTTTAGGGCTAACTGATTTATCTGCAAGGTTTTTGAATACTTGTACAAGTTCTGGTCTTGTAAGGGGATCGGATTCAAAGTCTTTGTAAACTTTCATGATTGCTTCGAGAGTAGTTTGGGTATTTGGTTCTGGTTTATTGATTGTGGAGATGATAGAATTTTTGGAGAATTGGATGAGTCCAGATGAATCGGTTTTAATATCAAGCATGATAATTTCCTTATGGTAGGGGTTACAAGTTATTTAGTCGTTAAAGAGTCGATTACGATAATTTTCATAGGTGGTGGAGTCGGATATTTCTTCTCCCAATGCTTGTCGTGCCCATCCGAGCATAAATTTTTTACCTTCGTAAAGAATGCAGGCATTTTCCCTGATGGCGTATTGTAATTTGTTGACTTCAGCTTGAAGTTGTTCAACACGAGATGCGAGCATAAAGACTGTTTCTTGCGAGGCGTAGTTATCACTCATATTGGTTCTCCTTTTGTTGTTTCATAAAAAAGCCCGACTTTTGGTCGGGCTTTTTGCTAAATCAAATATTGATGTATTTTGGATTTTATCCATGTATACATTATTTCTGGCAGGTAATTATAAAGCATAATGTACACTAATAGAGTAAAGGGTTTTTTATTGTGAGTTTGATAGTTATGCATTTTGTCGAAAAAATTTGATAGGGGTAGGGCCGAAAGATGAATGCAATTGAAGTGCCCTTGAATGTGTGTATATAAGTTCACCATGATATGGCAAGAAAAAACAACTGATAAGACACGACTTCTTGAATTATTTGTGCGCTTGAGAGGTTTTAATGATGTTAGTGCATATGAGATAGGCAATGTGATTCGTTTGCGTGTATTGGATAAGAAGTTTTGCGGACATTCTTTTGAAAAAAGAAAAAGCTTTATTGACTTTGCATTAAAAGGTTGGTCTGGTAGGTCTGATGATTCATTTGAATTATATTTATTTAGTTCTTTGGAAGAAGATCGCAAAAGGAATGAAGAGTTTTTCTTGGTTTTAGACAAGAAGTTGTGAATAATATTATGAGTTTTAGTTTATATTTGATTGAGTCTGATCGATATTTAACGCTTGATGATATAGATGTTTTTTTAGGTATTTGTTGTGTGGAATCCAATCATGTGAAGTTCATTACTGAAGATGAGGCAAGATGGGCTTGCACAAAATATCAAAACTCATTTGAAGTTTTAGGTTTAAAAGTTCCAAAAATGCACATCCGTGTGCATGAAGCTGGGTTATTGAAAAGGGTAATAAATTTGAATTATTAGTCAGGCAATAGTGGAGCACTTCTTGCACCTGAAATTCCAGAAATAGCATTTGAAAGTTGAGATAATTTTTCTACATCTGGAGTTCCGCCTGCATTTTTAATGATTTTAAATGCTAATTGGGCTGCGTTTCCTGTTGCTCCGTTTCCTGCCAATGCTGTAATTTGCATATCAAGTCTATCATTAAAAATTTCTTTTCCACGAAAACTCATTTCTCCAGTTTTGCTAAATGGATCTTTAACTAAATCATAAAACTTATGTTTAGTAGCGTTAATTGCATTCTGCAAGGAATCATAATCAGTAACTTCGCCACTTTTTATCTTATCAATGATTTCCATTTTTGCTTGTTTGATAGCTATAATGCTAGGCAAACTGTGTTTTGCAGCAACAACTGCGTTAACAGCTTGAGATTTGGCATCTACTGCGGATTGTGCAGCTTGGGATTTGGCATTTACAGCAGCATCAGCTGCTTGGGCTTTTGTTGAAGCTGCATCAACAGCTTGAGATTTGGCATCTACTGCGGATTGTGCAGCTTGAGATTTGGCATCAACTGCAGATTGTGCAACTTGGGATTTAGCATCAACTGCGGATTGTGCACCAACGCTACTTGCTACATCCTGTACATCTTGAGGATGTGCGATACCGCTTTGTTGGACTCCATGAATAGCAGCACTTGCTTTATTGACTGCGGCACCAATGCCTGCACCAACAAGAGTTCCTACACCCATAAGAAATGCTACTTTAGCAATACCAAGTTTATTTTCGCTTGCAAATTTGCCGATTGCTGAGGCAGCATTTTTCAACATATTTGCAACATTTGATCCATACTTAACAGCTTTACCACCAATAAATCCTGCGGCTTTTCCAAGCATGCTCCCAGCCCAATCGCCCCAACCTTCATCAAGATCAATATAGCCAGCTTCAACTAGTGTAAGATATTGACCAAAGGTGAGGTTATCGGTGTGTGCAAGTTGTGTTCTAACGCCATCTGATGATATATTAGGCATTTGAAATTTAGGTGCAGCAGCAGCAGTAGTAGGAGTAGGCTGTTCTGGTTTTGGCATTAGGCCTAATTTTTGAGCTCCGTAGTCGAAGGCTTTTCCAGCCAATTTGTTAATTGGTTGTCGAACGAAGTACATGAGGGCAGCAAATGGAATTGCGGCTGGACCACCGACAATACCTGAAGCAATAACGGCTGTTGCAAGAGGTAAAGGAATACCTAATTTTTCCGAATATTTCTTTGCTTCTCCTGCTGCTGTTTTTAGAGCAGGAATGGCTTGTGCTGCATACTTTGAAAGATTTTGATCATCTTCTGAATTTCCTCGTGCTGCAGTATAAGACTGACCAAAAGATTGTTTTAAAGAATCCAAAAATCCTTCATCAAGAATGGAGGGATCACGGTTTACAAGAAATTCAGAAAATGTTTGCATAATATCTCTTAAAAATAAAAAGTATATGTTTTTATTTATAATTGTTATTTTAAAATTGTTTGTGCAATTTCCTTGTTGGAAATAGAAAGAGATATATCTGCTATTTGAGTAAGGTTGATGGGATCATTTTCGGGACTATCGTAAAATGCTCGGTGAGCACTTGCTGCAGCAAAAAAATTGGGATTTTCCATCATAATGGCATTAAGGCATGGGTGAACGCAAGATATATAATCATCTTGTGTTGGCACATCTCCTTGAAGTGTTGAAATTTGAATTTTTTTTACAACAGTAATAGGATCATCTGTGGGTTCTTCTAGAAGATAAGCTTTAGCCCATTCACGAAACGATTTATTAGAAACTATAAAAAGACATGCTAGTATTGCAAAATTGATGCGTTGTTTATTGGTGGGAAGTGTTACTTGGATTGGTTCTAAGGTAGTTACTTTGGGAATTTCAATTCTATATTTTTTTGAGTTAAAAGGTTCGGCAATTCTCCAAAATTTGGGTTGATCAATATCTTCGTGATATGGGTACATAAAAAGAGCGGTGTTCAGGGTTTCGTAAACTCCAAAATAATAATTGGAGTTATTTTCTTCGTGAGATATATTGAGACCCCATTGAACGCCACGCCATGATTGGTCTTTTTGATCTGTCACAAGGTAAGGCATGTTTTTATCCTCAGAATTAAGAAATATTGCATTATTCTTATCAGCCGTTCTTATCATAGCGTTGTTAAGGCATAAAGATCTTTCGCATCCTGCGTTATATTCAATTTCTTTTGATACACTTGCAGAACAACCTGACAATATTACTTGTGGTCCAACTTCAGCAATTATGATTTTGCGTTATTATGGAATTGAGGCTTCTTTAAGTGATGTGAAGAAGAAGACGAAGACAGTTTGGTATACATCACATGGTAAAGATTTTGGAATGACGGCTCCAGCATTGATTCAGAATGCTTTGATGAGTTATGGATTAAATGGACGATTAAATTATGCTGGAATAGATCGGTTAAAGAATCTTGTGGCTCGTGGAAAGCCCTGTATTGTTTTGGTGCGTTCTGGTGAATGGAACTGGCATTATGTGGTTGTGACTGGTTATGAGCGTGATGTAATTTATTTTGCCAATCCTGCAAGTGGTAAAATTGAAGGTTTGGTTGTTGAAGAATTTGAAAAAGCGTGGAATTGGCAAGGAGATTTATTAGGCAGGGAGTGTAGTAGGTGGATATTATTTTGGCTTAGGGGCTTAGAAATTTATCCATATTCAATAATTTACATTGACTAAATTTTAAGATATCAATTTACTTTGATGGTTTTAATTATTTTTGGTGATGAAACCCAGTAGACTCCGTCAACTATTCTATAGGTAATTTCTTTTTCATTAAAAAATTGTTTTACATCATTTGCAACGGTTCCAAAATCATAATCATCTCCAAACATGACGCCGCCTTCTAACAATAAATCCCAATAATTTTTGATATCATGGTAAACATCAGGACTTTCATGGCTTGCATCAATGTAAATGAGATTTGCATTGATGTGCATGCTTTTCAGATGGCGAGCAGCGGTGATGCTTGTATTAGGAATTGGAATGATATTGTTTAGACATCCAGCATAATGTAAGTTTGATAAAAATTGCATATAGAGTTGAGGATAACCATATTTTTTTGGATATTTACCTCCTGCATATTGTCCATCCATATGTTCTAGGCTACCAAGCCAAGTGTCAATACAATAAAGTTCAAATGGTTGATTGAGTTTTTCTAGTTGTCGGTGTAAGTTTATGGTGGACATACCTTTCCATGAACCAACTTCAAAAACTCTATATGGTCTAATTTTTTCAACAAGTTGGGCGAATATTTTATTTCCATAATTCCAACCTTGCATATCGGGAGGAAGTAGGTCTTTAGAATCTATTGCTATATTAGGCATTTTTCCTCATTATAAAATAGATGATTTAATATAAACGAGTTATTATTCACCAACAAATTTTTCCAGAATTCTGTTAAACTCTTCAGTATAGTCGTTGTTGATAAACAAGTTAATGTCTTTTGGTGTTTTAATATTTGTGCTTCGTGGTATATTCATTGCGTATAGTTGGTTAGATATTTGTAATAGTTCCTTATCTCCAAATCTATATAAGGTTGTGTTGTATTGCTCGGGTAGTACGAATCTGGTTTTAACAAACCAGAGTCCAAATCCGGGATAAAAGCAAAGTCCATCGAACGGAAACCAAACATCGGGTCTGCCACTATGGATGCCTGTGCTGCGATAAAAACTTTGGTAGCATATGGGCGTGACAACAACAACGATGTCTCGATGCTGTTTGTAAATTTCGTGTGCAATTGGGCCTAGCACTTTCATCGAGGTGGTAGCCTTTCAAGAAAGATACGGGTGAAGTTCTATGAAGTATTTAGCCGTTATTCTCATGGCTGTGATTTTGCTTGTTTATTTTTTTATGCCCTCTCAAAAAGCACAGGTGGGAGAGCCTTTAACAGAAGATCAATTGCTTCGCATTGATATTAAGCCTGTAGGTCCAGAAGTGCCTATTGTTCCTATTCCTCCAGTTGTGGAACCTATTTGGAAAAAGTGGCCTAGGGTTCGTGAGATTCAAAATCCTTCTCTTGGTGTGATTCTTGGCGACATTGAATCACACATGCCTGCAAATCATCACTATCGTGATTCAAACAAAATGACATGGGCTCATGAAACGACTCATGGAATAAATGCGAACATACGGAATAGCATTCAGCAAAACAGAGAGAGATTTAATGGTTTTTATGTGCTGCAAGATCGTGCTGTTGTTTTAAGAGAGCCAAATATCACCATTCAAGATGTTGCAAAATTGGTTCCAAATGTATTAAGAGGACCAAGTTATAAATTATATCTTGTGGAGCAGGCTTATAGTTGGGGAGATCGACCTTTATATTTGGTCGATGAATGGGTATCATATACGAACGGATCGGAGACGGGGAAAGAATTAAATCTATTTGGATGGTATTTTGAACTATTGCAGGCACACAATTTCAATGTTTATTGCATTTACATGGCAATGTGTGTTCAGCGTGATGTAAGTAATTACAACGATACTGAATTGCGAAAATTTCTGATGTGGAATATTGAGCGTGTATTTCGTATATCAATGCCTTCTGACAGAGATAAGGTGGTATTGCCTGATGGATCTATTGCCATGAAGGCATTGAATCAGTTCATATGTCCTCATCATACTTTGCAAGTAGGTTCACAAACTGATTTAAAGGATGTTGATGATTATGTAGATAAGGTAAGGACTGCTCCTGAGGCAGAGAAATTGCGAATTTTCGCACGGGAATATTTTGGGGAAGAGTGGTGTAAGAGGATATACGGTTTTTAGGAGAATTATGTCACTTAGTAGTTATAAAAAATGGCGTAAGTTTCAGGAAATGGCTTCTATGATTTTACATAGTGGCGGTTTTATAGTTCCTTGTAAGTTAATGGTAATGCATGGTTTGCCATGCAAGGAAAAAGAAATCAAGGCTATTGATATGCGTTTTGAAGATCCGGGTGCATATCCTGCTCCTTTTAACCAGTTGAATCAAGGATCTAAATTTATAGCATTACTTCCCGGCACGAAGAATTATCTTGTTTATCATGGGCCGGGAAATACAGAAATTGTGTCTGGACAGGATGCCCAGAAAAAGGGGTATTTGCCAGCAAGAGGCCAATATGAAAGTGAACAAGGATATACTCTTGTTCCTGACGATTGGGTTGTTCACGCCGAGCTCTTTGACACTGATTATGAAGTGATTAAGCCAGCGTTGGCTGATTTTTCAGGAGCTAGGGCTAAAGCTCTTTATGGAGGATGAGAAAAATGAAAGCATTATTGCTTGTTTTAGTTCTGTGTTTTGGCGGTTCTGTATATGGTGTGGAATTCAAAAAAATTGATGAAGCTGTAAAAGCTGCGAAAAAAGAAGACAAGAATGTTTTCTTGTATTTTGGTACTTCGTGGTGTCCCGGCTGTAGAGAAATGAAACGAGTTTTTAAGAATGTTGATGTTAAAAAGAAGATGGAATCGATGCCATATGTGATTATTGATTGCGACGACGATGATGACGGTTTGTTGAAAAAATATAAAATAAGCAGCATTCCTGATTATATGATCATTGACAATAATGGCGAAATTTTAAAAAGAACAAAGGGTGCAATGTCACCGAGTGAATTTTCTAAATGGTTAGGAGAAGAATGAAAAAGAAAAATAAAAAAGAAAACAATGGAATGTATCCATCAAAAGTATTGCAGATGCAATTTCACAGTCCTGTTCAGCTTGCGGCAAGCCACTGTGAATGGGCAATTCCTTTTGTAGAATGGATCAAGAATCGAGAAAAGGTTTTAGTTAAAAAGAAAAAGGGCTGAGATAAGGTGTAAAAACACTTACTGGTCAGTAAGTAAAAAACCCATCTTTGTTAAGATGGGTTTTTTTATTTTATTCTTATTTTTGAAATTTACGATTGGCAAATTCTTCGGCTTTATCAAAATCGCCATTCGTTAGATGTTTTTGCATTTTCTTTTTATTCATCAATTCTACGATAGCTTCTAAATCTTCGAGAGATGTTGGGCGAATGAAGTAAACTGATTCCAATCCATGAATCAATCCAATGTGGCAAACAACATTACCTGTTGTTGCATCTGTGATTTTGATGACTTCGTTATCAAAGCCTTTGATGTCTTTGCTGTCTTGTTCAAGCAGTTTTTTACGAGGAGTCATGACAATTCCTTTCATCGGAACAAAACTTATTTTGTCTTACTGTACCAAAAAATAAAAAAGTGTAAAGGTCACAAACCGAAGCTATAAGAAACTTGAATTTTAGCTTGAATTTCTGGAACACCTATGTGTGTTACAAGTTTGTGTTTGCGAGCTTTTTTTGCATTTAGATAATAATCAGCATGACCTCGTTCATGAAGAAGTTTTAAGTAATAATCTTGTTCAACTCCGCAATTTTCAGCTAATAGACTGAAAATTAGTTTATTAAGTCGGTCTAATTCTTTTGCGTCAGCTTTTACTTCTTCAGATTTACCTGAAGCAATAGAAGAAGCGTCATGAAGCATAAGAGTTGCGTTTTCTGCCATATATCTTTGTTGACCCATTCCGAAAAGAATAGCTCCAGCACTCATGGCCTTTCCTGTGCAAATGGTATGTACAGGTAATTTAGATTTCTTAACATGAGCAATCATATCAAGGCATCCATAAACACTTCCGCCATAAGAATCAATAACAATCGGGATGATTGGCTGTCCTGTATGATGGGCTTCTTCCATGTCTTCATGAAAATCTTTTACTGCTTCTTCGGAAAATTTTTGAACAAACACAACAACTGGCATTTCTATGAGTTCTTCGTGTTTTGCTCTGATATTAGGATCTACGATAAGTTTCCTATACATTGTTTCTCTCTATGAATGATAAATTGGTTTCTTGCGTTTGAAATCATGTCAATGATACAACGAGTTTCCATGAACGATTGTTGATCTTCGCTATGAGAAGAAATTTCTTGAAATTTATTTAAAAGTCGTGAAATTTCGTCTAGATTACTTATGATGAATTTGTAATCGCCGTCTTGAAAATACACGGTGCCGTTGTAGTGTCTGATGGTGGTCATGAGTGGCGCTTCCTCAGGAGATGTCATTATTTAGTTTGAAGACCAAACAATTTATGGAAAAGAGAAAGAAATGGAAAAAAATCATAAACATTTAGTTTTAAATGCAACAGTTTCCAATCCAATTACAGATGAAAATTCTTGTAAAGAGTGGCTTAAAAAATTGATTGAAATTATTGATATGAAAATTCTCATTCCTCCTGTTGCTAAATTTTGTGACACCCATGGAAATGAGGGCGTAACTGGAACTGTGGTTGTTGAAACAAGTCATGCAAGTATCCATATTTGGCACAAAGAAGAAAATCCTTACATACGCATGGATGTTTATTCATGTAAAGATTTTGAACCCAAAGATGTGGTTAAGTATTTGCAAAATACGATGGGTGAATGCAAGGGTGGTTTTTTGGTTATTGATCGTAACTTTACCATTCCCGAATTTAGTAGGATGTCAACTTTTTAAGATATTTTTGGATTTTCAAGCAAGAATTTACCAACATATTTTGTTTTGTAAATTTTAAAATAAATAATCGTAAAAAGCATTGTTGTAAATTTATTTTTCTGCTATCATTTGCAATCATTTAATTTGCAAAGGAGAGAAAAGTGAAAGATTTGATAAACAATTATTGTGACGAACACGAATTAGACAATGTTCTATTTATTGATGGTCATGATAATGCCATAATGGGTCTGTCTACTTGTTTCAACAGCGTTAAAGTTGTTTATAGTTATAAAAAAATTATCAGTAATTTGATGAATGATATGAATCAGGAAGATGCTGAAGAATTTTTTGAATATAATATTCGTGGAGCATATCTCGGAGATGGAACACCAATCATAATGCAAGATGATATAGATTGGGATAATTATAAATCATGATAAAAACAGTTAACGATAACCAACATGATATCATAAAAGATATAATTTCATTACATTGTCCGCAAGGAATAGAATGTGATCCAACATATTCTAAAGGCAACTTTTATGAAAAAAGTTCAATCGCCAAACCCAAATTTAAATTTGATGCATTTCCGCAAACATTAGACACAATTCAATCTGATGCCAGCACACTGCCATTAAATGATTCAAGTATAAAATCATTGATGTTTGATCCTCCATTTATTGTCGGTCATACAAAGGACAAGCCAACAGGAATAATTGGAACTAGATTCCATGGATTCAAATATATTGACGATCTATGGGAATGGTATGATCTTTGCATTAAAGAATTTTACAGAGTATTAGAAACTAATGGTGTTTTGATTGTGAAATGTCAAGATACTGTCAGTAGTGGCAAACAATGGTTCAGCCATGTACACATCATGAACGAAGCTGAAAAAAATGGATTTTATACAAAAGATCTATTCATCCTTGTTGCCAAAAATAGAATAGTTGGTCACAACCATAAGAATCAGAAACATGCGAGAAAATTTCACTCTTATTTTTTGGTGTTTGTTAAAAAATAGAACCAACGAATTTAGTAGGATGTCAATTTTTTAAGATATTTCGGATGACATTTTTTATTTTTTCATCATGTACTTTTTTAATTTCTTCATGGGCTTGGGGATTTTGCTTAAGCCAAAGTACAAGTTCTCCAAGTCCTACAAAAGGCAAAGCAACGATAAAACTAGAACCGGGAATAGGACTTAGACAACCTAAAAGTGCTGATCCCATGATGATTTTTGCAATTGTTGAGCCATATCGGGTTTCTAGTTCTGTATAGTGTTCTTTTATTCTTTGTTTTATATCATCGGTAATTGAAAGAGAGCTAACATTATTTTCTTCCATTGTGCAATTTTCTAAAATTTCTGGGTTAATCATTTTTTTCTTTTTGCAATTATTTTTTCAGCTATTTTAGAAATGTAATGAGCATTTTCAGTATTGATGCATTCTTTTAATTTCTCAATTGGATCTCCAAAAGAAAAATTAAATGGAGGCGGGAAAAGGTACATTTCCTTGTTAAAAACAGGAGGCATACCATGTTCGTAATTTATGATTGGGCAATTTTTATCTTCAATCATGCTTGTTGTCATGTTGTATGTTCCCGTAATAGAAATTTTGCCTAATTGCTCAGCAATTTGAACTGCCCAAGCAAGTCTAATTGTATTTTCCCATACACTGTTGCCATCAAGTATTTGCTGGAGAATCAATCGTTCTGCGAACAATGCAATTCGATCTATAAATTCACTGGGAATTTTGTTCAAGAAGTAATAAGGACCAAATGGCACCCAGTTTTCTTCGTAATATTCTTTATCTTTTTGACATAATTTCCAAAATTCTGGTACGGCTTGGCAAGCAGATTCAAAAGTAAAAAATGGATCAGTAGAAATTAAAATCGAAGAATAATTGTAGTCTTCAACATTTGGAGTTGTTTTATTACGGATTACTGAATGAGTTGGCATAACAAGAATTTTTTCTTCAACTTTTTTATTTTTCATAGCCCAAGAAAGAAAATACAACTGGTTTAAATCTTCGTAACCTCTTTTTTGACCTATGTTTTCAAAATAAAATTTATTTTCATGGTTTGCAATAGATTCAGTAAATTGATAGTTGTGCGAAGCACTATCGCCTTGACTGATTCCAATAAAAAGTTTGTCCTCAACATTCAGTTCTTTAGCACTGTTTATGAGGAGTTCAAGTTGCCATTGCGTATATGGCGAATTTGTAGCTGAAACTAAGTAGTTCATATTTGTATTAGAGTATATTAGCAAATATCTTTACACATAAGATAATGTGTTTCGTAAGTTCTGTAAACCTCACTATAAGCAACGCCCCACGATGCGTCATGGGATCTTTGTGCAAATTCTTCTTCGTCTAACGAATCATGCAAATGATTCCAAGCTCGTGCATGAGCCCATTCATGAAGTAGAGCATCGATTGCTGAATTTTCCGACAATTCGCTATTGATTCTAATGTAAAATTTTTTCTTATATAAATAGCATTCACCATCGAGATCATTCATTTTAATTCGTCGTACATTTACTGAATATGCGGGTGGACATTTCTCTCGCAAAAGGACCACAATCTTTCTGTAGACCTTAAAGCTCATGCTCCCCCTTATAAGGTGTATGTAAATATATAAGACTTTCCAAAATTTGATTAACCTTTTTCTATAACATCATGAACTAATATTTTCACCAAATGCGTCAAATTATTGTATAATTCTTGAGTTAAAATGTTAAATTGATGAATTTGATCAGGTCTATCTTCCCAAATTTCAAGAGTTTCTATATTTGGATTAAGCAATTTTTTAATACGATTGGCTTTTACTTCAAAAGTATTCGCTCCTGATGAGTCGTGGTCGTTGCAAAAATACATCTGAGAAAACCTAATATTTTGATTTTCCAATAAGCTGATAATTCTGGAACGGAATTTATTGGTTCTTCCAGTCATGAGTATAATATTAGTTTTGGGGCACGCCTGATCTATATGATATTGTTTAATTGTTTTTGAAACATACCAAGATAAATCTGGTACATGTGGAACCACAGGAGGCATTAAAGATTCAATGCGACCCCACCAACCTTTGTGAGGATATGGTTTGCCAATTTCTTCTGCATATCGCTGCATCCCTTTTTCTTTTTCAGGAGAGCGAAAAAGAGTGCCATCAAAATCATAAATCACCATGCGGTTTATCATGGTGTAATGATATCACATTTTATAATGATATGATTAAATTTTGCTGTTAATATCTTTCCAGCGATTAGTAAAAAGCATTTTTTTAATACTGTCAAATTCACCACCGATGGGATTGCGTCCTAAAACCTGAACATAAATAGGACTGATTTTTTTCATTCCGCCATCATCACTTTTGTAAGGATTTAGGTCGTTGCCATCAAAATTTAAAAAGTTGTCTACATTGGCACTGTAGGTCTTTGCCATAACCATCCATTCTTTGATTTTACCTCGTGTGAGTCCAGTGTGGCTTTGGATTATATCGTAAAATTGATCAGGATCAAAGTTATTACCAGCCCATTGGTAGATTTTCACAAGGTAAGCAATGTCGTTTGCTTCTTGGCGAGTCCAGCCACCGGTCATCAAAAGTTCACGCACATCATTTGGATTATTGTTGCGCAAAACCCAAGCGGCACTCATCCAACGGTCGCCTTTAAATCCTTCGGGCATATCTTCAGGATTGAATTCAATGCCGGGAAATATCTTGGATAATAAGCCTGTTTTGTGCATAGAGAGCATGAATTGACGGGCATCAACATCTGGATGTTCAATCCCTTTACAGAATTGATTCTTCATAGATTCAGGTTCAGCCCCAGAGAAATCTTTGTGCGACACAATTGCTTTTGTCATCGAATCAGGAAGATCGCCTTTGCCAAAACGATTAAATTGATTTACAAAGCGCATTGCAGTCATTGGATCTTCACCCAGACGATCAGGAAGTTTATTACCAATTGATTTTAGTTCTCCACTTTTTAAATGATTTGCTCCTCCAAAAGGATCAATTAGTTCATTGTTAGGACCTTCATCATTTTTAAGGGGAATATACATGGCATTGATGGTAAAGTCACGATTTGCTGCGTCATCTTCAATATTGGATGCAGCGATAACTTCATCGGGGGTAAAGTTTTTACTTTTTGGAGATTTACTAAGAGTTGAAATGGTATAAGGTTGGCCATTTACTTCAGCGGTAACTTCCATTTCACGATGATTTTTGTCCCATCGACTTGCATAAAATATTGAACTTTTCTTTCCTGCTATTGGAAGATTGCGATATTTTATGCTATTGCCACTTTTTGGTTGAACTTCAATAAAACCATTTTGTGAAAGTATCATACGAATTTCGCTAGGAGTGGCATCAGTAACAAGATCATAATTATCTGGGGTCTTGCCCATAAGATGATCACGAACTGCACCACCCGTTAAATATAAAGACTTCTTTTTAAGAGATGGTTCAATTTCACCTTTATCTTTTTCAATGGTTGTATAGCCAACAGTAACTTTGTCACTGTTGAGAAATGCTCGAACAATCTTAGCCAAATTTGAATGGTGAGACTTGTCGATAATAAATGGCGTAAATTCTCTACTGCCAGATTTCTTTTCTAGTTTAATACGAGCAGTAACGCCTTGAATAGGCTTTTCGTTTTGCTCTTCACGAAATTCAAAAAATTGACTAAATTTGTTCATAATGCGTTCCATACAAAAAAGTACTATTATATTTACCAATCAAAGCCTTAATTTAGATCGACATTTAAGTTGGAGGAGACTGAAGTCCTAAATAATAAAGAATTGCGCCTCCAATTATCATGAGTATTATTTTCCATGCTGAGTCAAAAATTTTGTCCCATATGCCATCTATTTTATCAAGTCTGGTTTTAACACTTTTAATTTCCTGATGAATTTCAATAATTGTGTTTTGAATATCGGTTAAATCATTTTTAACTTTATCGTAATCAGTGCTTAATTCTTCATTTCTTTCAATAAGTAATTTTATTCTTTCATCATTTCTGGATGCAATATCACGAAGTCGATGTAAGACATCTATTTCATGATTGTCTGGAAGCTCTTGTGAAGACATAATTTTCCATTTCTATAAAGGCTACTCTATATATTAGATGATGGATAAGACACAAAAAACTATCGAAAATCCTGCGGTTCTTGTCGTGGAAGAGCCCATAGAACAAGTTATTGCAACTGAAGAAGTTATTGCAACTGAAGAAGTTGTTGCAACCGAAGAAGTTATTGCAACTGAAGAAGTTGAATCTATTGTTCCAAGCATGAATGTCAGCGTTCCTGACAAAGCGAAGGATGTATCTTTAATTTCTGATGATCAATATCTCTGTGTTTTAAATGAAATCATCGATAATATTCGTGATGATCGCAGCGATGTAAGTAGTTACATAGATAAATTCGCTGATTTAGTCATCAATGATGGTGATGCAACGACTTCGAGCAAGGAAGCTCTCATTAACTTAATTAAAGTAAAAGTAGATTTGCAGGACAAGATGTTGAAGGCAGCAGATTTAATGACTCGCCTAAAATTAAAAAATACTTATGCCTATTCAGGGCCTCATCTCAATGCTATGCAACAAAATAACTTTAATATTGGTGCTGATGCTAATTTTGACCGCAAAGAAATAATTCGTGCAATCAATCATGCGAAAAAGAAAAAGGATAACAAATGAGTATTCATGCCCTTCAAGAATGGTTAGCTAGTGAAGCTAGTGGAGATGTTGCTGCTGGACAATCTCCAATGCAAACTCCTGATTCTCCACCACAATCTGGTCCTCCCGGTGATCCAAATGCCGCTGGTATGCCTCCGGGAGATCCAAATGTGGCAAACAAAGCTAACGACATGAGTCCGCCTGCTGCAGCAACTCAACAAAACAGTCCTGAAGCAGGGCAAATGCCCGATGTAAGTAATGATCCCCAAGCTCCAGATATGCCTGAAAAGGTAAATGATCAGGACTTTGAACAATGGAAAAACAAGTATTTCAAAGAGTCAATTAAAGGCGATGTGAATAAACTCATGGAACTTATCCAAGGAGTTCGTGATGCTGAATTAGAAGCTTATCCTCGTAAATTCGTTGAAGATAACTTGCAAATTCTTTTCTTGCGTCAGAATGCAAATATTGATAAAGCTTCTAAAAACATTAGACAGAACATTAAGCAAAACCTTGACCAGAACAATCCTTCTGTAAGTGTTGTTAATCATTTGTTTTCGGCTCTTCAGACTACTCCAGAATTAAACAATGTCTTTATCAAGCTCAAAGGTCTTTTGGGCATGAAAGGCGATTTACATCGAAAATATTTGGCGTCATTGCTTGGTGCTGTGCAAGTTGGAAGCGGTGGCAATAATGAAGATATTATTTATAATGATCGAGAATATTCAATTCGCATTTCAACTCGTTTTAATGATAAATGGGGCAAGGTTGATCTCGGCAAATGGAGTCTTCGTGAAGATGACCCTGAGCGTTATTTGACCGAACCAGAACAAAAACGCATGGAAGAAGGAGCTCCAGAAGAGCGAGATGTTCTTCGTCGTCGTGTAGTAATGGAAGCAATAGCCGAAACATTTAAAAAGCGTGCTTTCATTATTAGTGTTGTTGGTCAAGATGGAACAATTTATACACTTGGATGGGATTTGGCAGGCAGTCTGCGTAATGCTTACACAAGTGGCAAATTAGTTGTCAGGGCAATTCAAAGCGACAATTCTGAAGCTATGATTGATGATGACGGAGCAATTGTGCCTTATGTTGATATCAAAATCAGATATGTGAAAGATGCTCCCGGTGGTGTAGATGATGATGGAAATCCTGCAAAAGAAGAGCACGATTTTATGGAGCGTATTGATGGCATGTTGTTTTTAACCGCCCAGTTCAACATTCTGAAAGAAGCAGCTTCTTCGTTTAGTGGCATTGTATTGAAGGAAACTCCTTATGATGGCAATCCTAGTGATTTGAAGGTATTGATGCGATGCATACCTTCCGCTCAGGAAATTCTCATGAGGTCTTGCTAAGGAGAATAATGAAGACTTTTTTTGAATTTGTAGATCACAAACAGCGTGAAGGTAAAAAGCAGTTAAAGCTCGTGGAAAAAGTTTTACGAGATGGCGGCTTTCATGTTTATTCACACCTCGAAGATGATGACCCATATCTTTTTATTAAATCTTCTAACAAAAAATTAAGCTTTGAAGGCGTGAGGGTTTATCAAATTGGCGATGGAATCGCTTATAGAATTCAAAAGCTTGAAAAGACTGAGCCTTATGGAAAGGCATATGCACTAAACATTGAAGACATGTTTAATGACTACATGGGTGAAAACATGTCTGAAGAAGAAGCGGGAAAAGAGACCATGAAAAGTGTTGTAGAAGAAATTAAAAAGTTCTTTCGCAAAAGTGCTGATGCTGAAGAAGAATTACGAACAGGACAAAAAGATGGCGTTGGTTTAATTGTTAAGACTGGAGGCAGCGATTACAGTAGTACTGTTTTAAATAGATTATAATCTATTAAGGAGAAAAATGAATGAGGATTCAGACAACAAAAAAGAAATAGACAAAGAATCTCAAGATGTTCTTTGCCTTATTTTAGCAATCTTTTTACCACCTTTAGGTGTTTTACTCAAAAGAGGTTTAGATATTCAGCTTGTGATCAATCTTCTTTTGACATTATTTGGATGGTTTCCGGGTATTATTCACGCACTTTATATAATTCTTAAAAAGTAATTAGCCGGTAAACCATTTAAAAAGCCCCGAATTATTTCGGGGCTTTTTATTTTAGCTTAAAAAAGCCTACTCATAAGATAAAATCCTATAAAAAAAACACCCAAAATGATTATGCCTATAATGGTATTAAAAACACCATTGATTGAATTCTGTGCAAAAGTAGGAGATTCAGGAATGAAACCTTTTTGCACATTGCTTTCATGTTCTTCTCGACGCAATTTTGCACGAAGCTGCTGTCCGGGATCGCCACAATGAGGACACGCAACTGCATTCCATGATACCTTACCGCCACACATGATACAGGTCGTAGTTAACATCGTTTTCAATCTCTTTCTTTTAATGGTTATGGTTCAATCTTAGATTGATCTTACCGCTGCAAATGGGCTTTGTAAACAAAGATTGGGAAATCTAGATAATGTATGGCTGTACCTTTTGTTGATGCTGTTTTACCGACCGGTATATTAGGTCAAAATGTTACAAACACCGCTATTGGTCGGGGTAGTTTGGTTAATTTCAACTATATTTTTCACAAACCCGGACATGATCCTGCACCTATGGTATTGATTACTGATGTATGGGGACAATATATTAGAGGCATCAATATTCACTATCTGACCTTCCCAGTCATTAAAAAATTGATGTTTCCGGGTTCTGGTTTATCAATATGTGATAATCCTATATTCACTTACCAATATATTAAAGGAAACGCCTATATATCTTCAGCATTCAGACAATATAAACGCACAGGAATTGAGCGACTAAGAAAGCTGGATTGTGCCCAAATTGTCAATGCTCTCGCAATATCTCGGTCATTTGACCCTAACGAGATAGAGGCTATACGCCGTTCTGTGCGAGAGCAAATTCGTCGTATGGCCAATCCACAGGCTGGACCTTCAGGCGAAATGAATTTAGGCGGAATTTCAATTCCAAATCCAACATAAGCAAAAATAACAATCATAGATAACTCAATCATATTGAAAGGGCTAAAAGCGTTTGTAGGCATTCATGGCAGAACCAAATCAACAAATAATTGACGCACTGGGTAGAACAGTTGATGCATTGAATCTCAATACAGCAGAGATTCAAAGCTTAATTGCTAGCGCTAAAACTGGTGCTCCTAAAGCCGTTAATCCGCCTAGTGCCTCTCAAGAAGAAGCAATTAAACAACTTACCGAAGCCATGACTCAATTTACGACCAATTTTCAAAATGGTCTTAAAGAACAAAAAGAGTTCATGAACAAAACTGTTTCTGCAATGAAGGATGTTAAGGGAAAAAGAGAAGATAAATCTAAAAAGGGAAAAGATAAAAAAGAAAAATCTAAAGGTGCTGACAATAGAAAAGCTCCTGAAATGGACGCAGAAGAAATGTCAGTTCTAAAAAAACTAACTGACAATCTTTACAAAGATAGACAAAAATATCATCAAACTGACTTGTTGGATGCTGTACGAACATATGCACAGCAAAATAGAATTACAAAAGAACAGGTTGCTCAGCTAGCCTTGGACAAGGAAAAAGGTGCTGAAGTAAGATCTTCACTTGAAAGTCTTACAAAACAAGCATCAGTTTACAGAAAATATGGCGATGTTACAGGTAAACTTAGCGATCAATTTTACACTCTGCGTAGTGGACTAGAATATATCCCCCATGCTCTTGGCCTTGATGTCATGGGAACTTTGTTTGGAAATATTGGCAAAGGTCAAATGGACTTCATTCGTGATGTCCGTCGTGCTGCCTATGAAACAGATGGACTGCTTGCTGGCCATCACGAACTAAATAGATCCTACGAAGACTTAGGTCTTACAGTACACAAAACTGGTGTCGAGCGTGAAAAATTCGAAAAGAGTTATTTAAAAGCATTAAAAACAGGTGTCAAAGATCGTAAATTAGCCGCACAGCTTGCCACTCAATCTCTACACACTGAAGAACAATTAGGTTTAGAAGCTGGATCACTTCAACAAACATTCCAAGAATTTGCTGTAGCAGGCAAGTTCAATAATGCCCAATTAGCTCAAATGGGTCGTGGAATGCAGGAGGTTGCTAGAAACACAGGTTTAACTGGCGAAGCTTTAACTAGTGCTATGAATAGTGCTAAGGGCCTTCAAAAAGCAATGCGTGGTTCAGGACAACTAACTGCTGAAGCAGCAACAAACATGTTGGAATTAGCTGCAAATGGTCAAAAACTTGATGTAGCTGATGAAATCAATGCACTGGCCAAAGGTTTGTCAAGTAGTCATGCTTTGTTTAATGAAACTAGTAAGGGAATGCAAAACCTTATTATTATGTCAGCTGGTGCTGTTGGTCAGTTTGATAAAGCTTCATCTGGAGCCATGCTTAAAACTAAACAAGGAATTAAAGATTTAAGTGCTGGCATGGAAAAGACACTTAAAAGCATGGGAATTGAGAGTAGAGAACAATTTGAAAGTCTTTCAGATGAAGCAAAAAGAGATATTAGCTTTAGAATGCAAGCCATGTTCCAAATGGACGCTGGCCAAGCTTTAAGCACATTAGAAGCTTTAAAAGAATCTGGCAAAGATTATACCGATAAGCTCAAAGACATTGACAAACAACTTGAAAAAAATCTTACAACACAAGAAAAATCGTCTTTATTGGAAAAGAAAGCTGCAATTCAAAGTGGAGCAGCAATGTCTGCACTGACAAAAGTCAGCGAAGCAGCTAAGGGCGCACAAGATATGTCCGACGCATACGGAAAAATGAATAAAGATAGCAAAAAAGCTCTTGAAGATGCTTATAAAGCTGTCGGAGGCACAGGAGATGTTGGTAAGCTATCTGAAAAAGAAATGTCTCAAACTGTTTTGACCAAACAAATGGAATCAGTAAATGCCCAGCTGAAGGCAATGGGCAAAGATCAAATGAAATTAACTCCAGAACAGATAGCAGAAGCAGCAGCAGATCCGAAGAAATTCCAAGATGCCATGTCTATCATCAATGAAGGCATGCAAGTAGTTGCCACACAACAAAAAGCTAATCTTACACCTCAAGATCAAACCAATCTTGAGTTGAAAAAACTTAATGACTATCTTTCGGGAGCTAGCAACAAATTATTGTCTAGTTTCTTTGACAGTTCTTTTGCAAAGTTTGTGTTTATGGCTGCAGCATTAGGTGGCATTGCAGCAGGCGCAATCAAAATGACAATGACTTTGCTCTCCATCAAAGCTGCTATTGAAACTTTAGCATATGGCGGAGAAAAGAAAGAAGGGGGCATAGTTGAAAACATTAAAAGGTATTTAGGTATAGAAAAAAAGAAGCCTGAAGAAGGTCTTAAAGAAGCAGAAGTAAAACCCACTTCAACAAAAACTGGCGAAGCTACAAAAGCTGCCGGTAAAGAAGCTGAAAAACAAAAAGTTTCACCAGAACAAGTTGCAGAAGCTAAAGCCAAAGCTGCAGCAAAGGTTGAAGCTACTGGTAAGACCCAAGCAGAAATTCGTACAGAAAGAAAATTACAAGAAAAGAAAATTGAAGCTGATGAAAGTTTAAGCAAGGCTCAAAAGAAAGAAAAAATTCGTGAATTGCGTGGCGTTATCACACCTGAACGCCCTCAAGAAGCAGTTGAAACTGCTGGCAAACAAGCTGGAAAACAAAAATGGACTGCTGAACAAGTTGCACAAGCTAAGGCAGACGCTAAAGCTAGGGCTGAAAGTGCTGGCATGGATCAAGCAATGATGCGTGCTCAAAGAAAACAACAAGAGAAAAAAGACAAAGAAGATGCAATTTTATCTTCTAAAGAAAAGAAACAAATAACAAGTGAGACTCGTCGAGGTAAAGACGAAGAAAAAATTATAAAAGGTCAAAAAAGAAATATTACGAACGAAGCAAAAAATATTGATGCTTCAAAGAAAGCTGGAAAAAAAGCAGAAGCCATTAAGAAGGGGCCTGCAATTGAAGGCGAAGTTGGACCATCTACTGATCCCGAAAGCATGAAGGCATTAGGTGGTGATTTTGCAAAAACTGCTGCTGGTGCAGCCGTTCTTGGTGCTGGTGCTTTGCTTCTGGGTACGGCACTGGTTTATCTTGGTGATAAGGTATTGAAAGCTTTAGGACTTGATGTTTCCAAAATTATAGAAGTAGCCGCTGCTATTGGAGCAATTGCTGCCGTAGGTGCTGCTGTGGCAGTTGCCTCTGTTGCAGCTTATAAAGAGTTGAGTGAAGGTAAAGCTTCAGAGATGGGCAATATCTCTGGAGATATGGTTAAAACATGTCTTAAGGCAGTGGCTGCAATCACAATTATTGGTCCTGCCATTGTATTGATCGGCACGGCTATGGTTTGGTTGGCATCAAAATTATTCAGCATGTTAGGAATGGATTTGACCAAAGTTGCTGAAACTGCAGCCGTTCTTGTTGCTGTTGCTGGCGTTGCTGGAGCAGTGGCACTTGGTGTTGGCGAGTTTGTTGAAGCAATGGACAAAATGGGGGAATCCAAGGGCTTTAGCCAAGCTATGAACAACCCCGGTAAGATATTGGCTAAAGTTGCAAAGGGATCAATTGCTATTCTTGGCATAGGTGCTGCCATCATTATTATTGGTGGAGTATTAGTTTGGTTGGCTAAAACAGTTTTAGGATTCTTGGGAATTGATGCTAAGACTGCATTAGAGGTTGCAGCAGTTTTTGCTGCTTTATCTGCTGCCATTTTAACGATTGCAGTTGGTGGAGGTTTAGTTGCAGTTGCATTATTCGCTCTTGGAGCAGCCGCTCCTGCAATTATTTCCGCATTGCCACTAATAGGTATCGGAGCTTTAGTTCTTGCAGGACTAGCCGCTGGTTTAATTGTTTTGGGCATGGCAATTGGAGGTCTTGTTAAAGGATTGCTTTGGATTGGAGGAGCTTTAGGACTTGATGGTCCCGGATTGATTCAAGCATCCAATGATCTTGCTGCATTCATGACTGGCGTTACTTCAATTGCGTGGACAATTGCATGGGGAGCCGTAAAAATTGCTGTCGCCCTAGTGGCCATGGCTGCTGCTCTTGTTATTGGAATTCCAGCCATGGTTGCGGGAGGAATTGCTCTCGGAGCATGTGCTGTTGCATTAGCAGCATTGTCTGTGGGAATTTGGACTGTTTACAAGGCCACAAGTTCATGGACTGCTGAGGACATGACTGCTCTTGGTGAAAACATAGCAGCTTTTATGGTTGGCGTTCGATCCACGCTTGGAACACTTTCTTGGCAAGGAATTAAATTAGCTGCAACATTAGCATTCCTTGCTATTGGAATGGCTATAAGCATTCCAGCTATGGCGGCTGGTGCAATTGCTCTTGGAGCATTTGCAATAGCTATAGCAGCAATGGCATTAGCAGTTTGGGGATTACAAAAATCACTTTTAAATTGGAATCCTTCAGAAATTCAAGCTCTTAATGAACAATTATCTGGATTCATTAGTGGTGTTGGATCTATTGTTTGGACAATTTCAAGCAACGCACTAACCATAGCAGGAATAGCTGCTTTTGCGATAGGAGCACCAGTGCTTGCTGCGGGATTAGTTGCTGGAGGTGCAGGATTAGTTCTTATTGCTGGTGGAATGGCAATACTTGCTACGGGCGTTATGGGAATTGCAAGTGCTCTTGAAAATGTCAATGTTACCAAAGATATGATTCCTGAATTTACAACTAAAATTGATAATTTAATTGCAGTTGCTATAGGTATTGCTAAAGCTGTTTTTTGGAACACTGTTGCTTTAGGTAAGTTAGCTGCAGAACTTCTTGCCTCTTCTGTTGCCATAGGTCTTATGGGAACTGTTGCTATAGGCTTTAATCTTCTTGCAATTCCAATGAAATCTTTGGCCGAATCTATGATTGGTTTAGGCAAAGTATTTTCTGAATCTATCAATCAAGAATTAGCTGACGAAATTACAAGTAAGCTTGATTTGTTAGTTAACACCCTTACCGCAATTACAGGCAAGATATTATGGATGGCTGGGTTGATGGCTGCGATGAGCGTTGGAATGGTTGCTGCACTAGCATCTGTGCCTCTCATGTATTTTGCTGCTGGCGCTATGTGGGCATTTAGCGAGCCTCTAAAAGATGTTATTTTGTCTATGTTTGCCGTGGGTCAATCTGTAGCAGATACAATTGAACCTTCATTAGCTCAAGAAATTGTCGATAATTTAGACAAAACTTATAACGCAGTTTGGGATATTTGTAGCAAGATAATTGGAATTACAACCATTTTAGGAATTACTGGCATTGCATCAACAATTTCTTTGATGTCAGTGCCAATTATACTTTTTGGTGCTGCCTCTCTTAGAGTTTTTGGCTATGCCATGAAAACATATCTTGACGCAGTTGTTGATGTTTCGCAAACTTTGAGTGACACAATTGATGAAGAATTATCTTCTAGTCTAATTTCTGGATTAAATCTTGCATTCAACACAGCTGCTGAAATTTCAGCAACAATCATAAAGATGGCTGCAATGATGCCAATAATTGCAGCTGGGTTAGCCATGTCTTTATTTGCTATACCAACAATTTATGGAGCAGCTATTGCACTTAAACTTCTTGCTGCTCCTTTGGAAACATATGTAACCACAGCAAGAGACACGGCAGATTTGCTTGGCAATATTATATCAAAAGAATTAGGTGAAACTTTATCAAATTTACTCAACGATTGCTTTAATGCCGCCTACACAATTAGTTTAAGCATGATGGCAATAGCCGCTAAAATGCCAATTATTAGTTTAGGACTAGCTTTTGCTACAGCAGCAATTCCAACTATTCTGGCTGCTGCTTTATCGCTTGCGTTACTTACGCCTCCTCTCATGCTATACATGGTAACTGCTAGAGAAACTTCCAAATTACTTGGCAGCATTATGTCTAAAGAATTAGGCGAAGAACTTTCTGGGATGTTGCGTGATTGTTTTGATGCGGCGTTTTTGATTAGCACTACATTTATGGGTATTGCTGCAAAAATGCCAATTATTGCACTTGGACTTGGTATAGCACTCTTAGCATCGCCTTTAATTATTGGTGCAACTCTTGCAATTGCAGCATTATCAATTCCTTTGTATCTTTTTGCAATTGCCACTAAAGATGCAGCAGATCTAATTGGTTCTGTTATGTCTAAAGACTTAGGCAATGAACTTTCTGAAATGTTGTATGACACATTTGATGCTGCACTTTTGATTAGTAATGCATTTATGGGCATTGCTGCAAAAATGCCAATTATTGCACTTGGACTCGGAATAGCAGCATTAGCATCACCTTTAATTGTTGGATCAACCCTTGCAATTGCAGCATTATCAATTCCTTTGTATCTTTTTGCAATTGCCACTAAAGATGCAGCAGATCTAATTGGTTCTGTTATGTCTAAAGACTTAGGCAATGAATTATCTGAAATGTTGCGTGACACATTTGATGCTGCACTTTTGATTAGTAATGCGTTTATGGGCATTGCTGCAAAAATGCCAATTATTGCACTTGGACTCGGAATAGCAGCATTAGCATCACCTTTAATTACTGGATCAACCCTTGCAATTGCAGCATTATCAGTTCCTTTATATCTTTTTGCAATTACTGCTAGAAAGGCAGCGGATTTAATTGGTTCTGTTATGTCTAAAGACTTGGGCAATGAACTTTCTGAAATGTTATATGACACATTTGATGCTGCACATAAGATTAGCACTGCATTTATGGGTATTGCTGCACAAATGCCAATTATTGCACTTGGACTCGGAATAGCAGCATTAGCATCACCTTTAATTGTTGGATCAACCCTTGCAATTGCAGCATTATCAGTTCCTTTATATCTTTTTGCAATTGCTACTAAAGAAGCAGCAGATCTAATTGGTTCTGTTATGTCTAAAGATTTAGGCGAAGAACTTTCTGAAAATTTATCTAACACATTTGATGCTGCATATAAGATCAGCACTGTGTTCATAGGGGTTGCTACACAAATGCCAATTATTGCACTTGGACTCGGAATAGCAGCATTAGCATTGCCTTTAGTTACTGGTGCAACAATTGCAATTGCAGCATTATCAGTTCCTTTGTATCTCTTTGCAATTACTGCTAGAAAGGCAGCGGATTTAATTGGTTCTGTTATGTCTAAAGACTTAGGTGATGAATTATCTGAAAATTTATCTAACACATTTGATGCTGCATATAAGATCAGCACTGTGTTCATAGGGATTGCTACACAAATGCCAATTATTGCACTTGGACTTGGCATAGCAATTTTAGCATTGCCTTTAGTTACTGGTGCAACAATTGCAATTGCAGCATTATCAGTTCCTTTGTATCTCTTTGCAATTACTGCTAGAAAGGCAGCGGATTTAATTGGTTCTGTTATGTCTAAAGATTTAGGCGATGAACTTTCTGAAAATTTATCTAACACATTTGATGCTGCTCTTTTGATTGGTAGTGCATTCATGAAAATTGCTACACAAATGCCAATTATTGCACTTGGACTTGGCATAGCAATTTTAGCATTGCCTTTAGTTACTGGTGCAACAATTGCGATTGCAGCATTATCAATTCCTTTGTATCTCTTTGCAATTACTGCTAGAAAGGCAGCGGATTTAATTGGTTCTGTTATGTCTAAAGACTTAGGCAATGAATTATCTGAAATGTTGCGTGACACATTTGATGCTGCATATAAGATAAGCACTACATTTATGGATATTGCTGCACAAATGCCAATTATTGCACTTGGACTTGGCATAGCACTCTTAGCGTTGCCCTTAGTTACTGGAGCAACAATTGCGATTGCGGCATTATCTGTTCCTTTATATCTATTTGCAATTACTGCTAGGAAGGCTGCGGATTTAATTGGTTCTGTTATGTCTAAAGACTTAGGCGATGAACTTTCTGAAAATTTATCTAACACATTTGATGCTGCATATAAGATCAGCACTGTGTTCATAGGGATTGCTACACAAATGCCAATTATTGCACTTGGACTTGGCATAGCAATTTTAGCATTGCCTTTAGTTACTGGAGCGACAATTGCAATTGCAGCATTATCAATTCCTTTGTATCTCTTTGCAATTACTGCTAGGAAGGCTGCGGATTTAATTGGTTCTGTTATGTCTAAAGACTTAGGCGATGAACTATCTGAAATGTTGCGTGATTGTTTTGATGCTGCAAATAAGATTAGCACTACATTTATGGGCATTGCTGCACAAATGCCAATTATTGCACTTGGACTTGGCATAGCAGCATTAGCATCACCTTTAATTGTTGGATCAACAATTGCAATTGCAGCATTATCTGTTCCTTTATATCTGTTTGCAATTACTGCTAGAGAAGCAGCAGATTTAATTGGTTCTGTTATGTCTAAAGATTTAGGCGATGAACTTTCTGAAATGTTGCGTGATACTTTTGATGCGGCATATAAGATAAGCACTACATTTATGGATATTGCTGCACAAATGCCAATTATTGCACTTGGACTTGGTATAGCAATTTTAGCGTTGCCCTTAGTTACTGGAGCAACAATTGCGATTGCGGCATTATCTGTTCCTTTATATCTATTTGCAATTACTGCTAGGAAGGCTGCGGATTTAATTGGTTCTGTTATGTCTAAAGATTTAGGCGATGAACTTTCTGAAAATTTATCTGATACTTTTGATGCTGCATATAAGATTAGTTTGACTATTATGGGCATTTCAGCAAAGTTAACTGTTATTGGTTCAGGCATGTTTATGGCTATGTTTTCAATACCCTTAATTTACGGAATCGGATTATCAATTAGCAAACTTAGTTCGCCAATTTTATATTTTGTTGCATCTGCAAAAAACGCAGCAAAAATTATAGGCGATGTAATGCCAAAAGATGTTGCGGAAGAACTTGTTGAAAATCTAAATTCTGCATTTAATGCGGCTTATAATATTGCAATTTCTATGATGGCTATGTCTGCTAAACTTGCAATTATTGGAGTGGGTTTTGGAATTGCTCTATTGGCAACTCCAATTCTTTATTTTGCTACCGGTACAATTCTTAGTTTGGCCAACCCATTGATCTCATTTATAAATGCTGCAGCGTTAATTGGTCAAGCTATAACATCTGTATTTGACCCTAATGAAATGGAATCGATATCTGATCAAATAATTTCTGTAATTGATTCTGCTGCTTCTATTGGAGACGCTCTTGTTATCATGGGAACAAAAATGGCTGTAATTGGTGCGGGAGTTGTTGCAGCATTTTTTGCCACGCCTCTTATGTATATGGCAGGTAAAACATTAAAGATTCTTGCCAAGCCTCTTCAAAGCTTTATTGATACAGCAACAACAGTATTTCCTGTTGAAGAAGTTCAAGCAAGTCAAGGCAAACTAGATGCGATTGTTGGCATGTTTGATAGTTTGCAAAATTTGATGGGTGGAATTGTTACAGCAGCAAGCAATCTTGTGATTTTCCGAGGTTTTGGAAAACTATTTAATTTTGAATCCATGTCAAAGGATTTTTTAGCATTAGCTGATGGACTAAAAACTGGGTTGATTGGGCCTCTTACAGAAAGCTTGCCATCTGTTACAGAACTAGAAGCTGTAGTTGCTCAATTAGATTCCACTGTAAAAGTTCTTTCTAAAGTTCAAGATGTTGTTGAAACAATGGCTTCAGTAATTGCAAGTATTACCATGGCTGGCATGGATCTTTCTGCATTGGGTGGAATTCCATTTGATAAGATTGGAATGTTTTGTTCTGCTCTGCTTGGTGGTGGAAAACCTACTGTTGCTGGTGCTGCTGGTGGTGGTGCATCAAATATTGGAAAAGCACCAAGTGATATGGCCATAGAAAAGAGAATTGAAGGCCAGCAAAATGAATCACAGATGCGAACTAGCAAAAACATTGACGAACTCGTTAATAATGCACTTCGTGGCGATGGTATTTTGGTTCAGCCGATTGGTGATATTGGCAATATAACTGCTCAAGCTCCTGAGCCTGTTACGGCTCAAACTGCTACTGCAGACAATGCTTCGATTCAATCGAAGATACAAATGCATAAGGTTTCAACAGAACCAAGCAAGAGTAAGGTTTCCTCTGAAGACCTCACTGAAATTGCAGGTACAAACGAAACGCAAGTACTTCTACAAAAACAATTGGTTGATTTATTTAGCAAGGTTTTAGATGCATTGCAACCTAAAAATATACCTACAACGGCTGGACAAGGATCAACAACAGATACTGCCTCAAATACTGTGCCCGGAAGACCAGCAAATTACTTCAAGACAACAACGGGTAGCGTTGCTCAAGGATCAGCCAAAGCAATCACTAACCTAGGCCCACCTAAAATGGCATAAGAAAGGTTATAAATGAAAGCAACATTTGCTGATGGACGGTTAACTCCTTTGGATGACTGTTATGTAAATTTTCCTAATTTAGGTGCAAAAATTTACATGGAAATTTTACCGCAAATTTCCGATCAAAAAGGAGCAAGTTATTCTGATGAAAATGGCATTGGACGCACACAACCATGGAAAACTTATCAATACTCCGAGAATCGTTCAATAAGTTGGACTGCGACTTTTATTGCTACTAAAGATTCTGATTTTGATCGTTTTTTAGATTATATTCGAACTATTCAAGCAGCTGTTTATCCGATGGATAAAGGTGGTTCAGCACCCTTTGCCCCACCACCAGTTGCAAAAATTCGCTGTGGACAACTCCTTCAGAGAGAGGGAGAACTATGTGCCGTTTTAAAAAGTTATAGTATTAAATATGATGCGGGAGTGCCTTGGGATGAGCGGACTTACTTACCTTATAAGTTTGATATAGATATGACTTTTGATGTAATTTACAACCAAACAAGTTTGCCCGGTGCGGAAACTATTTTAACTATGTAAGGGCAGAAATATTATGGCAAATTATATTGAAAAAACAAATATCACTCCAAAGCGTTTCGTTAATTTCACCAGCAGATATAGCGATTCTGAAGTTTATTATTACACCGAAAATAAATTGTTGACATTTGGAACTTATAAAAAAAATGAGATTCCAAGAACAGATCAAGACAAATACACAGTAGTAACTTCTTATACGGAATATAGACCTGATCTTGTTTCTCTTGCAGCTTATGGAACTGTAGATTTATGGTGGAAGGTAATGGAAGCCAATAACATAAAAGATATTTATAAATTCAAAGCAGGTTTAAATATAAGATTACCAGATAATTTAATGGGATAAACATGGCATGTAAAATAGGAGATGACTGTTTGCAGTATGGGTGCGGAAACTTTCCTGTGCCTGAAGATGGTGCTATTTATACTCCATTTGTTGAAGTTCAATTTTCTGGTGGTCAAATTATTACGATAGGAAATAAATCCGCACCAAATATCAATCTTACCTCAGTTACTTCCATGTCTTTTGGATTTACTCCTAATGGAGCGGGTTATGGATGTGATTTAGAATTTGTTGATGTTGGAGGAACTTTATATAGAAAATTTATAAAAGCTTTAAATAAAACAATAAAAAATATATCTGAAGAAATTGGCAACATATCCGTAGATTTTGGCTGGATAATAACAGACTGTAATGGAACAACTAGAAAGCAATCATCTTCCACAGAAACTGGGAAAAAAATTTATGGGTTTATAAATGAAGTTGATGCTTCATTTGAAGGAGCTTTAATAAAAATGAAAGTTAAAATTAGAGCTCCACAAGTAAGACAACATGAAACTAGACACACTGGAAGTATGGCATCTGAAGATCAAAAAATAACTTTAAAACAAGCTATCAGAAAAGTTTTTACACAATATGAACCAAAATATAGAGGTGTTGATTTTAAAGCAGCAGATGGTAGCGACAATTTTGCTTTTAAAAGTGAAGATGGAAATCCTGAAGGTCCAAAATCAACTTGGCCTCTTGATCAACAAAATACTTTTTCTGCAGTCAGAGCTTGGCTTCAATCTATTGTTACGGTTAATGATAAAGGTGTTCTACTTATTTATGATGCAGATAATGTAAGAATGATTATTCATGAAGATCCAACCGATAAGTCTCAGACTCCGTGCAATACTTCAATCGCCACTTATGTTGTCAACGGTGGAAATTGTTCTCCTGTTATTAGTTTCACTCCCAGTGTAACTTTTATAAAAGGTATGACGCCAAGTGGTGGTGGTACTGCTGGAGGAGCTTCATCAGGTGATAGCAAAGAAAAAATAGATCCAACAGATAGCGGTAGAAAAATAGAAAATGCTGGAACTCAAACTGCTCCAGCCATTCAACAACATGAATGGCAATTTAGAAGTCCAGAAGAGCATGCTGTTGCTGCTGTAAAAGGACAAGCCGCCCATATGGAAGCTGCTCAAAATGCAGGAGAAGGTGTTTTGAGACAACCTTTTGAAGCAGAATTAAAAATCCGTGGAAATCCTCGTTGGTCAGATCCCTTAGAATTAGTTCTTAAAAGAAATTTATCAATTATTTTTATCAACCCATTTTATATAGCTGGCGAAGATGGTTGCACATGGCTGCAAACATCAACTTGTAACTCAATATTAAGTAATAAAAATTATATGATTAAAGGTGTAAATCATCAAATTCAAAGTGGATCATATACCACAACATTTAGCTTGTTTTTACAAGGTTCAAATGTTGACATTGACTTTGACCAACCACTTGGTGGTGCAGGTGGCACAGAAACATTTACATCTGCTGAAGATGGAATGGGACAATCAATAGACGCAGTAGCAAATACACAATAAGGAAAATTCATGCCAATAGTTCATCAAAATCAAATCAATGAAATAACACGAAGATTAAAAGCCATCGAAAATCAAATGGGATCAATCGGCTCAGAAATGAAAGCTGTAGTCCGTGGAGAGCTTGTAGATGCATCTCATGTTGTTGAACAGGCACAAATGCAATTTGGCCTTTATACAGGTCTTTGTGTAGACACTAAGGATGTTTGGAAGCAAAATAGAATTAGATGGTTTTCTCCACTTTTTCATAAAGTAGACATGAGAGTTTCAGAACTTCCATGGGCACATGCCGTGAGTTCATTTGGAGGATTTGATGATTCTGGAGTAACATGGGTACCTCCTGCTGGCTCTACCGTCTGTCTTCTTTTCGAAAATGGCATGCGTTCTTCTCCGTTTTATATCGGCACTACTTGGCATAGAAATCGTGGAACTGGTGCTCACAACTGGGGCTATCCCATCGATGAATATTATCAAATTTGGGAAGGAAGAAGAAACGGATATCTTGTTGGTCCAGATGATGGAAGCCAAGTATTTCCTCCATGGAATACAGAAAATTATAATGGTTACGATCTAACTTCAATTGTTGATTATGCATCCAATCCAGAAGCACAGCGTCGTTTGACTTATCCTAATATTTATGGATTTAAAACTCCTGAAAAACACATGATAAAAATGGTTGATGGAGATCCCAAATGCGACCGTAAATGGAAGCGTTTCGAAATTATGTCATCATGTGGTAATTGGATTATGCTAAAAGATGATCATCTTCATTATGCTGGTCAGTGGGCACATCCTGATTGCGGTGGTGTTGTAACTCCCGGAGATACAAGCTGCGCCACATATACCGAAACAGAAAAAAATAATGCAAATAAAGATATAGAAAGAAAAAAAACTTGTCTTTCGTCAAAATCGCAAACATTTTATAGTGCTGGAACTAATGATAGTAATACTGGATACACAATAATAGAGACTCCTCGGCCTCTTAAGAGTTACAATTCTCTGGGTCAATGGGAAATTGATCAGACTCGTAAAATACAAATATGTGATTCCCCACTATTAGGTTTTGATGGACATTATGATGCAAAAAAATTAGATGATGTATCTTTTAAAGTTGATTATGATCTTATAGATGAAAGACTTCTTAGTGAAAACATAAATTATATAGATGATCATGAAAATTACCCAGAATATATGGGAGGTTGGAAGCCTGTAATGAAAGAAGTTGAAGATCCAAATCAACCACAACAAGAAGAACCAGAAAAAGAATTAAAAGTAGAGTACATTGAAAAAGTTAACTGCGAAGATAAAATAAGTAATAAAAAAATTATTGGTGGTCATCCTAGCACTGGTAAATCAATAACAAAATATTATAAATCTCAAGTTGGATCAAATCCATTTTTTAAACACAGACAAGAATGCAGACCTTATAGAGGTTCTTATACACCACAAAACAACCAATGTGATTTGCCTCAAAGTGGTGTTCAAATTATGTCTATTTCTGGACATACATTGGTAATGGATGATTCTGTTGAAGAGCCAAGTGGAGCTCCAACTTGGGAAAGAGAATTTGATTTTGGCTGTAACAACCACTATGTGGGACGCACTTATTGGAAGTCAGCAACAGGTCACAGCATAGAAATGAGTGATGTTGAAAGCCCCCAAGGAGATGATGGGGCTAATTTGCGAGGTCAATTTAATTATATTCGTGTTGTGTCGGCGGGTGGAAACAAAATTGAATTAAACGATCACACTGTTTCCAAACCTAATTGCCCCGGATGTCCTCCAAATGTTGCTGGAGAAAATCGTGGAATACATTTGCAAAGCACAAGCAATCATACAATTGACATGGTTGATGAAGGCAACGAACAATGTGCTCCGTGTCGAATAGAAGGCGGCCAACCTATTCCAAAAGCAAAAAAAGCTTATGTGCGAATTCGTACTGGGTATGGTTTGGAAATGATGATGAAAGATGAATCAAGTCAAGAAGAGACGCAGCAACAATACATTCAATTGTTTTCTCCCATGAGGACAAATGCAGAGTATGGCCCTCATATTTTTAGAATGCAAGAGTCACCATCAGGTCCGGGATATGTGTTTTTAAGAGTTGGTGGAGACTATATTTGCTATACCGTTGACAATCATGTTACTATTGTTGGATCTGAAGAAAAACCAGCCGATCTTATTGAAGTAGTATCTAGAATAAATGTTGTTTATACAAAAAAGACTTATGTAAATGTGACAAACGACTCGCATGTTTTTGTTGCCGACAACAACATCATGCTTCTGGCAGGTAAAGATACTTGTGCAGACCTTGATTATATTGGGCCAATTCCAGCACCAGTTTTAGTTTACGATCCTTGTAGTGGATGTATTCGAATCAGTGATCGAGTTATAGCAAGTACATCAAGTGCAGCACCAGCAGTAAGTATTTTTCAACTTCTTCCATTCAATAAAAATTGTAAATAAATTTAAAGAGGTATTGATGAGAACATTTCTTGGAGTTCCTTATCCAACTATCAAAGATCCTCGTGGATATTGGTATTCTCAAAGTGGAATTGACACTATTAAGTCAGACATGCTTGCTTTGTTGCTTACAAATCCGGGGGAGCGAGTTATGCTTCCAGAATATGGCACTCCTTTAAGGAAGCTTTTATTTGAACCAAACGATTCAGTTCTTGTTGAGCAAGCAAGATTGATGATTATTAACTCGCTTAAGAGATGGGAACCTAGAATCGCCGTACAAAATATTGAAGTAAGTACAAATATAGACCTAACTTCCTTAAATAAATACGACGATAAGACGGAAACGGAGCATATTCTGTTTATCAGGATTATCTTTGTAGATCCTCAAGATATTAAAAATGTTCAACAATTAACTTTGCAAGTGCCTCTATCGTCGTCCTAAGGAGAAAATAATGGCTACAAACAATCATTGCCCCTTTGATATAACTCCTTATACGCAGTCGCAGATTGTCACAACCCCCAACATCTTTAATTTAAATTATACAAATCAAGATTTTTGGAGCATGAAAACTCGTCTAGTTGAGTTCATTCGTCAAAAATTTTCCACAGATTTCAGTGATTTTGTTGAATCTTCGTTGGCTATTATGCTTATTGAAAACTGGGCTTTTTTGGCTGATACTCTCAGTTTTAAAATGGATCAGATAGCAAATGAAATCTTTATTGACACGGTTACAGAAAAAGAAAATGCTTTTCGCTTGGCAAAATTAGTAGGATTTCAACCTCAACCTCCAATTGCCGCTCGTTCACTTTGGACAGCCACACTGAATAACCCAGTAAATTCTGATTTAGTGATTCAAACTCCTTTGGCAATATCTGTCAGTGCTGGAGGGCAGTCTTTAACTATTGAACTTTTCCCTGCTGATGCAGAAAACAATCCTTCACTTGACGAAGACATCATAATTCCTGCAAACAGCACAGTAAATGCAAGTATCATAGGATTAGAAGGACAAACTAGAAGTCTAGAAGTTGAAGGCACTGGAGCGGTGGGTCAAACTGTAGCTTTGAATCAAACTCCAGTAATTTTTGAAAGTATTCGTGTTTATGTTGATGGTGTTCAATGGACTAATGTTGAATTTTTTACTGATTCTCAACCTCGTCGTGAATATCGTGTTGAATACGATTCAAATTATCAAGCTTTTGTAATTTTTGGCAATAATAGAACAGGCTTAATTCCTAGTGCAGGCAGTAAAGTTCAAATTGTTTATCGTCAAGGTGGCGGTGTTATCGGAAATGTAGTAAGTGGAACGATTGATAAACAAATTATCATCAATAATTCAGCTATTCCCTACGGTGTTCCAGTATCTTTGAGAAACTATACTCGTGGAGAATTTGGATATGATGGCGATACCATCGAAGATATTAGGCTCAAGCTGCCTGCATGGTCTAGGGCTCAAAATCGTGCAGTGACTGGACTAGATTATAAAACTTTAACTGATCAATTTACCACTCCTTATCAGGGTCAAATTGGTAAATCTACTGCTGTTTTAAGAAACTATGGATGTTCTGGTAACATCATAGATTTATATATTTTGGCTCGTGAAGGATTAGCAGGTCTTACGCAGGCTTCAGCAGATTTAAAGCATAGTTTAGAGCTTTATATGCAAGGTGTAAAAATGCTAACAGATTTTGTCTGTATTCGTGATGGTCAAGTTGTAAGCGTAGATATTACTATCGATATTGTAATGGATCGTTTGTATCGAAAGTTTGAAGATGAATTTAGAGTTAAAATTCAGCGTCGTCTAGATGCATTTTTTGCTTTGTCTAATTGGGAATATGGAGAATCTTTAAGAGATTCAGACATATCTAAAGCTTTGGCTGATTTAAAAGAAATTGTTAGAATTGATGTAGAATTTACAACTAATAACACGAACAATGGTGGCCACATTGTAACAACCAAATTCAATGAAATAATAAGACCAGATGTAACAACCATCGGGTTTACTTACGAATAAGGAGCTTAGGTGGCTGTAGTAGCTTACAATAAAAATCCTTCGATAACAGACACTGTTCGCTTTCTGCTCGAAACCCCAGATTTCAATGGTTGTCTTAATTCTCCTTACAAAGTAGATAAGGTCATTATTTATTTTGTAGAAAGAGATTTTAGCTCTGGCAATTTAAAAGAATATGACGATAAAACTTATGAACCATCCAAACTAAACGCTGCTTTGGCTGCTGAGGCAATTGCATGCGTTAATCCAACTGAAATAAATATTTATGATGCAAAAAGACTTCGTGCGATTGCCGAAAGTAGTGCTGTAACAAGTCCTTTTTATTTCAATGATTCTATCCCGATAAAAATTATAGGAACAGCAGTTAATCCAGCATGGCTTACTGGCAATGAAATTACTGGAGTTTCTGCTAGTAATCCTGCCGTGGTCACATCAACAGGACACGGCCTTGCTACTGGTGATAAGGTTTTCATCTATTTGACCAATAGCGTTCCTGCTATTGATGGCGAGTACAATGTAACGGTTTTATCTCCCGATACATTTTCAATTGAATACAATCTTAATGGAGCTACTGCTGGCACAACGGGTATTTGGTTTACTGCACAAGACGATGTCAATAATGCTCTTGTGCCTGTTGTAATTGGTGGAAAAACTGTTCCTGCTACATTTGAATATTTATGGGAACCTGTTGGTGCAAGAGAAGGCGACTATTTTATTTGTTGGACATGGACGCCTCTTATTGCTGGCGACTCCATTTCTTCGCATATTAAATTTAGTCTTGTTGGAAATACTCAAGTCACAACAAGTATTCCAACACACTTTACTGATCCAACAAAATATCCTACACTTCTTGAGCGATATACTCCAGAAATGTTCAAATTGTATCTTGCTACTAATGATGTTACACCACAAGTAATTGATAAATTTAATGGAGCAATATCTCTTGGTTTTGAAACTCTTGAAAATCTAGCAAATCAGATTGTAGATTTGCAAGATGCCAATACGCTTCACGAATCATTATTGCCTTATTTGTCTAACTTTTTTAATCTTAAACTTAAAACTAATGATCCCACAAGATGGCGTGGACAGATAATTCGAGCAATTCCACAATTTAAAAGCAAAGGAACTAGAATTGCATTGCAACATGCTTTTGATTTAGCTGGAATGAAAATGATTAGTCTAAAACAATTGTGGCAAGTTGTTTCAAAATATACATGGCAAGAATCATTTGTTTATGGTGCTGCAAATCTTGATTTTATGCTTGAAAAAGTTTTAATTGAACCACTTGATACAAATAACTTTGAAATTTATGTTCGATTTTTCAATGACGAAAATCCAAATGCCTACAACGATTCTTATACACAATTAACATCAGATTATGTGTCTTTTTCTACTGTAGATGGCGTTACAACTATGACATGGGTTGGCGACACATTGTCAGTTGATCCTATCACGCTACACGAAAATGATATAGTTAGAGTTTTATATCAATACAATACAATTCCAAATCTTACTGAGCAAGGATACGAAGACTATTTACGCACCTTGTCTTTATTAGATCAAAGAGATGAAGTCTTACAATTGTACCCAAAGAAAAACTGGAATGTTCGTGGAATTGAGGAAGACGATGTTTTGTTCAATTCTTTGATTCCATCTCGTCATCCTTATCATGAATTTCTTGTATATGGACAAATTCGCACAGAATTTCCTTATTCAGAAAACATCTACAACATGGATGAATACAATGGTAGTATTAGAAATTCAAAAGTGCCATGTGACATTGACAAGAATTTTATCGATCCTTGCAGATCATGCATTAGTAGTAGTTACAATATTGAAATTGAAGTGGGGGAATTGAGTGATGATAGAATAAAAGAGGCTCTTGAAACACTCACAGAAAATACACCTTTTCATGCAGTTTTAAATACCTTGAACTTTGCTGGTGGTTTAAACGAATTTATAGCTTCTCCTGTTGAAGAAATAGAAATTTTAGTTAATGTTAAGCATGAAGAAAGTGTAATTGCTGGTGATGCTCAGATGTATTTTAATCGAGCGATGAAACTTAGCAATTTAAATAATTTGCCAAGTTCACAAACCATTATGCGTGATGCATTGGCAACATCTGCACAAGTTGTAAATTCTGTAGTAGCAGTGGCATATAACACAGACATCGTGCTCTACTGCCCAACAAAAATGCTAGAAAATTTAGGCATAAAAAACGATGACACTAGTATTCTTGAAATTCTTGATGGAATTTATGCTGGTGAATACAACATTCTTGATGCATCTGGAAATTCCGTTGTAATAAGCACTACGCCAACTGAACCAATTGACGATTGCAACAATATATTTGATAATCTTGGCCAATTGAACAGTTGTGCTTTTCCATTCAAAATTTCAAATCCCGTTATTGACAATATCAATTACGCATCACTTTGTAATGTGGAAAGAGATAACATAATCGTCTTAGGAGACGACACAGTCGATTTTGAAAAAATAAACATTCAAAGCCAATTTGATGTTGATCAAGGAACAGCTGTGGCTGCATATACCATTGATATTCCTGATTATGGTGGTACTTATACAATTTTGAATGTAGATTCAAATGGCAATTTGCTTTTGGAATATGACAGCACTCTTCCTACAAGTTCTGTTACAGGGAAGACTTATACCATTTACAATGGTATGACTGCAGTAATAATAAGTACTAATGGTTATTTGAATGTTACAAAACGAGCCAAGGTAACTGCTCTTAATCCAAATGTGCTGCCAATAAGCAGCATGATTCGCTCAAATGGATATTATCAAATTTTATCTTTTGTTGAATATCCAATAACTGGTTTGGTTCCAAATACGACTGATCAATTTTACATTAGTGATTATGATGGCTTGGATTTAGGCGGTGTTACTTTGACTATAAGGAAATTAGTTGTTGGCACTCAGATTGGATATCTGAGCTATAGAGGCCTAAATTTGCAAATTACAGGCGTTGATTACGAAACAAGCCTTGGGATTCAAAATGGAACAAATGAGGTTATAGTTGGGCCTGAAGCGATTCAAAACAATGGGTTTATGGAAAACTTTATTGTAAAAGTTGATTCAGAATATTACTGGATGACAAATATCAACGGAAATAGTCCTGCTGGCAGCACTACTATGAGATTATCGGGGGATGGTCAGTATTGGCGAACCTTAGGTAATGGTGGAACTTCAGTAACAATTAGTATATATCAGTTCAGCACTTTGGGGGCAACAATTATGGGGCAGCAATTCGATCAACCAGAACATACATTTGAAACTTTAGATCGTTCTGGACGATCAGTAATTACTGGATCAGTAGATAATAATGTTGTAGTTTCCTTAGCTGCTCCTGATGATAGTTTTAGTGAAGATATCAAACAAAAAGAAGCTGTTTCATACAAAATCGAATATCTTGATGGTTCGATTGAAGAAGGAGAACTGTAATGGAATTTGGAACCGAAATTAAAGTCCGTGGTGATGTACAGATGATCATTAAACACGATGATGGCAAAGAAGAAGTCATTGAATTTCCGAACACCATTCTCGTTACAGGGCGTAATGCTTTAGCATCGTCTTTAGCCAATAGTTTTAACCAAACTTATGAGTTTTATATTAACCGCATGCTTTTTGGCATTGGTGGCACTGATGGTGGTGGAAACAAGAAAGTTGTTTCTCCCAATAGAAATGGTTTGTATAGCCAACTGGTAAGCAAATCAGTTATATCTGCAGTAGATCCTAATGTTCCATCTCAAGTTGTTTTTACATCTGTTTTGCCAGCAAATGATGTGGCAACCAATAATCAAGTGCTTAATGAAATGGCTTTGCAAATGGCAACTGGGGATCTTTACAGTATGGTTACATTTCCAAACCTGACAAAGACACCAACTATGCAGATTGTGTTTAATTGGCGCTTAAGTTTTATTTAATTTATTGAAAGTATTGTTATTTGAAGGAGTACCATGCCAGATTTAGGACAATTTGAAGTACCGAAATATCAACCGGGGCAGCCTTATCATTACGAATATGATAATTTGCCTTTAAAAACTTTAGCACATCGTGATGAAGTTATAAACAGCACAGTCGATATTCATGCTGGGATTCTTGAAAATACTGCTGGCACACAAGGAACTTTGGCTAATCGACTTAATCAAAGCATAGACGAAGATGGCAATTTAAAGTCTACTGCTATAGACCAAGCTGATCACAACATAGCTTATCACGCTGACGGCAATAGAACTGTTAATCCTTCAGAATTAACAAATTATCAATCTTTGGGATTTCCTTCATTAACTAATCCAGTTGAATTCGTAAGAATGCTTGCAACAGAGCGTTATAAATTAGCTGATATTCAAGATCAAGCGACAAATTTAACGATTGATGTTGAAACAATTGGTGATGGAACTATTACTTTTGGCGATGGAAGCTTGCCTCTTTTAAACCTAGCCGAATCAACAACCATTTCATGGTCTTTTGAATCTCCAAATGTAATTAAGGCTGATCTAAAGTATTCTCTTGAATTTGCACATCATCATTATTACGAGATAGTTCCAGTTACCGTAGATTACCAAAATTATCTAACTACCCCTCTTTCCACTGCATTTATTGAGGGAAGTTTAAGAGTTTACATCAATGGAGTGCGTCTCAACAGCATTTCCCCAGTTATGGTTCCAAATTACGACCATACTTCTTACACGGCAAATATGTTTACCCCAGACTACACTGGTGGTACATTTGCCTTGGATGTTGCTATTGATTCTACAGATGTTATTATAATTGATTTCGATACGACGCTTATTTAAGGGCCATTTTATGAATTTTGAGCCAGTTGGCACTCTTTATATTATGCGAGGACTGCCCGGCAGTGGAAAAAGTACATTGGCTAAAAAACTTGGTGGCTTAATCTTCTCTACTGACGATTTTTTCATGGTAAACGGCGAATATTGCTTTGATGGAAGCAAAATTGGGCTTTATCACGGTTTAAATCGAAAACGAACAGAAGAAGCAATGCAATCAAAAGAACCTGTTATAGTGGTGGATAACACTAATATAGAGGCTTGGCAAATGAAACCTTATGTCAATCTGGCTGATCAGTATGGATATGAGATTGAGATTAAGATGCCTAACACGCCATGGATGTGGGATATTGACAAACTTGTTCAATATAATACTCACAGAGTGCCTCTGGAAGTCCTGCAAAAAATGAAGGCCAGCTTCCAGCACAACCTTGCTGTGGAGCAAATCAGGAATTCTCATTCTTATGAATCTCTACACGCCAAAACAACTTAAGTATAGTTTTATCATACTTTGTCCTAATTATTCACACAGTCTTCTAAAAACAACGGTCAATTCATTAAAAGAATTTCATTCAGAAGTTCCTTTTATTGCTGTTACTGATTCATTGGCTACGACTGATGATCTTGGTGAAATAAAAAAAATATGTCCTGTATACAAGGGCAAGTCAACAATTTCATCGCTTTTGAATGTTGGAATGCGACATTCAAGTGCAGATTGGGCTTTTACTGTTTTTGCTGGAACAACTGTTAAAGACAATATTGACAAAAAATTTTCTTTTTTTGTCTCAAGTGAAAAAGATATTCTTTTCCCAATCGCTAATCGCAAGATGAATTTTGTTGATGGAACCTTGAATGGTTTATTTATAAACCGTCAATTTTTCAAACAGGTAGGTGATTTTGATGATGATGGAGAATTAGAGCATATTAAATTACTTTGGGCTGATAAAGCCATAGGTAATGGTTGTCGATTTAAAGCAATTATTGGTGCTAAATTATGCTGAAACTAGATTTGTGGCACTCCCTTATAATATAAAAAACACAAGGAGAATGTACTGTGGATAATGAAAATAACTCTCTTTTTAAAGAAATTGAAAATGTATTAACCAATGAAGTGGCACAGCGACATAGCTATTTTCAACTTAAATTTTTCCTCATAGGCAAAGAACCAACCAATCAAGCTAAAATGTGGCAATGTTTAAGGGAATTGAAAACTAGATGGGAGAGTTTAAAGAGTATTAAGCTTGAACGAGAAGACCTAAAAGATAAGTTGGAGCTACTAGATATAAAGAGCGCTAGAATTGAAGCTCAAATTGCAACCTTTCGTAGAATTCCAGACAGTAATGTGTTGGATATAAGAGAGGGTGAAGTCGAACTTCGTGGTCTTGTTCGTCAAGAGAAAGCTTTAAGACAATCTCTTACTGATCTAGAACAACGAGAAAAGTGGATTTTGGAAGAGTGCAAATTTTTTGTGGAGTCTTTTAAAAGTCTAAAGGATATTGAACCCCTTAAACCTTTCGATGATCTGCAGGCTCAAAAAGAATATTGGTCGGCACGATTATCACAAAAAGTAAACTTAAAAATGTTGACTAAACAGATCGTTGAAACAGATATCATAGAAACAATCATGGCTTTGCCTGATGATATGGAAATAAAAAAACAAACGATCAATACGCTTGCTCTAAAACAACAAGAAATTATTCATCAATTGAACGAAACGGCTAGGAAGCTTGAAATTCAGAAGGAAAATAAGGAGACCTAATGGCCGTTAGTCGTACCACTACTCAAGATGTTGGATATAATACTGGAGATTTATCTTTGTATCCAACCGCCATGGATACTCCATACCAGTTATATACCGCTTCCAACAATGCCCAAACGACACTAAAACAGTCTTTGACTTATGCGGCAAAATACATTGTTGTTGAAAATAATGATTCTTTTCCATCCAGCGGCATTCTTAGAATTGGAGCTCCTCCCGGAGAAAATGGTGCTACTGAATTAGTATACTATGACACCAAAGTAAGCGGTGTTTTTAAAGATTTAATTCGTGGATTTGCTGGCTCTAGACAAAATCCTTGGCCTATGGGCAGCGTGGTTAGCCAAGGAGTTTTCTCAGAACATCATAATTCAATAAAAGATGCAATCATAAATATTGAGAACAATGTCGGCTTGCAGAATCGACCAACATCATCTTCCTTAAATGGAATTCTCAAGGCTCAAGAAAGTCGTTATTTAGCACCAAGAGCTATATTTAGAGCTTATCCAAACAAAGGAGTTCCCGGTACAAAAGTACGATTTCATAATTTTAGTACAGGCCCCTTAGTTCGTTACTTGTGGGATTTTGGTGATGGTACAACTAGCGTTGATCGTAGTCCATTACACACTTATCAAAAAGAAGGTGTGTATACAGTAAAATTAAACATTATCAGTAGTTTAGGTGCTCAGGGAATTTCAACAAAAACAAATTACATAACAATTTCAGAAACAGAAATAATACCATTTTATTATGTGTCGCCAGTTAATGGGATATCATTGCAAACTGCTACTGTGGAATACGGAGATCCTAATTTAGCGACAACATTTAACTTTGTTGATCAAACAGATGGCAATATTGTTCAAAGATATTGGGTTTTTGATGGTCCCGGAACTCATAATGGAGTCTCTGTTGATAATGAAAGCATAGCTGAATTTGATCCAAACATTCATTATACATCGTATGTGTATGATTTACCGGGTGTTTATCAACCATCTTTGCTCATTTTATTTGAGAATCAAAATTTAAAAAGAGCATTCTTGAGAGATAGCATCACGGTGGAATAATGACAACAAGCAATTTTCCTAATTCTTATGACAATAATGCAAACCTCTACCGTGCAGTAGATGGTTTGCGAGTAGTTTTAGCCGAAGATTACAATCCCGGCGATACTATTATTACTGTTTATCAAGACGACGAAATGATGGGTTTATTTCCAAATAGTGGAATTATTACCCTAACAGAACAATGTAGCGATGCTGAATTGAGAGCATTGTCATTTTCTTATTCTAATCGAACAACAACAACATTTGAAGGACTAACACTTTTATCAGGTTTTACAGATAATGTAAAACTTAAAAATATCACAAATGTGACACAAAATGTGATGGCGGCCCATCACAATAATCTAAAAGATGCTCTCATTGCCATTCAGGGTTTTTGTGGTCGTAAAGGCCAAATAGGAACAAGACCTCTTATAGGCACTATGGAACAAAGAATTAACTATTTGCGCAACAAAGTTCTTGAGCCAAAAGCATGGTTCAAAGCAAATAAAACTGTAGGTCTTGCTCCTTTAACGGTTACATTTACCGATCAAAGCTTTAGACTGGGTACTGATGGAACCTCGCAAAATATTTCTCATATTTGGGATTTTGGAGATAACACAATGTCTGTTGTTCCAACAATTTCTGTGAGTAGTATTGTGCCATCTAATATTTCTAATGTTATTGTCGAAGATGTAGATGGCGGCACAATTATAAAAACATATACAAATCCGGGTATTTATACTGTAAAATTAACAGTAATAAATGATTTTGGTTCAGATACAGTAGAATTCAACGATATGATTTCTGCTCGTTTTCCTTCCCCAAGTTTTGCTTGCATAGCCTTTAATGTTCATCCGACACAAAAAATTACACAAGTAGGCATTCCAAGTGGTGGGCCGTACACTACCATTCCTGTTATTCGCAGTCCTATTAACACCATTATTGACATAGCAATTCCTACTGACATAAATGGAGCTCCAATTGAAAATCCAAATACTCCCGGAGTAAGTTATGGAGGAGAAACATTAAATGGATTAGGAAACGCCATTGATCCCATTAACTATTTTACATGGTCTTTGGGTGATGATATTCCTCACAATAATTCTAGTGCAGCCAGAGCAGTTTATAGCGTAGGCGGAATTTATGATTTAATTTTACGATGCGACACTCAATATGGATCTTATCGTATAACAACTTACGAAAATTCAATTGATGTTGTAGAAAAATACAATCTTTGGTTATGGATGTACAACACTGCTGAAACTGAAGTAGGAGCTTGTGAATTTGGACTGATTTCAGAAACATTTAAATCAGTTGGACCTATGGTTTCCTTAAATAAAAATGATGAATTTTTGACGGGGGAAACAAATGAAGCTCAACAAAAAAGAGAGTTTCATAGAAATGTTGGATTTACTCCCAGAACAGCTACTTCATCAGGAAATTCTGGAACCTGTCTTATGTATTGGGCTAGCGGTCGTGCTGCTATTGACTCGCCTGCTTTAGAAGTGATCAGAAGCACTCAATATAATGCATTTACTCAGATTTTTTCTAATGGGTTTTCTGATATTTATAGACCTTGGAACTGGGTTTCAATGGCAAGTAGTTCTAAAATTTATTTCATTCTTGGAACTGTATCAACAGCAATACCTGCAGGAACTTCTCCAACTAATCAAAACAAAGATCAAGTAGCATTATCAACTTTAAATATTACAAGCCCTGTTGAGGTTTTAGGACCTACCAATTATAAAAATGGTGCTGTAGAACTTCAAAAGAATGCAACATTTGATGGTGTTGGCAATATTGTCATGGGCCAAATGAGCGTTTATAGATCAACATGGCATGGAGATTCTGGCTATTTCATGCGCAACGAAGGAACTGGAAACTTTTTTAGAATCAAAAGTTTTTATAAAACAAGCGGAAATACGGCAGAACCTTTTGTTGACATTAGAAAACTAACAGACATGGCTGGATCTGCTCGTATTGAAGGTCAATTAGTTTCTTTGAGTCAAGGAGTTTATTTCTTTAGTAATTCAGGAGCAGTTGCAGCATATAGCCCAACTACTGGATTATGGAGTACTGGCGGTCCCGGTGTTAATTCACCAGCTTTTAGAAACTTGCAAGATACAAGTGTTCTTGGATTCGATAGTGCGTCACAAACTTTGTTGGCAGCTTCTGATAATGACAAAATAGCTTATATTAGTTTTGACTATAGTAATAAATCATTTATTAGATTCAATGAAACAGATACCACTTTCAGCAGCGTAACAAATCGACCATCTGGAAAACAATGGAATATGGCGATTTTTTAATTGCTTAGATACATACTTCAGAAACAAAATAAGGATTTAAACTAGCAGTGCCGAATTTTTTTCCACCATTACCTGTCTATCCCAACGGCTACGATGATGATAGTACGCTGTACTTGGTGTATAATACTGCTGAAACTGTCACAACCGCTGAAAATCAGGCTTGGTCTGAAGAAATTCAAATAAGACCCGTAGGTGCAAACGACCCTGAAATTTGGGCAGATAATGGATTTGCAAATATAGATGGTGAGCTTTTTTATTATGATGCTGTTGAAAAGAATGCCTATGGCAAGGTCAATAAATTAAAGCGTTGTTGCCGAAATATTGGCGGAACGCAAACACATAAAAACTTAGCCGGTGCTGAAGTTCGTGGATTTGTAATTGCCGAACACCACAATCAACTTGTAGATTGTATTATAAAAACTGAAAACCACATTGGAATAAATTTTGATACAGATCAAAATACACTTGATTGGAGAATTAGAAATCTTCAAAATTTAGAAATTATTTTTGATGATTTTGCATGTCCAGATGTTGTTTTTGATTTTGTTGTCTTAGAAAACAACCCAGTAACAGGCATATTAGCTCAATATGCAATTACAATTACTGGAACCTTTACTAGCTTTAGGCTTGATTTTGGTGATGGTGAATACATAACCACGGCTACAACAGGCACTCACCGCTATGCTCCCAATTCATCAATTGATCCAGTTGTAACTTTATCTAATAATAAGTGTCAAATAGTACAGACTCCAATTGCAAGAGAATCAGTTACAGAACCCAATACGCCTACTTCGACAACATATGAAATTCCTTTACCACAGATTCCAAATCTTCCTGTAATTAACATACCAAGCATCCCTGTACCAACACTAATACCACAAATTCCTCCAATTGTATTTCCTTGTTTAGATATTGGTCCTATTGGGCCAATAAATATTCCATCCGTCATAAGTATTATTCCACCAATTTGCATTCCTTCTTTTATATCGATTACACCAGTTTCTTTGCCTTCTACAATTACAGTCAGTATACCTGTTATTTCTTTTCCTACAATTAGCATTACGCCTGTTTCAATACCCACTCAAATTAGCGTAATAGTACCTGTTATTTCTTTTCCTACAATTAGTATTACGCCTATTTCTATTCCGACTATAATTACACTTACGCCTATTTCTATTCCGACTTTGATTACACTTACGCCTATTTCTATTCCGACTATAATTACACTTACGCCTATTTCTATTCCGACTTTGATTACACTTACGCCTATTTCTATTCCGACTTTGATTACACTTACGCCTATTTCTATTCCGACTTTGATTACACTTACGCCTATTTCTA
>Ga0214919_10000798_pt1 | contig 53782 bp, 48 predicted proteins | sample LL1503_MetaG_FD_177994 | JGI IMG/M metagenome (GOLD analysis project Ga0214919, IMG submission 177994) | Freshwater microbial communities from Lake Lanier, Atlanta, Georgia, United States - LL-1503 | ecosystem: Environmental > Aquatic > Freshwater > Lake | place: USA: Georgia | collected... | reverse complement strand
ACAAGTTAAGGCAGTAAAAGAAAAATGTAATGAAATATGTTTAAAAAAACATAAATCATCTTGTCCACAAAAAGATAGTGAATGTACAGATTTAAAACCACAACCAGGTGATTTTGAGCTTATTAAGCGAACTGGTAGTGATAAAGATAAAGAGCGTATATATAAATGTCCTAATATGTATAAAAAAATATTAAAAGATAATCCAAGTTTAATTCCAGTAGATTTTAATACTAAATGTCCAGCTAATTATTATAAAGGTGCTTATGTTGTTGACCCTGATAATACTTATCATTTTTATAGAGCAAATACAGATGGCACATGGAGTCATAAACCCGGTATTAGCCCAATATCAAACGTAGATAGTTCAAAGAAACCTATATATGTACCACATTTTGCAAATAGAAATTATGAAAAAGATGAAGACAATGACGAAGCAATTAAATATACTAATTTTTGCGGATATTTTTGCATTCCAACAAATAAAAAAATTCATAAAAATTTAGCATAATATAACTATGAATTTTTAACTTATTTTTAACTTAGTTTTTAGAATTTTAGAATTATAAATACAAATATAAATATAAATATAAATATTTGTAAAAATTGAATATAAATAATTATTAAGTTATATATCAAATAATTAAGTTATATATAAAATATAATATATTTATAAAATTAAAATGGAATTGCCAGATGATTCCAGAGCCGAGTCCAGAGATGATTCCATAGATTTTCTAATATCTGGAATATCTAACATAGAAATAAAAAATAAAGTAAGTGATAATAATTCTCCAGAAAAACAGGAAATTATTAACCTATTTTTAACAAATGTGAAAGGTAAAGAAATAATTTTAGATAACTATAATAGTTCGCATTGTGGTAAAGAAGGTCATTGGTTAGAAAAGCAAATGAATATAAAAGCAAATCAAAAGAATTCTCCAGATATAAATGGTTTTGAAATGAAAAAGGAAACAAATAACGTAACTACATTTATTGACAAAGTACCATCTGTAAAATTATTACTCGATGTTGCAATAAAACCTAAAGACACGAAAAATAAACTAAAATTTTGGAATATGTTTGGAAGTAAAAAACAAACAGATGAAATAACATTAGGCGGATGGAAAATAAATAAATATGATAATAATGGGCAAATACTTGTAGTTGATAAAAATAATAATATTCAAATTATATACAATTATATTCAAGATAAAAGGGCAAATAAAGCAGAAATAATAGATGATTTTTATAAATTGGAACCGCAAATCATATTACAATGGCATATGGCAGATATAAAAAAATGCATAGATAATAAATTTAATATTCAAGGTTTCTTTATTTGTAAAAAAGATAAAAAAAATACATCATATGATAAAATTTGTTTTGGAAAAGCATTTACATTTGAACAATGGATTGATGATGTAAAACTAGGAAAAATATATTATGACGGATATTCTAAATGTAATGGCAGATGGCGAGGTTGCTTTAGAGCAAATAATGTATATTGGAATTCATTACTTATTCTAGACGAAGAGTATTGATTATATGCTTACCTAAATGATATGCAAATCTACAGGCAACTGCATTTCCTATTTGCATTATTATATCTTTTTTTGACCCCTCGATAATATAATCATCTGGAAAACTTTGTATTCGTTTTAGTTCTAGAATACTCAATCTTCTGATTTCGGTATCACTATATTTAACGAGTGCATCATAGCCATCTTTCCAATATCTTGCTGGTATAGTATATGACGGTTTATTCATAACTAAAAATTGTGCACCAAAGCCATTATTATTTGCTTTAGATTTTGCTTTTTTATTAATAATACCTTGTATTGCAGTTGCACTTAAAAAATGCGATGCGTCAACAGATTCTTTAGGTAGTAAAATAGTGCTTACGGCTTTGCGAGTTTCTATTGTTAAAATAGGTTTCGGTTCAATTGGAATAATATTCAAATCTTTTCTAATACCTATTATAATAATTCTTCTTCTGTTCTGTGGAACTTCAAAATCACTTGCATATAATTTACAAATTACGCAATTATATTTTTTTGTTAAACTTTTCATAATAATATCAATTACATTTTCATTATTTGCAGTTTTCATTGATAATATGCCGATAACATTTTCCATAATAAAGGATTTTGGATTAAAATAATCCAAGTATTTTACATATTCTATAAATAATGAATTGCGAGGGTCATTTATATCTCTTTTACCTGCGATACTCATACCTTGGCAATTATGAACAATTGTATTATAAACTATATAACTATTATCAGTTTCTACTTCAAAATTATAAACTGGAATATTAATTATGTCTCTTTTTTTAATACTAGATGGTTCAAACCATACATAATTATTTTCTATAAATGATGAAACTTTTCTTTTTTGTGTGATTTTACCCCTAATATTATATGTATTTCTTTGATTTACAATTCTACCTTCTATTGTAGTAAATTTTGGTCGAATTGTTTTATTTATTGAAAATATATAACCTAATTTTAAATATAATCTTTGTAATCCTAAAATTAAATTAACAGATACAGAAGTTAAATTTAATGTATTATCTTTTCTAATATTACCATCTGCTTTCATATATCCATTAATAAATGATTGAATATATTCTTTAGGAGCATCTTGAACCCATTCTGGTATTAATTTACCATGAGAATATTTACCAAACATTTTAAATATATTAAACCATAAATAATTTGAACATCCATATTTTTTACAATTACCAGAATTTTGATTTTGATTATATATTGGTAATATTTTTTTTATTATACTACATACTTCATTTTCATCTTTATTATTTATAGAAAATTTTATATTATATTTTAATGTTTTATTTTTATTATTTTTATGTGTGTGTTCAATCCATCCATCTCCAATAAAATATCCCATCATATACCAATAATTAATATTATTTAATTTAATTTTTATTTTATGAGTTTTAAATTGATTTATAGATTTATCAAATGTAAATTCTGGTATTATACTATTAGTATTTATAACCATACCGCAATAATCATTATTAGTTAATTCTTTTGCTTCTTTCCATTTTGGTTCTCCAAATATAGTATTATATTTTTTTAGGTTTGTATCCCAATATTTGTGTTTTTCGCGAACATAAAATGGATGTTCTTCGGTGCAAGTTATTATATCACCATGATATTTTAGTTTAATATCATATATATTACCATTATAAGTCTTTTTTTGTAAATTGCATATATTTTGAAATATATTTTGATGAGTTAATAATTTATCTGCTAATGTAATATCTTCAATATTTTTATATCCAGTATTAGTTAAAACTTGTGTACCTGCAATAAAACAGGGCGGACCTCCGACAATTAAATCAATAGTCTTATTATCAGTATTATACAATGTATTAAATTTATCTGGTGTTAATTTTGTTAAATCTTCACAAATTGCAGTATGATGAAAATTTTTTTTATAACTATTAATGGCTTTATCCCAGATGTCAATCCCTGCAATTATATTTAAACCTGCATCAGTTAAACCTTTAGACATACCACCACACCCGCAAAATAAATCAATAACATTTAAAGAATTGCCAGATGGGGGTGATTGGTTTGCGGGTGGTGCAGGTGGTGCAGATGGTGCAGATAGTTGGTTTACAGGTGGTGTTTTAGTTTTTAATATAATTTTTTGTTTTGTAGCCATTTATTAAATTATATATGATTTGTATATTATTTCTATTTTATCTGTATTATATTTCATAGTTTATAAATTTTTAAATCAATTTTTAAATATTAATATTTATTAATAAATAGTAAAAAATATCTTGTGTTAAATAAAAATTAAATAAAAAATAAATATAGATTATATATTAAAGAAATAAATATAATTTACAATTTATATAACTATATTTTTATATACTAACAATGGCTGAATTTTTTACAAATATATTCAGTAAAATTGGTGATTTATTTAAATCTAAAGATTTAGAAAGTAATATTGAAAATTTTCAAAAAAAAATTGATGAAATCATAACAGATTTAATTTTACCTTATGCACAACCAACAAAACTCGCTGCAGGTGATAGATTTCGCGATTTAATTACATTATTAGATGCTAAGAAATGCAACAAAATAGCAGTAACTCTATCTTCAAATTTGGATAAAAATTATACCAAATTACAACTAGAACAATTTGCCAGTTCTATTTTAGTTGGGAAAGAAAACTCTGAATGCAAAGATGATAATTGTTCTGATAATGCAGAAAAGACTATAAATAATAATAAAGCAAAAGTATCAAAGAAAGAAATTTGCAATGCTGTTGCCGTTCATTACGTTAAAATATTGAATGTTATTGCAGCAATTTTAACAGCAGTAAACCCAACTGACAATATTTGTTTAAATAGATTGCGAAATTTATTAACAATTATTGGCGAAGATGAAAAATCTGGTGTCTCTGCAATTTGCGATACTAATAATAATATTGTAAAGGGTAGTATTATGCACGAACCGGGATTTAAACAATTATTAATGCTATACTATTATCATTTAATACAAGATTCTGAAACGGAATCGGAAAAGGAAAATGTTAGAAGCCAATATGAATATATGGTAAAAACTTTTTCTGGATTAGTTATGTTTGTTGACCCTAGCTTAAAATATATGAAAGAATCGGATATGACTGCTTACAATAAGGAAAATACTTATAATAATAAAATGGAGGCGGAAATAGAGGAAGATGAACAAGAAGCGGAAATTAAAAATGAATTGGAAAATATTAATAGTGAGGATGATGAAAGCGTACCTCAGCCAGAAAGCGTATCTGCTAATAATATTAAAAGTCTTAGAAATAATATTAATTCTAAATTTTCAAATATTAAGACGGAAGAAAAAGAAAATTTGGAAACAGTATTAAGTAAGATTGAAAACTTGGGTAAACTTATTGAAACAATACAAAAAAATACTACTACGAAAAATACTAATAAAATTAATGTAAATACTAAAGATTTATTGAAAAATAATGTAAACACTAATACATCAGCAATGCCAAATACTACTAATACATCAGCAATGCCAAATACTACTAATACATCAGCAATGCCAAATACTACTAATACATCAGCAATGCCAAATACTACTAATACACCAGCAATGCCAAATACTACTAATACACCAGCAATGCCAAATACACCAGCAATGCCAAATACACCAGCAATACCAAATACTACTAATACACCAGCAATGCCAAATACAATGCCAACTATCACTAATACAATGCCAACTACAACTGGAACTAACTCTGGAACTAACTCTAAAAATAATTCTAAAAAAAATAATAATAATAATAATAATAATACACCAAGTATGATAAATAAACCATCAACAAATGCAAATACTACAACACCAATTACACCTACAACATCAAATACTACTACACCAAATACACCTGCCACAAAAAATAATATTAATACAGAACTTAATAATATATTAAAAGCATATGAAACTAATAATACTAAAGTAGGTGGTGCAAATAATAACAATAATAACGAAAATGATAATATGAATAATAATATGAATATGTCTGGAAATAACAAAAATAAAATCAATACTGGTAATAATAATACAGGTAATAACAATAACAATAATAATAACTCTGGAAATAAATCACCTAAACAATTAAACAATAATTTATTAGAAGAATCAAATACAAATAATTTGCCAACAACTGTTAATAATATAAGTCCAAATACAAATGCAACTAATGTTATTACACCAAATGAAACAATAAATAATCCTATTATTAAAAAGTTTATTGAGTTTGTTAATACATATGCAAGTATTGATAAGATTGATGATAAAATATTAGAATTTGTTAATACTGCATTTAAAACTAGTGATAAATTTGATGCATCTATACCAACTGAAAAAGAACTTCGTATCAAAGAAAGTGATATGGTTGAATTTTGCACTAAGAATGTAAATAGTAATTCAATGATACCAATTACTATCAGCGATCCAAGACTTACAGAATATATAAAAATTTACAAAGATATGAAAATATTATATATTGATAATTGTGAATATTTGTTTCGTATCTTAGAAAATAAGGTATTGAATAAAACTCCAATTGATGATAAAGACGAAAACCCACATTTCACTATTAAAAATATTGGTTATAGCGAACTAGTTGAAATTGAAACAGATGTGCGTAATAAATTAGTGACAATGTATTCCAGTTGTCAAGAACAATATCAACGTGGTATTGTAGCATTATATAATGCACTAAATGCAGAAGTTGAATAAGATATTTTATTTATATTTTATATTTTTTATATTTTTTATTTCTAATAAATAATTAGTTAAGTAATTAAGTAAAATGGTTATTAAGAAAACAAAGAAAAAATCAAGTAAAGTTTTTAAAAAAAAAACTAAAATAAATAAATATTTTAGTCAAAAAGGAGGTGAAGAACATTTGTCTGATTTAGACCCTGCAATAAAGAAAAGAAGTGATGAGAAAAAAAGAAAAGAATTATTGTTAAAAACAATAATGAAATTAATATTTACAAAAAAAAAATCTAATCATCAAAAAATTTTAAATACTAAATTATTATTATCTAAATAATAATTAATAAATAATAATATTATTAATTATATTTACTTTTTCATAATATTATTAATATTTATATATTTACATATTTACATTTTATAAAATGGTAAAATTAACAAAGAAGAGGCAAAGTATGAGAGGGGGTAAATGGGGAATTAGTAAGTTTGGGAGAAAAGTAGTGAATACAATTACAAAACCATTTAAAAGGAAACCTAACATAGTTTCTTCTGAAATATCTAATAACGAGCCAATAATATCTAATAAAAAGCCAATAATATCTACAAAAGTATACACTGGATTTGATCCAGTAAATTCATTAAAAAAAAATTTTTCAGTACTAGAAAAAGAATATTTATCAAACATTGCGAGAGGAAACAAAAAACCTTATTTTAATAACAGTGGTAAAAAATTAACACCACAAGATGTGCTTATTGAGTATCCTAAAGGTCCTATAACTTCTAATGTTTATAACAGAACTCAAAACTATATAAAACAACAAACAGCTTTTAACACATATTCAGCAAACTTAGTAAAACAAATGTATCCGCCGGTTAGCACTAGACAAAAATTAGAAACACCACAAGCACCACCAGCATCAGCATCAGCATTAGCACCCCCAGCACCACCACCACCACCACCACCAGCACCACAACCACCAGAATCGACAAAAAAAAACTCTGATAGGACTGCATTGTTGAAAGCAATAACTGGACAACAAAACTTAAGAAAAGTAAACACATCAACATTGAAAAACTTACCACGAAACGCACAAACCGAACTTATGGAAAAAATACGAGTTAAAGCTAGTCAAACAACTACTAACCCGACAAAATTAAATCAAGAAGAATATAAAGCTAAATCAAGAAGAATAAATGAACAACTTGCTAAATCAAAAACACAAAAAAAAGATCCTTTAAAAAAGATGCTAGAAACACTCAGACAACATTACAATACAAATGAAACAACAGAAAGTGAAACTGACCCACTACTAAGAGTATCATCAGCAACTGCACAAGTACCAGCATCAGCAACTGCACCAGAACCAGCACCATCACCATCACCACAAAAACAAGGTATAAGTAGTATATTGTCAGCTGCACTAAAATCAAAACTTTTAACTACTGTTCCATTACAACAATCTACCGCTAACATTGATGACGAATGGAACAATAATGGAGGTTATCGCAAATTATCAAAACATCAAAGTAAACATCAAAACAAAAAACAAAGACAAACTAGAAATAATAAATCTAAAAGAAATAATAAATCTAAAAGAAATAATAAATCTAAAAGAAATAATAAATCTAAAAAATCACAAAATTAAAATAAATCTAGAAAAACAAAATACATAAAATTCAAAAAAAATTAATCTTTTATTCTATAAAAAATATATTTCATAATAATAATAATATAATCTAAAATATAAATTATAAATTAACTAAAATGGGATTTTATGAACTCGGAAGTGGTTGCGATTCTTGCGATACAGTTGCACCAATTAATAATGTAAATATGCAGTCTGTGCCTAGCTATCTTTCACAAGCTAGTATGATGGCGCCCTTTGGTACTCAAGGTACTGCAAATGTTAGCCAATATACTCACGCAACATCATCTGGTTATCCTCAAGGTGGTGCAATGGGTTCTATGGGAACAGGTAGTTCTGGAAGCACTATGGGAGCTACCACAATGGGTACATCAACCATGGGAGCTACTACAATGACAACTACCGTTCCAACAACTATTGTCCAGACTATTCCAAATGTCCAAGTCCAAAAGGCTAAACAAGTTACTGCCCCTGGTCCCGCAATGGTCATGGTTTCATCTGGTAACACAACATGTGAAGGTTTCACTGATGGTACTGGAAGCAGTATGATGAATGATAATAAATGGATTGTTCTAGGTCTAGTTATTTTTTCTGCATTGGCGTCAAATGAATGTTGTAAATATTTTCTTAATAAGAGTCTCCAACTTAATGATGGAAGCCCAATGTATTATCTAGCATATGCAGTTGTTGCCGTGCTATTAACTTTTGCCGCGTATAGATATTTTACAACTAAAATGTAATGCGAATTATATAGCGATTCTTGCCCTTTTGCCCCTTTTGCACATTTAGCATTTTCTATCAAAAAATTAAATTTTATATATCTTTAATATTTTATAATAAAAGACTACAAACAAAAAATGTCGCTCCCTTATCGTTTGGAAAATCCATCTACTTATGATAAATATGATGAAAAATATGCACAAAAGTTATCAACATCATATGCATATATAGAATCTGATATTAAAGATGCATTTAACAATTTTACACATAATTTAATGTTAGATACGCATATACGGAGAAATCTTCTACTAGATGCAATTGATGATTTTGAAAAAAGAATTGGTATAGACTTAAGTAAAAATCGTATGTGGCAATTATTTCATAATAATGCATTTAATTATCGTCCATATCAATGATGATGTATTCAAATGATATATTCGAACATATGGTCTTTATGAAATAACCATATTGAAAAATATTTTTTATCTATTTTATTTTTTAATTTTATGAAATATACTTCTTCAATAGTATCATTATTTAGTATATCAAATAAAATATAATCATAATTATTAAAATCAAAGAATAAACCCCTATTTGATATTAATAAAATCAAATTCTCAAGTAATAATATTATTACATTATTGTGTAATTGATATTGTAAATTAAAAATAAGTTTTTTTTTAGGTTTTTCTATTTTATTAAATAATGTTGTTATTGAACCAATTTTTTGCAATTTAAATAACATTTTCCCATTTATAACATTATAAAATTTATTTAGATTATCCATTATATATTTTGTAAATTCTTTATTTATAAATTCTCTACATTCATTATAATCATTACTAAAATTATTGCCATATGTGTCATATATTTCATATTTGCCATATGTGTCATATATTTCATAATTTTCATAATTATAGTTATCCATTTTTAATTTACATTTAGTAATGTATCTTTAACTAATAGTTATATATATATAAATATAAATATATATTTAACTAATATATATATAATAAAAAATAATCTTATCATAATATAAATAGTAAATAAAAAATGAATCCAGAAGAACAACATCAACATCATGAATATCCAAAATTAACAGGTAAATTAAAAGACAAATTCGGATTAGAACCTAACTTAATATTTAAAATGCATCAAAAAATTCGCGAAATATATTCAAATTCCAATTTAAGAAATCCCGTATTATCATCACAAATACATAAAATTATTCTAGATTTATTTATCAACGAATATTATCCATTAGCATCCCGCAATATTAAAACAGATAATCATACTATGGCGGTTATAATGGGTGGCACTGCCTATAATATGAATATACCAAATAAAATGAGTAAAATATTATATACTCCTACTGATGATATAGATATGAAAATTTATACAACCGATATTAATAAAATGAATAATGTTTTATCTATGTTCAAATATATTATTGTAATTATTTGCTTTTATATGAGCCAATGTTTGACAGATATAGTTGAATATGGTAGAAATTCATTTGAACCTGCGGAACCATATGTAAAACGTACACAGAAACAAATATTAAATCAATCTATTAAATTTAATTCAACTAAAACGCAAATCAAATCACAAATCAAATCGCAAATCAAATCGCAAATCAAATCGCAAATCAAATCGCAAAAAAATGAGCAAAATGGCGGAGAATTTAAAAAACCATATCAACATTTAATTAAAATAAAGCAGAGGCGTTTTGGTGTATTAAAATCCTATAAAATAAAATTACAAATAAAAAATAAAAAAGAAAATAAAAAAGACATAATAGATATTACTGATATGCCTTATGAAGATACATATAAATTAATTATGTCAAAATTAGAAGATCCAGATATAATGATTACTACAAAAATTAGCTATAGCATCAAATATATAAATATTGTGCTACCTTATAATATTAATAATCTTAAATCAATAATATTTAGCGATACCAAAATTATATATCCTAATGTCCAAAATCCCTCGTTTTTTTCATATTATTTTATGAATAATAAGAATATGAATATGAATATGGATATGGATATGAATATGAACCTTGAATCACTTTTGCAAAAGAATATAAATATTTCGGAAATTATAGGGACAAAACAATGTTCCAATAATTGTCGATATATATCGCTAAAATGTTTACAAGTTGATATAATATATATGCTACGTTTTGCCGAAATATTAGATTTAGAAGAATTATCAAAAGGTATAATAATTGTTCCAGTAGAAAGTTTGTATAAATATTATAAATATATGATAAAATATATTAGATTACATATTATAAAAAAGTTTTTTAGTGGAACATTAGCAAATAATAAGAATTTTGTTAATTCTGCGAGAAAACTATGGAAATATGTGGAAAATAATTTGAATAAAACTACATCTCAATTTGGCGAAACATTGCCAATTAATATTATTTATAAAAAAATAATTAGTGATTTTCATCAAGCATTTTTTATAAAAAAAACAATGTTTCCAGAATATAGCGATTTAAGTGAAATTGTAGATGATTATAATAATACAATAAAATATATTAATAAAAGTTGTATATTATTTAAAAATAAAAAACATAGTGAAAATACATTAGAATCAATTAGTATAAATTTTGCAGATAGGCAAATGGGTGGACAAATGGGTGGACAAATGGGTGGACAAATGGATGGGGGTTCAAAAGTTAGTAAAAAACAATCAATAATTCTTCATAACAATGTGGAATTTGACGATATGGTTTTAGATAATACGCCATCAATGCAAACTAAAAAAAATATATTACAACAGGTTCATACAATTTTGAAAAACGAAATAAATTTTTTGGGAAAACTTTCGAATTCTATATAAGACTATGCATTCTATTATGCATTCCATTAGGCATTCCAACTTCTAGGTAAATCATATTCACATGCAAAAAAATCTCTTTGCAATGCTAATATATATATTTTAATTAATACATCTATTATTCCAGACCATTCAAAAATAAAATCCAATTTATTACCATCAATCCATCCACCAAATCTTTCTAGAACATAAGTACTCAATAAGGTTTTTTTGGTTATATCTGTTATACCAAAATATATATATACTTGTAACATAAGTATTGTATCTACAATAACACTACAATAAGAAATAATAACTCTATATTTTTGAGGCAACATATAATTTGGTGGTGGTGTAAAGGTTCCATCATTTGAATATTGTGGTGAATCTATTGTAATTTGTGTAATTATTGCAAAACAAATTATAAATACATATATATACCAATAATCTGGCAACATATCAGTAAATGGTATTGTTATCCATTGTCCTACAGTAGTTAATGATGATGTAAATAAATTAAACATACATAATAAATACATATACCATTTAAATGATAAACCAAATCTAGCTTTTACATAACTAAATCTTTGAGGAGAATTTAAATATTGTAATATTGTTAATATAACACCTAATAATAGAAATAACCAACGAAATAATGGTGTTGTTAAAAATTCAGCAAGTTCATATAATATACTATTCATTTTTTTAACATATACTATACTATACTATATAAATAAAATATAAATATTAGAGTAAAACTAGTAAAAATTATCATTATTTATTTTTATTTATTTTTATTTGTTTTTATTTGTTTTTATTTGTTTTCTTTTTTATACTTGTAAAAATAAATATTACTATAAACTAATAGATAAAAAATGGATAAAACTATAGCAAATAATAGTAAAATAAAATCATCTGGGTCATTGGTTGATTGGATAACTAAATATGATTCATTAGTAATATTTGGAGGGTTTGGTGTAGTAATTATTATAACTATAATATTAACAGGTATATTTCAAGCGGGACCAGTTGTTAGAGATAATTTATTATATAATGCATTTGGGGCATTAATGATGGCATTTGCATTTATTTATGTAATATTTAACTTTTTGGGACGACAAATTAGTATTCTGGGTAAATCAATAGACGTTGGAATGATTGTTTATTTGGCAATAGTATTATTTATAATGTTTGTATTGGGAAATTAGGCTACTGATGTATTATTGTTTTGATTAGTTAATCTCTCATTTAAAAATTTTTGTCTTAAATCAGTAGGTATTAAAGTTGTTAATTTAGTTTTTCCTATCTTATCAGGCTCCTGATATGGATTATTGGCTGGAGTTATTATAGGTTTTTTAACATATGCTTCAGGCATAATAGAATCTTTCATTCTATCTATCACACCTTGAATATTTTTTTGGTCTGTGACTAATTTTTTAATATTTGTAATTATTGGCAATGGCATATTTATTAAAATTTGTTCTGGTATTGGTGATGGGGATGATGATGTTCCATCAGCACGGTCTTTATATACTAAATTTTTTAATAAAAATAAAATTACTTTAATAGCATATTTATATTTATCGAATAAATTAATAGTAAATGCAAATATTCTCATTATTTCATCGTGCTTTTTTAAATAAAGAAATTCAAGATTTTGGCAATTTTTAAGTCTGTTGTTAACTTGTTCTATAGTTGAAAAGTTTAGATTAACTAAATTTTCTTGATTTCGAACAACATTATTATAATTACTATCTAAATTTGTAAAATTGTGTTCATCTTGAATATTAATAGTATCATAACCTATACCTATATCATTATTTACATCTTCTCTATTTAAATCTTCTCTATAAAAATTTTCATTATTACTAGTAATATAATAACTATTTGTACTATCTTTTTCTAATGTAATTTTATTTTCTGGTTCCAGATTAATAACAGCAATATCAGCATCTATACCAGTTTTTAAACTATCCAATAAATCTTTTATGGCAGCTGCATTTGCATTACTTACTGTAAAATTAGAACCCAATCGCATTTTTAATTCATCAACAATAACATTTATACCTTTACTAATAATTTGTAGTAGGTCAGCATTTATTTTTTGGTCTATATCAAGTTGGTCTGGCGGGTCTGATAATAATTTTCTATTAGTCTGTTGCATATAATTTTCTACTTCAGTTTCATTTTTAATAGGTGGACCATGTTTAACTGAATGTTGGCGTGTTGGTGGTGCTGCCATTTTGCTATGTATATTATATTCTATTTTAGATTCTACGTAATATTCTACTTAATATATAGAAATTAAATTAAATGTAAAATGTAAACAAATAAATAAAAAAATAAATCAAAAAATAAATAAAAATATAATATATTACATTTTTTTTAGCAATAATAATTGTCTTCCAGATTGGCAAAATTTATCATTACTTTCACATTCTTTATATTTGCTTAATAAATCTTCTATTTTAAATTTCATATCTGGTTTTATTTCAACTTGTCTATCTATAATATGTTTAATTTGGTCTCGCATAGTATTATTAAATGTGCCTATATTTTCAGGATGACTAGTTACAGGACTAATAGGAACTTTATCAGAATTAGCAATAATATTTTTACTTACTAATTGGTCTTGCATTTTATCAATCATATTCATTACAAAGGATTGGTCTTTAATTAATTTATCCATATGACATCTAGATATTGTGCTTCCAGTTGGTAAATTCTTATATTTATCCAATTGGTCTTTATAATTAAGCACAACATTATATAAATTTTGATATGCTTTATAAACAGTCATAAGTTCATTATGTTTATTAAGATATGCATCATCTAGTTCTTTAACATCTATTTTTTCTTCAGAAACACTACTTTGTTCTAGCATAGGAAATTGGGTATAGTTAGAAACTGGAGGAGCTTTGAAAATAATTAAAAGGCGTCCACATATTTTTTCTTTCATTTCTTGATTAATATCTGGTGTTTCTTTAATTTTTTTCAATATTAAAAGGCGTTGTTTATATAAATTACTATTATTATCTTTCATTTCTGTGTGAATTTGTTTTAAAACTTCTTTATGTTCTTGTTCGGTAGCTTGAGACTCTGGAACACCAGTTGAATTTTGTATAGTATTATTTTTTTGCATATTATTTTGCAAATTATTTTGCAAATTATTTTGCATATTAGCTTTTTTCATAGTATCAATATCATTATCTTGATTTTTGTATTTTTTATATAAATCCAGATATGCACCATAAAGTGTTTTTAAAGATTCATGCTTTACTCGAAAAGATTTATCCATTTTAACATAATTTTTAAGTATGTCTAAAATTTTTTGTTCTGTCTCTGGAGAAATATTATTTTTTAATCCTAAATTTTTGAAAATTTTATCATCTTCTAAATCATCCTCATCTAGATCTAATTGCATATGTTTAATGATAGTATTACTATGAGTAGAATTATTTAGTTTTTTTTTAGTATTATTAGTGTTATTAGTAGATAAATGTTTATTATTTTGCAAAACTTTCTTAGATAATTTTTCCAATTTAGCTTTTTCATGGACAATATGATTTAACATATTATCAATATTGTTATTTTGTTTATCCATTTTATGATATGTGTATTATACTATACTAATAAAAAAAATAAAATTATTTATCCAATGTAATAGTTTTATTGTCTAAATAATTTTTATATTCTTTATATGACATTGTTTGTAAATTAATATTGTATTCCAGAATTAAATACATTAAATTTATTACATTATCCTTGAATCTATCAATATGTTTAAAATTATATGTGTCTAGCAATATATTTTTTTTTTCATCTAGAGTATTTTTATTTTTAACCATTTGTTTTTTATTAAATAATGGTTGAATACCTAGATATATTTCTAAATTTTCTGTAAATGTTGAAGAATCATATAATTCTGATTTAGAAATCCATTTTAGTTCTGGAACATCTTTTTTTGTATAATATTTATAGGGTTTATTTGAGTTAGATTTAGTAGTTTTCTTTTTATCAACTTTATCAACAACATCCTTATCAACTTTATCAACAACATCCTTATCAACCTTATCAATCTTATCACTAATAACTTTATCAACAACATCCCTATCAACCTTATCAACCTTATCAATCTTATCACTAATAACTTTATCAACAACATCCTTATCAACCTTATCAATCTTATCAATCTTATCAATCTTATCAACCTTATCACTAATAACTTTATCAACAACAATCTTATCAATCTTATCAATCTTATCAATCTTATCAACCTTATCAATTTTAATAGAATCAATATTATTTGGTATATTATTATTATTATTATTTGGTTTATTTAGTTTAACAACATCTTTATATTGTTCTAGATTCTTTTTTGTTTTCTTTGCATCAAAATTATAAATAGTATGTTGTTTTTGAGTATTTTGAGTAGTTCTAGAATTATCAGAAATATTAGTTTGTTTTAATTGTTGATTAATAATATTATTTAATTGATTTTGCTTATTATGTATTAAACGTAATTTTTCTTTTTCATTATCAATACTTCTAATTAGTTCAATTTCTTTTTTACGATTATTAATTTTTTGTATTTGCTCTTTTTTATATTTTAATTTAGCAAGTTCTCTTAGTTGTTGTTCTTGTAGAATTCTTCTTTTTTGTTCTAATTCAGATATAATTGGTGTATTATTTATTTGTTGAGGTTGAGGTTGAATTTGAGGTTGAGGTTGAATTTGAGATTGATTTAGATTTTGAGATTGATTTTGTTTAAAAGATTTTGAACTTGTATAAATTTGTTTTATTTGTGGTTGTTGTTGTGGTTGTTGTTGTGGTTGTGGTTGTTGTGCTTGAATTTGAGGTGTAATTTGTTTTCTTTGTTGTAAGTTTGTCTGTTCTCTATTTCCTCCTTTATAAGTTTGAGATTCATCTTCAGATAGATTTGGATTAATATTTATTTTTTTAAATCCATTAGTTTTTTGAGAATTAAAATTTACTTTTGATTCTGTATTTAAATGACTATATTGTTTTGTAGGAATAATTTTTGGAATAATATTATATATGTTGCTAGAACTCATAAAATCTTTAGAATGATTACTGCTAATAATTGCCTTTGGCATTTCATTTTTTATTTTTTCTGCAATTAGTTTATCTTTATTAATAATATTTTGTATTGATTGCTTAGGAGGCGTAGGAGTATTAATAATTTGCTGTTGTTGAATTGGTTTAGGAGTAGTTTGCTGTTGTTGAATTGGTTTAGGAATAGTTTGCAGTTGTTGAATTGGTTTAGGAGGCGTATTAGGTTTAGGAGTGTTATGAATAGTAGGAGTATTAATAGTTTGCTGTTGTTGAATTGGTTTAGGAGTATTATTAATAGTAGTAGTAGTAGTTTGCAGTTGTTGAATTGGCTTAGGAGTATTATTAGTAGTAGTAGTAGTAGTAATAGTTTGATGTTGTTTAGAATTTTCTGGTTTATTTTCAACTGGCTCTTTTATAATATGTATTACTTGTTTTTCATTTTTAGGTTTTATTTCATAATTTGTTTTATTATTATTAAGTTTACTTTTTTTTAGATTATATTTTTCCATAATAGCATTTATTTCAGCTTTCTTTTGTAAATCATCTTTTTTTTTAGTAATTTTTTTAGGATTATTATCTAGATTAATATTTATAGTTTTTTCCATTTTATAGTTAAAATTATAAAAGAAACAAAAAACATAAAAAAAACATAAAAAAAACATAAAAACTACAAACAAAAACAAATACAAATATAAATATAAAATTAAAAATTATTTTGTGCCAAACCATCCGCAATATAATTGCCAAACCATATATTAAATGCGACTTTATCATTTATATCTGGCAAAGGTTGATGACTATTGCAATGCATTAATTTTACTTTAATTTTATGGTCAGCATCTAATTTACTATTAATAATTTTTATTCTAGACATATTACCATCAATACTTTCAATTATGTCTTTATTTTTAACATCTTCACCTTTTGCAGTTTTCCAATTATTTTTCTTCCAAGCAGGTAGCCATATTGAACAAGATTTAATACTATATTCACTATCACTGACAATCTTTATTTGTTTACTAATGCCAGATAATTCTCTATAATATCTAACAATTAGCTTAAATGCATAATCCATACCCATTAATTCACATTGATTATTTGTTTTATTATTATATTGTTCTTTAATATTTGTGCAATTATAACCTAGATAAACTCCAACACCACTATTAAAAAAGTCTTGTGATTTGCGACTAGACCCATCTGTAAATATATATATTTCGTCATTAATAATATTCCATTTATCAACATTATAATTTAAATCAATACAATATTCAGAACTTTTTATATTTTTTGTCATCGCTTTGATGTTTTCCATATTTGATTTATCAGCAACAGATAATAGACTTGAATTTGCTGGATTTTTATTTACATTTTTATTAGCTAAAAATGGTTCTTGGTTTGTATATTTAGGTTCTTTTAAAGGTTGTTTAAAAAAATCTGATGCTTCTTGAAAGGACTCAAATTTTTTAAATATTGGACCACTAAAACCATTCACTGCACTTTTACATTCAGCCCACGTCTTAAATATACCTGTTTTAAACCCTTTTTTAACTACATAATATGATTCCATTTTGTATAAATAATATTTTATGTATTTATTATTTTTTATTATATTAAATATCAATTTTTATACGTCTAAAATAAAATTGAAATTTAAATTTTAAATATAATAAATAATAAAATATAAAATTTACAAAATATACATATATTGAATATTACGATTGAATATTACGATTGAATATTTATTATAAATTTAAATTTATAAAATGACTGAATATCGCGATATGCTTATTACTAAAATTAATGAGTCTAAAGACAAATTAAATTCGCTTGTTAGTGAAATAAACAGTGATTTAAAAGCTTGTGTATTACAATTTACTGAAACAATTAATAATAAAATTAAAACACTTGAAACAAATTTTTCTAAACAAACTGATGAATTAGAAAAATTAAAAAAGGATTTATCTGATAAAAAATTTGATGAAAATAATTATATGAATGTTTCTATAACAATGAATTTAGCAAAACAAATTAAAGAGAGAGACCTACGTATTAAAGAATTAGAACAACGTATTAAATATAATGATGAAAGTAAATCATCTATAAATAATGAATCTAAATTTGAAACAACTCAAGAAAATCAAGTTACAGAACCTATAATTGTTCCAGAAAAGAAATCAACAAAAATTTCTATTAAAAGTAAAACAGCTATAAATGATAAATCTACTAGTGAACCAATTGGTGAACCAATTGTTGAACCAATTGTTGAACCAATTGTTGAACCAATTGTTGAAGAAAAACCAAAAAAGAAAATTACTATTAAAAAACAAACTAAGGCTGAAATTGCTAAAGAAGAAGCTCGACTTGCTGAAGCAGAAACATCTAGACTTGCTGAAGAAGCATCTAGAATTGCTAAAGAATCATCTATACTTGCAGAAGAAGCGGTGCGACTTGCCGAGGAAGAAAAAGCGATTCGACTTGCTGAAGAAGAAGCAGTGCGACTTGCTGAGGAAGAAAAAGCGGTGCGACTTGCTGAGGAAGAAAAAGCGGTGCGACTTGCCGAGGAAGAAAAAGCAAATCGACTTGCTGAGGAGGAATCCCAACGTAAAGAAGAACCAAAAGTTGTAGCAAAAAAGAAAGCAACTGAGAAAGTAACTGAGAAAGTAAGTGAAAAAGTAAGTGAAAAATCTAAGACTAAAGAAAAATCCAAAGAAAAATCTAAAGAAAAAACTAATGATATCCCTGAAAAAGTTGAGTATCCAAGTGATATTCCAAATATAGAAGATGTCGAAGTATTAGAATATAAGAATAATGATTATTATATGGATAAATTAAATAATGTATTTCAAATGACAAACGAACAAGATATTGGTATATTTATTGGTGTATATAATAAAACTACAAAAGACTTGATGTATATTCAAAATTAAATAAATTAATTAAATTTATTTTATTACAAACCATTTTTATTTCTAATAGAATTAAATATTACTAATATAAATAATAATACAATAATACTAACAAATGCAATAGCAACATTTTCAATATCTTTATTATTTTTTGATAATTTTTTTATTAAATCATCATCACCTTTAGAATTCATATTACTAAAATGTGAGATTTGTTGATATGTACTAGCACGTTCTTTATATTTAGCTTCTAAGTCAGGATTAAAAATATTTGGGCTTGGTGTAGTTTTTTTTGGACAACTAACAGGTGGATTAGGTAATGAACAAACATCATTGCGAGTAAGAAAATTTGAGGTTTGTTGTGGTTGAATTACAAAATCTTTAGGAATAGTTATAGAAGGATTTAATAAATAATTTTGATATTGTGCTGGTTGCTGTGTATTTTGTGTATTTTGTGATAATATATATTGCGGAGGAACTGGTGCACTTGGTGTGCTAGGTATGCTAGTTGGAACTGGTGCACTTGGTGGACTAGTAGGACTAGAATTGCCAGATTGTTGAAACATTTTAGAGAATATAGAAGAATTATCTGTTGAGTTATTGCTTTTATAGAAAATACTGTTTAAAAATGATATAGGATGTGTAGTAGTAGGTATATCATTAGGAACATTTGTATTAGATTGTGTATTAGATTGTGTATTAGATTGTAATTTAAGTATTAAATCATCAATCTGGTTTTTATCAACCTTATTTGCTACTAAAACATTAGTCAAATCAGTCATATTTACAGGTATTTGTTCTTTACCGGAAATAGGAAATTCACTAATAGTACCACTAGACGAATCAAAATAATATAATTTATTATCTTGCGTTCCCATCATTAAATCTGGTGATGAATCAATATACTGACCTTTTATATTACTATTACTATTACTATTTAATAAGTTCGGCATTTTTTGCATCATATTATTAGCAATTTTTGAATATTCCATACTATCACTATTAATATATGGTTGAGAATCTTGAAATTTTTTAAGTTCATCTAAATATTTCTTATTCAATGTATTATAATCACCTCCGTCAAGTTCCATAGTTATTGGCGTATTTAATGAAGGATTAAAAGACATAAATCTTTCTAATAGTTTTGGTTCCATAGTAATAAATTTGGAAATAGATTGAAAAATCTGCATTTTATGTTTTCCAGATACTTTATCACGCAAATCCATTGGTAGTTTTGTCATAATTTGTGCTAAGATTCTATACATTAAATCTAAGTCATTCTTATCAGGATTTTCAGCAATAATTTTTTTAATTAAACTTTCACTATCTAATGTAAAATCCTCTATTACTATAGTCTTTAATGCAATCATAAATAATATTTCGATTTCTGTAATTTTCATAGAAACAATACGTAATTCTTGACATATTACTTCGCGAAAAAATTTATCTTGAACTACTGTTTTACTTTGAGGAATATTATCATATAACCAATTAATATATTTTAGAGATTGTTTTCTATCTGATTGTTCTGAAAAAAAAAGTGTAATAGGTAATTTTTTTATAATATCTTGAATATTAGTTGTATTATTCATTCTATTAGGACTTATATAAAAAACTAAATTTATATTTTTATAAAATATTATTATATATAATGTATATTTTTATTTATAATGTATATTTTTATTTATAATAATTTATCAAATTTTATTATAAAATATTTACTTTGATTTTTTTATCATATTTCATAATTTCATAATTTAATAATTTCATAATTTCATATTTTTTTCATATTAGTTTTGCAAAGTGGACAAACAGACTTAAAATCAAACCATCTTTTACTACAATCATCACAGAATGAATGCATACATTTCATTAAATAAAATATTTTTCCTTGTTGGTATGTATTCATACATATTACGCAATCTGAATTTTCAGTAATAGGCACTTTTTCACTATATAAAGATAAATTTTCAATACCTAAACCAATATCAACAATATTATCATTTTCTTGTGAATCATTAAATAAATTATTATTTAAACCATTATTAAACATAGAATTATATAAATTTACATTATTACTACTATTATTTGGCACATAATCATAATAAGTGCCTTCATAAGTATTTGCATAAGTATTTGCATAAGTATTTTCATAAGTATTGTCATACGTATCCATACTATTATTATCCATATTTGGTATTATACAGGTTTCTGAATGTGATAAATAATCATAATATTTTAATACAATATGACAAATTCCGCACGTAAATAAAGCATTTTCATCTATATTTGCCATATCCATATTTGCTATATCCATATTTGCCATATTCATATTTCATATATTTCCTATATTTATTATATTTATATCAATTTTTTTATATTATAAAAAATATAAATATTTTTTATATTATAAAAAATATAAATATTTTTTATAATATAAAATGAATTTAAAAATAAAAAATAATAATATTAATTATTATAATTATAAATAATATTTTGTAATCTAATTGCAATATTTCATAATGGCTAAAACAAATTTTGCCAAAGTGATGGAATTTAATCGTGCATTTGATATGGTTTCATCAGATCCAGATGATTATACTTATTATATAGATAGTATAAGTTATCCTTATAAATATATTAGACTTAATATATTTGATAATTCACCTGCAACAATTAAACTACGTCTAGATTTAATTAGAGAGGAATTAGATGAATTAATTGTTGCAATTGACGAAAATGATATTATAGAACAAAGAGATGCTTGTGCTGATATTCTTTATGTTGTTTATGGTATGGCTGATGTATTAGGAATTGATATTAATAGTTATTTAAATAATAAATTAATGTTAGAATACAAAGACATTTTAAATATTAATACCAATAGTAATTTTTATAAAGTAAAAATGGTTGTAAATAATATTTTAGGATTTAATATGTTTAGCAAAACAACTGCTGAATTATTGCAATTTGGAAAGGAAAAATTAAATTCTGCTTATTTATTATTAGAAAATAATTGTAATAATAATAATTTAAATATTAATGAAAAATTTGAATATATTGCAGAAAATATGTTTAATTTACTAATTTGGACTTATATAACAACAATGGTAATTGGTACAAATGCAGATAATGATTTTGCAATTGTTCATGATAGTAATATGAGTAAATTATGCTCAACAGAGGCAGATGCTATTGCAACAGTAGAAGATTATAAACAAAAATATGAATTGAAAACAAGTCCATATGATAGCCCATATTATTATTATTTACCAAAATTAAATAAATGGATAGTCAAGAATTTATCAACTGGCAAAGCATTAAAAAATATAAAATATAAGAAAGTTGAATTTACTAATTTACGATTTATATTCTAAGTATTTGCTTGTTATTTTATGTGTTTATAATTTTTTTTATTTTTATGTTATAAAATTATATAAGAGATTTGCATATAGAGATTTGCATATAGAGATTTGCATATAGAGATTTGCATATAGAGATTTGCATATTGTGTATTACAAATGCCAGAACAATTATCTATTGAATATTATGATGCTATTCTAGATGCTCTAGATTCTGAAGATACTAATAAACTAATGAAACTATTTGCAAAATTTGAACTAGAACCATATTCAGAATTATTAGATGCTCCTCGTTTTGGCAATATTAATACAGAATTAAATACATATCTAGACTATATTTTATATTATAATTTATCAAATGTAATAGATATATTTATTGATGAATTAAATTTATCAATATCAGATGAAACACTTGCACAATGTATCACTTTACATAATTATGATATGTATAATTATTTGATTAGTTTAGGATATTTTCCAGAGTCCGAAACATTTAAAAAAGCAGTTCAACATTGCTGTGCTAATATTGTTTATAATATATTAGAAAATGACAATGATTTAATTAATTATTTAGATGAAGATGATATTGAATGTATATTTAATACTAATATAGATGAAGAAACAATAGAAACAATAAGAGTATTATTTAATTATGGAGTAGATAGTTCATTATTTAGTGAATATATTGAAATTTTGAAAAAATATGATATAGGAGATAATGATGATGAACAAAAAGATATAATTCTGGAAATAATTGAACTTTTAGAGTCTAGCAACATTAAGAATTAAATTATATTTTTTTTATTTTTGTATATATTTAATATTTGTATAAAGTAATACAAAAGTAAAAATGACAAGAATATCAAACAAAAATAAATCAAAAAAAAATAAATCAAAAAAAAATGTTAGTCTAAAAAAAACACAAAAAAAACCAATGGAAATTGAATTTGAAGCAAAATTTTTAGATATAAATAAGGACAAATTAATTACGAAATTGAAAGATTTAAATGCAAAGTTAGTAAAATCTAATACAATATATAAAAGATGCATGTATGGATTATGTGATATTAAAAGGGGATATGTGCGAGTTCGTGATGAAGGAGATAAAACAACTTTAACTGCAAAGATATATAGAGATTCAAAGTTTCCAGAAGAATATGAGGTATCAATTAAAGATAATTTTGAAAATGGCAAAGCATTTTTACAAGCTTTAAATTTAACAGAAAAATCATATCATGAAACAATGCGGGAAAAATGGTCGTTGCCTTTAGGTAAAAAAGATTGTGATAATTGCGAAGTTGCATTTGATTCTATTCCAGGTATACCATTATATGTCGAAATAGAATGCAAAACAAAGAAGAATTTAAATAAAGCTATTAAAATGCTTAATTTAAATCAAAGTAAAAAATATTTTGGTTCATATGGTAAATGTTTTGTTGAATATTATGATATGTCAGAAAATGATATAAATAATTTAATACCAAAACTAACATTTGAGAATATTCATAATGAATTGCAACCATATATTAAAAAAAATAAAGAATTATTGCAAAATGTATCTAGACAACATTTAGAAATTTATAAAAAATTAAAAATAGAAAAATAAATAAAAATACTAAGCACTTTTTAGCTTAGACGTTTCAAGCTCTTGCCTCAGTTTTTCAATCTCCTGCCTCATTTTTTCAAGCTCTTGGCTCTGTATTTCAAGCTTTAGTTTCTGTTCTGCAATAATTATTTCTTTTTCGCAAATCTGTGTTGGTAGACTACTATTAAGTTCGGCGTCATCTTCTACATTTTTCTCTGTATCATCCTTTGTGATTGAATCATGATCAGTGTATATAATAGTTCCTAATTTACTTAAATCATCAGTATAGCCAATACAACATAATCCTCTGGTGAAAGATTTTTCATATGTATTCCAGCCTGCACTTTCTTTATAAAATACTTCCTGATCTACAGGTTTACCATCAGCATTTAATATAAATTTATGTATGCTTTCGATTTGGATATAAGGATTATCAGGCAACCAGCTAAACATGAACTCATTTTTAATATCAGGTTTTGGGACAATACCACAAATTATCTCTAATGCGTGTTGTTTTGAATAAGCATAAACTATAATCAATGAAAATACTACTTCAAGACTAGTTCCATCATCTAATATTTTAGAACCTGATATGATTGTACATGTATATATATTCAAACGTTTAGGTTTTTCCATCTTAGAAATATTTCTAATAATTATAATTTATTTTTTATAAATAAAATTTCAATTTTTGTTAATTTTTTATTTTTTTTGCCATTTTTTTTATTAATTAAACAATTTATTCAATATAAAAATTAATTATTTTGTAATAAAATAGACATAAAATAATATAAATTTTACAAAAATGGCAAATCAGTATTTATTTGGAGGTATTAGCGGTATGTGTGGTATATTAATTAGCCATCCTTTAGATACAATTAAAACACATATTCAAACTGGCAATGCATTATCAAATTTTAAACCATCTTTGAAAAATTTATATAAAGGTATTACAATTCCACTTATAGGTATAGGTGTTGAAAAAGCCATTGTATTTGGAACATATAATTATGTATTAAAAAACACAGATTGTATACCATTATCTGGTGCAATTTCTGGTTTAACAGCAAGTTTAATTATTTCACCATATGAGAGAATAAAAATATTACGGCAAAATTCTCAACATTTTACAATAAAAGATGTTCTAAATCATAAATTTATATTTAAAGGACTTAGCGCAACATTTTTAAGAGAAGTTCCGGGCTTTGCCATATATTTTAGTGTATATGAATACCTAAAAAATGAAACATTTACTAAATATAATAAAGAAATAACTAGTCAGGCATCATTTTTATTTGGTGGTTTATCTGGATTAACATCATGGAGTTTCATTTATCCACAAGATAAAATAAAAACTATAATGCAAAGTTCTAAATCTTGCGATGCATCATATATTAATGTATGTAAAAATATTTATAGCAATTATGGTATAATGCATTTTTATAAAGGGTTCAGTTGGGCGGCAGGACGGGCATTTTTATTACATAGTGGCACATTTTGCATGATAGAGCTATTAAATGGCAAAATGGCTCTAGATACTATTTATTAGTAGTAATTGTATTTATAAAAATTGATATTTAGAATACGCAATTTTTTAAATTATTTTTTTTAAGTTTTTATCTTTTATCTTTTATCTTTTATCTTTTATCTTTTATGTTTTTATTTTCATGTTAATTTAAAAATAAATAATAAAAATAAATAATAAAAATAATCATAAACATAAACATAAACATAAATATAAATATAAATATAAAAATAAATAATATTTATCTAGACATAAAAACTTGCAAAATTCACAAAACTATTATAACACTATGGCGACTATACAATCATTTAATCGTAAATTAAATTTTGTTGTAGCATATACCTTTGGCAAACAATATATTGGTAATAATGGAACTATTCAATGGCATATTCCAGAGGATATGAAACATTTTAAAGAACTAACAAAACCTAAACCAAATGAATATCCATTTAGCATAGTTATAATGGGTCGCAAAACTTGGGAAAGTATTCCAGATAATAGAAAGCCTCTAGCAGACCGTTTTAATATTATTATTTCTAATAATAAAGATTATATAGACCGTGAAAATGCTAAATACAATGGCAATAATAATAGAAATAATAATATCACAGATAATATTAATAATGTATTATTTACAACATGGAATAATTTTTTTTATACTGATGAGTTTTTAAAATTAGAAATCAAATTAATTTCACAAATTCCAAACAATATTGATATTAAGTGTCCTTTCACATATTATATTATTGGTGGAGAACAAATATATAAATTAGCTCTAGATATGTGTAAAAAAATAGATTTATCTTATACAATTTATGCAACCGAAATTTATTTAACTAAAGAACAAGACGAAAAATTTATAGGAGATACATTTTTTCCAAAAATTGATGATTCTGCAATAATTACTACTACATCACCTATTTGCAAATCTGATAATTTATATTATCGTTTTATTACTTATGAGAATCCAAATAATTATATGTTGACAAAATTTAAATCCCAATATAAGCCATTTTATACCCAAGAGACGGAATATTTATCCCTGATGCGCAATATTTTGGAAAATGGTTCTAGTAACGACGACAGAACAGGTGTTGGTACATTATCAATATTTGGCTCAATGCTAAAATATGATTTGCGCAATACATTTCCAATATCTACAACTAAACGTATATTTTTTAGAGCAGTATTTGAAGAGCTTATGTTTTATCTTAGTGGTAAAACAGATAATAAGATTTTGCAAGAAAAGGGAATACACGTATGGGATGGAAATACATCTCGCGAGTTTTTAGATAAGCGTGGTTTAAATCATTATGAAGAGGGAGATATGGGACAAACTTACGGTTTTAATTATCGGCATTTTGGTGGCGAATATAAAGGTTGTGGTGTGAATTATATATCAGGGTTCGATACTAATGATACATTACCAGAATCATTTGTATATTCAAAAGGATATGACCAAGTAGCTAATGTAATACATCTTATTAAGACGGAACCAGCTAGTCGACGTATTATAATAGATTTATGGGATAGTTCAACTGTTCATAAAGCAGCATTGCCAAGTTGTCTTTGTAAATATCAATTTAATGTTAATGTTTCAAAGAAGGAACTTAATCTGGCAATATATTTACGTAGTAGTGATTATTTTTTGGCAAATAATTGGAATAGTTGTTGTGGTGCATTATTTGTTCATTTACTATGCAATACGGAAGGTATAGATTTAACTCCGGGCGAACTAACAGTATTTATTGCAGATGCACATCTATATAAATTTCATCTAGACAAAGTACAAATGAATCTAGATAGAAAACCATTTCCATTTCCGAAATTATTAATTAAAGGTGAAAAGAGAAAAGATATAATGAATTTTAAATTTGAGGATATTGAATTATTAGGATATAAAGCACATCCTAATATTAAAGCAGAAATGGCAGTATGAGAATAAATTAGAAAATAATATTAATTTTATGTTTAATTATTTATGTTTAATTATTTATGTTTAATTATTTATGTTTAATTATTTATGTTTAATTATTTATGTTTAATTATTTATTTTTTATTTTTATAAAATATAATTTTTTATTTTTGCAAAATAATAATCTTTGTAAAATATAATCTTTGTAAAATATAATATTTAATAATAATTAGTTAAATAAAAATGTCTTTTACAAAATTATCTTATGATACTTGTGCTTATAAAAATGAACTCGCACAATCTGTAGGAACGCTAAATTGGGTTATTGACCCATCGAGATTTGAAAATTATGCCAAGTCTCGAATTGAATTTGGTATTGTAGCTGGAAATGATGTTAGTCTTATTAAGGGTAATATGACTGATTTAGAAAGCGACCTACGAGGAATTACTAGATTGGATAGTAAATGCCCTCAACTCAAATATATTAATCCTTGCCCTCAAGGTTCTATGAATACTTGTCAACCAAGACAAATTATTATTAAGGGAAACCCATCTAATATGGGGCGCGTAATTGATACTACTCCTATGCATTTACGTGGTAGCCAAATGTTTCGTTATACACCAATTCCTTTACCTCAGGGTATTCAAATGCCTAGATGTAAGTAAAAATATTCTGGCATTATTTATGTATCTGTAATTATTGTTATTTGATATTTGATATTTGTAATTTTTTATTTTAATCTTTGTAATTTTTAATATTTTTTATCTTTGTAAAAATTAATAATATATATATATACATATATATCAAAATGGATAAATTGCCAAAAAAAAGTTTAGATGTTCAGTCTATATTAGAAAAAATAAAGAATTTACCAATAGATGATAAAGATAAAGCAACTATTCTAGAAGAAATTAAAAAAAATATAATGAATCCATCGGCAGGTGAAAATAAGAATTTAGATGATATACAAGCAAAATATACAGGTGAATATCAACCATATTCTGAACAACCAACTTTTATGAGTCAAAACTACCCACAAAAACCACAACCATTCCCATTATTACATCAACAACAAGGATACCCATTATTACAACAACAAGGACAACCAAATTTAATGCATCAAGGAATTCAAAAACAAGGGTATAATATGCAACAACCATATTATGACCAACAACAACCAATGACAAGTGCACAATTTGAGGTTCTTAAAAATAAAATAGATTCTCTCCAATATGAATTAATAGATTTGCTGCGTCATGTTAAAGATTATACACAAAGATATATGAATGCAATAAGGCAACAAGATCTTGATAAAATTAATGAATATATAAATGGGCTTTTTGAGGTAGATAAAACATTAAAAGAAACACAAGACTTGGCAAAATCTGCTCCTCCTAATGAGGAAGAAGCTGAACCAGAAGATAGAAAAAGCATAATCACAAAAGCCACATCAGGTATAAAGAATTTTTTTGGAAATATAGGGAATAATGTATCAGGTATTACAGATTTAGTAAAAAATACGGCAGATATTGCAAATGGTTATTTAACAAAAAAAGTTATTCCAACTAGTAATGTAAGTATTAATACAAATCAAAATACTATAAATAATTCTGGCACATCTGGCTCAAAAAATAAAAATATTGTATCTGTTGATGATTATATTAGTGATATGAATAAAATGGAGGAATTGAATAATAATGCATCAACTAATATTAAAACAAATATACCTATCATATCTAATGCAAATGTTATATCTAGTAATTCTAATAATATTAATTCTTTAGGAGAAATGCAACCTAAGGAACCAATGCAACCTAAGGGACAAATGCAACCTAAGGAACCAATGCAACCTAAAGAACCAATGCAATCTAATGAATCTAATGAATCTAATGAATCTAATGAATCTAATGAATCTAATGAATCTAATGAAACAGAAACAGAAAAAGATTTAGAAGGTGCTATTAAAAAATTAAATGATACAATGAATGCTGATATTGACAAAACAACAGAACAATTACAAACAGGTGGAAACCGTACTCTTAAAAATAATAAAACTGACAAACATTTTAATAAAAAAGAATATAATTTACAAAATAAAATAAAATTATTAAAATTAAAATTAACAAAAAATAAATTGCAAAAAGAATTAAAACAAAATAAAACAATTATTGTAAAAAAGAAAAAAATTATAACAAATAAAAATAAAAACAATAAAAAATAAAAACAATAAAAAATAAAAACAATAAAAAATAAAAACAATAAAAAATACTAAGTTAACTCATTAAATTCTAAATATTCAAGTGCATTTATTGGTATGTCAACAATATTTAATCTAGAACATCTAAGTCTACGAGTACTATGATAATAATTATAATTATCAAATAATTGTTTGGTGCTATCTTTAGTATTAGACTCTCCTCCAAAATACCATGGGTCAAATGGAGGTAATCTTTCAAATACAAATAATTTAGTATTATTTAGAATATCAAAACTTATGTTTGCTTTTTCTCTAAAGATTTTTAAACTATATGAATGTTCATCATCATATGATTGTTCTGTATCTTCTGAATTATAATCTAGATAATCTGGATAATCATATATTTTACATTCTAGAAATATTGCATCAACATAATCAGATTCGTCTTTTATAGAAATTCTATAAGTTTTACCTATTTTAAAATTTTCCATTTTGTAAAAAATATTTATTAGAAAATATAGAGAAAATATAGATAAAATGTATAATAAAGTAAAACAAAATCAATTTTTATAAAAGTAAATTTTATAATTATATATTAGTATTATAAATATTATAAATATTGTAAAAAATTTAAATTAATAATATTGTTAAAATAATAATATATAGTTATAATAATAATATTATATAATAATAATAAACATTATAAAAATTATAATAATATAAAATGAGTTGGAATAGAACAGTATATGACCAATGTAGTTATAAATATCAATTAGCAGAAACAACAGGTAGTGGTATATATCAATTAACTCGTCCTGCAAATGCTTGTATGCCTTGTTTACCTAATGACCCTCGTATTATTGCACAATCTCAAGGTGTATCAATTAGTAAAAATACATCATTAATTGATATTGATAGTGAGATGATTGGTATTTCCAGAAATCTCACAGATTGTCCAGACCGCAAATATATGCCAGACCAAAATGCTAGTTTTCAATGTGGTGCGCAAACTGGTAAAGTTCGCAATGGTTGTAAACCTACTGATAAATTATGTGTCGATAATACACAAGTTATTAATTATAATGATTGCGGATTATCAACTGAGGATTGTCGTTTAAGCAATCCTCCATCAACACTACGAGGAACTGGTTGGAATAGATGGGAATGGTTATGCAGAAATCCTCAATATCGCGTAACGGAACCATTTGATTTTCAGATTAATACTAAAATATTAAGCAAAGATAATCATCGTCCTTGTGTTCCTAGACCAATTGACCAATATAATGCATATCCAAAGCCAAATAATATTCCTATTTGTGAAACTATTGTCCCTGTATGTCATGCACCCACAATGCCACCAAGTGTTAGTTGGCAACGTGAGGATTTAATTTCACAATATTAGATATTATTAGATTTTATAAGATATTATAATCATAATGAATTATGACAACCAGACCAATACATTGTCTCAGCATTTTCTGATAAATTAATGTATTTATCGCATATTACACCACATAATATAATATCATAAGGAATATTTTTTACCTCATCATAATTCTCACAACGAACACACCAATTATGAGGAAAATTACCAGAGTATTGTATTTTATAACCATAACCACCTTGATAACAATATTTTTGTATAGAATCTATCCATTCTTGAAAATATATATTTGGGTCTTTATTTACTCTTTGTTCAAAAAATTTTAAAATTAATGTTTTTATTTTATTAATAGAATCTTTTCTTAATTTATCTTCTAACCACGTAGAATTTTCTATTGAATAAGTTAAAATTTCTAATTCTTCATATATAGGATTAAATATTTCAATTGAATTAAACCATGTTCTAAATTTTGGAAAACCTGTTTTTGAAAGATAGTAATTAAGTGTTTCAATAGGTATAAGTGGAGGCATAATTATATATAATAAAAAAAATAATAAATTGTATTTAATTTATGTTTAATACTTTTATTATTTAACACTATGTATAAATAATATCTTTATGTATAAAATAAATTAAATTAAAAAATATAAAAAATATAAAAAATATTGCAAATATAAAAAATAAACTAACATAAAGTCTTAATGTCAATTTCTAAAATTTTTTCTTCATTTGGTGTTATTAAGAAAAAATATATAATGTCCTCATTATTATAAAGTTTTCTGTCATTAATTTTTTCAACAATATCTGCATCTAAAATATTCATAGGAACAAATGAAACATTAATATTACTTTGTAAATCAACATCAGATAAATTAATTACAATAACACCGTGTCCAGTAGTTTTATAATGTTCTAAATATATTTGTCCTAAATTTTTGTTATTATTTTCAATAAATTTAAGTGCAATATTAATATATTTATTTTCATCACTCATTTTTGTAAATTATAAATAAAAAATAGTTTATGTTTATTTTATTTTTATTTTTATATATGATATTTGTTTATCTTTTTATACTTAAAAAAATATAAATAAAATTAAAATTTTCATATTAAATTGTCAAATAAAATTTTGCAATTCTCTAAATAATACTAATTATTATTTTTATTAATTATTTTTTGTTTTCTTTCAATTTTTATAAATCCATCATCATCTAAATTAGGTTTATTATCATTATCATTATCATTATCATTATCTACAACTGTTTGTTTTGGTTGTTGACGATTCTGTTGGCGATTCTGTTGTCTATTTTGCTGTGTATATTTTTGATTAGTTCGCTGCTGATTATACTGCTGATTGTTCTGTTGTTGATTTTGCTGTCGATTGTACTGTTGATTGTGCTGTTGATTGTTCTGTTGATTGTGCTGTTGATTGTGCTGTTGATTGTGCTGTTGATTGTGCTGTCGATTTTTATATTTATTATTATTTTTATAAACATTATCTACTTTTGCAACATTATCTACTTTTGCAACATGCTCTATTTTTGCAACAACATGCTCTACTTTTGCAACAACATGCTCTACTTTTGCAACAACATGCTCTACTTTTGCAATACTATCTACTTTTGCAATACTATCTATAAAATTTGTTTCTACATTATTTTTGTGCATATTAACTAATTTTAATGAGGAAGTTTTTTTATTAATTATTTTTGGTTTTTGTACATCTAAATTAATTGTTGAGGTTTCATATTCATTTGAATCTTCTAAATGTTGCTCTAAATGTTGCTCTAAGTGTTGCTCTATTTGAGTTTCAACTAGTTTTTTTGGTGGTTCATATTTTAATACATTTTGCATTTCTGATTGTTTTTTTGTTTTTTCAAAAGTTTTAATAATATCTTGAATATCAAGAACTTTAAATTTTATTTTATTTGGAATATTATTAATAGTATAAATTAAATTTAAAACGTCATTTAATAAACATAAATCTTTTTTAGACATAATACTTAATATATTTTGCCCCTGTATTTCTATTATTCCAAATAGTAAATATATAAGTTTATATAATTCATCCATATTATGTGGCAACCATTCTAAATAATTATTAATTTGATTTAAACAAACCATAATTTTTTCTGAAACATTATTATGTGAAAGACTAGATATTTTTGAAATATTTGATGTTAAATTATAATCATTTTTAATTATATATAAATTTGCAAAAATAATACCAATATTAAAATACTGTGATACATCTTTAATATATGAAAAATAATTTACACCAGAATTTGTATTTACATTATCATTTTTAATTACTTTAAATATTTCATCAATTAATTCAGTAATATGTGTATTTATATTTATACCTATAGTTTCATTAAATGCAGTTAAAAACCGCAAATAATCTATAGAAAAATTTTCTTCATTCAAACATTTTTTTATAATAATATCAAACAAAAACTTACAATAATCTGGCAATTTTCTAAAATTATCTTGCATTAATGTATCATTTATTTCATTCATAATAGTTAAATAATTACTAGATGTTATTTTATTCATACTACCATTAATCATATTAATATTATCATCACTATTAATAAATTTTGATAATAATCTTGGATTCTTTTTTTCACGCCAATTAATCATAGAATTACGTGTAGATTTATTTATTTCAATATCAATAGATTTAACAATATCTACAAGATATGTTGATAAAATATCAATAAATGGATATTTATCTTTATTGATAAAATTACCACAAATATCAAATAAGTTTTTACGATTATCATAAAAGTTTTCAATTGTTGTTGAAGACATTTTAAAGGAATTTGATAGTTGTTATCACACAATTATGTAGGAAAAATAGTATTATGTATTATATATTATGTATTATGTATTATGTATTATGTATTATGTATTATGTAGTTGTTACGGTTTAGTTATATTTTTAAATAAATATTTTAAATAGTATTAAAATATGTTGATTTATCTTAAAAATATATTTATGTGTGATAACTTAATTATATAAAATAAAATTAGTTTTAAATTAGTAAATTAATTTAATATAATTATAATATAAATAAATAATAATATAAGAAAATCAATTTTTTGAAAGTTAAAAAATTTGTAAAAAAATTATAACAAATTTATAACAAATTTATAACAAAATTATTTATATATAAACAATAAAATATGTCATCTATTCTGCATAATGTTTATAAAACTGAATCAAGTCTAGCAAAACAAAATTATAATAATGCTTGTAATGCAACAAATACAAATGTAATACCAAGAACAGGTTTTAATCAAAAAATTCTTAATAATAATAATACTGGTTTTCCACAAGATTCAATCTCTAGAGAAAGTAATCAAACGGATTATTTTATTTCACCCCTAAGTGGGCAAAGTATTGGCAAAGAATCTTTTCATGATAATATGGTTCCCTTTATAAAAAATAAAAATCAACAAAATAATAATTTTAATACATATAGTAATACACTTGGTCGTCATACTGGTAATGATGAAACATATAGACCAAAAAAAGTTGAAGTAAAGAGTTTTTTTGATTTAACACCAAATAATTCTTATGTTTATGGGAGTCCATCTTTTACAGAAACAGTAGGTTCTGATAGATATGTTCCTAGTCAAAAACGTCAGGGTGAAAAACCATTTCAAGATATTAGAGTTGGTCCCGGTCTTGCAGCAGGATTTACTGCTGAACCTGTAGGTGGTTTGAACCAAGCAAATGCACGTGATTATGTTTTACCAAAAAGTATTGATGAAACACGTGTATTAACTAATCCAAGGCTTACATATGAAGGGCGTGTTATTGCAGGGCTTAAAAGTGCACAACGCGGGTTACAATCAAACGTTGTTAAAAATAGACCAGAAACATATTATAATTCTACACCTGAACGGGGAAATCTTAGTTCAGCTGTTAAAGCATCTCAACTTAGAGAAAAATACTATATGAAACCAACTCAAAAACAACATCAAAAACCATATTTTGGAACATTAGGTCAAGGACAATTAGCTAAGCCACGCAAAGAGGGAGCATATCGCAAATCAACTAAAAATAATTATATGAATCCAACTCCGAGAAATGCTTATAGAGAAGATGCATGGATATTTAACGATGAAAGTATTAACTCTGGCGTAGGTGATTATGGTAAAAATAGTATTGAAAATAAACCTAATGAAAGAGATACAACCCAAGATAGAGTTCATATGAACAATTTAACGATTACTGTTAAAAAGCTTATTACACCAATAGTAGATTTTTTTAGAAGGACACGAAAAGAGAATTTTATTGGAAATATTCGCCCTGATGGTAATATGAAGGCGGCAATGCCATCTAAACATACAGTTTATGATCCTACTGATATAGCAAGAACTACTATTAAAGAACAAAATATAGATAATGATTATATTGGTCAATTAAAAGGTCCTCAACAAGGTATTGCATATGACCCTGATGATGTTGCTAGAACTACTATTAAAGAACAAAATATCCACAATAATGCGCCTTATATTAATATGAATCCTCAACAACCTAGGTCTATTCGTGTTTATGATCCTGAGGATATTGCAAAAACGACTCTCAAAGAAGTTACTATTGATAATGAATATGTCGGTCAAGTAAGTAATCTACAATCCCTCAAAGCAGGTGGTTATACTAGCACTAGTGTTGATATGAAAAATACTAACAGACAATTTACAACTGATTGGTATTATCAAGGTATTGCTGATGGCGAAACTGGTACAGGAACCGGTCGCGGTTATTTGGCAGCAAGATATGAAGCTAAGAATACCAACCGCCAATTTCTTAATGATTGGGAATGGGAAGGACCAGCAAAATCAATTGTTAATAATCCACAAAGCTATGATGATATGTATAATGCTCGTATGAATCCAAATAAAGAAGAAATTGCATTAGGCAGAGAACCTACACAAGAAAGTGTAAAATTAATGTCTGGTATGGATATGGTTAATATTGAACATAGACGCATTGAAGGAGACCAAATTAATATTAGAGAACCAGCAGAAACATTTATATATAATGCGCCACCACAAAAGAATAATTGCGGTTTGACAAGAGTTAAAAGTAAATTACCAGAAGATACAAATAGGTCTCGTATTAATCCAGATATTCTAGATGCATTTAGAAATAATCCTTATACTCAATCTTTATCTAGTAGTGTTTATTAAAATAAATATAGTTTTATTTAATGAATATAGTTTTATTTAATGAATTTAGTTTTATTTAATGAATATAGTTTTATTTAATGAATTTAGTTTTATTTAATGAATATAGTTTTATTTAATTAATTTAGTTTTTATTTAATTTTTATTTAATTTTTATTTTATTTTTATTTTATTTTATTTTTTATTTTATTTTTTATTTTATTTTTTATTTTATTTTTTATTTAATTTTTCTAGAATATCAAAAAAAATATAATCTTTTATAATATCAAGATATTCAAATTATTTATTAATTACAAATTATTTACAAATTATTTATAAATCAATTATAAAACATTTTAAAATGGTAGCTAAAACTCGTAAAGCAAAGACCCCTAAGGCTAAAACTGCTAAGAAGACTAAGTCATCAAAAACTATGGAAAATAGTATGACAAAAAGTTCTGGTTCACATCATGCTTATTGTATGCATGAACGTAAGAAAAATGTACTTATGCTTAATGCACACAAAAAAATTATTACTATGAAAAATGGTAATAAAAGAGCACAAATGGTAGGCGAATGCGAATCTTGTGGAAAAACAGTATATGCATTCGTAAAACTCTAAATAGGTTTTATATTTAATATTTTTATATTTTTAATCATTCATAATAAATTTAATCATAATAAATTTAATCATAATAAAATATTAGTTAATATTAAATTAATAAAAATGTATTCAACAACTGATTTAACTAATAGTTTACTTAATTATAAAAAAATATTTTCACATAATCGAAAAAAAGATAATTCGATTGTTTATATGAAAAAAACCGAATATGATATATTTTATAGCAATAGGTATAAATATCCTATATTAGTTAAAGAAAATATAACATCTCAAACAGGTAATCCAGATGTTAATGAAGCACGAATTAATAGAAGCAAAATAGAAGACCCTTTTATGGAAGACCTTGAAATACCAACTCAATATCGTCATACATTAGAAGATTATAAAAAATATATGCCATATGGTGTTAGTATGGGACATAATGCACCAGCAGGTCAACATAAAACTAATATGAAAGTATTTTCAGAAACATTTTTGCTTAGTAATATAACACCTCAAGAAATGGTATTAAATAGCGGATTATGGGCTTTAATGGAAAATTGGTGTAAAAAATTATCAGAAAATAAAAGCTTATATGATATAACAATATTTACAGGAAGTATACCAAGTAAAAGTAATGCCAATATCAATATCAATATTAATAGTAAAAATATAGACAATGTTATTATGAATATACCAGAAAAAATGTTTAAAATAATATGTTTTCATCATATTGATAATCCTAATATAACTTATATGGAAATATTAATTGTAAAAAATTCACCATATTATATTAATCCAAAAATATTAAATTATGACCTTAGTTCGTATTTAATACCAGTAAAATCATGGAATTGGTTTCAGTCATATAGTGGTATAGATATAAATAATTTACTTGAATTTTATAATTTTAATACAAATAAAATTAAACCATTTAGAAACATAATATCAATGAGTATACATTTGCATCGACTATTGCAATTATTAATGAAAAAAAGCAATTGGTATGGATATTTAATTTATGCAACATCAATAGAAGAATTAGATAAAAAATGGGAAGAATGTAAATTACAAAGTTTTGAAGATTTAAAATATCATAGGGAATTTTATGAACTTGTTAGGCAAAAAATATTAAATAATGATAATTATACAATATTTGAAAAATCATATAAAACAAGTAGTAAAATATTAAATTTAAATAGTAAAAACTCTAAATCATCAAAAACATATAAAACATTTAATAAATATAAAAAATATAATAAATTTAATAGTAAAAATAAATTTATTTCAAAAACAAAAAAAAAATTTATTAGTAAATAAAAAAATATATTTTAATAGTAAATAAAAAAAATATGTTTTAATAGTAAATAAAAATATATTTATAAATTTATATAATAGACAATACAATAATAAATAATATACAAAATGAAATTTATTAATTTATGTTTGAGTATTCCAAATTTGGATACAATTATTTTCTACATTGTATTTGTAATTATGATACCTAGTTTTTTATTTTCATCAGGTGATTATGAAAGTTTAAAATATTATTTACCTGCATTAGTTATGGCTGCGGTTACACTTACTGAATCAGGTAGTCCAGAATTATTTGCAAATTTATATCCAACTGATTGTAATACAACATCATTTAGTGGGTTTCTATCAACAAATATAATTAATGGTCTTGCTGTTGTAGGTATTCTTATGCAATCATTGATGGTTTCTGCAGCAACAAGTAGTATTACGTTGGGTTTAGTGTCAGGTATAATTATATTTGCAATTACATTTCCATTGGCACAACAAATATTACCATTTTTTATACGCGAGGTTGATGATTTACGTAATAATGTAATAGGTGGTAAAACTAAGTTCCCTGGCAACTGGCACAAATATATGGCAGGTATAATATTTTCTATATTTTTGCTAGGTGTTCAATATGTAATGCTTATTGGCTTTACAAAATATATTTTATCATCTGGTATTAAATTAATTTAGTAAATGCAAAATATGATAAATTAGGTATTATATTAGCTCGTTATATTTTTATATTTTTAATATACATAATAAATAAACTATATTTTTAATAGATAATTATAGACATTACAAAATAAATAATAAATAATAAATAATGCATACTCATAATATGGTAATTACAAAATTACTAGATATTGATAATATAATATTAAAACCATCATGGTTATTAAATAAAAATAACAATAACAATAACAATAACAATAACAATAACAATAACAATAACAATACTAATACTACTAAAAATAATAAACAAATACAAAATATAAAAAAAAATAATTATTATTGTGATTATTCAAATAGTTTTTCATATTATAATGAAATAACAGAATATATTAGAAATACTGCAACTAATATAAATCAAATTTATAATAATAATATGACTCTTATTGAATATTGTAATTTTATAAAACCAAAAATTAAACCATATAATTATGTTATTCCTCCAAGACCTATAGAAAAAAAAAATAAAGTAGATAATGAAGAAATAGATATGGAAAATAAAAATGGAAAACATAAAAAAAATGGTAAAAATGTAATAAATAATAAGTCTGATGACTCAGATTTTAGTGATAACGATACTACATTTATAGATTATAAATCAACTAATAAAAAAAAATTTATTTAACTAAACATTTATTTAACTAAACATTTATTTAACTAAAAAAATTTATAAAAATTAAAATCGGCATTTAAAATAAGCAAAGCTCTAAATAAAATCTAATATAATAATAATATTTTTTGCATATAAGTTTCTGTTCATTTAGTTGTATACTATAAAATGTTAAGTAAATTTATTAATTCATATGTATTTATTATTTCATTTATAATAAGCATATTTATTGTTTATTTAATGCATCCAGAGCCAACTATTATTTATAAACATCCTAATCCAGAAAATACTGGTAAATTTACATATCAAGATGATAATAAAACTTGCTATAAATATGAATCAACTGAGGTTAAATGCCCAAGTGATCCAAATCTAATTATTGAGCATCCTTTAATAATTAAATAAATAATGTATCTAGATACAAGTATAAATATTTATAAATTATATCTAGAGATACAAAATATAAATATCTATAAAAAAATATATCTATAAAATATAAAATATAAAATATATCTAGATATAAAAATGGCAATTATTGATTTTATGAAAACAAATATTGGTAAAAATATAGTATCAGTTATTTTAGCTCTAGGTTTAGCATGTATGATACGTATATCTTATAAAGATGCAAATATGGTTATAATAAAAGGACCACCTGTTAAAGATATTGAAAATAAAATTTTTAGTTTTGATAATAAATGCTATAATTATAAAACTGTTGCTACAAGTTGTAAAAATTTAGAAAATAACACAATAGAATAAATTGAAATAAATTAGAATAAATTAGTTTGAAAATAAATATTTAATTCTTTTTATAGTAATAATATATTTTTCATTTTTTTAATTAATATAAGTTTAATATAAGTTTAATATAAGTTTAATATAAGTTTTTTTATATTTAAGTTTAACTATAACTAAACTATCTATCATGTCTCAATCTACACCAATTAATATGATTAGGCGAGATGAGCCAGTAATTTCTAATGATAATATGAATAACCAACATTCAGATTCACAACTTGTTGAAGATATTCTTAAAGAAATGGGTAATTCGCCTGGTATGGAACAACAATCTAATATAAATTCTCAAGCATATCAATATGCAATGGATAATTCGCAAGTCCCTGCTTATAAATCAGAAGACCAGAATTCATATTATGATGATAGACATTATTCCGAAAAAATGATGCATCAACAGAATAATGCAAATACAGGATTATTTGGTCAATTAGGAATAAATCTTAATGGCGAATCAATTAAGGATAAAATAATGAAAAATATTAAGTATCCTATATTAGTATTTGTATTATGTTTTATAATATCACTACCGGAATTCAATAGATTTTTATTTAGTTTTTTTCCTAGATTACTTCTAGAATCAGGACAAGTTAGTATTGGTGGAGTGCTTATTAAAGCATTGGTAGGTATGCTTATTTTTGCAATAACAGCAATATTTTTATAATTTTCTAAAATTTTTAATCATTTTCTGTATTTTACACATTTATAAATTAAACAATTAAACAATAGTAAAAAAATATATATTTAATATAGTAGTAAAGTAGTAAAGTAGTAAAGTAGTAAAGTAATAAAGTAGTAAAGTAGTAAAGTAATAAAGTAATACACAATTTTTTAAATGAAATCAAACAAATTAATAAAATATATAGTTATAGCTATTTGTGTAATTATAATATTAATTATTTTAAATTATCTTTATAAAAAATCATATAGAAATATAAGTAAAGAACATTTTGCAGAAGTTAAAACAGTATATACTGGAGAACCATCACTTATAGATAAATCTAATTTATCACCAAATATAAATTATAAATTAAATAATTTACAATCTATTACATCAAATAATGTAGGATTATATGCACTTACTAAAAATACATCTATTGTTGTATTTTCACAAAGTGAAAAAAAATGGATAGAACAAGATATTAAATTAATAAAACCAGAAATAACTAACCCACAATATGATACTAGTAATGAAAATAAAATAATATGCAAATCATCTGATGGTTTACATATGACATCAAGTTTAAATACATTATGGTTATATAATAGTTTTATTAATAATACAACTAAAACGGATTGTATTTATTATTTGTCATTAAATAATGATGGTTCTATACCTTTAAATTCTAGTTTATATTGTCTAGCATTACCTCTTTTATCCGTTAGAAATAATCCTACTGCTACTATTTCTCCAAATGCTACTGCTACTCCTACTACTACTAATTCATCAAAACAATTATTGCAAGAATTTGATAATATTAGATTATTGGCTTGTAATCAAAATATATTATTTGCATTGGGGTGTTATAATGCATATACATCTTATAATATTCAAACCTATACTAATCCATTACCCAATGATATAGGATTATATTATTGTATAATAAATAATGGTATACCAAAAGATAATACTGATAAAAATTGGAATTATATAAATCTACCTAATTTAATTGTTCGTGCAGATATAAAAAAAATTATGGTAAATGATGATTATATTTTTATTTATACAATAAGTTCGCAAAGTAATTCTACATATGCAATTTATTATTTGAAAATTAATATTAAAAATAATAAATTAGAAAATGAACCATGGATAAAAGTTGGTGGCGATTCATTAATGAATAAACCAAATGGTATAAATTTTGATAAACTAACTATGAATAATGATATTATTTGGGGTATAGAACAAGATATACAAAATAGAAAAACTAATTTATGGTGGTGTGCATTAAAAAATAAAAGTATTGAAAATGATGATACTTATATTTGGAAATCAATAACAATAAATTATTTTGAACCTCTAAATACTAATATTAATTTATCTATTAGTAGTATTATGGATATTATCTTATATAATAATAATTTGATTATATTTAGTGATAATAATGAATCAAATTTTGTTATACCTCTTTTAGGAAATTTTACAACATCTCCAACATTTAAACCTGATGCAACTAACAGTGGTAGCGGTGGTACAAGTACTACTAGTAGCGGTGGTACAAGTACTACTAGTAGCGGTGGTACAAGTACTACTAGTAGCGGTGGCAGTGGTGGAAGTGGCGGAAGTGGAAGTGGTAGTGGTGGCAGTGGCAGTGGAAGTGGCAGTGGCGGAAGTGGAGGAAGTGGAGGAAGTGGTGGAAGTGGCAGTGGCGGAAGTGGCAGTGGCAGTGGCAGTGGAGGAAGTGGCAGTGGAAGTGGCAGTGGCGGAAGTGGCAGTGGCGGAAGTGGCAGTGGTGGCAGTGGCAGTGGTATTGAAAGTATATTACCAAATATAGATTTTAATGCTGAAGGGAATAAACATAATTTAAATAATTTTCTTGCAAAAAATAAATTAATTGGTAGTGATGTATATATTTCACCAATGAATAATTCAGATTTATATTTACCAAATAATAATAATAATAATAATATTGTAGAAAAAAATAAAAATATATCAAGTAGTTTTTTTCCAAGCGTGGAATATATCTAAGTATAGTATAAATATATAAAAATGACAAATTTAAAATATAAAATTATATTTACACTAATAGTATGTATAATAATAATTATTATACTAAGTATTTTTTATTTTTATAAAAAAAAAGAAAAATTTGAACAATCACAATATTTAGGAGGTGATACATATACTATATCATATAATGCAGGAGAAGACAAAATTTGGACAGTACCATATAATGTATCAAAAGCAAAAATGACTGTAATCGGAGGACGTGGCGGTTTAGGATTTGGATCTGCAAATACATTTGGTTTAGGTGCAAATGTATCTGCAACTATAAATGTTAGTGGCGGACAACAATATTATATATGTGTAGGTTATAATGGTGAACAATATGTTGGTGGTGGTACTGTCAATACTATTGCTAATCCATATAATATAAATAATAATAATACAAAACCTAATTTAAATGGAGGTAAAAGTGGTAGTTATAGTGGAAGTGGTGGTTCAGCATCAGCTGTATTTTTAAATAATATTGAAGTTATTGTTGCTGGTGGTGGTGGCGGTAGCGGTGATTGGTCAACTAATGGCGGTAATGGCGGTATTCCTAATGGCGGTAATGGTAATGGTAAAATTAACGGTGATATTGGTGGTTATGGTGGAAGTGACACCAATAAAACAAATAGCTCATATGGAAATAGTGGAGGTGGAGGTGGTGGAGGGGGTTATTATGTAGGTGGAGGTGGTGGAGGTACTAATAATACTGGTAGTGGTGGTGGAGGTGGTAGTTCTTATATAAATTCTAATATATCTAGTAATCCATTTTATTCAATTGATAGCACGCAAACACCAAAAATAATAATTGAATATACAATTGATCCCACACCAACAATGTCACCTACGACCACAATGGCTCCCACGACCACAATGGCTCCCACTACAACAAAATATGAAACTACAACCACAATGGCTCCCACTACAACAAAATATGAAACTACAACCACAATGGCACCTACAACTACAATTGCTCCCACTACCACAATGGCACCTACGACTACAATGTCACCCGATACAAAATATGAAACTACGACTACAATGTCACCTACGACCACAATGTCACCTACGACTACAATGTCATCAACAACCACAAAATATGAAACTACGACCACAATGGCTCCCGATACAAAATATGAAACTACGACCACAATGTCACCAACGACTACAATGTCACCCACGACCACAATGGCTCCCACTACCACAAAATATGAAACTACGACCACAATGGCTCCCACTACAACAAAATATGAAACTACTACCACAATGGCTCCCGCGACCACAATGTCACCAACGACCACAATGTCACCAACGACCACAAAATATGAAACTACGACCACAATTGAAGAACAAAATCAAACTAATACACCATCGTCTGAATTATATACATTATCACAAATTAATAGTAATAAAAATAAAACATATAGATTATATGATAATGTTGGTAATCTAAATGATTTGCTTTCGAATAATACATTATTTTATAGCGATGTATATATTTCACCAATGAATAATTTAGATTTATATTTACCAAATAAAAATATATAGTATAGTTAATAATATAATACATTCAAAAAAAAATTAACACTCATTTATTTGAGGTTAATTCTAATATAAATATAAAATGACAAATTTAAAATATAAAATTATATTTACACTAATAGTATGTATAATAATTATTATACTATTTATTTTTTATTTTTATAAAAAAAAAGAAAAATTTGTATCAACAGCAACACAATACGTAGGTAATAATATAAATACTACACTAAAATATACTATGGGAGAATATTGGTATTGGATAGTTCCACCTGATGTATTACAAGCAAAATTTACTATAATAGGTGGTAGGGGTAGTGGTGGTAATAATAATGGTGGTGCAGGAGTAAGTATAACTGCAACTATAAATGTTAGTGAAGGTGAAAAATATGTTATTCAAGTAGGACAAAATGGTAAAAATACTGGAACAGGAGCATATTTTTCTATAAATAATCCGTATAATGGAAAATTTGGTGGTGGTAATGGTGGTGGTTATGATGGTGTTATTATTGGTGGTGGTGGTGGTTCAGCATCAATTGTTGCAATAGTAAAAAATCCAACAATAATACCATCATCATTACCAATACCAATAATTATTGCAGGTGGTGGAGGTGGAGGTGGTTCAATAACATCAGGCAGTAATAATAATAATATTAATAGCATAATAAACTCTAATACAAATGGGGCAAATAGTATAATTGCTGGTGGAGGTGGAGGTGGAGGTGGTGCTAGTGCAGGTAGTGCAGGTATTAATAAAGGCGATGGTGGTAGTGCTGGTAGTTCATTTTTTGGAAATGGTGTAACTAATGTAGAAGGAACAACAACTGAATATAGTACTGGCAGTTCTCCGTCAATAATAATAGAATATTTTTCTCCTGTACCACCTACGACCACAATGGAACCTACGACAACAATGGAACCTACAACCACAATGGAACCAACGACTACAATGGCACCAACGACCACAATGTCACCTACGACCACAATGTCACCTACGACTACAATGGCACCCGATACAAAATATGAAACTACGACTACAATGGCACCTACGACTACAATGGCTCCCACTACCACAAAATATGAAACTACGACCACAAAATATGAAACTACGACCACAAAATATGAAACTACGACCACAATGGCTCCCACTACCACAAAATATGAAACTACGACCACAATGGCTCCCACTACAACAAAATATGAAACTACTACCACAATGGCTCCCGATACAAAATATGAAACTACGACCACAATGGCTCCCACAATGGCTCCCGACACAAAATATGAAACTACGACCACAATTGAAGAACAAAATCAAAATATGACACCCTCATCTACATTATATACATTATCACAAATTAATACTAATAAAAAAAAAACATATAGATTATATGATAATGTTAATAATATAAATGATTTTCTTTCAAATAATAAATTATTTGACAGTGATGTTTATATGTAATTACTTAAATACTTAATAATTTATAATAAAACTAATAAAATTTATAAAATGAAAATAATATTTATATAATACAATAAAATTTTTAAATAAATTTCGAACAATAATAATAATAATACTAATACTAATAATAATACTAATACTACTACAATGAAAACAAATATTATTATATCTCTAGTGTTATTTGTTATACTAATATTGATTCTTTATAATTTAAATTATAAAGATAATATTGAGACTTTCGGAATATTAAATAAGCTAAATAAAAAAAATAATAATAAAAAAAATAATAAAAACAAAAATAATAATCGTGATAATTTTAGTGATACTATTGGCATTAAAAGCAGTTTAAACTCACTTAAAAGTGAAAAAACAGGAGTAACATTTGATGATTTATTAACTGCAACCGAAGGTTTAGACCCAGATGCTATATCATTAACACGTATGAAAGAAGAATTAAATAATTATTATAATTCTTTTAATAAGGAAAAATTTAGTAATAATAGTAAAAATACTGCAGAGTCATTTGAAAAATTTTCATTATATAAAGAAAAATTTTTTGAAATATTTAAATAATTTATTTTTTTCTTTTTATGTTTTTATATTCATTAATAATAGTAATAGTAGTAATAGTAATTTTATAATTAAAAATGAAAGCAAATAAATTTAAAATTATACTTACATTAATTATATGTGTAATACTTTTAATAAGTATTTTTTATTTTTTAAATAATAAAAAAAATGAAGGATTTGAAACAACATCAACACAATATGTAGGAAATAATATAAATACAACAATAACATTGTATGAAGGTGAAACTGGAGTATGGACTGTTCCATCTGGAATAACAAAAGCAAAATTTACTGTAATAGGGGGACGTGGTGGTGTAGGACATCAAAGTAATTCTATATTAGGTTCAAGTGGTACAAATGTATCTGCAATTATAAATGTTAATGAAGGTCAAAAATATTATATATATGTAGGTTATAATGGAGTACAATATGTTGTTAGTAATAATGTAACTACTATTGTCAATACTATTGCTAATCCATATAATGATATAAATAATATAAAATCTAATTTAAATGGAGGTAAAGGTGGTGTTTATGGTGGAAGTGGTGGTTCAGCATCAGCTGTATTTTTTAATGGTACTGAATTTATTGTTGCTGGTGCTGGTGGTGGTGGCGGAGATAATTCAACTAATGGCGGTAATGGCGGTATTCCTAATGGTGGTAATGGTGGTAATGGAGGTAATGGAGGTGATATTGGTGGTTATGGTGGAAGTGAGACCAATAAAACAAATAGCTCAGATGGAAATAGTGGCGGTGGAGGTGGTGGAGGTGGTTATTATGTAGGTGGAGGTGGTGGTGGTACTAATAATACTGGTAGTGGTGGTGGAGGTGGTAGTTCTTATGTAAATTCTAGTATATCTAATGCAAGATATTCAATTGATGATTTTCAAAATCCAAAAATAATTATTGATTGGTCTCCTGAAGCAATAATTGAACCTACTACCACAATGTCTCCTACGACCACAATGTCTCCTACGACAACAATGTCTCCAATTACAACAATGTCTCCTACGACCACAATGTCTCCTACGACAACAAGAGCAACTACGACAACAATGTCTCCAATTACAACAAGAGCAACTACGACAACAATGTCTCCTACGACAACAATGTTTCCAATTACAACAAGAGCAACTACGACAACAAGGGCACCTACGACAACAAGGGCACCTACGACAACAAGGGCACCTACGTCAACAAGGGCACCTACGACAACAAAAGGTTCATCTATGAATAATCAATCAAGTGGTTCTGGTTCATCAAATAGTGGTTTTGATTTAGGTAATAATGAGGATAATTTAAATGATTTTATGGCAAAAAATACATTGATTGGAAGCAATTTATATATTTCTCCGATAAATTCAACATATTTAGATAATAATAAAAAAATGCAAGGAAAAAGCAATATTTATAGTAGATTTAATCCTATTGTAAAATTATAAAAAAATTAAATACATAAAAAATAAGAAAATTATTTAAATATTTCAAATATTTTTCTTATTTTTTATGTTTATGTTTTTATATCCATTAATAGTAGTAATAGTAATTTTATAATTAAAAATGAAAGCAAATAAATTTAATATTATATTTACAGTAATTATATGTGTAATACTTTTAATAAGTATATTTTATTTTTTTAATAATAAAAAAAATGATGGATTTATGACATCAACATCAACAAGTCAAACATATACTGCTGGAGAAACTGGAATATGGACGGTTCCAGATGGAATAACAAAAGTAAAATTTACTGTAGTTGGAGGAAAAGGTGGTTATGGTTATGGTTATAATAATAATAATATTTATAATTTTGCTTCTGGTGGGTATGGTGCAAATGTATCTACTATATTAAAGATATCATCAGGGCAAAAATTTAATATTTATGTAGGTAGTAATGGGTCTAATGCAAAAACTATATATACTCCGCCTCAACCAACATCAACTCCAATACCAACACCAACACCAACAACTATTGCATTAGGAAATGGAGAGGGTGGTAAAAATCCAATAAATATATTATTATATAATGGTATTTATGGAGATGCAAGTCTTAAATATTTTAATTTGAATAGAGATAAAGGTAATAAGGGTGGTGGTGGAGGTGCAGCATCATTAATAACATTGAATAATACAACTACTCCAATAATTGTTGCTGGTGGAGGAGGTGGTGGTGGTAATGTAAGTTCTGGAGGTAATGGTGGTATAAATAATAATGGTGATGGTGGTGATGGTAATACTGCTGTAATAATTGATAAACAAACTAATGGTAATTATAGTGGTAATATTACTAATACATATATAGGTGCACAAGGTGGAAAAGGTGGAAAAAATATATATACTACTACAATTCCTCAAACAACCTCTGATAATTCAACTACTTCTACTAATACAAGTTTAGAAAATATAACAAGTTTAGATTATTGGGCTTTTGGTGGAGGTGGAGGTGGTTCTAATGCAGGTAATATTGATTCAAATGTAGGAGGTGGTGCAGGTGGATCATTTGTAGATTTAGATTTATCATCAGTTTATACAAGTTATTCAACTGATACATCAGGTGAACCAAAAATAATTATTGATTGGTCGGCTGAAGCAACTATAGTACCTACGTCCACAATGTCTCCTACGACAACAATGGGTTCAACTGCAACAACAATGGCACCTACTACAACAATGGGTTCAACTGCAACAACAATGGGTTCAACTGCAACAACAATGGCACCTACTACAACAATGGGTTCAACTGCAACAACAATGGGTTCAACTGCAACAACAATGGGTTCAACTGCAACAACAATGGATTCAACTTCAACAACAATGGGTTCAACTGCAACAACAATGGGTTCAACTGCAACAACAAGAGGTTCAACTACTACAACAAGAGGTTCAACTATGAATAATCAATCAAGTAGTTCATCTATGAATAATCAATCAAGTAGTTCTGGTTCATTAAATAGTGATTTTGATTTAGGTAATAATGAAGATAATTTAAATGATTTTATGGCAAACAATACATTGGTTGGAAGCAATTTATATATTTCTCCAATGAATTCAACATATTTAGGCAATAATAAAAATAAAACAGGTAAAAGCAATATTTATAGCACATTTTATCCTATTGTAAAATTATAAAATATAAAAATGAAAATGAAAATGAAACAAATACAAATATATTTATCTAACTGGTGTTTCAGCACTTAGAATATAAATAGTATTTTCCGTAACAACAATATATGATGTATCGGATTTGTAAGTATTAAGAATTGGTGATGTATGTTCATCATCAGACTTGAAAATAATACGATCTTCACCATCAGTTACAATACTAATTTTACCCTTAAGAGAATCAATATAAAAGTAAAAGCAAATTGGTTTCTTTGTTTTCAAAGAAAGTTTTGTTGCTTGAAGTAAAGTTTTCTCAGTTGGAAGAGTTAGTGAAGAACCACCACCATTTTGAGATTGTTGTGCATTATTTGGAACAACCGTAAGATTTTGAGACATTATTTTATTAACTATTAACTACTAATTATTGAATAATAAACTAATAAATTATTAACTATTTATTAAAATATTTGTTTTTAATTTATAAATTTGAACGAATATATATTTATATATATTTATTTATATATCTAGATATATTTATTTTTATATCTAGATATATTTATTTTTAATTTTATTAGAGTTTTTCATATCCATTTGGTAAACCTAGAATATTTAACATTTCAACTTGGTCTTTACTACTAATATTATTTGTAATTGTTGTAAAAGCAGGTTCTTGATTGAAGTCATATTCACCTGTTAATTTATCATCAATAGATGGTTGTTTTTGCAAAGAATGTTTATTTATTAATTCAAATACAAGTTCATCATTATCAAAAATTTTTGCTTTCATTTTACCATCTTTAATATTAATAGTTGAGCCAGAGGTTGAGCCAGAGCCAGATAGTGAACTAGAGCCAGATCCAGAGCCAGATGGTGAACTAGAGCCAGAGACAGTTCCCGATGTTAATACAGAATTATTTATAATATTTTTCTCTGGAAGTAAAGAATAAATACTTTCCGATGCATATCTAGAATGTAATTCTTGTATTGAAATAATAATTAATGTTGTTAATGCAATAGAATATATAGGGTCAAAACATGCATAATATGCAATAAGAAATGCATATATTACTTTAAATTTATTATCATTAAATATTTCTAAATAAGATGTTTTAATTTTTTTTACAAACATAATTTGCAAAATAATTAATAGTAAAAACCCATATTTTATAATAGGTTCACCTAAAAATTTAATAATAGAATTATTCAATTTACTAAGCATTGCTAAAGACATTTTTGTTCTTATAGTATATATATATTATTATTACATAATATAAATTTTATGGAAATTAGAAATATTTGGAAATATTAAAAACACAAATTTCCAAATATTAAATATACAAAATTGAATATAGAAATAAGATTAAATTATTATTTAGAGAATTAGTGACTTAGTGACTTAGTGACTTAGTGACTTAGTGGAAATTTTGCAAAAATGCCAATTAAAACATCTATTTCAAATCAAGGCTATGCAATTTATAAAAATTCCACTACTGAAAGTGAATTAGAATTAATAAGAAATGAATTAACAATTAAACCATTTACTTGTCCGGGGTATGGTAATGTAGATGATATTACACCATATAAGTTATTTATGGAAAATGATGATAAAATATATGTTCCAAGTTTTTATGGTAAAAATAAATTTGGAAATCCACAGATATCAAAACTAAAAGAACCTGAAACTATATCAATTTCATTTGCATCTAATAGATTAATGAGACCTTATCAACAAGAAATTATTAAAACATATTTACAATCTGCACGTAGCATAGGTGGAGGTATAATAAGTGTAGGTTGCGGTAGGGGTAAAACAGTTATGGGACTTAAAATTATAGAAGAACTTAAAGCAAAAACTCTTATTCTAGTTCATAAAGAATTTTTAATGAATCAATGGGTTGATAGAATTAAGGAATATTTACCAGAAGCACGTGTAGGTTATATTCAAGGAAAAACACTTGATATCCAACGTAAAGATATTGTTCTAGCAATGATTCAAAGTCTTAGCGACCCTCGCAAAGATAATGATTATCCCGCAAATATTTTTGAAAGTTTTGGTTTAGTTATAGCCGATGAATGCCATCATTTAGCAGCGAGACAATTTTGCAGATCTCTGGCAAAATATCCATTTAAATATACACTTGGACTTAGCGCAACGCCAGATAGAGCCGATGGTCTAACACGTGTATTTAAGCATTATTTAGGAGATATTGTTTATAAAGATAGTGAAATAGAGGCGAGTGAAGAAGATAAAGCAATGGAACATATACCAAATTCAACAGTTGAAATTTATATTTATAAAATGTGCTCTGGCAACATTGATACAAAATATAATAAGGAAGAAGTTAATTATAAACAAAAACCAAATATTGTAACGATGAAGTCAAATATTGCTAATTGTGAACATAGAACACGATTCTTATTATCATTTTTACCACGTTTAATACAAGAAGGCAGAACAATACTGATTCTTAGTTGTCGACGCGCCCATATTACAGCTATGGAAAAAATGATTAATGATATGAATATTCCAGAATGTAGCGTTGGGCTTTATGTTGGCGGTATGAAACAGGAAAATTTAGATATAAGTGCTACTAAAAGAGTTATAATAGCTACTTATGATATGGCTGAAGAAGCATTTGATTGCAAAACATTAAATACATTGATTTTTGGCACCCCTCATAAAAATATTAAACAAGCAGTTGGACGTATATTGCGAGAGGAAAAGAAAAAAAGGAAATTTATTCCATTAATAATTGATGTTCAAGATATATTTTCAACATTTAACGGATGGAATAAAATTAGAGAAAAATATTATAAAACAGAAGGCTATCCTATGAAAGTTAGCGAAACTTTAGTTAAATCTAAAGTAGATGTTCCAGAGATAAAATTTATTAAAGATATTTCTGCTATAAAAAAAATTTCTAAAAAAATAGACAAATGTAAAGGCAATGACAATGGCAATGGCAATGGCAATGGCAATGTCAATGGCAATGGTGAATTAGATGATAATGAATCGAATGATAATGAATCGAATGATAATGAATCTGATGATGAAGAAAATGACAATGAAGAATATGAAAATGAAGAAAATGACAATGAAGAAAATAGTAAAGGCAAAGGCAAATGCAAAGGCAAAGGCAAAGGCAAAAGCAAAGGCAAAAGTAAAAATGATAATATAGAATTAGATTTCTAGAATTAGATATATGAGATTAAACTAACTATTAATTATACATATATTCTTTTGGTATATCTAAAATAGTATTATCATGATTGGCATAATAGCAATCTATTTGCCAATTATGATTTATTTCTAACCATGCCCACATATTTACTTCCCAAGTAATAATATTTTCGCCATTATTTTGTATAAAAGTTGGCAAATTTAATAGCATTAGATTATGCATATTTTTAATAGAAATTTTATCACCAATAAAAAAACCACCACAAAATCTCCACAATACAAATCTTTTTATATAATCTAATAATGTATTTGTTATTTCTGGTGTTAAAGAACAAGGAAATAACATCATTGTTGGTTTTAATTTGTTAAAACCAAATAATTTTAATTTTGAAGTAGCATGTTCTATATTATTTATAACATGAAATATATTAAAGTCAATCCATGCAAAATGTTCTGTATTAAATGGATTTATTAATGATGCATTATATACAAATTCAGATTTTGCATTCATAAGAATTAAAAAATTAATTGTATCTTTATTATCTGTTTTATTTATTGGTAAAA
>Ga0214919_10000796_pt1 | contig 53794 bp, 50 predicted proteins | sample LL1503_MetaG_FD_177994 | JGI IMG/M metagenome (GOLD analysis project Ga0214919, IMG submission 177994) | Freshwater microbial communities from Lake Lanier, Atlanta, Georgia, United States - LL-1503 | ecosystem: Environmental > Aquatic > Freshwater > Lake | place: USA: Georgia | collected... | reverse complement strand
TGACCCCTGAGGAACTAAGCGCTAAAGGCCGGAGTGGAACGAGACCTTTATATAATTATACCCCTGCATCGGAAGATATTCAATTTATCGAGACGCCGCCTGAAACATATAAACCAGATAAGGTATCGACAAGTGTAACTATAGATTCTCTGCAACAAAAGAGAATGGATGAGATATCCAGTATTTAATGTCTAGTAGGGCATTTTCTGGCAATGATGAGTCTTTCTGCTACGCTTAAATCCAGGTTTGCACGTTTTTCGGCATTTTCCTGTCTTCTTATTTTTGCGCGAACCTTTCTTGCACCTTCTGCCACCAAGCATCTCAGTTTTCTTCATAGAGTCAAGTAAAGATATAGCAGAGTTCAACATTCCTTTGGCTTCTTCTATTTTGAGATTGATCATCTTTGCATCTTCGGTCATATTCATATTTGATTCTGTATCATGAGGAGGAGAACCTGGTTCCTCTCCAAATGCATTTGTTCGCATCATTGGATTAGCAGGAGGAAGATCAGCAAGGTAAGGCTCGGCCATCTGAGAAGTATCTGATCGCATCATTGGATTAGCAGGAGGAAGATCAGCAAGATAAGGTTCGGCCATTTGGTCAGTATCTGATCGCATCATTGGATTAGCAGGAGGAAGATCAGCAAGGTCAGGTTCGGCCATCTGAGAAGTATCTGATCGCATCATTGGATTAGTAGGAGGAAGTTCAACCTCGCCCATATAAGGCGCAAGTTCAGACATATTTATATATTTTAAGGATATATTTTATTTCTAAAGAAACGAAATGAATTAAAGGTGGTAAAAAGATATAGAAAATATTTATCAAGGATAACTAACTATGTCAAATACAAAAACAACATATTTAAGAGCATTTAATAAACATTTTTTCGAATTTTTAGACGACATCATCAGTATTTACCCAGAGAATGATGAGATTAAGAACGCAAGACACTCGTTTAAGATGATTCAGTCAGCAAGCGTAATAGCAATTATTAAGGCTTGGTATAAATTTGTCTACATTCCGTATAAGGATATTATTGAACAAGGAGATATTACCTTTTTTTTCGAAAAGGATTATTCGTCAGATATTTCCCATTTATCGAATTCGAATGAGATCATGAAGATCATTGATAAGGTTCGAGAACCTATACGAACAATGAATGAAGCAAATAAAAAGCATTCGTGTGACTATTTAGCAAATCTGTGTAAATTATCAGAGCTATATTCAAAACAAGGTTAAATTTTATTACAAGTTTAGCAGATAAATAAATTTACATATATATACAATATATATATATATAAATATGTCAAATTCCGTAACATTAGAATTAGGAGATATCATTCAATTATCCGCCCCGAGAAATGCAGATGTTGATGAAGCATCTTTTATGATTATTTATATAGATAATGAATTGATAAAATTAGTGAATATTGATAATGCATCTTTTCATGAATTACATATTGATGAATTAGGACATTTTACAGATGAATCTATAGAGAAGATTTTATTATTGGACCGACACGAAGAAAAGGGGTATGCGAGACAGAACCAATTGTTACCAGGTATATGGATCGATCTTCTCTTTGCAGGAGATACACCCACTATCTTTACGGGCCAGATCACCAATTTAGAAGAAGATATGATTGAAGTCACACTGTATCCCGAGAAAAATGTAATCTATATTAATTTCGATTATAAGGGAATTCCACTCGAGCTACCGCTTTCTAGTATAGATATCCGCGAAAGACCCTCGTCGTTGAAAAATGAACAATGGTTATCAGAAGAAGGCGAAGAAGAAGAAGAAGAAGGCGACGATATTACTACCCTTGAGATGTTACCTAATGGCGAATCTGTTATCAATCTTCCTGCTAATTATGTTGCTGACAAAACAGTTTACGATACATTACATGATGAATATATTTCAGAAGACGCCATCTATTTTGGTAAAACATTGGGCAGAATCGAACATGTAGTGGAGGTTCCTGATGAAGAAAGAAGATATGGCATTGAAATTCAGATCAATGATATGATGGACGAACTATTATCCAGTATACCCGTTCAGTATAGAAGAAAGACATTATTGGATAAAATACAACGTATGATCGAGCGATACAAACAGTTAAGGAATGAATATTCCTATTTTGATTCGAATAAAAACGCGAATCGCGCAAAGGTCCGTGGTCCGTTTCACAAACCGTTAGCAGAACATTTAGAAAAATTAGATCAACCTCTTTCCTGGATTGTTCCTGTAACAACGAATGTAAAAAAGATAAATGATTCTGAGTATGAAAATGACGAAATCGATGTGAAATTTGAAAAGGTTGCTGCAATCCTTTTAGAAATTGAATCTTTACAGAAAAAACCACCTTCTTCTCACGATTACAAGCGGATCAATGAAGCTATTGAAAACTTGATGTGTCCGTTTATAACTACTAATAGAACGAGACAGATTCATTCCAATATGGATGTTCTCACTAATAATTTACAGGATCACCTTAGTCATGCATATTCAAAAGAGGGTGTTACTGACCGTAAATATCTTATACAGAGGTATAATCTAGGTTCTTCTTATTTAGAGAAGAGCGATTTGAAACAGGGAAAAACAGTTTATATGCGAGCCCCTATGACCCAGAATGATACTATTTCTGTAAAATCGTTTATATTCCTACCAGAACCAGTGGTCCAGTTCTCGAAGATCAGTTTGCCAATGTCAAATATGTTGGAGCGGTCATCTCTACACCAACAAAAATTTAATTTGTCTCAGGTCTTCACACCTACATTCAATATGGACGTTCATACTATGGATGCACCCTTTGACGAGTATTTTGATGAAACCAAGGTAGATTCGTCAAAAAGTGGTGTTATTTCTCGACCTATCGAATTTACAGCGGCATCAGTGACACATTTAGAGGATCCTTCTCTCTATAAACAATTTGTCTCATCTATAGTTCCGCCGACAAAATTATTAATCAAAACTCTCAAAAAACGCGTTACGAATCTTACGTTTATCGATATAGTAAAACATTTGGAGCCTTATTTGGTTTATCCGAAGGATATTACCTATGGTCAACATGATAGTATTCGTTATCTCATAAAAACTGTTATGGAAGAGACAATGATAACTCGCACACAAAAAGCGAAGGTGTTCTCAGACATTCTAGGCGCTAGATATGGTGTCAAGCGTTTGCCAAATATGTTACTTCGTCAACTAACTGATACGCCATCAAAATTGCTTTCGCCATTTCTAGTCTCTCTTTTTCAAACGTATCGACTTCCAAATCCAAACAGTGGTAGCGGTGCTGACACGTCCATTCTTTCTTCAGAAAGTCTACAGCGAATATTGAGTTTTGATTACGGAATACTGTATGATACATTATTAACATGTTTATTGACACCGTTAATGACACCAACTGCATTCCTTATGGACTTACAAGAGGCCAAATTGGACGATGTAGATCAACTAGAGCAAGTAAGGCCAAATGACTGCAGTCGTAGATTTTTGACGAAGCGGTATACCTCTTTGAAACAGTTGGAGAAAGATAACAATATTACTGAATTATACTATGATAAGGAATTTGATGATACGCCTTATACAATTGTTGAAAAATACAAGGAACAGCGATCTAAGATGACACCTGAATTGTTTTCTGATTTTTTAAAGCAGAATTTGATTCATAAACATGGATGTCCGGTCGAGTTATCTGATGAATTAAGAAATACATTGATTTCTAAGAAAAAGAGGGTTCATAATGGTGAATATGCGGTGTTGGAGATTAAACCGACAGCCGCAGGAGCAGGAGCAGGAAAAGCGGGAGCGGGAGCAGGAGCGGGAAAAGCAGGAGCTGGAGCAGGAGTAGAAGCCGAGGTAAGAACAAAAACGCAATATTATAAACGCGTCAGAGATATATGGGTTGCCGATAACGATATTGAAAAAGAGTCGTTTTTTGATAATAATATATTATTCTGCAATCTATCCCAGACCTGCGCTAAAAATGAGGAAACAGCTCTATGTGAATTATCAGATGATGCAGCTACACGTATGAAACAAATTGCTAAAAAAAAAATGTTAACTGAATTTGATAGACGATATGAACACGTCGAAATGGACCTTCATGATACTCTAGTAGGTGAAATTGAACGATGCATTCAAGGATTAGAGAAGAATGGAATGTTAAGAGACATTGCACTACAACGAGCCAATCTCCTTTCTTACGAAATTGGCACGAAGGCGGCTTATGTTGAATCACCAGTATCACCTCATTTGAGGCTGAGAAATCTCATTTTAAATCAGGACTTTGTTACCAAACAAAATTCAATCATAAGGTTTGTAGATATGTTTTGTAGAGAACCTATGATTGTAGAGTTAAATGATGATCCTCATTGGTTCTATTGCAAGGAAACCAACACAAAATTGATGCCAAAATCGTTGTTTCGTTTAGCTAGCGCATTCATATCAGGTAACAATTATTTAACCGAATTAGACCGTGTTTGCACGGATGTAGGTGAGAAGAGCGATGACGGAGATGCTATTGTAGATAAATATAGTGGATATGTCTTAAGAAAAATAGAATTTAGTTCAGAAGAAGGCTTTAACGAGGATGGATTTCATATAACTACTCACGATATTTTGGAAAAGGATTTAGGAACAGCACTTCTCCAAACTATGGGAAAGACGGAAAAACGCGTCTTTGAACTTGAATTGAATAATGTCATCTATAATATACTCAATACATTATGTTCGCATATGGATATACCCATTGAACAAGTAGACGACATCGTTATTCGATTGTCTTCAGCTCTTATTGAAAGTGACGCTGTTTTAAAAGAAGACGCATATGAAAAACAGTCAATAAAAGCATTAAAAAAAGGGAAAGGATTGGCACCTTATAACGAATACAGAGATAGCACCTATATTTATATTGTATCTGCTTATCTATTAATAGCTATTCAGACAGCTGTGCCTTCGTTTCAAACGAGAAAGACATTTCCTGGGTGTATCCGCTCGTTTAGTGGGTTCCCGCTATCTGTAGAAGGAAGTGATAAAACTGGTCTCCAATATATTGCATGTGTCGTCGAAAAAAGTAAATCATCTATTGCACCTTGGGATTCGATTAAGAAGGCCAAAGCAGATACGTTGGCAACCCGCATAGAAACCATTTTAAACAAATACATCATTATCAAAGAGGAGATTCAACAGTTGTTTGCTGCAAAATTCGAGTATTTGCGAAATTATCCAGAGCTCCGTGTTCCAGAGGAGGATAGCGTAAAAAAATGGTCTCATTTCTTGCCCCCTATCATACCATTCAATGTAAAAGGCGGCATCACTCCTATATCACCTTCGTTCAGTAAAGAGCTATTGTCAATGGTAAAGGGCAGAAGCGGTCAACAATCAGTTGCAATATCTGCAGCAAGAGGGAAGGTTCTCCAATATGGCTACTCTCTCGTAGAAATGATTAATGAAGTTGTGAAAACTAAAACCGCATTATTGAAAACGGCTGCCCAAATACCCTTTATAGAAAATGCTTGCTGCAATGATTCTTCCTCTGTTAATCCACTACACTATTTTAGCGCAAGCAATCCAGGAATAAGGACAAATATAGATGCAGCGAATTATATCATTCGAATGGTAAGAGACATGGAGGTGTTAGCCAAACCTTCCATATTATATAATCCAATCTTTACCGGTTTACGATACAGTGATCTTGGAGGGCTTACTGATGTTACGATTGAAAATGTTTACTCCGCTATCATACATTATTGCAATTTTGATAGAAATCTTCCTATACCTGAAAAACTAAAGGTTATCTGCAGTGAAAAACCGGATGGCTATCTATCGTCTAAAACGATTGACGAAAAAATAGCATTTCTAAAATCTGTTGGTAACAATTACGATGCTACCACATTGCACCATTTAATGGGAATTATTGGAGATAAAAATGAAGTAAGGCTACCACATCACCCACATTTCAGCAAGACAGATACGTTTCTAACTTTGGTAGAAGAACTGAATACTGGTAGAACAGAGGTGATTGCAGAACCGCTTCTACGTAATATTATTGAATTGCTAGGTGCAGATAATGTCAAAGTTTGGCAAAATAGACCTTCACGCCAACTTAGAACATTAAAGGAATATTTGTATACATCAAATGATTCAACCGCTAATAAAGTGGTCGATTTTCTGAATAAATTTAGTGGATTAAGTGCACCAAAAATTGCTCGAATTGAAGAATTTATAGATAATATTACTGTATGGAAAATAGACGGGGAGGCGAAAAAGATGTATTACGATGAGGGCCTATATAGTGTGACACAGTTCATGGAAAATGCCATTATGAGTTTAGCAAGGGTATATCCGACCATGTTAATGAGCGATGCAGATACTTATAAAAAAATCCCCAAACAATGGGGTTTATCCGAACATCATGAAAAAAAGATTACTGACTTTTTAAAAGCTTATTATGGAGATGTCGATAAATTCAAACAGGATCCGGTTCTCGAAAAATTGTTAATGATTGTAGGCGATGGTATGGCAGACATCGTTCAGTTTATCAAACATATACCCAATTATACAGGTATCAAGAAAAATGTGGCAGAGGAGGGAGAGGATGAATGGGCAACATTCCATCTATTATTCGATAAACAAACAGTGTATGAATTATACAAGTATTGTTTACTGACTGTTTTGGACACTTATATTGATAAAAGCAACGATCCAGAATTGCTACATGAAAGTCGAATGGAGACTCGTAAGAAAAGACGCGCAGATATCGAGGTAGGTAAAGATCCAGCCGAACAAATGTCCGCAGAATATGGTAGTAGTCTAGATGACGACCAATTGGAGCTAGCTGAATCTTTGAATATGACAGAAGTAACCGTTGAAATTTCATTGGGAAATCAAGAGACATTGAAAAAAACCGTTGCGTCATTACTAGCTGCATTTTTGAATATTGAGATTGCAAATAAGAATGTTATTAATGTCTCTTATGAAGATATAGTTAAGAAGGAGAGACAAGTAAAAGAAAAGGAAACAGAGCAAATTGTCGCATATTTTAGTAGGATGGAGGTGGATGAACGACGTGTAGAAAATATGTTCAAGAACTTCAAGATGGGTCGCTGGAATGTGGGAATGCAAAAGGGATTGGTCAAGTATGATAAAGCCACCTTTGATCGAGAACAAAACGATTTGTTGAGGCAATTGAATGAGGGGGATGATGGTATTTATGTAGTTGATAATGAAGTTGCTCTTGAACAAGAGAACGATGTAGTTGTAGAAGATGATGATGATGATGATGATGATCTATTCGGAGAGGAGGAAGACGTTCATTTCAATAATGGTGGACTTGATGATGCATATTATGAGGAAGACCGTGATGATGACGGCTTTGGTAATGATTAGAATTGAGACCATATTTTGCTGGTCCTGCTACTGTAACGAACGAAATCCATATGTTTATTGTAGTAATATTGCTGGTGCCCCTACCGCAAGCAAACTGCCAAAAAACGAAAGGCCAAAGTATGCGCAATATTACAAAAGCGAGAGGGAAGCAAACATTTATACCTTTACTTCAATAGTGGACCAAAGATAATTTCCTTAGAATGAACTTATATATGTTGTGTTCCGTCCAAAAAAAAGATAGATACCAAAAAAATTAGAAATTTAGATTATAAAGAGGAGAAAAAAACCTCTATACTTAGTAGATGTTGAAAGAAATCGTGTATCAGTATAAAATTTATGTGATTATACTACTTTATTTAGTCATTTTTTCATGTATTCATCTTATGAAACCGAGTCTTCTATATAACGAAGAGGGATCGTTTCGACCCTTTGGTTTAGGATATCGCCATAAAACAGTGATATCCATGTGGGTCATTTCAATCGTTTTGGCCATTTTTTGTTATGTATCGGTATCCATGTATTTACAATATTAACTTAAAGTTAGCGATCGCATAATTTTCCTTTTAGTCTAATAATTAGCGAGTATTAAGACAAATTTTATATTTATAATCATTAAATGGATCAAGGTTCTCCAAGACTGATTGAATCCGGAACCCATAGTTATTTAACAGATACTTTAAAACAATGTCATGACAAACGCGTGTCTCTCTATTACTATATCTTAAATTTTGGTGTCTTTTTTATCTTTATCGGCGTCGGCGCTCTTATCCTTTATTATTCGAATTTACAGAAATTGTCAGACAATGAAAAAAAACAAAAAAAAATTCGGGAAGAGCAGTATGTCCTCTCCAAGATTCGCTTTCATCAAGAGAATGTTGAGATGCGAAACAATCAACAGTCCTCCATCACTAGTTTGCCGAATATATAGTATAAAAATTCTACGGTATACTATATATATATGCCCGCTAAACACATTATTCAATTACGGGAAGATGTTATAACGAATAATAATACTGCACAAACGCGGTTTGTTGAATTATTGGAGAAGAAGAATAAGGCATCAGATACTCTAGTTGTAGGGGAGGAATTATCTGGCGATCTTGATTTAGCTGTTTTGGAGGAGTTTGGTTTATCCGGAATTACAACATTAGAATTCAAAGAAGGGAAGATTACTCAATTGCTACATATTCCTGAGAACCTTAAGAAATTGGTATGTCGTAAAAATCTCCTCTTTTACCTGGATAATCTACCGGCTAGTTTGGAAGAATTGAACATTGAATTGAATTATGTAGGTCATTTGGATATCAAACATATGCATCATTTAGTAAAACTTAATGCTAGTTATAATGAATTGGAAGAATTAAACGGGTTACCGAATACTTTAACACAACTTATCTTGCATCATAATAGTATCAAGTCATTAAATCTATCTGGTCAAACATCTTTGCAAACACTACATATATCGCATAATCCAATTACTTTAATAGAAAACAAACCGGAGAACATTATACACTTTCATATGGAACATACACCCAGCGTAGAGTTTAGAAATAGCATGTCTCTTCCGCACTTTGACCAGGATGAGAAGGATGAAAAGGATGAGAAGGATGGTCGGAACGAGAGAGATGGTCGGAACGAGAGAGATGGTCGGAACGAGAGAGATGGTCGGAACGAGAGAGATGGTCGGAACGAGAGAGATGGTCGGAACGAAATGGATAGTTGGACCAAAAATGATAATCGATTTGAAAAGGATGAAGGTATGGCTAATTTGAACGAGTTAGACGAAATCGATACTGACTATCAAGGAAGATATAAAGACACGATGCAATTTGGCGGAAAAAAAACAGGTAAAAAGTTAGTGTTAAAAGGACCAGAGGTTACCTTTCAGGAAGCGATTCATTGGTTTTTTCAATTGAAGCATGATTATGAGAACAAGATAAAAACACAAAAAAAAAAGATTGTCAAAAAAGCTGGAATTGATAATGACAGTTTAAGTAAACGAGCAAGCATAGCCAAACGAGCACTACTTCAATTTACACCATCCTGTGTGAAGTGCGCAAGGCCAGTTGGTTCTATTTTCGAAAAGAAAAATGATCGTTTTACTGCAAAATGTGGAGACCGAGCTAATCCATGTGAACTGAATATTGAACTTTATACTGGAGGATATAGCCCTGTCCCCTTTTATTTACAAGGTTTACGCGATGATTTGGAGAAACTGAAGGAAACCATCATACGACAAAAATTAGATACCTTGTTTGGTTATATTCATGAAAGAGAATCAGTTGCACTCTTCAAAGAAGAGTTAGAGGGATTTTCAACGTATAATGAAATGTTACAAGATTTAACCAATAAATACGAGGAATTGTATCATAATGCTGAGAAATTGTTACAGCGCAGGAATACAGAATCAGATATCTTTATTATGGTAGAAAGGATGCGCGAATTGCTACAACAGCATAAAAAGGATGACGGAGCGAAAACAATGAATACAATTGTTAAAAAGCAAATAGATGAACTCATGCCGCAAATTAATAAACTAAGACTCTTGAAACACGAGATCATGGAAATGGAAAACGGGAAATTAATCAAAATCCCTGTATCTCTGGCAAAAACAGAATATACATTCGGCGAAAAAAGTCGTGTTATTCATTTTGTAAAATAATAAGTATTTCTTCTTTTTTTGCTTTAGATTAGATCAATATCGAATGTAATTATACATTTGTGCATTCCAATAGTGGGTTGCACCATAACCACCTACAGCGAAAAAAAATTCTGATTCTTTAAACCTATCTTCTGCTCTTAGGGTTTTACGCTTGAATTTATAAATATCAATCTCATACCGAATGTAGTTTGGAAATTCTATAAAAAATACATTGATGCTATCGTCGGGTATGATTCCATCAATACTATTTGTTGGTCTAACTAATTTGTTGTTGAGTGTATGTCTACATAAAAACCCATCAGTAAATGGTGAATCCGTTAACACTTCTACCATGGTTGAGAATGCACTTTTGAGAACCTCTTCTTTCTCCTTTAGATTTTTAAGTTTTCCGTATACATTGAATGCACGTCTCACGTCGATATCAGTAGAGTATTCTATAATGTATTGGACTACTTCAATAGGTACCATATTATTATTAGTATTTATGATAATATTGTTTATACCCTTTGATAAAAAATTGAAAACTTTATCTACTGTTGTTTGTTATAATAACCTAAACTACTTATACATGTATCAAGACTGGAAACCCGTTACGTTTCATAAGATGGGTGGAGCTGCAGTAAGCAAAGTGGGTTGCGCGCACGCTACCCATTCTCAAGAACAAAAGAAGTTTCGGCAACTGGACAGCCTTAATCTTACTGATAGCGCAGCACCTATCCAGGAAAGGGTGTCTGTAGAGGATCGCAAAGAGATAACGCAGCTTCGCATCCTGAAGAAGCTCACGCAGGACCAATTGAATATAAAGATGAACCTTCAAAAAGATACGATCAAACGTATCGAAAACGGGACACATGAAAAAAATAAGGGTTTGACCAATCGCATCAAAGACTTTTTGAAGAAGACGACGTAGCTGCACAACCCATTACTTCTTGGGTGTGAAGAAGCTTGTAATTGTTTGTATCTTGTTTTTTTCATGGTCTATTTCCTGAAGACATTTATCAAAGAGGAGTGTTTTGATCTTGGCAGATGAAATGCGTTCCTTCTTTTCAATAAACTTTTCGATTTCCGGTGTTTCTACACGTAGCCGTTCAACCTCGGCTCTATAGTTCTTAAGGCGTCCCGCATTTTTCTTCTTGTCCATTTCCCATATCTCCTCGAGACATAGACCAAACAATTGCTGCAAGGGTTTCATCAGTTGATTTGTAATATAATAATTGTAATCGATTTTCAAGCCGTTTTCCTTGATAAATTCCGGCGTTTCAATTCGATCACCCATCAATAATTTTTTATTCGGGACATCAATGCATACATATTGAATACGATCGCCGGCTTTGGGTTTGTTTCCAGGATCACGTTTCCCGATACGATCAGCGAGAACCTTGTGTGCAATGGATTGAGGCTGTTTGTAATAACTTCGGAGAGCCTTGGTAATGGATAACTTCTCCATTGGGACTCGACCTTGAATCAATTCTTGTAGGGATTCATTGACAAACGAAATGGCGTCTTTAATAGGTTCACTACCTAAGGTAGCTTTTTCTACTGTTCCTACGGTACCTACGGTACCTACGGTACCTACGGTTCCGGTCATCATGAGTCGGTTCAATACACCTCCATATACATCTTTGAAGAAGTCGCATGTATCACGACGTTTCACAGATAGACCCATAATCTTCATCTTCCCCTTGTTAGGGTTCGTCTCGTAAAGCATACCCACATATTTCTTCTTTCTTACCAGGATAAACGGCATCAATGTTTTCTCGTAACTAAGTTCCATGGGCGATTTCAGATATTGTGTGCATAGATGTGCTGCATCTTGAGCGATCTCGATCGTCATTTCTAGTGCGGGTTTGCCTCTGATCTTCTCGCCCGTTTCGGGATGTTCCAAGTTAAAGGTGAAGAACACAGAATCGGTATTGTGAACAATCATATTACCAACTCCTGCAGCAAAGTGGTGATTCTCTGTAGTTAAATCATATACGTATCCGTCACCTATTGTATCATTGATTTGATGGAACCCTTTTACACGGTCCTTCGTATCTTCTGTTGAGACGGCGTGTTCGTAAATCTCATATTCGTGATTGACATGCTGAATGATGGAATAATCGACCTTTGTATTCATAATCTGTTTCGCCATTAACACGTGGTTTTCCGGGCAATTTAAATCGAATGAATCCTTTCTGCATTCACTGCTCAAACTTAAACTATCGTTTTCATCGTCGAAAACAATGCTATGATGCAACAGCTCTTGACCGATCTTGATATCTTTCGGTGAAATCTCCCTACCATGTTTGGTGATGAGGGAATGGTCATCTGTCACATCAACGATGGCTGAATTGGTAATGACACGAATCATTTTCTTATGTGGAGCCAATTTGTGGCGAATGACACGATATACCGTTGACCATCCTTCGTCTGTCCATGTTTCCAAATGACCGTCGAACTCACATACTTCCTTCTCCTCCTTACCGACTTCTTGACAGACCCTCCAACAACTATGTAGGTTAGAGGAAAATCGATTGGCCAGCTCGTCCATTGCACACACTATAACTTTTCCTTTCTTGTATCGAACGTAGACCGGCGTATAACTAGCTACGCTATCACCGTAGATATATTCGGCTTTGCACTTGACATCCCCGTGAACGGCTGTATGATAGACTGTATCTCCGTATATGGATTCAATCATGCGACGGGCATACGTAATCATCATACGTCCTGTGGCCGTGGTGGACGCTGCAATATCCTTTTCATAAAAGGTGGATGTTCTAGAACCACATTGGCCATATAGCGAATTGGCCGTCACTTTGTAGCCGAGCTGTCTTTTGTCCAAGATATTTTGCATAAACGGATCCTTTTCTGTCTTGATGAGAGCGCGAGTGTCTTTTCTCGCTTTCAATAACTCTTCCAAAATGGTCGGCATAATACCCTTCTTGTTGTCGGGGAATTGCGCCCAACGACAAATCATGCGGCCCGATTTGGTCTTTTCGGCTTTACCTGTCTTCGTCTTCCTCACATATTTGTAGGTATCGAATTCCAAGTCAATATAATCGTAGTTGGGTAGTCCATCATATACGAATTCTTTGGTAACGGCGTCTTGTTCGCCAGTTACCCTTATTAAATTACCTTCTAAATCATACTCCTTTGTCCATACTTTGCTGTCGTGAGATAGATTTTGACTAATCATGGAGGAAGGATAGAGAGATGAGTAATCTACACATGCAACAGGATTGTCCATATACATGGAACATTTAGGCGGTAGCACAATGGCACCCTCATATCCATCCGCGTCGCCCACCTTTTCCAAATCAGGCATGAGTGTATTCATCTCCCTGCATTTCTTTGCTACGAAACTGGTGAGTTTGATTCCTTGGCCGCGAAACACGAGAAAGGAGATAGGAACACTGCAAATTTTACCCATCTCTACGTGACCTGTAATGACGTCCACCTTATTCATGAGATGCTGAACCAAGTTGCAATCCTGAATACAGTATTTTGCTACAATGGCGCGATCTGCGGAGCTTCCTTTGGACAAACGGAAGATGTCTTGGGGGGTGACATCATCCTTTGCTGTCCCCCATTTTGGAGACGTAGATAAATCGATGTCGCCATGATGACCAGCTATCACGATTACATTGGCGCCATCTTCTTTAGCAACAATATTTAATACCTTGAACTTCTCGCCATGGTTATAATAGTCCGACGAAAATCCATGTAACTCAATGTGAATATAATCGCCGACATGAAGCCCCATCATATTTTTACTGTAGAGTTCGGTAACTGGATTGCCTAGCCCGTCTTCAGATAAGACCACTTTCTTGATATCATCACAAATGAATTGACATGCCACATCATCCAATTTGTGTGAGGAAAGCGTGAAGTCGCGGCGAAAAGTGAACAACATGTCGATCTGTAGACGACCAATCATCTTTGGATATCGCAAATCATATTCTCCACTCGCTACCGCCAATTTTGCATTCTCAATCATCAGTTCGTCATCATCTCTGCTAATCGGTTTCGCACAAACCTCGTTTTGTATACGCGACAATTTCAGAAATTCGGTATCACAACCGGTTTCTTGAGAACGTCGAAACATGAACTCATAATCAAATCCGAAAATATTGTATCCAATAATAATATCGGGATTTTCTTCCTGAATCAGGTTTGCCCAGCCAGTGAGTAGGTCAGCCTCCTCCTCGACCGAAACGATCGTTGCTCCCTCTACAGGATCACAGGATCCAACTACGAGGCAGTGGTTTAAATAGGGTTCGGCATCTCCGTATCTTAAAAAGGTGGATCCAATAAACGTGACTTCGTCTCCCTTCAATCTTGGAAACAAACGTGTCATAACATCATTCAAAATCTGGATTTTGTCATCGCGTTGCAGCTTATCGTTCATGAGAACATTGAGAATAGTCAACTTCTTATTGATTCGTTTTACTGCTGCACCAATATTACTATTATTATTAGTATACCCCCTCCTCTCATCAGTAGCATCATGATCATCATCATCATCATCATCTCCTTCTCCTTCGACCTCGCTAATTATCGTTGTCTTAATTGACTCGAATACGTTGTCTATGGTCAAGACGTAGGAATTATCTTCTGTGTCATTTGCTACCCTCGCCTTCTCTACAGATTCTTCTAGAAATATCTTGAGTAGAGATTGTATACGGTCTTTGCTGCATAATGCGGCATTCCTTGGATAAACAAGATCCACGTCTTCAAACGAGGAAAATCCAAATGCAGTAAATACGACCTTTCTGCATAGTTCCCGACAAGTTGTTTCGTCCAATATTGACACTGCATTTTGCTTAGTGTATACATCAACTATATTAGTAACAAGACGCTTATATGTTTTGACAGGGATGGGGAAATCACCATGACTACTACTTGCCTCAATATCAAAACTACAGATTTTGTAGGGAACACGCGTTTCTTTTGTAGGCAATGGCTTCAGTTCGGACATGGAACAATTATATTCGTATTTGCATGTAGTCGTTAACCGCACAGGTTGTGACACATGGGATTGCCGAAAGGATACCCAGCCGGTTGGACTAATCTGTTGAATGTGGAAATATCGTAGGAGAGGTGGAATATTACTTTCATATAGATCGATATTTATCCCGTTATAAATAAAGGGGGTTCTCTTCTTGTATTCGCCGTCAAAATCTGCTGGATTTTGATGGAAGATATACCACAAGTTCTTCACTTTGTTCATCGCCGCATTGTTCCGGAAGGTGAACTTGACAAACGTATCCATATTTCCTGCTGAGAATCCATACAATTTCTTGCATTCAACGACCTCTGCTTTCAGAATAGATCTGCGATATCGAAACTCGATCTTCTCTTTGATAGCCTGAAGAAGCTGTTGAGCGTGTCTATTCTTCCAAGTAGATTCAACCTTCACATAGAAGAAGGGTTGGTAATCGCGAATAAAAAGGCAACAGGTTTCGCCTTGCTCATTGATGCCGAACATTTGTATGACAAATTCCTTTTCATCTGTTGCTTTATAACCTACTTCCTCTCCCTCTTCCACTTCTTTTTCTGAATCATACGTGTGGAAATCGATCAGACGAAACTGCTTTCGAACGATCTTTTTAGACATGATATAGATAACTTATAAAATAACGTTTAGATGCTTTTTATAAGTTCGATCTTTGTTATCCCTTTTATTTCAATTTTTTGGCCATGTTTTTTACCGTTTTATTTTTAGGACTACGCGAGCACTTAGTTTTGTTGCCGCCTCCCTTCTTCTTCTCTTTTTTGGCCCATTTCACAAGGTCTTGTTTTGAATTTCGGTTCCCATCATTTGGACCAAATTGAGACAATATATTATTTACAATCTTTACTAAGGTTGGATATCCTTTCACATCTAAATCTTTATGGATTGATTTTAATTTGGCAGGTGTAACTTCTTTATCGGTGATACTTATTACTTTTATATCCGGATCACTCTTTCTTAATTCCTCTTTAGCCTTCTTAAAATGAGGCATGAGTGCTTTACAATGCCCACACCAATCAGCATGGATAAGAACAATGTTTATTGGCGCTGGCATTATATATATTAGTTAGATATTTTTCCTACAAATATATTATATTATATATAATGAATAATATATTTTTATTAGTAGGAGTTATTATTATATTTTTATTAGGTCTATATTGGTTTGTTTTTACAGAACGAGACCTAGAACGAGAACATTTTGAAGAGCCAAATAAATGTCCAAATCTATTAATTAAACGTGGTAATATATTACTGTTATATAATACGAATCTTCCTATTGCAGATGGAACCAATCCGATTCCTTTTTTTAGCTTAGACGAATATATTAATTATTTGGCTATTCAAAAAGAGAAGAATATTGGTCAAGAGTGTCCTGTCTTATTTTTACAAAGCGAGAGTGATGCGCAAGGTAAAGATGTTTATAAAGTGAGACCGAGTCCTTTTGATTTACAGGGAGGATTACCAACTACTGGTAGTCCTAGTCCTACTGTTACCAGTTTACCAACTACTACTACTGTTAGTCCTAGTCCTACTGTTACCAGTTTACCAACGCAAACTCCTACTGTTACCAGTTTACCAACGCAAACTCCTACTCCTACTGTTACCAGTTTACCAACGCAAACTCCTACTGTTACCAGTTTACCAACGCAAACTCCTACTGTTACCAGTTTACCAACGTATACAGTTACTTCTACTCCTATCCCAGCGACAACCGCATCGGCTACCTCTGCACCTATTGATCCAAAGTCAATATTCAATAAAAATATGTATATCGGGTTTGATCCTAATGGACAAAACATTGGACGGATTACTGAACTAGATAATATTCATAATGCTAAAGAAAAAGATCCAGTAAGTGATAACCCAATGGATAAAAATTGGGGAGGCGTAGCTTACACACAAAATGAGGTCAATTCAGGAAAATACGCAGACAATGAAGTGTTCAAACCTTCGCTATTTAATCCTAAAACGGTGTTTAACCCAGCTATTTCAAACGGAGCGCCTCCCGTAGATATTATCTAAAGTTTGATAGGATATGTCTATGGGTATATCAAATGTATAAACTGTTCCCACTGGTATATTAAGTGATTCATCAGTTACATATTGTTGTATAATAGAGGATATTTCATTCGTTAATGCATTCATAACTGCATTGTTAGACGAATCATTCTCTCTTGCTCTCATCGGTAAACTTCCCATTTCAGTCTCATTTAATTCGTTTACAACCGTTTCTCGAATATCAAATCTACATACTGGACATCGAACGTGTTCTTGGAACCAGGTTTGTATAGAAGCTGGTTTAAATATATGTTTACAACGTCTAATTTGGGTTACTACTTCTCCTTGCTGAAACGGTTCGAATGCGATAGGACATGTATCATTTATAAAATCGCCACTAGCATTATATACTATGGATTGAGTTGCGTTTCTAATCTGTTGAGCAGTAGGTGCAACAATTACATTTCTCATGGTTGTAGGGCGAAATAAAGTCCGTATTGCTCTAAAAAAGAATGAATCATTATTGTTATTTGCTTGTTGCTGTACATTCGTATTTTGCCTTTGTTGCTCTTGTTGTGTTATCGGGTTATTATCCGCGCGTTCTTGCATATTTATAACAAGTTGTAGAAAACGACGTGTGTTCTCTTGATATTCATGAATATTTTGATTGTATTCTAGCATGATGTCTCTAACAATATTGATCATGTGTTGCTGCGGCGACACTGTATTATCATTATTGTTATTATTATTATTATTATTATTATTATTACTTGTTGGACCAGTTGTAAAATCGCGAAACATATTTAATAAATTGTCTTCAAACGGAGTTAGGTTATTTCTATTCATTCTTTATATAGATATAAAGATTACTAGTATATCTATATATACTTTGATTTACTAAACATATTATGGATTTATCTAAATATCACAATAAAGGCTTGACCGGTCTTGAGAATTTAGGAAATACCTGTTTTTTAAACTCATGTCTTCAGGCAATGAACCATGTATATGAGCTCCATGCCTTTTTAGATTCAGATAAATATCAATCTTATCTGAATGCTAAGAATAAAGATTCGGTCATTTTGATCGAATGGAATGATTTAAGAGGAGTCATGTGGAGCGGCAATGGAGTTGTTACGCCTCGACGATTTGTCCATAATGTTCAGCAATTAGCCAAAATCAAAAAGCGTGATCTCTTTACTGGGTTCGCACAGAACGACATGCCTGAATTCCTGTTGTTTTTTATCGAATGTCTTCATAATAGTATCGCGCGAAGTGTAAATATGCGTATTAGCGGAAATGTAGAGAATGTTGTCGATGAGATGGCAATTAAGTGTTATGAGATGTTGAAGACTACCTATTCCCGCGAATACTCGGAGATTATGGAGCTATTCTATGGAATCTACGTCTCTGAAATTCAGCCCCAATCGCCCTTGAATAAGAAATCGATTACGCCGGAACCGTATTTTCTTTTGGACTTGCCTATACAAAATTCCTTTAGCAAAGCGGTGACTCTATTGGATTGTTTCGATATTTTTACAGCATCCGAGATTATGGATGGCGAAAACGCATGGTTCAATGAGGCGACAGGGTTAACGGAAACGGCATCTAAGCGTATTACGTTTTGGAATTTTCCGAAAATCCTGATCCTTACATTTAAACGATTCACTAGCGAAGGAACAAAGATAAACGACATGATTGATTTTCCATTACAGAATTTAGACGTGGGTAAATATGTAAGCGGATATAATGCATCGCAATATAAATACGATCTATTTGGCGTTTGTAATCATGTAGGCGGAGTTATGGGTGGACATTATACGTCTTTTGTGAAAAATTCTAAAGATAAATGGTATCATTATAATGATGAACATGTTGAAGAAGTGGATAACGAGGCAAAAATTGTTACGCCAATGGCATACTGTTTGTTTTATCGTAAAAAAAATAGCCTGGTATAATATATTTTAAATGGATATTAGCATATATAATATATTTTTTACGCAGATCAATTTAATAGCGTTAATTTGTTTTTTAGCGCTCTATGTCGCAGCCTACTTTGGACTTGGTCAGATGTTGAAACAACAACCAGCTAACCTTGAGTTTCAATTGGCTCTATCCAGAACATTTGACGGAATGGTCTTCCTTTTATGTATTGTATATATTATCTTGTTTTTTGTTTATGTAAAATTTTTGGATTCGGAAACCTTGGTCAACATAATTGTGGCTATATCAAATTATGTAAATGAAAATATGTCTCTGCTGTTTACAAGTTCATTTTTAGTATTTTTTTATGGATTCCTTATCTTGTTTCGAGTTCCAATATCTGACGAAACGAAACCCTTTTCTATTTCATTCGTAGAGAATTCTGCTTGGGCCGTTTTTATATTTACCATATTTGTAGTGTTTTTTAAATATGTCTTGCGAACGTCATTGACTGGTATGATTGCGGAGTTATTTAACTTCGATACTACAAAATATGTTACTGTCACTAGTAACGCAGTCACTAGTAACGCAGTCACTGGTAACGCAGTCACTGGTAACGCAGTCACTGATAATAGCAATTATACTTGGGTCCAACATTATTTTGGTTCCGGAGTCACCGGTAACACTTCTTCTACTGCGAATGTAGTAACAGGCAATATTTTTACTATTGGTGCTCCTACTACGTATACAGCTACCGGTAATATTGTTACTACTGATGCAGTGACAACTGGAGCTTATGTTAGTAAAGCAGCGACCAGTGGATCTCCAACTACTACTACTACTACTACCACAGTAACAGGAAATATATTGACTACTAGTAGCGCTTCACCTGCAGTAACGGGCAACACGATTATAGCGAATCAAGTCTTCAATGTGTCTAATAATTTATATACATATGATGATGCGCAAGCGATTTGTGCGTCTTATGGGGCTAAGTTAGCGAATTACGATCAAATTGAAAACGCATATAACGATGGTGCAGAATGGTGTAACTACGGATGGTCTGCTGATCAAATGATTCTGTTTCCTACACAGAAAATGACATGGAATCGTTTACAAGGCAATAAAGGTCATGAAAACGATTGTGGACGTCCAGGAGTAAATGGCGGACATATAGATAATCCATATTTGAAATTCGGAGTTAATTGTTTCGGACAAAGACCACCGGCTACAGCAGATGATTTGTCGCGTTTAGAAACTAAAAAGAATTCCATTCTACCTAAAACAGAAAAAGACAAACAATTGGATTCGAAAATTCAATACTGGAAAGATAATGCGGCAACGTTATTACAGTTATCTTCTTATAATAATAAGAAATGGTCTGAATATTAAACAATATCATTCTTTTGAATTAGTAACTATTTTCCTAGTTTTGTTGTTGCTCTCTTTCTTTTTTGAATGCAGAACAGAGTTAAATAATGAATCAAATAATTCGTCAGGAATTACCTTATCATATACTTCTTCAATATCCAGGATTTCTTCAATGTTTGCATTATCTAAGAATAGACCAATAGGAATGACTAAATCCTTGAATCTCTCTAAACCTATGCCTCCACCAACCTGCTTATCCTTTTTGTTCTGTTGTATACATTCAACAATGGGTATCCCCCCAACAATAGGATCTGGCGAGAACACACATTTTTCTAATGTCGACCTTAATATATTTTCCATATATTGAAAATATATTTTATCTCTTTCGAGGTTTTATTTTAGCAAATTATTCTTTATTGCGTCTTGTTTTTCGACAAGGACGAACACTTTTTGTTTTTTTACCAGAAGTTTTGGCACCAGCTTTACGCAAACGACTAGCTTCTCTCATAGCATCTTTTAGTGCATACGGTTTTCCGTTAACCATGGTTCCTTTATTCTTAGCAAACGTAGACTTAACTAGGTCGTTCCATTCACTCATATGATCCTATACTATACTATGCTAATTTAATTTGGGTAATATGTTTGTCGAAATGCACTTTTTTACTTTTACTCTTTTTACTCTTTTTACTCTTACTCTTATTCTTCGTTGAAGAGGCAGCCTTTCTTTCTTTCGCACATCCTTTTTGCATTGGTGCATTAAATATAGGTTGTTTGGATAGTCCCCTCTTTTTCGTATTGCTCATAGACTATACTATATATTGCTATTTAATCTTTCGCCTGTTTTATTAGATGTAAGATTAATACTAAATTTGCTAAAAGAATGAAAAAAAGAAATACATTGTAAAAGCAAATTACCCACAAATATACATACAGTTCATTATAGACTATATCTACAATTGGACTAATAATGTCTCGAATTTCTTTACGAATATCTTCATTTTGAAAAAATTGTATACAAGAATCGCGTATGTTCCTCATAAAATACTATTTTATCTTTCGAAAATATATATCTTCTTATTACGCAAATACATATAAAAAGATGATTAGGTAACTCTATACTTAGAATGTCTCTCATCCATGATACGAATTCATCATTTAACTTCGATAAGATGAAGTTTATAAAACCCGCGTTGACAACAGGCGGATCCTATTTTATTAAATCTACCATTGAAAATGAGCCTATCTATATACAACCGCCTAAATGTAACGCTAAACAGGCTTTGACAAAAACGGGGAAGCGTTATTACTGTGACCTTATGTTTAATAACGACGAAGAGGAATTTGTTCAATGGGTGGAAAAGTTAGAGGCTTTATGCAGAAGTGTTATTTATCAGAATAAAGACGAATGGTTCGAGAGTGATATGACGGACGAAGATATAGAGAATTATTTTACACCTTCATTAAAGATTTTTAAATCTGGGAAGTTTTACATTGCGAGGACCAATATTACTTTAGTAATGGGAAAAACCAGTGTTAAAGTCTATGACGAAAATGGTGTAGAATTTGATATGGATACAATTGTCGAGAATACAAAAATGATGACGGTTCTCGAAGTTCAGGGAATTCGATGTTCTACACGAAGTTTTAACATTGATTTTGAGTTGAAACAGGTTATGATATTGAAAGAAAACAGTCTATTTGATAGATGTGTCATTTCCTCTAAAAAGAAGACTGAATCTTCTTTAGCAGAAATGCAAAATGGAAAAGTAATAATAGTAGAAGAAAAGGCAGTTTCTCCCGTAAATGTAGAAGAAAGAGTAGTTCATGATAGCAGTTTAGAAGAGCAAGTAGTTGATCCAGTAAATGTAGCAGTTCATGATAGCAGTTTAGAAGAGCAAGTAGTTGATCCAGTTCATGAGAGCGGTTTAGAAGAGCAAGTAGTTGATCCAGTAAATGTAGCAGTTCATGATAGCGGTTTAGAAGAGCAAGTAGTTGATCCAGTTCATGAGAGCGGTTTAGAAGAGCAAGTAGTTGATCCAGTAAATGTAGCAGTTCATGAGAGCGGGTTAGAAGAAAAAGTATATGATCCAGTAGTAGATAAGAACGGTTTAGATGAAATAGAATTACATTTAGAAGATAGTGAAGATGTGGTAACCTTGAAAAAGAGAGATGAGGTATATTATGAATTATATGTAAAAGCGAAAACTAAGGCAAAGGAGGATAGAAATGTTGCCTTAGCATCTTATTTAGAAGCAAAGCGCATCAAGAATGTATATTTATTAGATGATTTGACTAGTGATAGTGAAGAAGAGGTGGACAACTGATCGTCCTCTCTTTAGAGAAAAATGAAATTGCTTTCTATAAAAATTTTATCATTCGTATATATAACATAGATGTTTCAGGAGATCCAAGAACAGTTTAGCAATTTTTTCACCACACAACGCGTTATTGCTTTATTGGTATTTTTAGTTTTAGCATGGGCATTGCTATCTTATTCTAAGATGAAGATGTTTTCTATGGACGGTATGGCTGATGCAACTATTCCAAAGCAGACAGCGGGAGCCAGTGCTACACCTAGTGTAGTAACCACTATCCCAACTGCATCTAAGCCTACCGCCAGTAGTGGATATACTATGCAACCAGTTGCTAATCCAGCAGATTTATTACCTGTAGATCAAAATAGTCAATGGTCTGCTTTGAATCCCAATTCGATGAATAAGGGTGACATTTTGATGCCTGATTTGTTACAGGCTGGGTATCACATTGGCTTGGATACCATTGGGCAAACGCTGCGAAACCCTAATCTTCAACTTCGATCTGACCCTTTAATCCAAAAGGGTAATGTTGGACCCTGGAATCAGAGCACTATTGAGGCAGATATTGGCCGTGTCCCACTGGAGTTAGGTCAATGCTCCAATTAAACAAGTAAACAAGTAAAAATATTTATGTAATAAAAAAAATTTTACATAAATATTTTGTTAGGTGATACGCAGTGATCCATTATTTTAGAATGTAGATAATAAAAAGATAGTTACAATTAACACTGCATTTCAAGTGAGATATAATATAAGTTTTTCATCTTTATATCTATAGTAATGACACCAAGTATGAATTATAATTTATTTACCATATTATAATATTTAGGTAATGTATAAATATTGAATGAATATTTTTGTAGCTATCTATTCTGCCGTTCTCTTCTTTTTGCTTACTCCCGGAATCTTGGTAAGCTTGCCTCCTGCTTCTTTCAAATTTAGCTCGTCATATGTTGTCGCTGCTACGCACAGTGTAGTCTTTGCTATCGTTTTTATGCTTACTAGTAATTTTATTTTGATGCTTACAAATAGCCCCGAAGGATATAACAATAATGATGAGGATGAAGGTTTCGATGATGACGAGAATATGAATGGAGAGGAGGAGGAGGGATCCAAAAAGAAGAAGAGGGAGTAAACATTGTTTTAGCATTTGATCAATGCGAATCTGAAAATATTCATTGGTGTAAATTATATTCGTAACATTATATAAATGGATTCAGAAGTCATAGGTTGCATTATTATTGTAATATTTTTTTTGGTTTGTGGGTATTTTTATTATATAAATTCAGATAGCTTCTTACTCAAGTGCATCATTTCAACAAAAGACGGTAATAAATACTGCGTGAGAGAGAGAGCAAAATTGCAAGCCGCTTCCAATTTATTAGCAACCATTACTGAGAAATGCAAGCAATTGGTAACATATGTAGGAAAACATCATCCTGATAAAGAGAATGTAAAACGGCTAGTAAAAGGATTTAATCCAAAACAGGTGATGGAGACTTTACCAACAAGCGAATACACTGCTTATAGTGAGAACAAGGGTGAGAAATTAGCCTTTTGTTTAAGTCGTTCCAAGAAAGATAACGAAGACCTGATCGATGAAAACACCCTTATGTTTGTTGCCATTCACGAATTATCACATATTGCGACAAAGTCAATTGGTCACAAGAGCGAATTCTGGGAGAACTTCAAATTCCTGTTAGAAAAAGCAAAAGAGGCGGGCATTCATACTCCAGAAGATTACAAAAAGAAGCCACAACAATACTGTGGTATGACTATTAATGATAATCCGTATTACGACGCATAATATTATCTTAACAAAGAATATAATATTATTATTAACATGTCTAAGTTGATGACGTTTTCCGCAATCATGATGTTCTACATCATTCTTTCCTATCTCTTGTTCCCTGCCGCTTTTTATTATGGTATCCAGAAGTCTTATGAGTCTGCCGGAAATGGTTATATTTTAGGCAGTTTGATATCGATCGGCCTATGGCAATTTTTCGGTAAAAACGTGGTCGAAGCTGCAGAATAACAAATCGATAATAGATTATATGTGATCTAAATGGTTAGATAGTAGAAGTATCATTATTATTATCAACTTTAGGTAAAATAACCTTTTTAACATATTTTTTCTTATAATGTTTTCCTTCGTGTCCACATAAATTGTTAGATCCTCTTGTTACACTTGCATATCGATATCCGAACATATCATTTTTACCATCGACTAAAAAACGAGTATTATTAAGAGGATAGTAGGAACATTTTCCGTATTCAGGGCCTGCTAAATTATTATCTATAAAATATTTACAATTTATACATAATTTTGGTTTCGTATGAAGAGCATTACATAACATAATGAAGATGGATACTAGTATTGATTTCACCATCATTGTAATGATGTAATCACAATGTGTTTAAGTTGTTTTATTGTAACATTGAGAATGAGGTCTTACAAGCCATTGGTCCCGTGGGACAAACCGATAAATGTAGATACATATTCCATTTGTTGAAATTTCCCTTCTTTGTTTGAAACCCAATTTACATGATATCTTTAGACATTACCTCGTAATTCTTTATTTCGTTAAAACATGGACATTCTACTACGCGCCCTTACCTGTGGTCTAACAACCTGCGGTTGTGTTGGCAAGACAACCGGTTGTGTTGTCAAAATAGCCGGTTTTGTTGGCAAAATAGCTACAGAGTTATGAACCATTGTATAATATACGTTTGCAGATGACGTAGATAAGACAGGCGCCTGCTTGTAATTAGACGCTTGTAAATCCATACAAATATCATTGTATAACGTTAAAATGTTGTATTGTAGTTTTGATTTTACCTGTTTAATAAAGGAAGCTGTAAATGCACCGACAGGTTCTTGTAATGCTTCACTAAAAGTATCGGCCGCGGTTTGGGAATCTCTGCATGCACTAAATACGTAAATATCCATATTGCTCATCTTTGCATTTGTATTTATCTTTTTCGTAAATCGGTTCGGCGCAATGTATTCCATAACGTAGGGAAGGTCACACATTGTTCCGCTATGACAACAATCAAAAATAAGAATAGATCTGCATGTAAACTTCTGTAAGTATGATAATAAATCTTGTTCACTTATGTAGCCCTCGCTCTCATAATCTAAAGGAACCAAGATACTATCCAACTTTTCGTCTTGATCACTATTTTGATTATAGATTTGAGAACCATGACCACTGTAATGAACCCAGATTTCATCTAAACTACTACTTTCGCTAGCTAGCATTGCAAAAGCCTTGATAATGTTCTCTTTGGTTGGTTTTGAAGAGTCGCCTTCCTCAACATCATTTAGCATAACGATATCTGTCGCAGCGTAACCGTATACATCGATCAATAATTCCTTCATATTGACTACATCATCAATACAACCCTGGAGCGAAATGTTTGGAATAGAAGTGTAGTTAATACCAATGAGCAATGCCTTTTTCATATTCTGTAACGTAGTATATATAGTATATATAGTATATTTAAAGAATTAATATACTAAAAAATACGTCTATACTATATATACTCTTTAAATATACTATAATAGTATAGTATGATACAAACCGTCATTTTTTTAGACAAAGATGGGAATGAAGATAAAATGATTGTATTTCACGGCTCTAAAGTTATAGAAGAGGCTGAAAAGCAGAGATTTGAAGAAAAAGGGCTAGAAGTGGTCTATTCAGAGGGATATATCCACGCTGATGATTCTATTCGTATGGTAAAAAAGAAGTTGCTTGCTCTCACGAAAGATAATGCGTTAGACCCGTTATGCTATGAAGAATTATACATGTTCACAAAAAGGAGGGAATTATTGCCATTAAAAAAGATCTATATGGACCTTACACAAAACGAGACACTCCCTTTTACTGTAGAGATGATGAATCAATTCTTGACAAATATTGGTAAAAGTGATGTTATTGAACGGTTGCCTGCTCACGCTCTACATTTTACCCTACAAGATCTTTATAAATTGGATCTTCATAAAGAACCGATTGAAAAATGCTATCCTATTGGCTTCGTCTTCTCTAAAATGCAGGATTATCTATTTTCCGGTAATCCTTTTTCCGCTTTCGCCGTGGATCCACCAATATTTGATGGGCAACCTATTGCTATGGACAATGAACTATTATTTCAATATCTTCGAGAACCTGAAGCCATTTATGTTGTTCCCTTTTCGAAGGTGATAGAAGGAGATATGCAACGCCGTTCCTCCTATCTTATTCGAATATACTATCCATATTTAGCATCAGAGAAAATAGAATCGCTAGAACAATTCGAGGAGGGTAGACAAGCACTTTTAACTAACAAGAATACGGTAATAAAGCAATCCACTCTGGAATATTATAGTATGATTGATCATTTTTACAACATATATAATGGAGCTACTGCAAATATGTTAGAATATTCTAACAATGGAATATATAAAACTCATTTGGTTCTCCATCCGATACAAAAAACGACAGTTCCTTTGGAGCAGATCTTCAAACAAATACATGCAACTAAAAAAATGCCTTATATACGTTATACTCCAGGAATTCGACGCGACAGCTTATATCGACTCTATACAAACAAGATTACAAAGGTTGGCAAAAAAATACCCATGTTGACAAAGGCGAATCTAAATGTTCTTTCCAAATATATTCATAAATCAAGACAGATTACTGTATTGTGTTATCATACAGTGAACAATATGAAGATTGAGGTTTTCATCCATTTCGATCGAAACGGAAATGTTGTTGTTGAATCAAAACATAATGGACAATATACATTGTCCTCTACAAAAGAGTTGTTTTTAACCATGGAAGAACTAGAACAACTTCTCTTGAAAACAGTAAACCCAGTCATCGACATGATGAACGCATTTCTAGTCCAGTCTGGTTATCACATAAAAACGTTTACATCATTGTTTGACGACTCGCTCGAAGTATTATCTCTCTCCTATAGCTGTAGTGTCGAATTTCATAATAATGTAAATATGAAAGAGTATCCTGGATTAAAAATATTGTTTGATGAGGTCGACGCGAAAAAATCAATCTATCGTTTTAAACGAGTAAGCAATTATACGAAATCTGACGAGATTCAGAGTCGGATCTCTGAACTATATAAAGATACACAAGGTAACGTTAGAGAAGTGATTAAGATCATGAGCACAACGTTGTCAGAAGAGGTAGCGACGAAAGCTGTAGAAAAGTTTTTGAACGATTGCACTACAATGAATGGTCGATTTGTAAACAATGTTCTGGAAGTAGCTGAACATCCAGGGTTTATTACAAAGTTCTCGAAGGAACCCTTTTCAATTCCTCCTTCTTTGAAATGTGATATTGAGAACCTGGATTCGTTTCATTACGTGAAGTCGATCCGAGTATTTTTTGATGCAATGATAAGAATGACGCAATATCCTGAACAAATAGATGGCCAAATTTTGGCGTCTTTTAAAGAAAAACAGAAGGTTCAGAATGACGAACCGTTGATACCAATTGTTGTAGTAGCTAAACCAGTTAGTGTTAAAAAAAAGAGTATTAAAGGTTTTTTTGATGATGAAGAAGAGGAAGAGGAAGAAGAGGATGAAGATTTCATTTTATTTGAAGAGGAACAGGAAGAGGAAGGAGAAGAGGAAGGAGAAGGAGAAGAGGAAGGAGAAGGAGAAGGAGAAGGAGAAGGAGATGATGATGTTATTTTATTTGAAGATGACGAGGAACAGGAACAGGAACAGGAACAGGAACAAAAAATGAACGGCGGCGCAGCAGCCAATAGTGAAATTAATAAGACAAATGATGCAATTGCAGCAGCATGGAAAAAGCAAGATGTTGTCTTCAAGAAAATGAAGAAATTAGAACCAAAATTGTTTGCAGCAAAAGCAAAGAAGGGAGATTTTTATGGATATTCGAGAACATGTCAAGCTTCCGTAAATAAACAACCTATTATATTAACGAACAAAGAAAAGGAGAAAATAGATAGAGAGCATCCAGGTGCATATAAGCATGCGCTTCAATATGGATCTGATAAAGAAAACCCATATTGGTATATATGCCCAAGATACTGGTGTGTTCTAACAAATACCCCCCTTTCAGAGAAAGACGTAGCCGAAGGAAAATGTGGCGGAAAGATTATACCTGAAACAAAAAAAGGTGCATCAGCACCACCACCGCCAGGCCACTATATTTACGAATTTACGAGTCGAAATCATGAAGGAAAGGACAAGGCTACAGGAGAGGCAACCTATGCCTATCATAATCCCGGATTTTCAGATAAAAAAACGGGAGATGGATTCTGTTTGCCATGTTGTTTCAAAGACGGTGATAATTCAGTGAGACAGCGTATGAATAACGAGTGCAATGGAAATACGAATAAGGAAATAGTTACTACGAAAAAAGAGAAGAGACATGTATCATATATCATGGGACCTGACAAATTCCCTATAGATGAAAGTCGATGGGGGTTTCTCCCGTTAGCCATCGAGCTTTTTCTCCATGTAAATCACGATTTAGTCGTAGAAAAATTTGAGAAGACTAAAATAAAGAACAATACACCCTGTCTCCTGAGATATGGAGTCGAAAAATCGCAGACCCACGCATTTATATCATGTATTGCTGATATTTATGCATATAAAAGGGGGATAGAAGATCCTCCAAGAATCCATGATATGCAAGATTTGCTTGCAGACGCAGTGACATTGGATCTCTTTATCAAATTAAATAATGGGTCGTTGATTGCAACATTTCAACCTAGTCATCGAAGACAGGTTGGTGAAGATATTATTAGTAAATATTACAATACGGAATTATACAAATCAATCGATCCAAATTCTGAAGCACAACGGGACTTTTTCGAAGATACAGTAAGATCCTATCTGCAATATATTTCATACATAAAAGATAGGTCAAATGAAGTAGATCATGTTTATCTATGGGATTTAATAACTCTTCCTAATACCAAGTTATTTAATACTGGTATTAATTTAGTCATCATGGACATGTTAGATGACGATATTACAGACAACGTGCAAATATTATGTCCAACCAATTCGTATTCTACTTCTTTTTACAATAAAACGATAGATACAATCATGTTAATAAAACGTAATGAATATTATGAACCCATCTATCTATACGAACATAAAGCTGAACAGGGTCAGATTCTTATCAAGAAGACATTTTTTCCGAAAAATACAAAGGGACCACTCAAACGTGTTCTCGAAATGATTCATAATGTGGCCAACCAATATTGCTCACCCTTATCTAGTATTACTGATCCGAGAATATATAATTTCGAAAGGTCAATCCCTGCTTCGGATCTACGCGTTCAACTCCACAAGAGTAATTACTCAATAGACGGACAAGTGGTTAATTTTCGCGGTAAAACCATTGCATTAATGACTCACAAACAACCCACGGAAGGAGGAGAGGGGGGAAGAGGAGGTGGTGGTGGCATGCTGAGTCCGTCAATCTATGTCCCCTGTTTCCCGTCAGCAATATTGCCTGAATTAAACATTGTTTATATGGAATCAGACGAAATATGGAACAATTATGATAATACGGTAAACCAATTAGACCAATTAAACAGACAAAATCCATTAATACCATGTAAGCCAAAGATACGAGTTGTAGATAAGCAGATTATAGTAGGCATTATCACAGAAACAAATCAATTTATCAAGATCAATCCACCACTCCCCCAATCTGACGCACCTGAAGATGAGTTAGAGGTTCTCGAAGATATCAATTATATTGATGCAGATAAAGAAATTACATTAACAAGGGAGATTGACGGAGACAGACAAGATTTTACAATAAAAATATCCTTAGAAAGTGAATTTTACACAACCTTCCGGACAACTATTAGAAATGCGATGAACAAACTTGAATCCATCGCATTAGTAGATAAAGTGAAACATATCATTCATGACCCTATTTATTTATATAAAAACAAACTGGCGAAAATAGAATCCATCTTGAAATTACTTGGTAACAATCTATTTCAATTTGTCATAATAAAAGATGAGCTATTATTTCAATTCAAAGCATGTTTAGAACAACCCTATTGTTTTATATCACGAGGAGCTTCTAAAAAAATAGTGCTTCCAAAACAAAATCTATTAAGCGGGTCAAATAACGAGGAAACTTATTATTTACGACTAGCCGATGAAATGATTCGTTTTAAGCGTATTCAGCGACTCATGTTTGAAAGTGATGTGTATATGAATCATAGTATCATCGAATATAATATCGCCGAAACCGAAATCATTCTTATTGATTCCTTGTTAAGCGAATATTTCGAAAATATCATACCCTACGAGAAAAACAAATATATTGAAAAAATACCCTACGACGAAGCAGATCCAATATCACATTTTCTTTACAAGAATAGATTTACTCTGGAAGAACAGTATGAAACAAAAGAAAAAGAAGAAGAAAAAGAAGATATTATTTGTATTAAAGAAGAGATCCGTATTACCGGAAATAATAAAAATATGTGGCAGAGAATGTTTCCTACTACTAGTGAAATCGTCTTCAACAATACTGTCTATTGCACCTATTATGTTATTATTTACATTATCAAAAAAATGTATAATAAAACAGTGACCGCGTCAGATATTAAAAAAAATCTATTTACTGGTTATATTCCATATTTAGAAAGATATGAAGCCAAGATTTTAGAATTATTAAACTTACAGGGTAAAAGAACCTTGGTAGAAAAGATCAAGGGTCGCGACATGACATTTGAAGAAATGATTATGCATGAAGGATACTATTTAACGAATTTAGATATATGGGTATTGGCCACATTCTTAAATTTACCCATTATTTTATACGCATCTACACGTATCTCAAATTTGAAGATGGACGTCAAATGGGTAACATTATCCGGCAATAAAGCTACGGATTCTTATTTTTTTGTAAAATCGCCAGCTACCTCCAAAACTGAAGGAGGTGGCTTGCCTGAATATCATATTCTTTCACAACAATATACGTTTGCACAATCTAAAGGATTAGAAAAGGAAGTTACTCTTGAAAATATACAGACGTTAGAAGAGCTCCTTTCTACACCAGATGTAAAAAAACCCGTAAAAAAACTCAAAATTCAGGCTCATGACGCTTAAAAATACATCCTTGTTTCACCAAATTTGGAACTGGTGAAATCATTCCTGGATCCTGGAACTCTGATGTATCGAGCCAAATTTTAATAATACAAAAGTTTTTCTTAGGAGATATAGTAATACCGTTTATTCGCTTACTGTATTCTTTTTTTACACATAGAGTTTCGCCACAAAGCATGTAGAAGAGGTTACGCCAAACCTCAGGAACGCTCTTATTAATAACCTTGTAGGAAAAACACCCACCATTGCGATTTCGTGCGTCTTCCCACATGGGAGTAATTCCCTGCCTCATTACAAACAACATGCAGTTTTTAATGATGTTTTCATGAACCGTTTCGGCCAAGGAGATTACTTTCTCGGTTGTATCTATGTTATCCATAATAGTAATATAACTAGATAACTCCCAATTTTTATCGTGTGGTAAATGGTAATATAAATTCCATTTATCATTCAAATTGTGTAATTGTGTGGATGCATTCACTATCTCCATATGTGATGCCTCCGTAACATAGTAGCGTATAATATCTTTATATACTTTCTTCAATAATATGGTAGCCTTCATTATCCAATCGAATATATTGTGAACTAGAAAGGGTGAACTCCTTGATTACGTTGTCCATAATATGTAATGTATATGTATTATCAAAAAGGTAGGGTGATCCTTGATATTCTAAACAACGCTTTACGAAAAGAGATGACAGAATATCATTATTGTGCGTAAAATAGGAAGCGGGTAGCTCCAAATAGATTGGAGCTTCCATCTTTGGATGGACATATTGGATGCTCAAAAATCGGGCGCTAGATCGGGTTAATGGAGCTACATCATTACTATTATTATTATTCACCATTCGACAGATGTAGCTACCAGAGTGATATAATAAGATCATTCCTTTATATACTGTAGGGTCATTCTCTATGATCGACGTAACTACATCAAGATTTTCTTTACTAAATACTGTTTGAAACGAAGTAGCCAAGCTATCATCATCATTATTATTATCAACATCGACTTCATCATAGGTCTCCTTCAATAGAAAGCCCCTTCTCAAAAAAGAATAGGATACCCAAGGAGACAACATAGGTTCGATACGTTGTCCAGTAGCTATACAGTAGATGTTTCGTAAAACATAATGACCTCTATCTAATGCGAATTTATTCATGCTATACAATTGATTCCAACAGGATACCAAGGTTGCAATGAGTTGTCCACCTGACATCACTATTTGTAGACCTATCTTATTAAGGACGTCGAAACTGTTAACCATTCTATTACTAGAACTAGACTCTTATTTTTATATAATTATCTAATAATAATTATATATATATGACCTATAGTATTACGCAATATACGCTTACAAAAGCGAAAAAATTAGGCGTTGTTGTAAAGCCATCTAAAAACAAAACCAAAAAGATAGACGTATTCAAACAGGGTAAGAAGGTTGCGAGTGTAGGCGCTTTAGGTATGAATGATTACCCAACATATATTAAAACTAGGGGGTTAAATTACGCGAAAACACGTAGAAAGTTATATAGAATGCGACACGAGAAAGATCGCCATATTAAAGGAAGTCGCGGATGGTATGCAGACCAACTACTATGGTAACAAAACCTCTTTCATGTTAGCTAGACTACTGATACATTTCCAATACTTTGAATGTTATTCCCACCTCCTCGTCCGACTCCCATACCCCCGATAGCTTGATAATATAAATTCTTCGCGAAATAGGTTGAATATCTATCTTTTCATGTATCGAATGGTAATTTTTCTGTATTTTCAGAGAACCACACGACAATTGGTATCTTAATAAATTCGACACTCTCTTTGTGCAATCAGTCTTCCTTTTATATAGTTCAATAATGAGTGTTTCTAAATCTAGAATCTTTTTTACAATATCTTGATTAATAGTATTATTTTGTTGGAAATAGAGATATTTCACCTGATTGTTATTGACAGTCTCCATTTTCCAATTTACAAAAGGTAAAGTAATGGATAGGCCATTCATAGAAAAGAATTCATCAGAATATACAAGTTGGGTAAATTTCCCATGAATAATCATATTTTGTTTTGCATCTAGAAAGAATACATTTGGCAAAAAGAGTTGATCTAATGATAAACAAATATTCATAACTGAAATACACTGTCGCGGACCATTTAATTTGTTTTTGAATATTATTATTCTTTAGGAAAAACGGTAGGAAGAAAAAGATTAAGTATAATAGTATACTATAATATGCCGGCTCGCTTAGGAATGAATGGAATAGAATATTATCCATGGAAAGGAAAAACGTTTGTTCAAATCACTTCGTATATTAAACATAATAATTGGATCAATAAAATGATGGACAAAACATCCTTCTTTAGACCGCCTCCTGTGAAACTGCATCGTCGTGAAATAGTCAGCACATACGATATGAGTCGTTGCAATGTGAGAACATCAAGTAGTATCAATGTGCTAGACCAACCTGGAGGATCGATCCTATTATCCAATACAAATGCAAATGTGCAAACAAAAGGTTTGCCAACCACTGTAGATATCGGTTACCCAAACAATGTTACCGAGCAATTAGGTCAATGCAACGATCCGTATACATGTAATGCAACCAATGCGCGCAATCGCGTCCGCAGTAGTGGTATGATTAAAAAGAAGTTTGACGAGTCACGAAATAATGACAGGTATTATACAAACGCTAGTCAATATTTGGTAAGCAGAAACAAAACGTTCCAACAAAATCAATACAATTTTATAAGAGTAGGCGATCCATCACTATTACCTGGCGATGCACAAAGCGTGACAAATATTTATTCTCCACAGGGTCTTAATCACTGTCAACAGTATTATGTTCCAGTAGACACGAGTTTCGGATATCAATGGTTAGACGCATCGAATTATCAGGTATCGATCCCTTCTGGTCACTACAATTTGGATGATGTGAATGCACTACTCAAGGACACCATGGCAAACAATGAACATTATTTTATCAACAATAATGGCGGTAACAAGGTGTTTTTACTAAACATGACCTACAATACCGCAGCCAGTAAGGTAGAATTGCAAACATTTTTATCCAACCGCGCACTTTTTGCAACGACTCATTTTGGACAATATTCTGCTCCGACCGACATGAGTTATCAGTTATGGATAAACGGACCCAATACCAGCTCTCTCGTCGATACATCGGGTGTGCCTACGTTTATTATTAAAGACAATGCATTCCAAGGAGCAATAGGTTTTAATGCAGGAACTTATCCAAGTAGGGGTATTGGAGAGGGTCAAACATTAACAAATCAATCGTTCTTATCCGCATTTACGCCTGGACTTTCACCAACTTATGTCCCTATTTATTACAAACCAAACAATCCACAGTTCTCACAGCAGGGTGGGGTAACTGCATCTTCTCTCATTACTCGGGTTCGTTATAATACGATAACGAACAATACAGCCGCTTTTAGAAGAACATATGGATCAGCTGTGGCCAATTCTCTGGCTTATGGTGTTCCTGAATATGGTTATACGACGAAGGACAAAGTTGGATATCCAAACAAATGCACGCCTACCTTCTCAAAGTCGAGTGGGGAACAAAGAAACTGCAATTCAAATACCATTGTTCATCAAATCTAGTAATACAACGATTTTGGATAACTATTATGTAGTAATATTACAATGTTATCAAGCTGTTTTTATTCATCTTTTGTATTTCTATGTAATATACTATATGCTTACTGCAAAGATGATTATATATATGTTGCATTATTTAGTTTTCTCTTCGTTACATCTGTAGCATTCCATGCAAATATAGAAAAAGAAACGACACTTCTATTGGATAAAATTCCGATTGTTTCTATCATTCTGTATGGTGGATACGCGTTTTATGAAAAAATGATAGAGAGAAACCTAACATCTTTTTTTGACTACCTCATTCCACTATTGATAGTTTCAACATTTGTATCTACTGGTTATTTGTATACGTATGGATATTGGACAAAACAATACTGTTTTTATGAAGATGAAGTTGTAGCGAACTATTATCACTCGGCGCTTCATGTCATTTCTTGCGTAGGGCATATTCTCATCATGTTTTTAGAATAGTAGTATCTGATAAATTATTCAATGATTAGCACTATCATTATCATTATCATTATTTTCAAAATCATATACCGCTTTCATCATGGTGAGCAACTCTTTCAGTGACTCCTTTATTTCTTGCACATCTTTCTTCAATTCAGTAATACTATTATTATTATTATTGTCTACTACACCTTCTCTCTTATTATCTCTTCCTTCTCTCTTCTTTTTATCTACTTTTTCTTTTTTATCCTTGTTCGCAGAAACAATTTCTTTATATAGATCACTCTCTTTATACGTTTTATATCCTCTTACAGAAGATCGACTAACTATATACTGTAGTTTCAACAATCTGCTAATAATGGTGCCGGGTGTTCTCTTGATTACATTTGAAATATCCATAATAGAAAGTGTATCTTCATTATACAGTTTGTTCAAATGTATATCTTCTTCTTGAGACCATGCACGATCATCCATCTTATAATTATATAAAAAAGATGATTTTATATAATTTGTTAACTATTTTACTATTTTACTTATCTAACTAGATATCTAATGATATGGTATTTTTATTTGATCCATTTCGTCTGCGAGAACGCTTTGGCATATTTCCGTCTTGAAGGTCCTTCATGGAACTGATAGAGATCATACTATCATCCTCCTGTGACACATTTGTTTGTTGCTGCTCCTGAATATTTACTGCTCGCGTCTTCAAACCAGAAAGGATATTATCGATATCAGAATTTTGAGGTCCGCGCATTTCGGTTCTGGGTCTGCTTGTTTGTTGCTGCTGCTCACCTATAAAACCATTATTGGTTCGCATTGTATTTGCATATCCATTTACCTCAATACCCTTCTCTCTAAACATGGCGCCTCGACCAGCATTAATATCAGGTCGATTACTCGGTGGTGCTGTTGGATCAGTATATGCCATTCCTGGTCTGGGCGGGCCTGCCATATTCTTCGTCTCTAAAGGTGCAGGTGGGGGTGGTCCACGAGGCTTGTTCTCCTGTTCTTGCATCAAATTGTTGGCAAATGCGAAGCCAGGGGATTGTTGACTCATGCTGTTTACGGTGGCATTAGTAAACATTTTCATCAATTCCGGACTCTGTTTGATGACATCATTGAAACCAGGGGTTGCAGTAGACAGTGCCTTGTTCGTAAAGTTGACTACACATGCACTAAACCCGATACGTAGCAAAAGCGACAATTCAGGAGCCAACTTACCACCCTTATACTTATCGTGAAGTTCAGTAAAAATATCCTCGTAACTCTCCAAATCTTCACTCACTTGTTCTCCCCATCCATCGAGATTTAAATCGAATGGATTAAACACAGTGTTCGCATATTCTACTGAATTGATAAAGGTCATGAACCACCACCCCTGTAACTTAACACTGTCCTTCTTTCGCTTCTCCTCCAACAAGGTTTCATATTCATCTTCTACCTCTTCGTAGGGAGATTCTATTGTAAAATGAGAATGCTGTTTGGTATGACCCTTTTCATACCATTCCTCGATCTTTTTTATCATAGCTCTCTTTTTACGACGACGATCACGTTCAGACATTTTTACGGGCCCAGTTCCAGCGCTCATTGGGATTTCATTCATCTTTGCATATCCATCCCATGTTTTGGTATTCCCCATACTCTCGCTTGTCGCTTGTCCAATCTTTGAATCAGTAGGTATATCAATAGGTGGTGCAGTCGTAGTGCTACCAAATCCTAGAAAACTAGATGCCATGCCTTTAAGTGTTTTTGTATCGCCACTACTACTACTACTAGTAGTAGTGCTACTACTATTCGGCGTTGTTGCCTGATTCAATTCATTTTCTAACTTGTTTAAATCACCTAAATCAATTGCGGATGCATTAGAATTCGATCGTTTTTTATCATTCATGAGAAGTTCAATACCTCCACCAAAATTTACACCCGACGATTTGCTACCCGGTGGGGGAGGAGGAGGCGGAGTCAATGTATCCGTATTTAAATTTAGTGAAACGGGTTCTAAATGTTCCAATGCACCCAAATCAATAATTTCCATCTTCTTATGTTTATTAGATACCTTTTATATCAGATTTTACCGCAATACATTTTGTTTTGTATACCACACTCCTTGTAAGAAACAGTCTGCCAAATCATCCTTCTTTTTAGTAAGTAGTGAGGACTGCCACATCTCTAAATGGGAATGCTGTCTAAGGATATGAGAACAATGAAATACAGAGTCTCGCTTATGTTCTCGATAACGTTGTCCAGCAGTAATAGTCATAGGTGCAGGAGTTAATGTATTTTCTAAAGGTTCACGAGTTAACCCTTTCAATTTGTTTGCTGAAGAAACAAAAACAATATGAGCTTCTGGGTTTCGCATAATAAAGTATTGTGCTAACATCCCTTGTATCGTTTTCATTCGCGATGCTAACGTAGAAATTTGGTTCTCGATAATAATATGGGTCGCATCTGCCCATCCTGCATTTTGATCAAACAAGGTTCTCATGTTTTTGCCCAATTCGATGAGATCTATATCACCAGCCTTCCCAGTGCCAGCATTTTGTTTCGTAGAAGCTAGGAGTTGGTAACAATGCGTTGCATAATATTCGTTTAGTTTGGTCAACAAATCAGTCTTCTTAGGTCTTGCCGTAATGGTCGTTGTTGTCGAATCACTATATAATTGAAGGGAGATGGCCAGTTTGAACAAATCATCGACTTTTTTAGTCGCAAGGTAGGTAGATGTAGTCATCTTCGAAGGTAGTAAATAAGTAGTATCCTTTTTGGCGTGTTTATCACAATAATATTGGTCGTTTTTCGTATATTTAGCGGGCTTATTACATGATATGTCTACTACTACGTTCTTCTTCTTTTTACTGCTTTTCACGCTACATAAACATGGATTGACGATCGATAGCCCGTCTGTCATTAAATTCACTACATTCCAGTCCAAAATGGATACTATTTGTTCTCCAGAAATGTCTAGAAAGCAGTAGGCCATATTCTTAATACCTACGTCAAAACTGAGTAATTTCATAACCTTCTATACTATGTTACTAGGTTATGAAACGATGTCTTCATACGAATGATCAAACTTTTATTTAATAAATTACGTTTTTATACATCCGTCCTGATCATTAGAAAAGGTTAATCCGTCAAAACACGCATAAGTGCTTATATTTGTTTTGTTATTATAACCAACAAGTGCTTGTGCAAAAGAGTTACCGTCAATACTACATGCGGCACTATGTTTTAAAACTCTTCCATTGCGAGATGTTTTTTGTTGCATATACGTTTCTCCAGGTATACATGGAAAAGGATTATTCTTATTATATTCGATATAATTAGTTATACCCTCATTTAGGTTCAATTTACGAAATACTAATCCGCATAATACGACAAATAAAACAACATAAAATATAGTTTTTCTATTAAACTCCATTAATATAATGATAGAAAAATTTTTTTTGGTTATACAATACCAAAAGAATTAAATATCAAGGCAGTGTATTTATTTACTAGCTAGATAAAATAACCGTTTCAGTTATCTTAACCGTTTTTTTCGCAACAGGCAAATGTTGTAAAAATTCGCTTGTTATTTCTTGAATCATCTTTTTTTTTGTATCATAATAGTAAAATGTATATCCTCTTTTCATATATTTTCTGATTCGACCCACAATATAAGAATCGCCCTTCAAAAGAAGTCTTGCGTGATAAGGTGCAATAAATCCCTTTTTCTCCTTAACATGATCAGGAAATATAGAACACACGGATCTACCATTATAATAATTCATACATATAGTTAGATCAAACCCGAGAACAATTTCGTCTGGAGAAGTGCCAAACACTTTACAAACATCCATGTTATACGTTTTATCGCCAGATATTTTTTCATATTTTATTGCAGATAGAAGGCTTACTTTTTCGTAAGGAGGAGACACATCGTATTTTATAACTCTTGTGGGCGCAAAAATAGTATTAAAAAAGGCATTTACGCGGTCAAAATGGGCAGGATTTACAAAAACATCTATATCTGATTTGTTGTCATTAAATTTTTTAATACATTTTAATACAAATCCGCCTGTTATAGCAGCCCCGGTTTCAAATAATACTGTGTTAATATCTACTAAAAGTTTTTTTCGATCTAATAACGGATTGACATTGCAAAAATAATCTAAAATTCTAATTTGAGTTAAATTAAATATCTTTTTACTACACTGAACTCCTTTAAGTGTAACATTGGGTAACATTTCTGTCTGCCATTTTACGCCTAAATCAATAACATTTTTTTTTGTTTTTCTTATTTGTTTTTGGTTCACCTGTTTTTATAGTTTTTCTTGGCATCGTAATATATAACTACACATTTATATATAACGAATTTTTTACTATTACAACTGTATCAGTAAAAAGACAACGTTGCTCTTAAATCTTTAAGGGTGTATAACACAATCAACTATCATTGTATAATGATAGAGGAATTTTGTCTATGTCGATCGATATAATTGCTCTTGGGTAATCACAGGAGACACCTTTCTAGAATTCAACTCTTCTCTGCTTAGATACATCTCTTTCAAATCACTTGTGGAGTAACTAAAAGGCTGCGCTTTATCAGAATAACTTTTAAACTGATATGGAACAGTATTAGGACCAGACACAATATTGCTTCGAATGCTGGGTAAGTCGATAGGGCGTTTATAATAACCAACATCGGTAGAAGACTCTAAAAAATTATACTTCATAATTTCAACTGCATTATTTGTCAAAAATTGTCGATATTCCCAATTCGTTTTGATTCCATTTGCTTGAATAATACTTGCATTGATAACTGCCTCAGGTTGCCATGAGCTTGTAACAGATCTGCCATCCGACATGAGAGGCGGAAAATCAGGGTATTTATTGTTAGTGTTATATCCTAAAGAAGGAGTTGTCAGAGGGATAGTGTTACCAAATATTTCATAATACATTATTTTTCTATAGTTAGTAGAGAAAAATAAAAAGAAGAAAAAGGGCTATTGCATTTTAAAATGCATAAATATCTCCTAAAAATGATAAAGTGTTTTCATCCTTGAAGATGTAAGAGCAACGTTGCTTTTTTACGGAACAAAAACTGATAATTCTCCCAATAATAAGGCTATTTAATTGTGCTAAGGTGTAAATGTTTATCGGTTTAATAATTCTAAAAGAGCTGGTCGCCGCATTTTCGTTGCGTCAGTAGAAAGGCCTTTTGATGTAACTAATGATTTTAATGCAGCAGTAGACATCTTTTCGTATAACTCTGCTTGGGTCTTTTCTGGTGTTTTGATACCTTCAATTTCTTTTTCTTGTGTTTGTTCTTGTGTTTGTTCTTTTTCTTGTTCTTGTGTTTGTTCTTGTTCTTCTTCTTGTTCTCTTTCTATCTCTACTATTTCATTCAAATAAGTTTCTCTCTCACTATCTAATGAAATTAATCTAATAGAAGTATCGACCTCGACCTCATCATTCTCATTCTCATCCTCGTCCGCATCATCATCCTCTGCATCCTCATCCTCATCCTCATCCTCATCCTCATCATCGTCACTTACGACTATTTTTTCTTCTTCTTCCTCCGCCTCCTTTTCTTCTTCTTCTTTTCTTGTTTGCTCATAGACAAATGACATTGGGTTCGTAGTAGATGGACTAAAATTTGTCATCTGCAAGAATGACCGCATATTGGTATATTCCTTCACTAGTGAATTAACAACCAAGAACATATTCTCTGATTTTTGTTCTAAAGAAAGGATGCGTTGTTTGAAATGATACACAAGTAATAAAATTAGGATGAATGTAATAGCTAAACTAATGAAAAATACTGATTCAATTACGCTAAACAATACCATTTAACATAGATGAATATATTTAAAGAGAAAAATGAACGAAATAAATGTATTAGTAATGTATATTACGAATGTCAAAACGAGCACAACCAACCACGTCTCAAAATGTTGCAAACAATTCTACTATACTAGCAAATACATCTTCAATAGTTGACGCTGTAAAATATAAGATCTATATGGCTTATCAAACGATGACACTTTTCTTTAGCAATAAATTTAATATCCTCTATTTGTTTCTTGGCATTATATTTGTCATATTTGGTATTCTTGTTTTAGTGGGTAAGTATTCTGATAGTAAAGTAAAGGTTTTCACCGATTATGTAATCTCTTTTTTCGTTGATTTAAGTCATTCTACTGGACAGGCTATCCAACAATTAGCTAGATATTTTTCAACATTTGGAAAAGGAACTGTTGAAATTGCTAGCGGAACCATTCTATCTATAGGTTCTATTTTAGACGAGAAAGCCAACTTGGATCCTCTTCCTTCCACCAAGGCAACAGCAGGAGCACCGGATAATGCGACAAATTCTATACAAAATCCAATTAGTGCTGCAAAATCATCTTGGTGTCTAGTAGGTCAAGACGGATCAAACCGTGGCTGTGTCGAGGTAAAAGACACGGCGAAATGTTTATCTGGTCAAATATTTCCTACACAGCAATTATGTTTAAATCCTACGCCAAAACAAGGTTAAAAACATGATATTATTATTATTATTATAGTAATAATATGTTGGATGTTCTCATTGTATTTAGATTGCAAGACGATCATTATTTCTTGTATCCAACGGTAGCCGGGCAGCACTCTCTATCAAATATCATCCATGATTGCTCTATCTTATATGAATTTGTAAAGGAGCATCCAATTTTTGATGTAATTGAACATGTTGGTATCTTAGATCCGCTAGAAATAGATAAACATGTTAAGACCTATATGAAGGCGAAAGGTTTTGACAGGGTCCGTGGAGGAAGTTATACGGATATAGCATATCCAGAAGCGGTCAAGTTACACGTGGAAAAAGAAGTGGCCCTCTCTTTTCATGATTATGTGTTAGCAATTGAGAAACTGTGTAGTATAGAGTCCGAATATAAAGACAAAAAACAACAAAAGGATAGCACGATTATTGAGTTGACCAAGAAAAGAGAAGAGTATGTTGCATTGCTACGAAAACGCGACCTACTATCTAGCATTTATCTTTGTTTTCATGATGATGTAGATTGGATAAGAAGACGCATTTCTGCTTCTTTTATCGCGGTTTCTAAAGAAGACAAGACCAGATACAAAGAGATTCTTCATAAAATGAAACACATCCTATTTGTATTTACGAAATTCGTGGAAGATGAACACTATGTTACTGCGCCAGTAGTATGTGAATTGCCACAGATATATATTTATTCACCCAACGTATTATTAGACTCCTTCTTCCTACACAAATCCGTAACCATTGAACAAGTAAAGCTAGAACCTTTATTGCAGCGTTACGAATATATGACGAATGTCATTTTGAATCGGTTTGAGGACGTCAATTTTTCAATCAATCAATATCCAAAAGACTTTATGCAAATGTCCGCATATACAATTTCTTATTTACAATATGAAGAATACGGTAATCTTCAGATCTAAAAAATTGAAAAATAAAAAGTTTCCAAAAAGAGAGGTAAAACAGCTATACCATTATGCCATCCAAAACCCGTTTCGAACTGTTTAAGCAATCTGCGGACCGCTTTGTCCAGCAGTTTCACCGTAGATTCTTTCCGGGAATACGCACCATCAATTACGATGTTCGTGAAAGAAATAAATATTGTTCAAATTCGTCAGCAACTCAAGTTTACAAGATAGCGATCAATAAAAAATATCTTGTTTATGAGAACACCGTTACTGGCGAAAAGGTATATGAAGAAATTGGCGGATTAACCTCTGAGTTAGTGAAGGAGGATATGGAGAAATTTTACGAACCGTATCAGATAAGAGATGTTCGAGGAGAAATCATCTCTTATTGTAAGTTAACACAAATTATGGATTCGGAAGAGAAGATAATATGCAAGCTTGTTGTTCACTTTCACAATCGATATGAGAAGCCCTTCCCCAGTGAAGAGCGTGATCTAGAGCAGGTTAGACAATTGTCACGAGAATTGAAGCAGCAAAAGAAGATGGCGAAAGCAGTCTCTACAGGTCATGCTAGGATGGTGCATACGATTCGTGATCTCTTCTCTAAATTGCCTACTAAACCCGATTGTCCTGTCTGTTATGTTGAAATGGCTGTTGAAAAGTTAGCCATTAATCCTTGTTGCCATCTGTTATGTGGAGATTGCAACAACCGTTTGGTTCGCGATAAAAAGGGGTGTCCAGAATGCAGAGGGCCGATCGCACTATTAACACCACCAACTGTGTGAGGTGCGTTTTCTAGGTAGTGGAACTACAGGTGGAGATGCTTCCATCATTTTTTTTGGAGGTGCTGCTTCCATCATAGTTTCCGAAGATAATGATGAGGTTATAACGTCTTCTTTCGAAGATGATGAGGGTATAACGTTTTCTCGAGGTGCTGATTCCATTATCAAATTTTCTGGTGGTTCTAAGGTTATAACGTTTTCTTCTAAAGACGATGATGATACTGCAACATCTTCCGAAGATGATTCTACTGGGTCTACATTGACATTTATCAAAATAGAGTCAGCTATAACTTCTTTTTTCATTGGAACTAGTTCAATCATTTTTGTCAAAGACGTGTTAGGTACAACCGTTTTTTTCAATAAAGCAACGCAAGAATTTATAATATTATCACAAGATATAGTAGTGTCGGTTTTTATCAATTGTTCTCGAATAGCAATGGAAAACACTATTTTCAATATGGTGCCGCAAGTATCAGCATTATCTTCTACTACTGTAACGTTATTGTTTGATACAATAACATCATATAAATAGGAAACAATAGAAATAATATAAGGCATATCTGTAGTGATAAATTTATTGTCATTTATATTACGTAAATTTGTCCTGATCACCATACGAAAAAACTGTGGGTTTGATTTGATAAGTTTTTCCATAATATTCAAATGATAAGGTGTTAATCTAACAGAATACCTTTCTTGTAATATATCCGAATACATAATAGATTTTAATTTTTGAATGAATGTATCATAAACTAGGGTTTCCATCTATATTATGATACTATATTTTTTATGCTAAACTCTATCTGCATATATGAGTTAATAACTGTATTTACAATATTACACCTTTTCTCATTCTAAACGTAACGTCTTACTCAGATTCACATAGATTCTTCGTTAACACATCTTCTAATGCGGTGACCTTCTCTCCAATCTCACGTTCCAAGTTTGTAAGGTTATCCGGATCGACAATCTCATCACGTTCCAAGTTTGTAAGGTTATCCGGATCGACAATCATCGTCACCGTTGTAAAATGATTAGGAAATGTTTGTTCAGCTTCATCATCGATGGCCCTAACTATCACTTGCTCTTTCTCTTGTGTATCATAGATATAATATAGCGCACCATCACCGTTCGCCTTACACATAATATGATGATCTCCAATTCCCTCTAATTCAAATTGGAAATTGACAAGAGAAAAGATGGTTTTATTCCCCTTTAAATTGTTGAAGTTAGCCATGATTTTCTCCAAAGTTAGTGTTGTCATTGTATAATAATTATTATTATAATAATTTTTATATACTTTTATTATCTTTTACTTTTAGTTTTACTTTTGGAGTTTGCTTTGCATGCTTTTTTTGTTCCGCCTTTTTGCGAAGATCTGGACATTTTTTGCGAAGATCCTGACACTCTTTCTTCTCCAGATTTCAATAAAAGGTCTTCGACCTCTTGATTACCAGACTCAATGGCCAAGTCAAGAGGAGTCATTCCCATATTGTTTTTACTATTTATACTAGCTCCACTAGTTATCAAGAGATTTGCAATGTCCACATGATCATATTGACAAGAGATATGAAGAGGTGTATTACCTTCAGTATCCTTGATATTTATTTTAGCGCCGGAACGTAATAAAAGATCAACTACGGGGTAAATACCCATTTTGCAAGCCCAGTGAAGAGAAGTCCATCCATTTTTCGCCGCATTTACATTAGCGCCAGCTTTAATAGCTTGTTCAGTTTCGCTAACATTACCCTCTTGAACTGCTCTAAACAATAGCGAGTCTGCAGATACATATCGATTGGTTTTAGGATTTATAACCATTACTTTATGATAACTCTTTTTTTCTTCTTCAGGAGGCTTTTTTTTTTCTTCAGGAGGCTTTTTTTCTTCAAGAGGCTTCAACAAAAGGTCTTCGATCTCTTTATTACCGGACTCAATGGCCAAGTCAAGAGGTGTCTTACCTTCAGTATCCTTGATATTTATTTTAGCGCCGGAACGTAATAAAAGCTCTACTATGGGGTAACTACCCATTTCGCAAGCCCAGTGAAGAGAAGTTCGTCCATTTCTCACCTTATTCACATTAGCACCAGCTTCAATAGCTTCTTCAGTTTCGCTAATATTACCCTCTTGAACTGCTGTAAACAATACCCCTTCTACAGCTACGCACCTATTGGTTTTAGGATCGACAACCTTTCCTGTCTTTTCCGTCTTAATATAATAACGCTTATCACCTCTTCCATCTTCACAGTGTTTTAGGGTAAACTTACGCTCTTCTTTCTTTTCTTTTTTCTCTTTTTTCTTTTTTGGCAGCGGCTTAACTAAAGAAATGTTATTATCCATTATATTATACACGAAGAAAATAATAACTTCCTTCTAAATAAAGAGAATCTTATTGTTTAGCGCGTCCATACATGAGATAAATATTTGCCAGTATCGCCGCCAAAATCATGGTTAGTAGTGCAATCATAGCCGCATTGGCATTCTCGGTGGGCATATGATACGTAAAAGACTCAGTAAACATATTTTCTTTGTGGTAATATGTGTCATATACATATGCACCTCCTAAAATAAACAATAATAATACAATGATACCAACACTTATTTTATGATGGGCAAGTGATGATTCGAGAACCTTCATATATATATTATTGAAAAGATTTAATTTCCTGCTATTGAAAAGACAGAACCATCTTGCGGCGTTGATAAATTGCAATACACTCCATAAGACGTATTTGCTGCAAAATAATTAGAATACGTATCGCTATTGGATGGAGTAAACGCAACAGTGACCACGGCTTTGACATCATAGATATACCCAGCCGTCGTATATAACCCGAGGTTTTGAACATAGAGGACACCGAGATTAATAAGATTTGAAAAAGACTGGACTGTCGGATTGCACACTATATCAAATGTATAGGGCGTGTTTAGGGTCGGACTAACAATGTTGCATTTATTTGTAACAAATTGTCCGTTATAATACACATTGATCGCAATATTGGTAATCTGTAATTTATTACCAATCAAGGATAGTCCGGTCGTTGCAATAGGTAAACTACTAAAACTAGAAATATAGAGAGATATGGGCATTTGTATAGAAAAGGTAGTAAACGAATTACGAATATAACTGCGTATATTGATAGCCAATAGTTCCATTTCCACTGTGGATGGAAGAAAAATATCTTTTTGCACACTTACAGTCCAAGGGTCAGTATTCTCCGCCTTAGTAATGGCATAACTATCAGTATTAGTAGCATAACCATACAAGGGGACATTGACATCTCTAATAAAATAGGTAATAGGTCCCGGAACACCACATGCATAACTAGGAGTAGGAATCAGATCATCATTTTCACAAGTATAATTAGGAACATTGGTTACCACTGTGTTGACAGAGCCGGTTGCAGGATCCGACACATAGTTGACCAATTGTGTATACGCGCTCCTCTGTCCTTTCCCGTTGGCAATCTGAGCCCATTTTTGCGCCTTGGTCAAACTGTTCGTTTGTGTGCTGGAGGCATTACTTTTATATTGCAATATCTCGGCTTTTCTACGCATATCTAGTTGTGTCTTTGTAAATTGTCCGGTGTATGGAGATGTCATCTCTAAACGAATGGGTTTTGGCGCATAAAGCTGTTGTCTAGCTCTCTGGTTACAAATGGCGGATAGAGAGAAAGCTAAATTGTTTGTTGTTGCCATACTTAACACAATTAAATATAATATAAGATGCTATTATATTATTATTATACATATGCCATTTTATGCAGTTGCTAATGGACGAACCCCCGGAATATTCCTAACTTGGGATGAGTGCAAAACCTCAGTCAATGGATACAAACATGCCGTATACAAAAAATTTGATACCATAGAAGCAGCAAATCTATTTCTTACATCTTTCCAACATCTTGAAAGCAAGGAGAAAGAGAATATGAATATTGGACCCGTTGATTATTACGTCTATACAGATGGCGCTTGCTCTAATAACGGGAATATCTGTGTTTTCGGAAAAAGCAGTGCAGTGGCAGGAATAGGCATCTACTTTGGCAACAACGATAGTCGCAATGTGTCGCGAAGAATAGAAGGAAAACAAACGAATAATGTTGCTGAATTGACCGCAATAGTCGAAGTATATCCAATAATCGAACATGATATTCTGAACGGTGTTCATGTAGCAATCGTCAGTGATTCTGAATATGCTATAAGATGTGTTACTACTTATGGAAAGAAATGTCAAAATAAGGATTCGATACCGAACAAAGAGCTCGTGAAGTTAGCTTACGAACTGTATAAAGATATTTCGAACGTTAGATTTATACACATAGAGGCACACACAGGGTATACAGATATTCATTCAGTAGGCAATGCGAATGCAGATAGATTAGCAACAGCAGCAATACGGCAAATATTGTAACATTTTCACGATTATTGGCTCTTATACCAAGACTGACTCAAGTAATCGAATATTTTCGTATGCTTTCTCATTTGTGTGGTCGGTACATAAAAAGATGTATTGGGACCCCAAGAAACAATATTATTGATTTCAAATACATTAACAGCATGGTTATAGTAGCGTAGATCAGATAACATACCTTGAAACCCACCTTGTTGACATACATTGACATCATTATAGTTTTGTTTAGGAACGAATTTGAGAACATTGCGTTTAGCAATCGTGCCATTAATATAGACATCCAAGAACGTATTCTGGAGACGGATGACAACATTGACCCATTTTCCGATGGGGATATTAGGTATATCAATTGTGTTCTCAGTATCGTTCGGGGAATTAGTATCCATCTTAACATGCAGAACTAATGAATTGGATACTTGGTCCGTAATTCTACTCACATAGAGGCCTGGAGCATTGTTCACCTTGGCAATCCCGCTAATCTTGTCGATATTATTGTCACCCTTGTTAAAGATGTGTTCTGCTTTTGACTCGTTACCAATATCGTTGAAGTTTAGCCATACAGACCACGTGAATTCCATTCCTGTGTCCTCGTTGTTAGATCTTTGCAATTGAACCGAATATTTCATAGAAATATCTTGCTTAATGACAATCGGTTTATTGCCTTGAATCTGCCCTTTGATGAGATATGGATTGGCTGCAGGAGTCATGAGATAACGGAGTAAGAAGATGCCGATATTCAAAAAAATGATGAACAATACAATAGCGAGAATGAGAAAGCCAAATTTAGCGATCAGTGTATTTGATGTAATAAATTCGGGAGATGCAGAACTTTCGGTTTTAAATTTGTCTAGATAACCTCGTGAGGTTGCCAATGCATTATTGGCATAATCTGTAATACTTTTAAAAATGGAAGACATTCGTATATAGTAATAAAATATTATTATTATACACCGATAAATGAATTAAGTTGACTTGTAATAAAAGATTTTTTAATCATCAAATGTTATTCTCAAGGAGCTGAAAAACCGATAGATACGACTAATAAAATCAATGCCCCGTGCGCCTATGGTATAAGTATCCCATGCCGTCTCTGGATCCATAGGTGCGTTCCATCGTTTAAACCCTGTGACAGAAGCATCGTATCCTCTTCCAACATTTCCTAAAATCACTTTTCCCTTCGCCTTTGGAGTGGCAGGTAAAACTGCTGCTGTATTATCTGTAGCCGGCGAATAGAATCTCTGTGATTTCATTAATTTTCCATTGACATAACCATCAATAAACTGGTTGTTGGCACTAATAATAACATGCGTCCATTTTTGGATTGGGAAATTATCAGTAATTTCCAATGTTTTCACTGTTCCATTAGACATCTTGATGTCACATTTTAAGACAGGGGCCTGTTTGTCTAAATAGAGTCTGAGACTCCCCCGATTCGTAATCATATTTTTATTGGCATTAGGATCCCAGGTATTGATATAAATCCATAGACCATATGAGTAGTTGGTCGAGGTGGCATCATAAGCTATCGATATAGGGTCAATGATCTTGTTTAAATCCGCATCCATCATCAATGTGGTCGATACGGACCCATAATGTATGTATATATACAACATGACTACAAAAAATAGCACTACTAAACCAATAATCATGTAGTTCATTCTATAGTATAGTAAAATAAAATATACGGAATAGTTACCCGAAAATATAAAAATATAAGAAACCGTTACTCAAAAAATAGATTGTATACATCCTATAGATCCACTGGTGGATTCTTATACATCAATAGAGTGTATGAATTCGCTATCATTGTTTGTGTTAAAGGAACTGTATAACATTTTATATTGCATATGGCTCCGTATACACCATCCTCTTCGCCAATATGAATAGTATCTTTATTAGTATACGTAGGTATAGAATTGGGCGTTTCAAACGTGCGAGTATAGTTTAATTGCCCATTAATAAATAAATCAGCCCGAGTCGATGTATAATTAAAGACGAATTGATTCCATGTTTGTTTGGGTAGTCCAGTAAGTTTGTAAGGCATTTGAATATCGTTGTTTGAAAAGTAGATGTTGTATTCATCATCTTTGGCAATATAAGTCACTTTTGGACTTCCAGAATTAGATACCGATCTTCCGTAATGAAAAATGGTATATTCATTATGCTCGGTTCCAGGTTGTGGATTCAAATAAATCCACATAGAAATACTATAGTTTGTGAGAACAGTAGGCTCGATCTTTGTAACCGTTCCTGAAGATGGATCCGTAATATAGGTTCCCGAACTATCCACAATCGGCCCTGCAATCTCTTGTTGCATATCTATAAACTCTGCCTTGGGAAACACTATTATGGCATTTTGATTCATCGACTTACCAATAAGGATAGGAATATAATAGTAAGCTAATAATAAGACCACTTCAGTCACGAACAAAATGTATACGATATTGGTAGTCAAGTTAAATTCATGCATAAAATAGACGAGCATATCGTAAAAAAAGGTGGGTAAATAAAATAGAATGGCGTAGGCACTACCGATCCATCCCTCTTTATTCATAAAATAGCTTCGTGATACTGCGTATAAAATGGTAAGGGTCAAAAAGAAGATGATAAAGCTGATTAGATTATTGAGAGTAGCAAGAGTTTCGAAGGTATAGTGTTTTTTAGAAGAATAAAGAAACAGGTAGAAGAGGAGCAGTGTAATGGTGATAAAATAAAACACAATTTGGAAGTTCTTCACTGAGAAAAACGCGTAGTCAGATAGCCCTATTTTAGGTAGGCGAATGTTCTCAAAATGTAGGTCAGGCATTTGGAACGTATTCATACCAAAGATAACAAATACACCCATACCAAATAGAAATAACAACATTTTCAAATAAAAGTTACCGATATCAAACGAAGCAAGAGCTAACGAATCAGGAGAAAATAGAAACAAACCATATAATAGAAAGAGTAGAGATGCAAATAATAGCCCGATATACCCTTGAAAGTTAGGTAAGGTAAATCCTTGGAAACTTGGTAAACTAAGATTCGAAACGTTGGGTAAATTAAAATTAAAACCTGATAAACTAAACGTATTCAAACTAAAGGTGACATATGAGATGATACCAAATAAGAATAAGATCATTTTCAAGTAAAAATTTCCAATAGCAAATGAACCCAGAGCTAATAAATCAGGAATGAAAAGGAAGAAACTATATAGTAAAAATGTTATAGATGCGAAGACAAAATCGATGAACTTCTGATACGTATTATAAAATGCAAACAAATAGTCAGAGAAAGATATGGAAGGTAGTCCGACCTTGCTTATAGTAAGAAAGGTGTTTACAAAATAATTGTAGAAGGATAGTAAATACTTATAACCATACAACAGAAGTGCTACCAAAATGAGAATGGCTAATATAATTAATCCGGTCCTTTCTGAGACACCAAATAATGATATTTTATTATTATGTAGTATCAGTAGTGTCGAACAAAGTAGGAATAAAACAGATAATGCGATAAACCATATACCAGCACTATCAAGGGAAGCACCATAGAAAAAGGAAAAGGCTGTCGAAATAAAAAAGAAGAAAAATAAGGCGTTGATAATACTATCCGAAGAGGGCGACGACAATATGTCTAATGAAATGAGAGAACCAAACAGTAGGGAAAGGCCAGCAAATAGTAGAACATATGGGATGCCAAAATCATAACTGATAAAACCGCCGCTAAAACAAGAATAAAAAATGGATAGTAGAGAACCACATAGTAACGATGTTCCTAATGCGAAATTATTATTTTGTTTAGGTAACGGTATTACTGAACAAAAAAACAGAATTCCGAATAGGAGAAGGACTATTGACATGGAACCTGAGATAGCAAGATCGACAATAGTAGTCAGGACACCCATAGTTTTTAATTTATTAGAGAACAATAGAAGAAGGAATATAGTGAGAACAAATGATACAGTTCCCCAATCTAGGCTATTTTTCACATGTATAACATCTGCGAGTAGCAGAATACTCATTATTAATAAGGTCAATATTACCAGACCCGAAAATATTATTTCAGCTGGCGGAAACATACTATACTATGTCTATAGATTTTCCATTGCCGTTTTTTTACCATGACAGTCTCGGCATAAGGCGACTAGATTATCAATATGATTACTACCACCTACTTCGAGTCTTATTTTATGATCAACTTCAAACCATGCGGGCAGCTGTTCTCCACAATCTCCACAATGCCAGTTTTGCCTAGACGCAACAAATTTCTTCTTCGTTTCGCTAACAGATCGTTTTGTCCCTTTTTTACCTGATTCCATTATTCGGTTCTCACTTACTGCGGTGTTTGATATTGGAACAATAGGATAGTTAAAACCACCTAAACTATCCATTTGTCCCTCTAAACTGTCGTAACCATGTTTTGATGTAAAATCCAAGATGGGTGAAATGAAACTGCTTGTCTCCCTATCAATAGGTAAATATTTTACATAATCACTCGATGTAGATAACATTTCTCTGGCTCTAACTGGATTAGACTTAAAAAGCGTATAAAGCATTAAGGCACCGAACGCGACTCCTGCCATCTGCCAATATTTTTTCCCGCTATATAACAGTTTTATATATTTACCGTCTGTATAAATATTAGCAATAATAAATGCGGTAATTGCAAAAAGAATGATCTCGAACCTCATAATCTAACGTATCTAGATAAAAAAATATTTTTGTTTTTATTATAATGGCGATACTTGAATCATTATAATAATACTGGTTTACTTTTGGTTTGTTTTTTCTTTTTGCTTTGAGTTTTCTTTTTGTTGTTACTTTGGGTTTTCTGTTTGCTTTTGCTATTACATTTATTCTGTTTGCCGCCACCAGTTTTCTCTGCGACCGGTTCTGCGTTGTTATTTATAGATTCATAAAACATGGCTGACATCTGTTTTGCATATATTTTCTCTTTTTTAATGCAACCGAAATAGTTACCTGGTCTATAAAAATAATTAATTTTTTTTTATAAGTATAATCATATTCGGGTGTTGCACACCCGATTAAACTATCAATCGTTTTTTTCCTGCATCAAGTTGTTTCTTGCTATAGTGTGAACCATATAGTTCGTCATTTTTTGTTATTTCGTCAATAATGTTTTTTAAATAACCGGGTTCTACATTAAAATAATCCGCATACCCCCTTCAATATATATAGTCTATATAATCTTTGAAGAGATTGTAAAAGTTCTTCTTTACTCATTATAGATAATGCAGAGAAAAAATGTAAATTATGTAACTTCTTCTATCTAATTATAGTTCCGTTTTCTAAATAATATTACTC